>Ga0307277_10000344_pt1 | contig 16858 bp, 16 predicted proteins | sample ER_DNA_116_FD_194473 | JGI IMG/M metagenome (GOLD analysis project Ga0307277, IMG submission 194473) | Bulk soil microbial communities from the East River watershed near Crested Butte, Colorado, United States - ER_DNA_116 | ecosystem: Environmental > Terrestrial > Soil > Floodplain | place...
CTCGTTGAAGTAGGTGAGGTTCGGATAGGCCTTCTCGGCCCAACTGCGCGGGGTCCGCCAGATCTCGCCGGGGAAGGTGGTGAAGCCGACCGGGATCGGGGACGGCGGCAAAGGCTGGCGGCCCGCGGCCGGTGCGTCAGGCCCGTAGGCCTCCCAGTACGACCGGGCCGCGGAGGCACCCGTGCCGGTCAGCCAATACGCCGTGATGTTGTCGAGGATGTGGTCCCGCGTGAGGTTGCCCGAGGGCTGCCCCTCGACGAAGGCACCAGCGATCTTGTAATAGGCATCCGTGTCGTGGTCGAGCATCCAGGCCGCGAGGGCGACGGGTGAATCCAGCAGGGCGTAGCCGATCGTCTGCGGCCGGGTGGCCATCTCGATGAAGTAGCCGTTTCCGGACTGCCCGAAGGTTGCGATCTGCGCGGCCGCGGCGCGCTCCTCGTCGGTATCGGTCGGCATGGTGCCGCTCAATGCCGGGACGAGCAGGTTCGTGTGGATGCCGATCAGCCCGCCGGGTGCCAGGCGGCCCATCGCGTCGGAGACCCCGGCGCCCACGTCACCGCCCTGGGCGACGTAGCGCGTGTAGCCGAGGCGGTCCATAAGCTCGGCCCAGGCCCGTGCGGTCCGGCCCAGCTCCCAGCCGACCTCGACCGGCTCGCCGGAGAAGCCGTAGCCGGGAATGGATGGGAGGACGAGGTCGAAAGCGTCCTCGGGACGGCCACCGTGCGCAGTCGGATCGGTGAGCGGCCCGACGGTTTCGAGCAGCTCGATGACCGAGCCCGGCCAACCGTGCGTCATGATCAGCGGCAACGCGTCCTCATGTTCGGAGCGCACGTGAATGAAGTGGATCTCGACCCCGTCGATCAGGGTCGTGAACTGCGGAAGCGCGTTGAGCTTGGCCTCGGCCTTGCGCCAGTCGTACTCGGTGGCCCAATACGTGGCGAGCCGCTGAATCGCAGCCAGCTGCACGCCCTGCGACCGATCTTCTACAAGCTCTTTGGAGGGCATGCGCGTCGCCTCGATGCGGCGGCGGAGGTCGACGAGTTGCTCTTCCGGAACGTCGATGTGGAAGGGACGGATTGTGTTGTCGTCGGCCGCCGCGTGCAGCTCCTCGGGAAGCGGGGCGGGGAGTGGGCCGGACGTTGTCTTCTCGGACATTGTCTTCTTAGTCATTGAGCCTCCTCTCATCCGTGCAGCGGTTACAAACCGTCGACCGGTTCGGGGAAGAGAAGGACATAGGCGGCTCCTGAGGCTCGTGTTTTCTGCGTGACCGACGGTCAACGCACACGTCGGCCGAGTGTCGGAGCCGGCAAAGGTTGCCTGCCTAAGGTTGGGGCAGGGGCACCTCCACCCTAGCACCGTGAGTTCGCCGCCGCCCTTCCGCAAGCTTCCCGCCAGACCACCTCTAGCGCAGGTGATGCAGGTCGTACAGATAGGCGACGACCAGGAGGGATCACAACGCCGACAAGAAGGAAAAGACCCAGTTCAGCCTGGGTTTATTCACCGGTCCCCCTCAAGCGCGCGGCTGGGGAGCGAAGCCATAGCGCACCGCGAATCCGAACGCGATGCCGAGACTCCACGAGGACGCGAAGAGAACCCGCGCGATGCGTCGTCGTTTCGCAGTCGAAATCGCTCACACCCCTTAGAAGGGCTCGGCGAGCGCCGTCAGTCGATCACGAATGCGACAGTGATGCTCTTCACCAGGTGGGTGGAAATACCGATCCGGTAGTCGGTGACGCGGTTCCCCGGCGCGAAGTGACCCGTCCAGCAGTGGCGAAAGTTGCTCGCCTCGGTGCGGCAATGGAGATTCGGGTACGCCGCGGCAAGCTCCGCATGGGTCGATCCGACGTGGATGCCCCTGCCGGTGTGCTGGCCAGGGCGAGTGGTGAAGACGGCCGTGGCGCCGGCATTTCCCTGGAACGTGACTCTGAGCCGGCCGTACTTGAACACCGTATACGACCCGAAGTCGTTCGTCCCGTGCTCGACGCTGATGGGATCCCCCTTGGCGGCGCGCACCTCGGGGCGGGTCATGTTGAGCGCGATGCCCGCGATCGAGTGCTGGGGGACGATCAGGGCAGAGGCCCCTCCGACCCAGACGAGGCCAGCAAGGCAGGCAACCGAGAGAGCGAGGGTGCGGACGGCGCGCACCCATCCGTTCTACAACTCCGCGAGGGAGAAGACAAGGGGGCTGTCCCCAAAGCGCGGGACTCAGGTCTGGTCGAGCGCCGGCGGGCGCGCGGGAGCCGCGCGCGCCAGATCTCCGTCCTGGGGCGGCTCGATCGTGAGATTCGGCAACAGCCGGTCGAGCCACCGCGGGATGTACCAGGCCCGCTCGCCGAGCATGGTCAGCAACGCGGGCACGAGCGTCATCCGGACGATGAGGGCGTCGGTGAGGATGGCGAACGCAAGTAGCAGCCCGAACTCCTTCGAGATGCGGTCGGGCGTGAGGATGAAGGCTGAGAAGACCGTGCCCATGATGATGGCGGCTGCGACGACGACCCGGCCGATCGCCGCGATTCCGTGCTCGACTGCGGCGCGGCAGCGCAGCCCATTCACGTGCTCCTCGCGAACCCTGCTCATGAGGAAGACCATGTAGTCCATCGAGAGCCCGAAGAGGATCGCGAACGCGATCGGCGGGACGAACGTCTCGATCGGCCCAGTCCGGTCGAGCCCGACAAGGCCGATGAGGTGCCCCTCCTGCACGACCAGGGTAAGCACGCCGAAGCCGATGAAGGCCGAGAGGATCGTGCCGATCGCGGCAGCGAGTGAGATGACGATCGAGCGGAACGCCATCGCGAGCAGGATGAACGTGACGCCGATGACGTAGAGCAAGAAGAGCGGCAGGCGCGACATGATCCGCTCGGCGATGTCGTCGAAAGCCGCGGTCAGTCCCGAGACGTAGGCGATCGAATCGCCGCCGCGGGTCGCCGCCGGCACGACGTCGTCGCGCAGGCGGTGGACGAGGTCGCCGGTCGCTTCGTCCTGCGGGGCAGACGTGGGTTTCACGAAGACGATCGCGACGGTCTTCGCGTCGTTGAACTGCGGTTTGTCGACCGAGGCCACGCCGTCGAGCCCGCGGACTCCGTCGTAGACCCGCTGCGGCGCCTGCTCGTCGTCGTTGACATCGACGACGATCGGGATGGGCCCGTTGAACCCGGGGCCGAAGCCCTCGGCGAGCAGGTCGTACGCCCGGCGGGCCGTCTGTTCCTTCGGCTGCGTCCCCTGGTCGGAGGCGCCCAGCCGAACCAGGCCCGAGGTCGTCGCAAGCGCCAGCCCGGCAAGGCCCACCACGATGAAGACCACCTTCGCGTGCGCTGTCACGAAGCGACCCCAGCGGGCGGTCAGCGTCTTCTCTCGCCCCGCCTCGGTGTCGTCGATCGGCTTCAGGAACGGCACCTTCAGCCGGTCGATCTTGTGACCGAGCTTGGCCAGGACCGCGAGGAGCAACGAGTTCGCGATCAACACAGTCGTCAGCACGCCGAGCGCCGACCCGATCCCGAGCTTCGTCACGAAGTCGAGGCCGAAGAAGGCGAGCCCGGAGACCGAGATCGCCACAGTGATGCCCGCGAAGAGGATGGCCCGCCCGGCGGACGCGCCTGCTTCCGCGGCCGCATCGGCAGGCGCGATGCCCTCGTGGAGCAGCTGCCGAAAGCGCGTGACGATGAAGAGCGAGTAGTCGATGCCGACCCCGATCCCGATCATTGAGACGAGGAGCGGGGTAATCGTGTTGATGTCGGTGAGGCCGGCGAGGATGAAGAGAAGCAAGAACGCGGTACCGACTGCCGTGAGCGCCAGCACTAGCGGGATCGCGGTCGCGACGAACGTCCTGAACACGATGAGCAGGACGATGAGGGCAGCGAGGAGCCCGAGCAGCTCCTGCGTCCCCTGCTCGATGGGCGGAAACTCCGCGTCGCCGTTGAACTCGGCCGTGATGCCGGCTGCTGCGACCGTGTTCCTGACGGAGTCCTCGACGGCCAGGACCTCCTGGCGATCCTTGTCGTAGATGATCTGGTCGAACTGGGCCTCCGTGTAGGCGATCCGGCCGTCCTTGGAGATCGTGTCGTCCTTGAAGGGGTCGCCGACGCTCTCGATGCCCACCTTGTCTTCATGTGCTTTGAACTGAGAGGTCTTCAGCTCGGCGATCGCGTCCTCGATCGCGGCTTTCCTCTCGGGGGTGTCCAGCCGCTGGCCGGGTGGCGCCGCGAAGACGAGATTCAGAACTCCGCCCTGCTCCGAGGCGAACTCCGATTCGATCAGGTCTGTGGCCTTCTGAGTGTCGGAGCCGGGGATCTCGAACTCGTCGCGGAGGCTCCCGCCGAAGGTCGCGACCGTGAGGACGAGCAGGCCGATGATCCCCACCCAGGCGCCGACGACGCGCCAGGGGTGGGTCGCACAGGCGCGGGTCCAGCGCGCGAGCCCTCCGGTCGCGAGGCGCTCGTGGGCTGCCCGGCGTTCAGCCATATGCCCCGAAACGTCCGGGGCGCCGGGCCCATTCCCTCTTCCTGGCTTCGTCATCTCTCCTCTAGACAATCAGAGATGAGAGTAGCTCGTTGTTTCCGTCTGGTTGAGAACCCGTCTCGATTCTGTGACCGGCCAAGGCTGTCACCGTGCGAGGTCGACGCGTAGAGCCATCAGGAACCGCGGGCGCTATCGTGGCTCGGAGCACGCCCCCGTAGCTCAGTGGATAGAGCAGCGGTTTCCTAAACCGCGTGCGCAGGTTCGACTCCTGCCGGGGGTACTCGGCTCCTTGGGCGAGGCGGTTCCCCGGCGAAAGTCCAAGGCGTAAGCCGTTTGGACTTTTGCCGGCTGGCGTGCGCAGGTTCGACTCCTGCCGGGGGTACCCGTGATCCGCTTACTCTCGGATTGCGCGCTTCGACTTCCTGACGGCGCGCCCGAGTAACGTCTCCTAGATGGACCCCTTGAAGCGGATCCGAACGGCATTCGATCGCGTCAGCGCGCGCCTGGCGCTCGTGGGTGCGGATCCCCATGACGACGAGGACCTGCGTGCTCGCAAAGCGCTGCTGGTCCTGATCTCGGTGTTGATCCTGCCGGTCGCCGCGCTGTGGGGGACGCTGTATCTCGCGTTTGGATCGCCGGTCGGTGTTGTGCCGCTCGTGTATTTCGTCATCCTGCTCGGTTCGATCGCCGTGTTCTCGCGTACGCGCGACTTCGCGTGGCTATTGCGCGTAGGCCAGGTCGACATCTTGCTCGCGCCTACGCTCTCGATGATCCCGCTCGGCGGATTCGTCGCCGCAGGAGGGGTCGGGTTGTGGGGGATTCTCGCTCCGCTCGCGGCGCTCGTGTTCAGCGATGTCAGGTCGGCGGTCCGGTGGTACTTGGCGTGGGTCTTGGTGTTCCTTGGATCGGGAATCACGGGTGAGATCATTGGCCCAGTCTGGGAGCCGCTGCCCAGTTGGTTCACGAGCACGATGCTGGCACTCAACATCGTGGTCGGCGGGGCCATCGTCTTCACCCTGCTCGCTGTTTTCGCCAAACAGCGCAGCGCCGCACTGGCAGCCCTCAGGGTGGAACAGGCCAAGGCGGAGAATCTCCTGCTCAACATCCTGCCGAGGTCGATCGCCGACAAGCTGAAGGCCCAGACCCAGCCGATCGCCGATCAATTCGTATCGGCCTCGATCCTCTTTGCCGACGTGGTCGACTTCACGCCCTGGTCGGAGCGCCTTCAGCCGGCCGACGTGGTCGGTTACCTCGATCACCTGTTCAGCCATTTCGACGATCTCGCGGAGCGGTACGGCCTCGAGAAGATCAAGACGATTGGTGACTGCTACATGGCCGCTGCCGGCGTTCCGACGCCACGCCCAGACCACGCTCGCGCGCTCGCCCTCATGGCGCTCGACATGCTCGAGGCGATGCGCTCGGACGATGAAGTCGGACACCTCGGTCTCGAGCTCCGGGTCGGCATCAATTCGGGCCCGGTCGTGGCCGGCGTGATCGGCCGGAAACGCTTCCTCTACGACCTGTGGGGCGACGCCGTGAACACGGCGAGTCGAATGGAGTCCCAGAGCACGCCCGGAGAGATCCAGATCACGCGCACGACGTACGAGTTGCTGAAGGACGAATTCGTCTGTAGGCGGCGTGGGACGATCCTGGTCAAGGGCAAGGGCCGCATGGAGACCTGGTACCTCGAAGGGCTTCGGTCGGACGACGTTCGCGGGGAAGCCCTGGCCGAGGCCGGCTCGGATTGAAGTAACCGGAGGTGAGATGTCTGCATCGGTGCTCTACATGTCGATGTCGCTCGACGGGTACATCGCGGGCCCCAACGACGAGCCGGACAATCCCGGCGGCGACGGTTTCACCCGCCTGCACGATTGGTTCGTCACTCCCGAGGGGGAGTTCATCCGGCCGCCCGGTCCGGCCGGGCAGCTGATCGACGAGATCAACGCGACCGGCGCAGTCCTCGTCGGTCGGCGGACCGCCGAACAGGCCGATCATTGGGGCGGTGATCATCACGGTCGGGGCGTCCCGATCTTCGTGCCCAGCCACCGGCCGCCCGGCCCTTCCGTTGCGGGCTATCCGTTGGTGACGTACGTCTCCGGCGGGATCGTCAGCGCGATGGAACAGGCGAAGGCTGCCGCCGGGGACCGGAACGTGCTGGTTCACGGTGCGTACACGGCGCAACGGGCCCTCGAGGCAGGCGTCTTGGACGAGATGCAGATCCACCAGATCCCGGTGCTGTTCGGTCGAGGCCGACGGCTGTTCGAGGAGTTGTCATCACGCGTCGAGCTGGAGATCGTCCAAGTGATCGACGCCGCGGAAGCCACTCACATCCGCTACCGAGTCATTCGCTGAGCCGGTCGACCCGGCCCCTGTAGGAGGATGTGCGCATGCGAATCCTGGTCGCGGATCCGTCTTATTCACTGGACGAGGTGCGCGAGATCATCGGCGACCACGTGAACGTCGAGGCCGCCTCGGCCCCGTGGCAGGGCGACGACGTAGTCGGCCTGCTCACCGGCCCGGATTTTCCGGTCGGGGCAGAGGAGCTCGAGAAGCTGCCCGCACTCAAGGTCGTTGCCACGTGCAGCGTTGGCTACGACCACGTCGACCTCGAGGCGGCGGCCGCACACGACGTCTGGGTCTGCAACGTCCCCGACTACTGCATCGAGGAGATGGCCGACAGCTCGCTCGCGCTCCTGCTGGCTCTACTCAGAGGTGTTGTGCCCCTCGACCGCAGCGTTCGCGCCGGTGGCTGGGATCACAGCGTCTCGGGACCTCTTCACACGTTCCGGGGGTTGCAGCTGGCCGTGATCGGCTTCGGGCGGATCGGCCGCGCGCTCGCGGACAGGGCTCTCGCGCTCGGCTTCGAGGTCTGGGCGGTCGACCCTCACGTGCCGGACGAAGGGATCGCGACGACGGGTGTCCGGCCGGCAACGCTCGACGACGCCCTGGCGAATTGCCGCGCTTTCTCGCTCCATTCGCTCCTCACGGACGAGACCCGCGGCCTGCTCGGCGCGGCCGAGCTCGCGCGCATGCCCCATGGCTCTTACCTCGTGGACACAGCGCGCGCGGCCCTGGTCGACTTCGACGCCGTTCTCGGCGCTCTCGAATCCGGGCAGCTTGCGGGCGCCGCGTTCGACGTGCTTCCGGTCGAGCCGCCGAGCCCGGATGCGCCGTCACCGGAGCACCCCAATCTGATCGTCAATCCCCATGCGGCCTGGTATAGCCCCGCGACCGAGCGCGAGGCCTACCGGCGCCCGGCAGTCGCTGTGCGGGAGGCGCTGGAGGGCACCCGGCCGGCGGACGCGCTCGCTCTATGACGGACTTCGAATCCCCACTCGCTCCGAACGCCAACGAGGGCAAGGTCGCGCTGGTGACGGGTGGCGGCACCGGCATCGGGCGCGCAGTCGCGCGCGAGCTCGTGCGGACGGGCGCACGAGTGGCCATCTGCGGCAGGCGGGAGGAGCCGCTCGCAGAGGTGCAAGACGAGCTCGGCGACGCCTGCCTCGCGCTTCAGACGGACGTGCGCGAGCCTGACGAGGTCGAGGTTCTCGTCGACCGGACGCTCGAGCGGTTCGAGCGGATCGACATCCTCGTCAACAACGCAGGCGGCCAGTTTCTGGCGCCGGCCGAGGAGATCTCGCTCAAGGGCTGGCGGGCCGTGCACCGGCTCGCGGTCGACGCCGTCTGGGACCTGACGCGCACGGTGGCCACCCGCTCGATGATCCCCAGCCACGGCGGTGTGGTCGTCTTCATCGGCTTCAGTCCGCGCCGCGGCATGGCGGACTTCGCCCACGCCGCCGCCGCGCGAGCCGCCGTCGAGAACCTGGCCGGAAGCCTGGCGCTCGAGTGGAGCGGGCACGGTATTCGCACGGTCTGCGTCGCCCTCGGCAACATCGCGACGGAATCGCTCGACGGCTACGGCCCCGAGCGGGTCTCAGAGTGGGAGCGCGAGGTCCCGCTCGGTCGACTCGGAACGCCCGAGGAGGCGGCCGCCCTGATCGCTTTTCTCGTCTCCGCGGGCGGCGCCTACGTGACCGGCACGACGGTCGTCATGGACGGCGGTCTCGACGTGTGAAGTCTTCGACCGCCTGCTGGGCCTCGGGAGTCTGGGCCAGCGCCGCATACGCCAGGCGCTCGATCAGCATGCCCGCCTCGCGGGAGGCCTCGGGCATGAGGTCGGCGGCCTGCTTGGCGGTCCGGACGGCGAGCGAAGGAAGCGCCGCCAGCTCGTGCGCGACCTCGAGTGCGCGGGCGAGCGCTCCCCCCTCGACGACCACCTCCGTGACCAGGCCGAGCGCTCGAGCCTCGTTCGCGTCGAACCGGCGTCCGAGCAGCATCAGCTCCTTCGCCTTCGCGGGCCCGAGCATACGCACGAGCCTGTGCGTGCCCCCCGAGCTGGGAAGGATCCCGAGCCGAACTTCCGGGAGGCCGAACGTGGCGGTCTCGTCCGCGATCCGGAAGTCCAAGGCCAGCGCCAGCTCGAGCCCCCCGCCGAGGCACCAGCCGTGGATGGCGCCGACGGTCGGGCTCGGGAGCGCGGCGATCCGCTCGTAGACGTCCCCCGTCGCCGCGTAGTACGCAGCGATGGATGCTGGATCGCTGTCCCGGAACTCGTTGATGTCGGCTCCGGCCGAGAACGCCTTGCCGGAACCGGCGAAAACCACGCAACGGCTGCTTCTGACCTCGTCTTTCGAGAGCACGTCGAGCAGTTCGCCCTCGAGCTCGGAGGAGAGCGCGTTCAGCTTCTCCTCACGCTGGAGCGTGAGGACGGCCACGTCCCCTTCGCGCCGGACGTCGACTAGCCCGCGGCTCATGCCCGGGCTACGCCGTCTGAGACTTGTCGAAGATGACGAGCACGCTCAACCCCTCGTAGCCGGTGAAGCGGTGCTCGGCGCCGGCCTTGACGTAGACGGCACCGCCCTCCTCGACGGGGAGCTCCTCGCCTTCCACGTTGAGCGTCCCTCGGCCCTCGAGCACGACGTAGATCTCGTCCCACTCGTGGGGCTGCTGCTTGTCGGGCTCGGGCGCCACGAGGACGTAGACCCCCAGCTCGAGCCCCGGTGTCGAGTGCACCACCTCGTAGCCGCCGTTGTCAGCCGCGAGGCGCTGGGCAACGTGGCGAACGTCGAAGGCGTCTGAGATCGGCGGTGCCATGCGGCGATCCTACGGCCTCACGGCGCGTACAGCTCGCCGCCGTCGCTGTCCCCGGGGCCCGGAGTCGGCTCGAAGGAGAGGTCCTCGGCGCTCGGCGGTCGCTCCCAGGAGAACGCGAGCCGGGCGATCCTCGGCTTCTCGGCGATGACTTCCCGCCAGGCCGCGGCTGCCTCCAACAATGCGGGGTCTTCTGCGGGCAAGACGAGGGTGGTCGACTCCGCCGTGCCTTCGAAGAGGAAGATCGCCTCGCGGTCGGTGACGTGAACGGCATGCCGGTGGAAGGCGGTGTCCTCCAGTTCGAAAGGCGGGCCTTCCGCGAGAAGCTCCCGAACGCGGTCGGCCGCTCCCGGCTTGAGGGGCACCACGACCAGGAGCTCAGTCACGACGGTCCTTCTACCACTTCGTCAGGGCGCCTCCGCAAGCAACGACTCCAGCCGATCGCGCTTGGCGCCTCCTCCGTTCACCTCGAGATACGACACTCTCGGGCCTTCGGCCACGAGGGCGGCCAGCGTCGGCTCGGCGCGGTGGCAGGCGCATGCCGCCGGATCGATCAGGTAGCCCTCCCTCCCCTCGCTCTCGATCGGGCTGGCGCTCGTACCCGCGCCGTAGGCCAGCGCGAGATGGGCCTGGTAGTAGCGGAGGTACGCCTGCGCAGCGGCCGCGTCGTCGAACTCGAGCGTCCTCGAGACGACACGGTCGAGATCATGGGACTCGCCCTGGAAGACGCGCTCCCGCCCCTGCGCAAAGCCGGAGAAGGGCTTCGTGCCCGCTCCGAAGTCGGCGGCGAGATCCTCCGCGGTCACGTCGTCGGTCGAGGAGCTCAGCTCGGGCAGAGCCGACGTCGGCAGCAGTGGAAGCTCGGTCGACGCCGCCTCTCCGCAGGCGGCGAGAAGCACCAAAGCGATCAGGACGAGAGCCGCGCGCACGGGATGACCCTAGATTCGGCGTCCCCGGCGCGCTAGTGTCGCCCATTCGCGCGAGGAGGTCGCACTGATGGAACAGATGGATCGACGAAAGTTCTTGCTGGGCGCCGCGGCGGTCGGAGGCGGAGTCCTCCTCGGAGGCTGCGGCTCCAGTTCTGGATCGAGCGCAAGCCCCGGTGGAGGGACGATGACGCACGCGGCGATCGGCTCTGAGCCCGGGACGATGAACATCCTCGAGTGGCAGGGCTACGAGGCCAACGGCACCGAAGCCCAGACCTACGGGATGCTCGCCGGCAAGGACTACACGAAGAAGTTCGGGCCCGACGGGCTCAAGTACACGTACATCGTCAACGACACCCAGGCCGTCAACAAGGCGCGCCAGATCCGGTTCGATCTCATGCATCCGTGCATCGAGAACCTCCAGGACTACGTCAACGGCGGCCTCGTGCAGCCGTGGGACACGAGCCTGCTTCCGAGCTTCAAGAACCTCAACCCGGTCCTGACGAAGAAGGGTCAGCTCGACGGCAAGCAGTACTTCATCCCGTGGGACTGGGGCTACGCCAGCATCCTCTACCGCACCGACAAGGTCGCTCCGGAGGATGCAACCGGCTGGGAGCTCTTCTGGAACGAGAAGTACAAGGGCCGGATCGCCATGTGGGACGGCGCCCAGTCCAACTTCGAGGTGGCGGCGCTCTACCTCGGTTTCCCGGAGATGGACAACATGACCTCCGACCAGGTCGAGCAGGCGAAGGAAGCCCTGATCAAGCAGAAGCCGCTGAACAAGTTCTACTGGAAGAGCGAGTACTCGGACATGCAGCCGGCGTTCAAGGCGGGCGACATCTGGGTCACGTACAGCTGGCAGGACGCCTACGTGAACATGAAGGCGGCAGGCCTGCCGGTCGAGTTCATGGAGCCGAGCCAGGGCAAGCTCGGGTGGACGTGCGGCTTCATGCTCGGCGCGACGACCAAGAACTACCGCCACGCGCACCAGTACGTGGAGTCGTTCCTCAACCACGCCGCCTGCGTGGACATGGTCAACCTTTTCTACTACGGCAGCGCCGACGCCACGGTCCAGCCGAGCGACGTCAAGAACAAGGCGCTCGCGACCAAGCTGAACATCGGCGATCCCCAGGCGCTGGCGGGGCCCGACGTCAACCTGCAGAGCTGGATGCCGAACGAGAACGAGGTCGCGCTGGCCTGGGAGGAAGTGCACGCCGCGTAGCAGTTAGGAGCACCGCTTCTTGAGCGTCAGCTCAGCCCCGGCAGTACCATCGAACGGCCTCATCGGCCGCCTGCACTCCCGCAGCGGCCGGGGCTGGCTGGTGCTCCCCGCCATCGTCTTCCTGCTCGCCGTCCTCATCGTTCCGCTGGTCCTGATCGGGCTCTACAGCGTGAACCTGATGACGAACCTCTTCGGCGTCCCGACGCAGTTCTCGCTCCACTACTGGGACGACTTCCTGCCCCCCGGCAGCAACCCGTTCTGGGACCGCTTCCAGACATCGATGCTGATCACGCTCGGGGTCTCCGTCGCCGCTGTCGTCGCCGCGTACCCGCTCGCTTACTTCCTCGCCTTCGTGGCGCGACGCCGCCGCTACACGCTCCTCCTCCTCATTCTCGCTCCGTTCTTCACGAGCTACCTGCTCCGGGTCCTCGCCTGGAAGGTGATCCTCGCCAACAACGGCGTCATCAACTCCGCCCTCTGGCAGCTCGGCCTGCGCGACCACGGCGACGGAGTCACCTGGCTCATCTACTCGTGGTTCTCCGTGGCGCTCGTCCTCTTCTACACGTGGGTCCCGTTCGTGGCGTTGCCGATCTACGTCGTCCTCGAGAACATGGACACGCGGCTCCTGGAAGCGGCCCAGGACCTGGGGGCCGGGCGCCTGAAGACCTTCTTCCGCATCACGCTCCCCCTTAGCCTCCCGGGCGTCATCGCCGCCTTCGTCTTCGTCCTGATCCCGACGACCGGCGAGTTCATCGCGCCCCTCCTCGTCGGAGGGCCGAGCAGCTACATGTTCGGGAACACCATCCAGGGGTTCTTCTCGGACTCGCCCAACTGGAACTACGGAGCCGTGCTGGCCATGTGGCTGATAGCCGTCGTGCTCCTGCTCATCCTGCTCTTCGGACGCTTCCTCTCCACCGACCTGCGTGAAAGCCGGGCCACCGCATGACGGCGGCCGCCAGCCGGCTCGGCGCCCGCCTCCTTGGCGGCTACTTCCTCTTCCTCGCTCTCTTCCTCTACGCGCCGCTCGTCGTGCTCGTCATCTTCTCCTTCGACGACAGCCAGATCCAAACGCTCCCCTATTCGGGCTTCACGCTGCGGTGGTTCCATGCGGTGTTCTCGAACGGCGATCTGATCGCGGCCGTGCAGCGGAGCGCCGTGATCGCCCTGCTCGCCGCGGCAGGGGCGACGCTGCTCGGCCTCATTACCGCGGTCGCGTTGACCGCGAGGAGGCTCGCCCTGCGGGCCGCGATCACGGCGCTGCTCCTCCTCCCGCTCGTGATCCCCTACATCGTCCTCGCCGTCGGGCTCCTGATCTTGCTGCAGTCGCTGGGATTCCGGCAGGCCCTCTGGGCGGTGCTGCTCGGGCACATCGTCGTGTCGGTGCCGTACTGCATCCTCGTCATCCTCCCCCGCCTCCGGACGATCGATCAGTCCATCGTCGACGCGGCGCGCGACCTCGGCGCCGGTGCCTGGACGGCGTTCCGGCGGGTCACGCTCCCGCTGATCATCCCTGCGCTCCTCTCGTCCGCGATCCTCGCCTTCACGATCTCGTTCGACGAGTTCGCGATCGCCTCGTTCCTCGTCCCGGCCGGGAAGGACACGCTCCCCGTCTACATCTACACGGGGTCGAGGACTCCCGCTCTGCAGCCTCAGGTGATCGCGATCGGTGCGATGGTCGTCGTCGTCTCGATCATCCTCGTCGTCGCCGCAGAGCTCGGCCGCGCCCGCTTCGAGCGCCGCCTGCAGGTCTAGTCCTTAGGAGGGCTTGGCGGAGTGTCGCTCGTCGCCGGGACGCGCTGGTCGTTCCGAGACTGCGGACGCCGGGCGTCCTCGTATCGACTCTAGATACGGGGGCGACCGGCGGCTACTGGCTCGGGGCGAGCGGCGCGCCTCCGGCGGCACAGCCGATATTTCGCCAAGCCCTCCTTTTAGTCGCCGCCGAGCACGTACGCGTGCTCGGCAGGCCAGCTGAGCACGACTTGCCCGCCGGGCTGGAGGGAGGAGGCGACCTCGTCGTCCATGCGGTGGCTGACCACGCGCCCGGCCCCTCCGGCGTCGACGTGGAAGTGCGTCAGCCCGCCGAGATAGACGAGCTCGGCGATCGTTCCGACGACCCGCGAGCCGCCCTCGGGCGCGCGACCGTTCAAGGGCTCGATGCGCACGCGCTCGGGGCGGACCGCCACCCGTAGCTGCGCGCCCGGCCGGGCGCCGGCGCCCACGGGCACGACGAGCCGCTCGTCCTCTGCGATCTTCATCACCGCGAGGCCGTCCCGAATCTCGTCCACCCGGAAGTCGAGCGCGTTGAGCGAGCCGATGAAGTCGGCCACGAAGGGCGTCTTCGGATGCTCGTAGATCTCTTTGGGGTCGGCGACCTGCTCCACGACACCACCGTTCATGACGCCGATGCGGTCGGACATGGTCAGCGCCTCTTCCTGGTCGTGGGTGACGTAGACGAACGTCGTCCCGAGCTCACTCTGGATCCGCTTCAGCTCGAGCTGCATCTGCTTGCGCAGCTTCACGTCGAGCGCGCCGAGGGGCTCGTCGAGCAGGAGCGCAGCCGGGCGGTTGACGAGAGCCCGCGCAAGGGCCACACGCTGCTGCTGGCCTCCCGAGAGCTGCGAGGGCTTGCGCTTCTCCATTCCCACCAGTTGGACGACCTTCAGCATCTCGGCCACGCGGTCGCGCCGCTCGCCGCGAGGAATCTTCTTCAGCTCGAGGCCGAACGCGACGTTGTCCACGACGGACATGTGCGGGAAGAGCGCGTAGTGCTGGAAGACGGTGTTGACGTTGCGCTGATTCGGCGGAGCCGTCGTGACGTCCGTGCCGCGCAGAAGCACACGGCCCTCGTCCGGAAGTTCAAAGCCCGCGATCATCCGCAGAGTCGTGGTCTTGCCGCAGCCGCTCGGGCCGAGCAGCGAGAAGAACTCACCGTCGCGGATGTCAAGCGTGGTCTCTTCGACCGCCAGCACAGAGCCGAAGCGCTTGACGACGCCCTGGAGGCTGATCGCCACGCCGCCGTCCTCTGACATCGGCCGAGTCTAACTCAGTCTCACGAGATCCTTAGCCCCCTTTCACGTTCTTCTTAACAGGCGCTGTTTCCATGGCAGAGGCGAACGCATGAAGCGCTCGAACGAGACGAAGGGAGCTCGCAATGACCGCAGGAGGACTCGAATCCACGACTGCGGCTGTGATGGTCGGAGACCAGGCCCATCTCGCCGGAATCGCAGACGACGGCGACTGGGAGCGAAGGGGCCTGCTCCAAAGGCTCGTCCGCAGCGAGGATGCTTCCGAGAAGCCGTGGCGGGCGCTCCGAGCGCGCTAACTAGATCGAGACAGAAGAGCGCGCGGCGGCGCGCGCTCCCGTCGTCGCCGCTCGCCGAAAGCCTGGCAGGCACAGGGTGAACGTCGAACCCCCCTCAACGGTGCGAACCGTGCAGCGGCCCCCGTGCGCCTTCGCGATCGCGTCGACAATGGCGAGCCCGAGGCCGACGCCGCCGTGGGTTCTCGTGCGTGCAGCGTCCGCGCGGGCGAACCGATCGAAGATCCGTCCCAGGGCCTCCGGGGGGATCTCGCTCCCTTCGTTCATCACCTCGATCATGAGCTGGCCGCCACTCACATAAGCGCGGAGCTGGATCGCGTCGGACTCCTCCGTGTACTTGACGGCGTTCTCGAGCAGCGCATCGAGCGCGTTTCGCAACGCCTCCGGATCTGCCCGCACCGAGCCGCGGGGAAGGTCGCCCAGCCGCCAGGCGCGAATCGCGACCTCGGACCATCGCATGAAAACTTCTTCCAGGAACTGCTCGACGTCGATCTCCTCCCGGATCAAGAAGTCGGGCTGGTCGGCCTTCGCAAGCAGCAAGAGCCGCTCGACGATTCGCTCGATCCGCTGCAGCTCGTCGAGCGCGACGTCCACCTCGGGCGCGCCGTCGCGAAGCCGCTGCAGCATCTCGAGGTGACCCCGCGCGATCGTCACCGGGGTCCTTAGCTCGTGCGAGGCGTCGTGCAAGAACCGTTCCTGCCGCTCGAGAAGCGAGGCGCGCTCTTCCGCCAGCCGCTCGACCGCGCGCAACGCCTGCTGACGGCGCCGCGCATGCCACACCATGGCGAGGAACATCGCCGACATGAGGGGCACCTCGAACAGCTCGCCGGCGAGCTGGGAGCCGCCGTGCACGTCGGCGAGGATGAGCGCGCCCGTTGCGACGAACACGGCGGCGAGCGTCCAGAGCGTCGCCCCGAGCTGCCAGACCCGAAAGCCGTAGACGAGTGTGAGGCTGACCCAGATGAAGTGGAACGGGATCGTCTCCCAGGTCTCCCAGTACGCCATCGCGGCGAGGTTGGCCAGGGCGAAGATCGCCCAGCCGACCTCGACCGATCTACGCAGCAACCAGTCGGTAACCGGCATGGCGAACCGTCTCGATTCGAGCCTCGGGGCCGAGCTTCTTGCGCACGCGCCGGACGCAGACCTCGACGACGTTCGAGCGGGGATCGAAGTGGTAGCCCCAGACCTCCTCGAGAAGCCGCTCACGGCTGATGACCTCGCCCGCGTGGACGACCAGATGGTGGAGGAGCTTGAACTCGCGGTCCGAGAGGTCGGTCACGAGGGTGCCGATCTGAGCCTGCCGGCGCGCGAGGTCGAGCGCGAGCGCTCCCGCGCGGACGACGTTGGCGTCCCCCGTCCACGCGGATTGGCGCAGCTGCGCCCGCACTCGCGCAACGAGCTCGGCGAGGGCGAAGGGCTTGGCCACGTAGTCGCTGGCTCCGAGCTCGAACCCGCGCAGCTTGGTCGGCAGGTCGCTCCGGGCCGAGAGGATCACGACTGGAAGCTCGGGCCGTTCGCGCTTGAGCTCCCGCAGCACCGTGAGCCCGTCGACACCGGGTAGAAGCAAGTCGAGGACGACGAGGTCCGGCCCGATCGCGCGGGCGCGCTCGAGCGCGGCGCCGCCGTGCACCGCGGCCTCGACCTGGAAGCCTTCGGCCTCGAGCCCTCTCACGAGGAACGAGAGGATTCTCGGTTCGTCCTCGATGACCAGGATTCGCATGCCTGCGGGCGCGAACATAGCGCGGATGACCTGGAAATGACGGGGTAATGACACCTTTGTCATTT
>Ga0307277_10000345_pt1 | contig 16826 bp, 11 predicted proteins | sample ER_DNA_116_FD_194473 | JGI IMG/M metagenome (GOLD analysis project Ga0307277, IMG submission 194473) | Bulk soil microbial communities from the East River watershed near Crested Butte, Colorado, United States - ER_DNA_116 | ecosystem: Environmental > Terrestrial > Soil > Floodplain | place...
GCGGCTGCGTCAGGTCCGCCTCCACGATCAGTCGTTGGGAGCTCGCGTACCTCGGGTTGCAGGTGGTGAGGACGAGCGTCGGTTGGCTGGTCTGCCGCAGGACGACGCCCGCCGTCGCTTCGGGCAGGACGAAGTTCTTCGTGACCGTGTACGTGTAGGCGCCGAAGCCGGTGCGCAGCTCGATCGTGTCGCCCGGCAGGACCTGATCCAAGTTGAAGAACGGATGCAGGTAGGTCGTCCGGTGCCCGGCGATGCCAACGCGACCGGTCCCGTCCCAGGGGTCGGCGGTGTCGACGTAGTGTCCGGGTCCGGCCTTGAGGGACGTGTAGTCGGTGCCCTGGACGACCACCATGTCCAGGCCGATCCGGGGGATCTCGATCACCGCGTAGGCGCTTCCGGGGACGACCTGCGATCCCGGTTTCGGGCCTTCGGAGGGCGGCCGGGGATCGGCGATCTGCCCTTCCATGGCCGGTCGCAGCGCGTCCTGTGCCCGTTGGGTCTGCAGGCCCGTCCCCCACAGGAGCCAGGCGACGTATCCGCCGAAGAACGCCGCCCCCATGAGGCACAGCAGCCCGAACCATCGGATGACGGTTCGCCCGTCCAGACGGCGTCGTTCGGGAACGTCGGTTGCCAGGGCGCTCACAGCATGAACGGTACCGTGGGCGATCCGGTCCAACATCGGCCGGACGTCGCCGATCTGTGGGTGCGCTCAGGTCGCCAGGTAGAACTCCCACTGAACGTTGTCGGGATCGCGGAAGGCGACGTACGGCTTGCCGAGCACCGGATCGACCTCGACCCCTGCCGTCGGGACCGAAGCCCCTTCGAGTGCCGCCGCGACCTCTTCGAGCACCGCGGGGTCGTCCACCCCGAACGCCAGATGGTCCACGCCGATGCGGCGTTCGCTGAAGCGGTCGTCATCAGGCGTTCCTTCAAGTGACGGAGCAAGGATCAAGAACGTGTTCCCCAGGGGGGTGGCGAGGAGCACCCCTTCCGTCGGGTGATCCTTCCACTCGGCGACGAAGGCCGCGTCGACGGGGAGCTCAATGAACGAGAATCCGAGCGTCTGCTCGTAGAACCTGCGGGCTCGCTCGGGGTCTTGCACTCGGATCAACAGGTGGTGCAGTCCGCTGACCTCGATCGTCATCCCGTGTCTCCCAGCTCTCGCTCCAGGGCGGTCGCAAGTGTCGTTGCGAGTGTGTTGTCTTCCAGGGAAGCGGTCAACCCCCCGACGATGGAGCGTGCGGCCTCGGCGTGCTCGGGATCCGCCCCCTCGAACGTCGAGAGAAAAGCGTGCCCCCTCCATGCCGTTCCGGGCAAGCCCGCCGCTCCCGCTTCCGCGGTGGCAGCTCGGGCAGCTCGTGCGGCCTCCTTCGTGTCGCCGGCAGCGGATGCAAGCCGGGCGAGCGCAAGGTGCCCTTCCGCGACCGCCACGCGGCAGCCGTCGCGCTCCCACATCCGGATGAGCGGCGTGAGATCAGCGGCAGCCTTCGTGCCGTCTCCGAGCGTCGCCCGGATCAATGCGGCGTCGACGTACGCATCCCACGCGAACACGAATGTCCGATCAAGAGGAAGCACGACCCGAACGAAGACGTCATCGGCCCGTCCAAGAGCCTCGCCCGCTCCCGCCACGTCGCCTGCTGCGAGTCGAGCGCGGCCAAGTTGGGCGAAGCATCGAACCCCGTGGAGGTCGGCGCCCGAGCGCTCGGCTGCCGAGGCCCCTTGTTCCAGGACCCCGGATGCCTCCTCGGCCGCCCCGAGGTCCAGAAGGAGCGAGCCCAGGTAGATGGCGGACCAAGCCGTCCATTCGGCGTGGCCCTGTCGCAGCGCCGCGCTCCAGGCCTGCTTCGCTCGTTCCAGGCCGGCTCCATATCGGCCCTGCAAGCGCTCCAACCAGGCGCGCACGGCCAGATGGGCGGGCGTGTTCCCGTCGTCGCGAACCCGGCGGTTCATCTGCGATCCGTCGTCGAGATGCGACGTGGCGTCATCCCATCGTCCCTGCGCGATCTTGATCATGCCGAGCTCGAGGTGACAGAACTGCGCGGACCAGAGGTCGCCTCGGCGTTCCGCGAAGGCGAGCAGCGTGTCGGCGTGACCTTCGGCAGAAGGGAAGTCTCCGATCTGGAGCTCCACCTGTTTGAGGGCATCGAGCGCCTCCGCCTTGAGCTCGGTCGATCGATCGTCTTGGGCGATCGCCAGGGCGCGCTCGGCATGTTCGAGTCCCCGGTCGAAACGCAGACGGTTCGTCCAGGCGATCGACAGTCGTGCGTGACAACGCACCAACTCCGTAAGATCCCCTGACACCTCCGCGAGATGGAGCGCTTCGTCGAACAGCGGGGTTGCTGCCCGGTAGTCGATAGCTCCCGCGAGGATGGACCCGAGCTCTTCGAGGGCCCTCAACTCCAGGTGTCGGTCGCGACGTCGCCGCGCCGCGTCGAGCGCCCGTTCTGCGTCGTCGCGCGCCCCAGCCGCGTCGCCCAGGTGTTCGCGGAGCGTCGCCCGGCGAAGCAGAAGCGCAGGCACGTCAACATCGGACTCGACGCGCTCGGCGAGACGCACCGCAGCGTCCACGTGCTCCAGCGCCTCGATGAGCCCGGATACGGCTTCCGCCGCATCGGCCGCCGCCAGGTGGTATCGGATCGCCCGCTCTGGCTCTCCGGCTCGTTCCCAGTGGTACGCGAGCGTTGCTGGAGCGTGGGGATGCTCCCTCGACGACGTCTCGAGCGCCTCCGCCGCGCTTCGGTGCAACTCCTTTCGCCGGTCGCGCAGGAGGGTTGCGTACGCAACCTCCTGCACGAGTCCGTGCGAGAAGGAACATCTGGGCCCTTCAACAGCGATCAGACCCTGGCGCACGAGCTCGACGAGGGAAGCGTCGGGGTCGTCGCCCAAGACCGAGGATCGGGCGACGGCGAGATCCACGTCTCGCCCCAGAACGGACAGCGCGGTCGCGGTTTCGCGAGCGGGCGCCGGCAGACGATCGAGCCGAGCGAGGATCAAGCGATCCAACGTCGGTGGCACGGGACGTTCCGTGGTCGCGTCCCCAACGGGGCCTCCGAAGGAACGCACGAACTCTCGGAGGTAGAGCGGCACCCCGTCCGACGCTTCCAGGATCGCCGCCTCCGTTTGCGATGGAAGCGCGTGCCCCGAGAGCTCCTCCAAGAGTCGGCGCTCCTGATCGGGCGAGAGGGGACCCAACGTGAGGACGACCGCCGCCGGATCGGCTTCCAGCTCGGTGATGAGCGTCCTCGACGCGTGCCCGGTCACGATCCGCGCGGTGGCGATGACGACGACCGCAGCGACGCGGGCCAGATCGCGGAGGCGCCGAATGGCGTCGAGCGTGCTTGGGTCACTCCACTGGAGGTCCTCGAGGCACAGGACGACAGGACCGTCGTCGGCCGCCTCCACCGCGAACGCTGCGATCGCCTCGATCGTGCTGAACCGCGCCGCCTCGGGGGCGCGGTCGCCGTCCTCGAGGGCGGGTTCGCCTTCCGCCAGTCGACGCAGGATCGATCCTGGTTCGCCGGTGACGACGATGGTCGACGACCAAAGGAGGTCGCGGAAAGCCGCGAAAGGCGTGCTCTCGTCCAAGGCGTTGCATCGGGCGTCGAGCCACGAGACGTTCGCGTCGCGTGCGTGCCGTCGCAGTTCGGCGAGGAGCCGAGTCTTGCCGATCCCCGCCTCGCCGACCACGACGACCGTTCGTCCTTGCCCGGCCTTCACGTCGTCGATCACGCCCTCAAGCTCTCGGAGCTGGTCGGTGCGTCCGATGAGCGGGACGTCGAGATCCGCCGGTCCCTCTCTGCTGCCCAGCGCGACCGCTCCCTCGACGACGTCGCGCTTCCCCTTCAGCTCGAATCGCGTCGTCGGACCCCACAGCATGCTGTCGCCCAGCTGGCGCCTGGTCTCCGGTCCGACGAGCACGGTTCCGATCTCCGCCGCTGCCTGGAGCCGCGCAGCGATGTTCACGGCGTCTCCCGTCGCGCCCATCTCGAGTCGACTGCCACCGCCGACCGGAGCGATCACCACGACCCCGGTCTCGACCCCGACCCGCACGCCGAGGGCGTCGACCCCGGCGCTCCGCGCGATCGTTCGGGCGTGATGCGACGCGACGCGTTGGATCTCCAAGCCCGCGAGGACCGCACGCTCAGGATCGTCTTCGTGTGCGCTCGGAGCGCCGAACAACGCCAGGATGCCGTCTCCCGCCAGGTCTTTGACGGTTCCCCCGTACCGTTCGACGACCTCACAGAAGTGGCGGACCGCGCCGCCGACGACCTCGACGACGTCTTCCGGGTCGAGCTCTGATCCCAATCGGGTTGACCCCGCCACGTCGGCGAACAGGGCCGTGACGGCGCGCCGCCCGGCGGCGATCGGCGCTTCGTTCCCCACTCCTTGGAGCGTAGACCCCCGCGATGCCGGTCCGCTCGGGCCGACGGCCCCGCCGGGGTGGCCACCTAGACTGTTCGTTATCCATGTCCTCGCCGATGTCCCCCCTGCTCGAGCCGCTCAACGACATCCAGCGTGAGGCGGTCCTTCATACGGAGGGTCCGGTCCTGATCGTCGCCGGTGCGGGCAGCGGGAAGACCCGGGCGCTCACCTATCGGATCGCGTACCTGATCAGGGAGCATGGCATCAGCCCGTACCAGATCCTCGCCATCACCTTCACGAACAAGGCAGCGCGGGAGATGGCCGAACGCGTCGAGGGGCTCGTGGGCTCGGGCGTCGCGCGGAGCATGTGGATCTTGACGTTCCACTCAACGTGCGCCCGCATCCTCCGCAGGGAACACACGCATCTGGGCGTTCCTTCGAGCTTCACGATCTACGACGACGGGGACACCGAGCGACTGATCGCCGGCATCCTCAAGGAGCTCGACGTCGACCCGAAGCGGTTCTCCCCGAAGGCGATGGCCGCGGCGATCTCCAAGGCGAAGGACCGCGTGATCGCGCCCGACGCGTTCGCGCAGATGGCCTCGAACTTCTACGAAGAGATCATCGCGAAGGTGTACACGGCGTACGAGCGCCGCAAGCACGATGCCGGCGCCTTGGACTTCGACGATCTGATCAGCGAAACGGTTCGGCTGTTCCGTGACCACCCCGACGTGCTCCGCCACTACCAGGAGCGGTTCCGCTACATCCTGGTCGACGAGTACCAGGACACGTCGAGGGCGCAGTACGAGCTCGTCAACCAGCTGGCGAGCCAGTACCGGAACGTCTGCGTGGTGGGCGATGCCGATCAGGGCGTCTACTCGTGGCGCGGGGCGACGATCCAGAACATCCTGGACTTCGAGCGCGACTATCCGGACGCCCAGGTCTTCCTGATGGAGCAGAACTATCGCTCCACCGGCAACATCCTCGCGGTCGCCAATGCCTTGATCGAGCACAACACGCAGCGGAAGCCGAAGACCCTCTGGACGGATTCGGCCGCGGGAGAGTTGGTCGTCAGCTTCCGGGCGAACGACGAGCACGAGGAAGCGCTGTTCGTCGCCTCGGAGGTCCAGCGGCTCCGGGACGAGGAAGGGCACCGCTACCGGGACGTGGCCGTCTTCTACCGGACGAACGCCCAATCCCGTGTGATCGAGGACATCTTCATGCGGGTCGGCGTTCCGTACCGGGTATTCGGCGGGGTTCGCTTCTTCCAGCGACGGGAGGTCAAGGACGTCCTCGGGTACCTCCGTCTGCTCCTCAACCCCCAGGACGTGATCAGCTTCCGTCGCGTCGTCAACATGCCGAAGCGGGGGATCGGAGACCAGACGGTCGCGGCGGTCGAGGCCTTCGCCCGCGACGAAGGGATCGACGTCGTCGAAGCCTGCCGGCGCGTCGACGAGATCTCGTTGTTGAACAGGCGGGCGAAGGGGGCGGTCGCGGGGTTCAACCAGGTCATGATCGCGCTCGAAGGACATCTGGCGGACGGTGCGACCGCGGCGAGGATGGTCGAGCTCGCGGCGCAAGAGTCGGGGTACCTCGCCGAGCTCGAAGAGGAGCGCACGATCGAGGCGCAAGGGCGGATCGAGAACATCCAGGAGCTTTCGGGCGCGGCGATGGAAACCGCCGCGAGGGACCCGGAGAGCGGTCTCGCCGGCTTCCTGGAGCAGGTGTCGCTGGTGGGCGAGCAGGACGAATACGAAGAGGAGGACTCGAGCGTCACGCTCATGACCTTGCACATCGCGAAGGGCCTCGAGTTCCCGGTGGTGTTCGTCGTGGGGATGGAGGACGGGATCTTCCCGCACTTCCGCTCGATGACGGATCAGGCAGAGCTCGAGGAGGAGCGCAGGCTCGCGTACGTCGGGATCACGCGAGCGCAAGAGCGCCTGTACCTCACGCATGCGTGGAGTCGGACCCTGTTCGGGCAGACCAGCTACAACCCGCCGTCGCGTTTCCTCGGTGAGATCCCGGAGCATCTCGTCGAAGCGAAGGAGTCCGAGACGCGCGTCCAGCAGCGCTCCCGGCCGCGGTACGGCGCACAGGAGCGCGGCGGCGCGGCGAGCGGTGGCTACACCGTCGTCGGGCTGCCGGGTCGGAGCGGCGAGGTCGCGGTCGAGCGGGGATGGAAGGCACCGTCGGTGCCTCCCAGCCCCAGGCGCGAAACCCCCGTGGTCAAGGAAGGCGACACCGTCATGCACGAGCGTTGGGGGGAGGGCGTGATCGTCCAGATGACCGGGAACGGCGAGGACGCCGAGGCCACGATCCGGTTCGCCGATGTCGGTGAGAAACGCGTCCTGCTCGCGTACGCGCCGCTGAAGAAGGTCGGATAGGAGGAGCACGATGGCGGGCATGCAACCCCAGGATGTCTTCCGCCTCAGGAGCGCGGCGGATCCGCGCGTTTCGCCGGATGGGGCCACCGTCGCATACGTCGTCTCGTGGGTGGAGGAAGAGAGTCGAGAGCCGCGGAGCGCGATCTGGGCGGCGACGGTCGATGGATCCACCGAGCCTCGCCGCCTCACGTTGGGACCCAAGCGGGACGCGACCCCCCGCTGGTCTCCCGACGGTCGGTGGCTTGCCTTCACCTCCGCGCGGGACAGCGACCTCGCCCAGCTCTACGTGTCGCCGGTCGACGCGCCGGGGGAGGCTCGCCGGCTGACCGATCTGAAGGAGGAGGTGACGGCCCCCGTGTGGGCGCCGGATGGATCGCGTCTCGCGTTCACCGCGCGTGACCACGACCGAGACGACGACCTCGAGGATCGCGTCCGTCCGCCGCGCCGGATCGACCGACTCCAGTACCGGCTCGACAAGGAGGGCTGGACGGTCAGGCGGACCCATCACGTATGGACCGTCGGCCTCGAGGACGGGGACGGACCGACGCAGCTCACGTCGGGCGATTTCGAGGATCTGGACCCCACCTGGTCGCCCGACGGCTCCCGGATCGCCTTCGTGTCGGCCCGCCACGACGACTGGGATCTTTCGACCACGTCGGACGTGTACATCGTGCCGTCGTCGGGGGGCGATCCGCAGCGGTTGACCGCGACCGAGGGCGCGTACGCCCGACCTTCCTGGTCTCCTGACGGAAGCAGCATCGCCGCGTACTTCGTGCCCGGTGCGTTCGACGATCCTCGGCACGCCAGGGTGGTCGTAGTCGATCGGGCCAGCGGCGAGCGTTCGGTGCTCACCGAGACCCTGGATCGGAATTGCCTGCCCTACCCGCCGATCCGCGAGCCGCTCTGGGACGGCGACGAACTGATCTTCGCGATCGAAGACGCGGGACGCGTGCCGCTGTATCGGGCTCCCAGCGATGGCTCTTCGCCGCCATCGCCCGTGCTCGAACCAGACGGTTGGGTCACCGGATACGACCTCGCGGCCGGCACCCTCGTCCACACGCTCACGACCCCGACCCTTCCGTCGGAGCTCTTCGTCGGCGAACGCCGTCTGACGGACGTCTCGGGCTCGTTCCGGAACGAGGTCTCGCTCTCGGAGCCCGAGCCGTTCGTCGCGGTGGCGCCCGACGGAGCGCGGATCGACGCTTGGGTGATGCGACCGGTCGACTTCGACGAGGAGCAGACGTATCCCACCGTGCTCAACATCCACGGCGGGCCCTTCACGCAGTACGGGCAGCGGTTCTTCGACGAGTTCCAGGTCGAGGCCGGCGCGGGATCCGTCGTCGTGTATGCGAACCCGCGCGGGTCTTCGGGCTACGCGGAGGAATGGGGACGAGCGATCCGCGGTCCGGTCGAGGGCGGCCCGGGATGGGGGTCCGTCGACCACGACGACCTGATCGCGGTCGTCGATGAGGCCGTGAAGCGGTACCCGTTCATCGACACCGACCGGCTCGCCGTGATGGGAGGTTCCTACGGCGGCTACATGACGTCGTGGATCGTCGGGCACACCGATCGGTTCCGCTGCGCGATCTCGGAGCGAGCCGTGAACGAGATGGGCTCGGAGGACGGCACCTCCGACCTCGCGGGCTTCTTCCGCGGCTACGTCGGAGCCACGGCGTGGGAGGCGCCGGAGGCGTACGCGAGGATCTCACCGCTCTCCTACGCCGCGGAGATGACCACCCCTCTGCTGATCCTGCACTCGGAAGAGGACCTGCGGTGTCCCATCAACCAGGGCGAGCAGCTCTTCACGGTGCTCCGGAGCATGCGACGTCCGGTGGAGCTCGTTCGCTTCCCGGCCGAGAGTCACGAGCTCACGCGGTCGGGAAGCCCCACGCATCGCGTGCAGCGCTTCGAGATCGTGCTCGAGTTCCTGGATCGGCACCTGCGAAAGAGCGCCTCAGCCTGAGAGACGACGCAGGACGTTCCGCGTGATCTGTTCCACCGTGCCGTCGCCGAGCCCGTACGCCCAGTCCGTCACACCGGCGTTGAAGACCGTCCCGCCGCCCGACGTGGTGAAGGCACCGAGGACGGCGTGGTTGTGTTCCAGGCGGTAGGCGTTCGCCGCCCACCCCTCGCCGAACACCGCCGCGGCGGCGTGCTCCAGCTCCCCGGGTTCGTTCGCGTACCGCATCGGCTGCTCGTCGCGCTTCCACAATCGTGCCGGCGCGGTCGCGAGGACCTCGAGGGTCTCGGGGGCGCCGTCCGTGTGCGTCGGGGTCGGGAGCCCGTCCACGCCGGTGGTGAGCTCGCACCCATCCACTTCGTACGCGACGATCGAATCCGCGAGGCCGACCGCATCTCCGTACCGGAGCCGGGTTCCCTCGAAGACCCAGTGGTCGGGGCGGCAGACCGTGTAGGCGCCCGAAGCGCGAGGAACGCCGAGGCCGTAGCGCGAGTACCCGCCGCGCGTGAAGGTCAGCCCGATCGTCGAGGTCTCGGGCCGCCCGATGCGCCGGTCCGACCACAGACCGCTCAGCGTTCGCTCGTCCGCCGTCCCGAGCACCGGATCTTCATCGGCCCGGTACTTGAAGGCGGTCATGGTGCGCCGTTCGTCACCGAACCGGACCTGCCAGCAGCACGTGTTCCCGCTGAAGATGGCGGCGTTGCCTCCTCCGGCGGCGAACGCGTCGAGCCGGTCGCGCATCCTCCACGACCAGTACTCGTCGTGTCCGACCGAGACGAACATCCGACGGTCGTCCAGCAGGTGGGGGTGTGCCTCGAGGTCGGTGGAGATCGCGACGTCGACGTCGAACCCGTTCCGCTCCGCCCAGTGCAGGAACGGCCGCTCCCAGTTCCACCATCCGGCGCCGCCGCTCCACACCGATAACCCGAGCGGCTCCGCCCACTCGAAGAACCAGAGCCCCTCACGGTCCGGGAGCGGCTGCATCTTCCGGCGGTGCGGTTCGGGCTTGACGAGGAACCCCGGAGCCAGCGGCCGTTCCGAGGAGACCTGCGTTCCGCCCGTGTAGAGCGACGGCCCGCCCCAATCGTTGTATGCGTCGTACGTCGTCGTGGAGAGGACCATGAGGATCGGCGCGGCCCCCTGCCGGCGCGAACGGACGACGAAGAAGGCGTCGGCTCGCTCGTCGCCCGAGGTCAGGGTCACGGCGTAATACCCGGAGCGCCAGCCTTCGCCCACGGGGACCTCCAGCGCGGCCGGCCACCTGCAGCCCATCGAGCTCGCATCCTCGGGGACGGCGTGGTGGCCGGCCGCGCCGCGGCCGGACGACAGCACCTCGCGGGACGCGCCGTCGCGCGCGACCTCGATCGCGAAACCGTCGAGGTCGGTCGAGGCATGGATCGCGACGGTCTCGCCGGGCTCGACCGACCTCGGCCAGCAGTACGCCTCGAGCATCGCCGGAGACTAGCGGACGGGAACTAGCGGAAGAGGGCGAAGTATCCGGCGACCAAGATCAGCAGCCCGACGAGGACGGGGGCAACGACCCACGCGAACCCGAGGCGGCCTCGGTACGGACCGAGCGTCCCCACCTTCGTGGTCGGCTTCAGCCCGGGAGGCCGGATCGTGATCCGCTTGCGCGCCATCGATCTCGAGTCTACGAGGCCGCCATCGGGTGCTGCGGGCCAACCGACCTTCGGCCCATTGACACAGCCGTGCCCGGGTGGCGTGATGGTTCTGGCACGAGCTGGGAGGGGAAACGGATATGCGGAAGCACCGTTCGGCGCGGCTGTTCGCGACCGCCGTCTTTGCATCGTTGGTGATCGTCGGGTCGCTGGTGGTGACCAACGCGTCGGCCCACAAGGTCCCGCAGTGGATCAAGCACGTCCAGCATTGGGACGGCGGGATCTCCAATGGGGTGCGCGAGCGAGCGGCTCAGGCGTCGGGAGAGATCGCGGTTCCGCAAACCCGCTCCAGCGCTGCCGTGAAGATCGGATCGGCAGCCCTCGACAACGTTCAGATGAACGGTGACAGCACCCCGCCGCTTCCGCAGGACGAGCCGTCGATCGCCGAGAGCCTCGACGATCCGATGAACGCCGTGGCGGCGTCGAACGACTACACCGGTGATGGGTTCTGGATCGGATCCTCCACCGACGGCGGGCAGACCTGGGCCAGCCAATGGAAGGACCCGAAATTCAGCTTCGATGGCGGACGATGCTTCGCGTCGGACCCCTCGGTCGCCTACAGCCTCCGCGACCACGCCTTCTACCTCTCCACCCTCTGCTACTTCTCCACGACGCCGGCATCCGAGATCCAGGTGTGGAAATCGGTCGACGGCGGAGCCACGTGGAGTTCGTCGCAACACCCGGCGCTCGTGATCACGAATCACGCCTCGGACGGGTCGATCGACGCCTCCGTCTTCTACGACAAGGAGCTGATGGCGATCGACAACACGCCCACGAGCGCTTACTTCGGCCGCATCTACGTCACGTACACGAAGTTCCACATGACGGGTGGCTCGTACGCACGGAGCGATTACTGCCCGGTGCAGACGGCGTATACGGACGCGATCCCGACGGCCGATCCGGAGGCGTCGTCCTGGGGCCACACGGCGATCGTTCCCGATGCCCCCGGCGCGAAGGGCACGGGATCGTCGGCGAACCAGTTCTCCACACCGGTCGTCGACGATCAGGGTGCGTTGGACGTCGCATTCGTGCAGGAGGACTGCAACACGAGCATCGATCACGCGCTGTTCTTCGCGCGCTCGACCACCGGCGGCGTGTCGTTCGGCGGGGTCGTTCGCGTGGACCAGCCCGGGTGGTTCGCGGACAATCCGAACGCGAACGACAACCTCCCTGGCAAGGGGCACGTGCGGTTCCCGAACACGCCGTCCCTCGCCTATGACGCGACGCGCGGGCGGCTCGCTCTGATCTACCAGAACAACGCGAACCGAACGATCTCGGGCGCCGACATCTCGCTCCAGACGTCGAACGACTGGGGAGCGACCTGGACCGCCCCGAAGCCGATCAGCGTGAAGCCGAACGGCGCGGCGGCCCCGCGTGACCAGTTCTTCCCGGCGATCGGGGTCGATGCCAGCGGCATGTGGTTCGCGATCTGGCAGGACACGCGGCTGGATCCCGCGAACCATCTGATCTCGACGTTCCAAGGCGAGTCGTCCGATGGTGGGGCGACCTGGACGAACCATCTGATCTCGACGGCATCGTTCGATGCCCGGAAGTCGTTCTTCACGTGCGGATGCTTCATCGGGGACTACAACCAGATCGCCGTCTCCTCCGAGGTGGTGCTTCCGGCGTGGACCGACGGCAGGGACTCGCCACCGAAGCCCGCCGGCGACTCGAACGTCTGGACGAACGTCGAGATCAGGACCTAGAGCCCGAACAGGAGCGCTCGGCCGCCGGGCTCCCGACGGCGCAACCTGAGCGCTTCGCTAGACTCGGCGCGATGGCTGAGAAGTACCGCATCGTCGTCGCGAAGCCTGGCCTGGACGGCCACGACCGCGGCGCGAAGATCGTGGCACGGGCGCTTCGGGATGCGGGGTTCGAGGTGATCTACACGGGGTTGCACCAGACCCCGGAACAGATCGTGGAGACCGCGATCCAAGAGGACGCCGATGCCGTCGGCCTGTCACTGCACTCAGGAGCCCATATGACGCTCTTCCCGAAGGTCGTCCGGATGCTCCGGGAGCGGGGCGCCGAAGACATCTTGGTCTTCGGCGGCGGGATCGTGCCGGACGCCGACATCGCCAAGCTCGAGGCAGAAGGCGTCGAGCGGATCTTCACACCGGGCGCGACCACCACCGAGATCGTCGAGTGGCTCCGCGGCCGGCTCGAGCGGGCGCCGACGGGCTGATCCGAGGACCGCATGGATCTGTACGAGCACATGGGCAAAGACCTGTTCCGCGCCCAGGGGATCCCGACGCCGGCGGGCCGTGTCTGCCGGACGCCGCAGGAGGCAGCCGAGGCAGCCCGCTCGTTCGGCGGCTCGGCGGTCGTCAAGGTCCAGGTGCAGGTTGGCGGTCGCGGCAAGGGTGGCGGCGTCGAGCTCTGCCGGTCACCGGAGGCCGCCGCGCAAGCGGCCGAGCGCATGCTCCGCGATGGGTTCAAGGGCAACACGGCGGACCGCGTCCTGGCCGAGGAGTTGCTCCCGATCTCGGAGGAGTTCTACACGTCGATCGTGCTCGATCGGAGCACCGGGGGCTACCTCACGATGATGACCGCCGAAGGCGGGGTGGACATCGAGACGCTCGCCCGCGAGCGCCCGGAGGCGATCCGGCGTGTCCAGATCGATCCGCTGCTCGGCCTTCGCACCTACCACCTCCGCCGGCTCACCGGAGCGCTGCCGGTAGCGGCGCGCGAAGGCGCGGCCGACGTCGTTCGGAAGCTGTTCGACCTGCTGTGGGAGCGTGACGCGACCCTGGTAGAGGTCAACCCGCTCGTGCTCCTCGACGACGGCCGCGTGATCGCGCTCGACGCGAAGGTCACGATCGACGACAACGCGCTCACGCGACAGCCCGACCTCGCCCCGCTGGCACAGGAGTTCCCGATCGACCCCGTCGAGAAGCGCGCGAAGGATGCCGGTCTGCAATACGTCAAGCTCGATGGCGAGGTGGGCATCATCGGCAACGGCGCCGGGCTCGTGATGTCAACGCTGGATGTGGTCGCGCGCGCCGGTGCCAGGGCCGCGAACTTCCTGGACATCGGCGGCGGGGCGAGCGCCGACACGATGGCGACGTCGCTCGAGGTCATCCTGTCGGATCCGGCCGTTCGATGCGTCTTCGTCAACATCTTCGGCGGCATCACGCGATGCGATGTGGTCGCGAACGGCGTGCTCGAGGCGCTGACGCGGGTCGAAGCCACGGTCCCGATCGTGCTGCGTCTGGACGGCACGAACGCCGAGGAAGGTCGCAGGATCATCGACGAGGCGAGGCACCCCATGATCGTTTCGGTTCCCACGATGGACGAAGCGGCCGCGGAGGCTGCGCGGCTGTCACGTGAGGCCGCGTGAGCGTTCTCGTCGGCGCAGACACGAGGTTGCTGGTCCAAGGCATGACCGGCAAGGAAGGCACGTTCCACACGCTCCGGAACCGAGCGTACGGGACCAACGTCGTCGCAGGGGTGACGCCCGGCAAGGGCGGGCAGGACGTCGAGGGTATCCCCGTGTTCGACACGGTGGCCGAAGCGGTCGAGGCGACCGGTGCGAACACCTCCATGATCTTCGTCGGGCCGCGGTTCGCCGCCGAGGCGATCTTGGAAGCGGCCGACGCGGGCATCGGTCTCGTCGCTTGCATCACGGAGGGCATCGCCGCTCGCGACATGGCCGAGGTGCACGCCTACCTCACCGGCACGGCGACCACGTTGGTCGGCCCCAACTGCCCCGGCGTGATCAGCCCCGGATCCGCGAACGTCGGCATCATCCCCGGCGAGGTGTGCGCCCCGGGACGCGTCGGGTTCGTGAGCCGCTCGGGCACGCTCGTCTACCAGATCGTGTACGAGCTCACGTCCGAAGGGATCGGCCAGTCCACCTGTATCGGGATGGGCGGCGATCCGGTGCATGGGATCGGGTTCATCGAGTCGCTCGCCCTGTTCGAGGGAGACCCCGGCACCGATCTGATGATCATGACGGGGGAGATCGGTGGGGATGACGAGGAGCGCGCCGCCTCGTACATCCGCGAACACGTCGCGAAGCCGGTCGTCGCCTACATCGCCGGGTTCGAAGCCCCCGTCGGCAAGCGGATGGGCCACGCCGGAGCCATCGTGACCGGCTCCGCCGGGACCGCAGCCGCGAAAGCGGAGGCGCTCGAGGCCGTCGGGGTGCAGGTCGCGCGGACGCCCTCGGAGGTTGCCCGGCTGGTCGCGGACCGGCTCGCTGGATGAGCGCAGGGTTCCCGACCACGCTCGAGGTTCCCCCCGACACGCGATCCGCCGCCTTGTTGCGCTCCGGGGTGCGTCGCGGCTTCGTCCTGGTCTTCCTCCCGGTGTTCGTCGCGGGCCAGGCGATCGCGTGGCTCACCTATGCCGTGAGCGGCTGGTACCGACCCTGGTCGTGGTTCAAGATCGGGCTCGCGGAGACGCTCGCGAGCGTGCGCGTGACGTTCGTGGCACGGAGCTCGACCGGGCCGGGGACACCGGCCCTCCGTTCTGCGGCGCAGGCGGGATCCGTGCTGGAGATCGCGATCGGAGCGCTCGCGATCGCCGTGGTCGTGCTCGCCTTCCGAGCCGGGCGCGAGCAGGCTCGGGGGCTGGAGGCGCGCCCGATCGCCGCGGCGATCGCCGGCGCCGCGCCTGCCCTCGGGTTCGCGGTCCCGATGGCGATCGTCGCGCCGTTCGTGACGCTCGGGTTCCCCCAGTTCGGGATCGACCACCTTCGGCCCGTGTTCTGGCAGGCGGTCGTCCTGCCGCTCGCGGTGTGCGGTTCGTGCGGGGCGATCGGCGGTCTCTCTGTCGCCCGAGCCGCGATCGAGGCGCGCGGGCGTTGGGGCGTGCGGTGGGTCGGCGCCGCGCGCGGCGGGTTCACCGCGTACTGGTGGGGCCTCGCGCTGGCGTTCGCCGGGTTCCTGATCCTCGCCGCGCTCGAACCGGGCGCGACCGGCGCGTACGCTCGGTTCGTCGGCCGTTCGGGTGGGAGCGGGGCCGCCCTGGTCGTGCAACACGCGCTCCTGCTGCCGAACCAGTCCACGATGATCCTCGCCACGTCGATGGGGATCCCGACGACCCTCGACGTCGGCGCGATGACGGTCGCGCGGCTCACCCTGTCCGGGGTCCACACGGAGGGGACGATCGGTGCGGGGTTGGCGGCGCTCGTCGGCGCTCCGTCGACGAGCGCCGGGTTCCCCGCCTGGTACCTGGCGTTCCTCGCGATCCCGGGGGTGGCGTCGTTGATCGGTGGGAGGTCGGCGGGGCGCGCCGCGGGCGGGCGGCCGGAGTCCGCCTTCCGCGGCGCGCTCGCCGGGGTCGTCTACGCGATGCTGTGCGGTATCACGGCGTGGGCGGCTGCGATCGTGCTCCCGCCGTGGTCGGCGATCCTCGGCGGCCCTCTACGGCTCGGGGTCGAGCCGCTGACCACGACCTTCATCGCCCTGGTCTGGGGCGTGGTCGGGGGAACGATCGGATCGACGTTCGCCGAACGTGGTGAGGGGAGCGGGTCGGCCGGGGCGCCGGCGCGTTAGGCGCCGACCTCGCTGAAGTTGTTCTCGATCTGGGTGTAGCGGCGCCACGCCTGGCCCCATCCGTCATCGGTGCGTGGGAACCGCTCGACCGGTGTGGTTGGGTTCTGTCGGTCCCAGATCCCGAAGAACGTGCGGCCGTAGCCCAACAGGTAGCGCGAGCCGGTGTGGGTGTACTGCACGACCGCGCTGTCGCTCGGGTCGGGCTGGGTCTGCGGCGTCGCCGGTGAGGCCGCGGGCGCGCCGCCCATCGGTCCCGCGGCCGTATCCGGAACGGCGACGTGATTCGGCTCCTGTGCGACGAATCGCAGCCAGGCTTGGCGCCAGCCGTCGTCGGTCCGCGGGAAGCGCTCGGTCGGAGCGCTTGGGTCTTGCCGGTCCCAGATGCCGAAGAAGCCCTCGCCGTAGCCGAGCACGTACCGGTACCCGCTGTGCGTGTACTTCTGGGCCGCCCCCGATGGGTCCGCTGAGTCGGTTGCCGCACCCATCGCGACGGTGGACGCTGTCGCCGCCTCGGGCGTGGGCGTCGGTCCCGCCGTTCCCCAGGGTGTGGACTGCGTCCCGGCCGGCGCGGCCGAGCCCGCCGCCGGGCTCGTGGCAGGCGCGTCGGAGGCGGACGCTGACGGCTGGCTCGCAGAACCCGATGTCGAGACCGGCTCGGGCTTCTGCGCCATGGCTTCTGCGCGCGGAACGGTCAGGTCACTGAAGCAGTACCGGCACTTGATCGCATCGTCCTGGATCTCTTCCGCGCAGTACGGGCACTTCTTCACCGCGACCCTCCAGCTCTGGGCGGTCCTTGGGGGCCCCAGCTTACCGTCTCGGCTCGGGGGCCACGGCGGTAGCATGAGCGCCTCCATGAGCGAGCGGATCGCCGTCCTGGTCTCCGGATCGGGCACCAACCTGCAGGCGCTCATGGACGATCCGGCCATCAGGCCGCATCTCT
>Ga0307277_10000346_pt1 | contig 16811 bp, 18 predicted proteins | sample ER_DNA_116_FD_194473 | JGI IMG/M metagenome (GOLD analysis project Ga0307277, IMG submission 194473) | Bulk soil microbial communities from the East River watershed near Crested Butte, Colorado, United States - ER_DNA_116 | ecosystem: Environmental > Terrestrial > Soil > Floodplain | place...
GGCGTCACCGGCCGCATGGGCACGAACCAGCACCTGATCCGCTCGATTGTCGCCATCCGCGCGCAGGGCGGCGTGGCGCTCAAGAACGGCGACAGCGTGATGCCCGATCCGATCCTCGTCGGCCGCAGCGAGGCAAAGCTCGCACAGCTGGCGAAGGCGCATGGGATCACGCGCTGGACCACAGATCTCAGCGCCGCGCTCAAGAACCGCGAGGACACGCTCTTCTTCGACGCCGCCACCACCAAGTTGCGCGCCGAGCTCTTGCAAGAGGCAATTGCCGCCGGCAAGGACATCTATTGCGAGAAACCGGTCGCCGAGACGCTCGAAGAGGCCGTCGCGGTGGCGCGCGCGGCCAAGGGGGCCGGCATCCGCCACGGCGTTGTGCAGGACAAGCTCTTTCTTCCCGGCCTGCTCAAGCTCAAGATGCTGATCGACTCCGGCTTCTTCGGCCGCGTCTTCGCGGTGCGCGGCGAGTTCGGCTATTGGGTGTTCGAAGGCGACTGGCAGCCGGCGCAGCGCCCGTCCTGGAACTATCGCAAGAAGGACGGCGGCGGCATCATCCTCGACATGCTTTGCCACTGGCGCTACGTGCTCGACAATCTGTTCGGCGAGGTCAAAAGCGTGTCCTGTCTCGGCGCCACGCATATTCCCAAGCGCTGGGACGAGAACGGCGAGCCCTACAATGCCGACGTCGACGACGCTGCCTACGCCACCTTCCAGCTCGCCAGCGGCGTCATCGCCCATATCAACAGCTCCTGGTGCACGCGCGTGCGGCGGGACGATCTCGTCACTTTTCACGTCGACGGCACCTTGGGCTCGGCGGTCGCCGGCCTACAGAAGTGCTGGAGCCAGGCGCGGGTGAACACGCCGAAGCCGGTGTGGAACCCGGACGTGCCGCAGCCGATCGATTTCTTTACGACCTGGAGCGAGGTGCCAGGCGGGCCCTATGACAACGGCTTCAAGGCGGAATGGGAGATGTTCATCCGCCACCTGTTCGAGGGCGCGCCGTTCAAATGGACGCTGCTCGAAGGTGCCAAGGGCGTGCAGCTCGCCGAGGCCGGGCTCAAAAGCTGGAAGGAACGTCGCTGGATCGATATTCCGGAGTTGAAGGTTTGATGCCCTACAGCATGAGGCCGAAGAGGACCGAATAGCTGGATCAAGAAGTAGAGGACAAACCGTGCCCACGCTCAAACTCCCCGTCACCGGCGGCAAGCTTGCGCCCTACGCCATGCGGCCGCCGCGCGATTTTCCCGCCGCCACGCCGCCGTTCAACCGCATCGCCTATGCGGCGGCGCACGTGGTGGCCGATCCGCTGGCGGACGGCGATCCATGGCTCGACGCCGCCATCGATTGGGAGCGCACGGTCGCCTTCCGCCGCCATCTGTGGTCGCTCGGACTCGGCGTCGCCGAGGCGATGGACACCGCGCAACGCGGCATGGGGCTGGACTGGCCGACCTCGCTTGAACTAATCCGCCGCACGCTCGAGGCGGCGCGCGATTTTCCCGGCGCGCTCATCGGCTGCGGCGCCGGCACCGATCAGCTCGAAGCGAACGGGCGTACCAGCCTCGACGACGTCATCCGCGCCTACGAGGAGCAATGCGCCGCGATCGAGAAGCTCGGCGGGCGCATCGTGCTGATGGCGAGCCGCGCGCTGGTCAAGGCCGCGCGCTCCCCCGACGACTACGCCAAGGTCTACGGCCGCATCCTCGGCGCGGTGAAGGCGCCGGTAATCATCCATTGGCTCGGCGAGATGTTCGACCCCGCGCTCGACGGCTATTGGGGGCACAAGGATCACTACAAAGCGATGGAGATCGCCGTCGATATCATCGCCGACCATGCCGAGAAGGTCGACGGGGTGAAGGTCTCGCTGCTCGACAAGGACAAGGAGATCGCCATGCGCCGCCGCCTGCCGCAGGGCGTGCGCATGTATACCGGCGACGACTTCAACTACGCCGAGCTCATCGCCGGCGACGCGCAAGGCTATTCCGACGCGCTGCTCGGCATTTTCGACGCCATCGCGCCGGCCGCTGCGGCCGCGTTCGGCGCGTTGACGCGCGGCGACGGCAAGACCTTCCACGCCATCCTCGCGCCGACCGTGCCGCTCTCGCGCCATATCTTCAAGGCGCCGACGCGCTTCTACAAGACCGGTGTGGTGTTCATGGCTTATCTCAACGGGCTGCAGGATCATTTCACCTTGGTCGGCGGGCAGGAGAGCGCGCGCTCGACCTTGCATCTCGCCGAGCTGTTCCGCCTTGCCGACGCGGCCGGGCTCTTCGCCGATGCCGAGCGCGCGGCCGTGCGCATGCGCTGCGTGTTGGCGACCCGCGGCGTCGACGCGTAATGCGCGACCTCTCGCACGACCGCGCGCTGCTCTCCATCAACTCGATCACGGTCAAGGCCTGGTCGTTGCCGCAGCTCCTCGATGGCTGCGCCCGCGCCGGCATCTCCGCAATCTCGCCCTGGCGCGACATCGTGCAGGGCTGCGGCGCCGAGCGCGCGGCAAAGCTCATCCGCGCGCACGGCATGACCGTCACCGGGCTCTGCCGCGGCGGCATGTTCCCCGCCGCCGATGCGGCCTCCCGCCGCGCCGCGCTCGAGGACAATCGCCGCGCCATCGACGAAGCCGCCGCCATCGGCGCGCAATGCCTCGTGCTCGTCGCCGGCGGCCTGCCGGAAGGCTCGCGCGACATCGCCGGCGCGCGCATGCAGGTGCGCGAGGCGCTGCATGCGCTCCTTCCTTATGCGCGGGCGGCACGCGTGCCGCTCGCCATCGAGCCGCTGCATCCCATGTTCGCCGCCGATCGTGCCTGCGTGAATACGCTCGCGCAGGCGAACGAGCTGTGCGAGGAATTGGGCGCGGGCGCGGGCGTCGCGGTCGACACCTACCACCTCTGGTGGGATCCGAACCTGGACAAAGAGATCGCTCGCGCAGGCAAGAACATCCTCGCCTACCACGTCAACGATTGGCTGGTGCCGACCAGCGATCTCCTGCTCGACCGCGGCATGATGGGCGACGGCGTCATCGATCTGCGCGCGATCCGCGCCCTGGTCGAGCGTGCCGGCTACCGCGGCCACTGCGAGGTCGAAATTCTCTCCGCCAAGAATTGGTGGACGCGCGACCCCGACGAGGTGCTGCGCGTCTGCATCGAGCGGCACCAGACGGTGGTGTGATGTACTTCGCGCCGCGGACTCGATCTGCTCCCTCTTCCCGTATCCTTCTCCCAATGGGAGAGGGAGCCCACCGAACTCGCGGACAGATCGTACTAACAGCTGCACGCATCGGATGAGCAACTACGACGGCATCATTCTCGGCGCCGGACACAACGGCCTCATCCTGCAGGCCTATCTCGGCAAGGCGGGGCTCAAGACGCTGGCGATCGAGCGCCGTGCGGCCGCCGGCGGCGGCTTGGGCACGATCGAAGACCCGCGGCGCCCCGGCTTCCTCCACAATACCCATGCCTTCTTCCTGCGCGCCGTCACCGCCATGCCGTGGTACGCCGATCTCGAGCTCGCGCGCCGCGGCGCGCAGCTGATCGAGCCCGAGCTCAACGTCGCGCTCGTCACCAGCGACGGCCGCGCGCTCGAATGGTGGACCGACATCGGCAAAACCATCGACTCGTTTGCCGCCTTCAGCCGGCGCGATGCCGCAAGCTTGCGCCGCTGGCACGACGAGTTCGTGCCCATCGTCGCGCACATCCTCACGCCGGAAGCGCGCTCGCCGCCGCTGCCGCCGCTGGAACGGCGAGCGCTGCTGTCCCGCACGCCCGCCGGCCGGCGGCTCCTGGCGGTGAGCGCGCTCTCCCCGCTCGAATTCGTCGAGCGGGAGTTCGAGCATCCGACCATCAAGGCGGGGCTCCTCTTCTTCAACGGGCTGCGCGAGGTCGACCTGCGGCTGCCCGGCTTCGGCCATCACATCGCCGCGCTGCTGGCGAGCCCGGCCAAGGCGCAGATGGCACGCGGCGGCTCAGCGGCGCTCGCGCACGCGCTCGAAGCCGCGGTGCGCGAAACCGGCGGCGAGATCCGGCTCAACGCGGAGCCCACGCGCATCGTGGTCGAGGATGGCCGCGCGGTCGGCGTGGAAACGCGCGACGGCGAATTGATCCGCGCGACACACCTGGTCGCCTCTTCGCTGAACCCGCATCAGACCTTTCTCGATCTGATCGAGGAACGCTTCTTGCCGCGCGAGATCCGCGAGCGCGCGCAGCGCTTCCGCTACAACCTGCTCGCGCCGTTGTTTGCGTTGCACCTAAACCTCGCCGAGCCGCCGCGCTACCGCGCGAGCGCCGAGCATCCCGAGCTTGCGCGCGCGTTCATGGTGATCCTCGGCCTCGACCACGTTGCGCGCTTCGGCGACATCGTGCGCCACCACGAGGCCGGCACCATTCCGCCGACCGTGATGTGGGGCGCCTGCCCGAGCCTGTTCGATCCGAGCCAGGCGCCGGACGGCCGCCACACCGCCTTCATGTGGGAGAAGCTGCCCTATCGCGTCGATGGCGATGCCGCCAATTGGGACGGCCTGCGCGCGGCGCACGCCCGCACCATGCTCGAGTTGTGGCGAGCCCATGCACCCAACCTCGGCGAGGCGATCCTCGATTCGTTTGCGCGCACGCCGCTCGACATCGCGCGCGATCTGCCCAACATGCGCGAGGGCGATCTGCTCGTCGGCGCGTTTGCCGACGATCAGGTCGGCTATCATCGCCCGTTTCCCGGCGCCGGCGCTTACCGCACGCACCTGCCGGGCCTTTATCTCTGCGGCGCCAGCAGCCACCCCGGCGGCAATATCACCGGCCTTCCCGCCTACAACGCCGCGCAGGTGATTCTTGCCGATCTCGGGCTTGGCGCCGACTGGATGCCCGCGCCCATCGCCGCGCAGCTCGCGGCGGTGTAGGGGGTGTCTGTTGGGGTTGGACTCCGCACGAGCGCAGACGGTTTTAGCGGATATGCGTCCCCCTCCCCCGCAAGGGGGGAGGGAGTAGACCGAGTTTGCGGGTCGCGCCGGGCTGACATGTTCGTCGGGCTGGCATAGGCCTTGCTAAAATGCTGCGGGGCGGACGAGAGGACACTGAGCGTGGCGGGCGAGACGGTGGCGGCGATCGTCGAGGCGCATCGCGCGGGCGCAAGCCCGGAGGCGACCGTCGCGCGCGCCTACGCGCGCATCCGCGCGCACGCCGATCCCGCGATCTTCATCACGCTGCGCGATGAAGCCGACGCGCTCGCCGAGGCGAAGGCCCTCGCCGCGCGGCGCGAGGCGGATCGCGCGCTCGCCGATCTCCCGCTCTACGGCGTGCCGGTCGCGGTCAAGGACAACATCGACGTCGCCGGGTTTTCTACCACCGCCGCCTGTCCCGCCTTCGCCTACGCGCCGGCGCAAGACGCAACCTGCGTCGCGCGGCTCAGGCGCGCGGGCGCGATCGTCATCGGCAAGACCAACCTCGATCAATTCGCCACCGGCCTCGTCGGCGTGCGCACGCCCTACGGCATTGCGCGCAACCTGTTCGATCCGGCGCTGATCCCGGGCGGATCGAGCACGGGCTCGGCGATCGCGGTTGCCGCAGGCCTCGTGCCGCTCGCGCTCGGCACTGACACCGCGGGCTCGGGGCGCGTGCCGGCGGCACTCGGCAACATCGTCGGCCTGAAGCCGAGCCTCGGGCTCGTCTCGGCCGCGGGCGTGGTGCCGGCCTGCCGCAGCATCGACTGCGTCTCCGTGCTCGCGCTCACCGTCGACGACGCGTTTGCCGCGCTCGCTGCCATCGCCGGCCCCGACGACGCGGATGCGTATTCGCGCCGGCGCAGCCTCGGCGCGTTGAAAGCGATGCCGCGCGGCGCGCGGCTCGGGGTGCCGAAGCCTGATCAGCGGCAGTTCTTCGGCGACGGCGCGTCGGCCGACGCCTACGACGACGCGCTCGCGCGTCTGGAGCGGCTCGGCGCGGCGGTCGTCGAATTCGACATGACGCCGTTCTACGAGACGGCGCGGCTCCTCTACGAGGGGCCGTGGGTCGCCGAGCGCTACCTCGCCGCGCGTAGGGTGATCGAAGCGGCGCCTGAGGCGATGCACCCGGTGACGCGGCAGATCATCCTCGCCGGCGGGAATATCAGCGCGGCGGACGCATTTGCCGCTTTCTACCGGCTCGAGGAGCTGCGCCGCGTTTGCGAGGCGACCTTCCGGTCGATCGATGCCATGGCGCTGCCCACCGTGCCGACGGTGTACACCGTCGAGCAGGTGTTCGCCGATCCTGTTGCGCTGAACAGCCGGCTCGGCACCTACACCAATTTCGTCAATCTGCTCGACCTTTGCGCACTCGCGCTGCCGGCCGCGATGCACGCCGACGGAACGCCCTTCGGCATCACGCTCATTGCGCCCGCCGGCGAGGACGCAGCGCTCGCTTCGATCGGCCGCGCGTTCCACGCCGCGACCGCGCTGCCGCTCGGCGCGACCGGCGCGCCGCAGCCTGCGGCCACGCTTGCGGCGAAGGCGAAGGTGAGGGCGTAGCTCCTGCTGAGCAGCCGCGCGTCGTCTCATCCTTCGAGACGGCGCCCCGTAGCGCGTCGACGCGCGCAAACGCGCTTCGGGCGCGTCGGAAGACGCGCGTAAACGCGCTTCAGGCGTCTCCTCAGAATGAGGCCGCTTAAACGTTCGCTCGCGCTGAACTCAGAACGATCGCGGCGGCGCGCGCCGCGGCGCAATCTCCCGCTTTTTCGGCATGGGGAGCAGGCCTTCGCGCTGCGCCTGCTTCCTAGCCGCCTTGCGCGCGCGCCGGATGGCTTCCGCCTTCTCGCGAGTCTTGCGCTCGGACGGCTTTTCGTACGCCTTGCGGCGCTTCATCTCGCGAAAAACGCCCTCGCGTTGCAGCTTCTTTTTGAGCACCCTCAGAGCTTGATCGACATTGTTGTCTCGAACGATGACCTGCAAAATTTTTCCAATCGTGGTGGTGGCGCCGGAGGCGCCGTCAAGTCGTAGATGTTTGTCGCGTCAGCGGGTTTTGAGATTCTCCGCCGACTGCTTGCCGCGGTTGCTGACGAGCTCGTATTCGACCACCTGGCCCTCGTTGAGCGAGCTCAGGCCCGCGCGCTCGACCGCGGAGATATGGACGAATACGTCTTTGCCGCCGTCCTGCGGCTGAATGAATCCATAGCCCTTCGTCGGGTTGAACCATTTCACGGTGCCGGTAGCCATCGTGGCCCTCCTTTGTCTGCACGAACTTAATCGCGGCCGCATGACGATTGTGCGACCGCTTATCCGGAGTTAGCGTTGCCTATGGGGAGCCACACCGCGAGGTGCGCAACAAAACAAGGCCAAACTCGAATACCGGCATTGTACCGGGTTCCGGCAGACGGTTCAACCGCGTGATCCAAAAGAACGAAAGGGTCGAACGCCCTCGACAATCTCGCGAATAAGGCGCACGTTCAGCCATCATCGGCCATAACACGCAAGATGCAGGCGCCGGTGACCGAGAGACCGGTCGCGCTCCCGCCTGTGACCAGAGGAGCGTGACGTGTGGATGATCTTATTTGTCCTGGCCCTGGTTGCGGCCGCCGGCTTCGCCGTGGCGGCCGTTTCTCTGGCGGACAGCAAATATCTTCGAGGGGCGAGCGGATGACGCATCGCGCGGCGCTTGCGGCGCTGCCGGCGACACATACGTATCCATCGTACACTGCAGAAAGGGTAGAGTGATGCGGCTTTATATTTTCAAATCGGAGACGAGGAAAGGTTTACAAGCCTTCGCCGGCGATCTCACGGGCAGCAGGCTGCCGCAGCAACTGGGTCCCTGGACCGCTACCGGCGCCGTCGGGCCGGAGAAGGCTCCGCCCTATAATTTCTCGCGCGACGCCATCGAGCAGGCAATCGACGCCAAAGGATTTCAGCTCTGGCGCCTGGCCAAGAAGGCCGAAGCGCAGGCCTGAGGCGAATTTTTCCAAGCGCGGTCAGCGATACCACTCCTGTAAACAACAGAACAAAATCAGGCAGGCGGGCACAACCTGATGGCCACTTGCACAACAACGATAAATGCCGTCGCTGCGTGTTCCTGCGCCACGCCGGAATGCTCACAATTTTGAGTTGGTATTTTCATTGTAAATAACAATCCCGAAACAATGGACCGCAGCCGGCCACACGCGCAGGTTGGTTTCTGCACCGCGCCGTCTTGACGCGCACGCCTTTTCGGCTCGTTGCAAAAAATGCGTTGTCCTCCCCTCCCCTCATGCTGAGTGAGCCGTGCAGCGCACGCAAACTCACTCACGCGCGCACTCTCGCATACGCTGCGCACGCCTGTTCGGCGTTGGTAGCACCATCTCGCATGCGCGCTCCTCAGGATGAGGACGAGCATGCGTCTCAGTCCGGGGTTCGATGTAACATCGATGCGAAACGTAGTCAATTGAAAAATACATAAAGTGCCCACCCTCGTGCGCCCTCGGCCGCCGAGCATTCTTCTGCTTCGATTGGAGCACCCCTTTCCGAGCGGCTTCTCACACGCGGCAACCTATGCTCCGGCAAGCGTGTGCGACGCGCGCGCAGGGTGCGCGGCGCCGGTTGCTTGCGCGGGTTGATCGGGCGCATCATGCTCCAATGGGGCGGAGCGCCGCCCGGGTCACAAAAATGCGGTCGCGCGCGGCGACATAATCAACGAAGTCGCTGAGAGCTTCGGTAGTCCAAGGAGGATGCGATGTCATTCCGCACCGCGTGCGCAGCCGCGGCCTGCGCCATGGTCATTACGCTCGCGCCTGTCGCGCGGGCGCAGGACTGGCCGAACCGCTCGGTGCTGACCATCAGTCCGCTGACAGCAGGCAACGCCGCCGACACCGTCGCGCGCATCGTGCTCGATCAGGTGGGCAGGCAGGTCGGCCAGTCGTTCGTGATCGAGAATCGGCCGGGCGCCGGCGGGACGACCGGCTCCGCCGCGGCCGCCAAGGCCGACCCCGACGGTTACACGCTTTTTCTCTTGACCGCCTCGCAAGGCTCGTACGCCGCCCTGCACAAGAGCCTGCCGTACGATCCGGCGCGCGATTTCATTCCCGTCGCCATGTTCGGCGTGCAGCCCAGCGTGCTGGTCGCCGCGCCGTCGAAAGGCTGGACGTCGGTCGCGGACCTGGTCAACGCCGCCAAGGCCGCCCCGGGTGTGCTGAACTTTGCCTCCGCCGGGCTCGGCTCCGCCTCGCACTGGGCTGGCGAGCGCTTCCGCCTCGCCGCCGGCATCACCGTGCAGCACATTCCGTTCCGCGGTCCGGTCGAGGCGTTCACCGAGGTGATGACCGGACGCGTCGATTTCTACTTTCTGCCGGTCGCGCCCGCGATGCCCAACATCCAGGACGGCAAGCTAGTGGCGCTGGCGGTGAGTACGCCGAAACGGGCGCCGATGCTACCGAACGTGCCGACGGTGGCGGAAGCTGGTTATCCCGAGGCGCAATACCTGTTTTGGGGCGGCGCGGGCTTCCCGGCGAAGACGCCGCGCACCATCGTCGATCGGCTGCACGCCGAAACTGAGAAGGCGCTCGCGGCGCCGGCGGTGCGGGAGCGATTGACGACGCTCGGCGTGGAGCCGGCGCCGATGACGGTCGAGGAGTTCGGCAAGTTCTACCGCGACGACGTCGCGGCGATCCTCAAGCTTGCGAAAGACGCCAACATCGCGCCCACGAATTGAGGGGCGGCGCCTTCGGCCAAAGCACATGCCCTGGTCGCGCCGGCGCTTGTTCAGCAATGGGCGACGATGATGTTGGACGTCATCGCGCCGACGACCTTCCCGTCCGTCAATAGCAGCGCCATTTCTTGCCGCATACGGGCGAAGAGAGCCTGCTGGACGTCTTGCGCAAGCTCGGCAACGCCGGGGGACACCGGCGTCGCGGCGAAGGATTGCACGGCCTGCTCCACTCCGCCTTCGAGCACCATGGGCAATGAGGGAGTCGAGAGACGAATGTCGCGGAAGCCGACGTCCTCGGCCGCGGATTTGAGCGCCGCGCCGCTCGGCCAGCTAAACGGCGCCGTGATCAGGTCCGCCAGCGCGTCGGGCGCGGTCGCGCGCAGCGCCGCGTGGAAAGCAGCAAAGATTTGATTGCGATCGAGCTCCGCCCACACCGCGATCGCGGCGCGGCCACCCGGCTTCAATACGCGCCGCATTTCACGTAGCGCGGCGGGACGGTCGGGAAAGAACTGCAGGCCCTGCTGACATAAAACCGCGTCGAATGCCCCGGTCGCCGCCGCAAGGGGAGCAGCGGGAGAATTGAGGTACTCGATCGGCGCCCCGCCCGGCGGCGCCTTGGCTTTGGCGATGTCCAACATCGGTTGGGCGATGTCGGTCGCGACAACGCGCCCCTCGGCGCCGAGGCGCACCGCCGCAAGCCGTGCCACCGTCCCGGGCCCGGTGGCGACGTCGAGGACGGATTCGCCGCGCTGAAGATCGGCGCCCTCGAGCAACACCTTCGCCCAGGGCTCGAACAGCCTGGGGACGAAGAACTCGTTGTAGGCCTTCGGGACGGAAGGGTTGTTGAACTGGAAGCGGGTTGCATCTGTCATCGAGGGGGAAGGTTAACATGGATGCAGCGCAGCGGCATCCGCGGTCGCCTTGAGCGCCGAAGTCTGGATAGGCCGCGAACGCGTTTCGCGGGCATGACATTCCGGTCCTTCTGTCACGTTCGCAAGCGTCAATCCGGGTTTGTCGCCACGCCGTTAACCGGCCGTGAACCATGCTTTGGCACAAGCACCGCGTGGCAAGGGGACAAGGACATGGCAGAGCAGAACGAAGCCAAGACAAAGACCATCGGCTACCTACCCATAGACAAGGTTCAAACCCTCAAGGGCTGGGATGAGTACCTGGACAAGTTCACCAAGCTTTCGGCTCTGAGAGCCGAAGCGCAACAGGCCAAGAATTGCGTCAGGGACGCCTTGAAGGAACGGCTCAACGAAGAGGGCGACATCGACTTCGTCGGCGAGGGCGATCGGGTGAGGGTTTTCAGGGTGTTTCGCAGGCCGCAGAGCCGGCGGACGAGGACGTTGGACCTCTCCTCGGCCTTTCGCGAGCAGCCCTTGGCCGGAGCGGCGGAAGCGAAGGGGGACGATGCGGTCGTGAGCGAACAGGCCGAGGCGACCACCCCCGAGGCGAGCCCCACGGCGGAAGCGGTGCCGGCCACCCTCGACCCCGTCACCGAGCGCCTCATGGCCATCATGCAAGAGAAGATGCAAAGGCCGCAGGCGTAGCGCGCTCGTCCTGAGGAGCGCGCCCGAGATGCGCCTGCTCGTCCTCATCCTGAGGAGCGCGGGTGCGAGATCTATGCCGGAAAGGTAAACTGGCGTGCGCGCTTCTCGAAGGATGAGGACGAGCCAGAGCCCTATTCGCCCTCATTGCTTCGAGACACATCGCAGCGCCGCAGCCTGTGGACGCATGGTGCCCGCTCGCGCTGCGATGCTCCTCAGCATGAGGGCGCGTGCGGCGGCGAGGGTCCGATCACGCTGCGGCGGATGAGCGCGCCGGCGCGGCGCGCGACGCCTGGCCTGCCTGATCGAGGCGCTCGACCTCGCCCCAAATTTCCTTGAAGATCTCGTTGCGGACGATCTTCTCGATCCCTTGCGCGCCGGCGTAATCGGGGTGGAAGCGCTTCGCCAGAAAGCGCTTGAGCGAAGCGTACCTGACGTCGCTCACGTTCCGAGGGCGGATCTCGCCGCCGGCCTTGGCGGTCGCTTCGAGCAGCTGCGCCTCCGCCATCAAGGCGCGCACCTTCCAGCTCTCGCGCTGCTGCTCGAGCGTGACGGATCGCGCGCGCAGCCCTTCGCGCTCGTTCAACATTTCTCTGTGCTGGATGAAATCCCATTGATGCAGGTCATCGAGCGCCTGCAAGAAGAGCTGCAAGGTTCCCGATTTCTTGGTGAGAACCAAGCGGCTTTCCTCTTCCGCGACGGTATAGTCGTGCATCAGCTCCGCGAGCGCACGGCTGGCAATCGGATCGCACCGGACATCGCGTAAGCTGAGCGCCATGCGCGCCTCCCGTTCACGAGCACAGTTCCCGCGGCGTTGACGTATGATCCTCTCGCCGGTTCGGCCTGGATGATCTTTAGAAATGTGACGGCTTGGCGGCCGAATGGAACTCGCATCCGCCTCGCACACACTCCATGAACTCCGTATGGGCCGCAAATCGCGACGTCGATCAACAAACCGCGGCGATTTGCGAGCACTCGATGACGTTTGCGGAGGAAACGCTCTCAAATACCTTCGATTTCGCGCACAAGCTCATGCACATCAAGGAGCCGCAGGAACTCGCGCAGATCCAGAGCGAATTCGTCAGCCGGCAAGCTCAGCTGCTGGGAGATCAAACGAAAGAACTCGGACAAAGGATCATGCAGGGCGCCCATGAAGCCGCGAAGACGGTGCGTGAAGCAGCGGCGGAGCCGACGCGGAAACGATCCGAGGCCGCCTGACCCGGGCGAATGAAAGCGCCCGGTCACACGGCCCCTGGATGTTCTGAGAATTGTCGGCTGAGCCCGGCGCGTCACGAGAACCCCGCCCGGGTTGGGGGCGGGGTCTCGGGAACCCTCTCGGCCAAATTTTTTCCGACGCGTCGTTTGCGAGGGCTCCGTAGAGGCAACCCATCGGCGCGCGAGAGGTTCCTCCGTGCTTTCCGGCGCGGAACCGCGACCAGGAATCAACGTTGACTCAACAGCATGGCGAAAAAGCTTCGCGCGCTTGAACCTCGTGACCTCGCGCTCGCGGCCGACCTCGACCTCGAGCACGCTTGGCGGGTCGAGTATGTCGACCGCGGGGGCCACGGTTACGTCGCCATCTTCACCGGCCAGTCGGCGGAGTTGCGGGCGCGCGACTACTATGACGCGATCGAGCGCGGCGCCCTCAACAGCCGCATTGCCGATGCGGAGCTCACGACCGCAAGTGCGCTCGTCTCCTTGCCGAAGAAACGGCGCCTGATGCGCTGAGGCAAATCCAAATCGCGACGATGTCCCGTCGCCGCCGAAGGGCGGCTTAGCGCACAAGCCGCAAACCTATTGTATTTTTTCCGTCCGAGAGCGCATCATGCCTCCCCGCGCAGGCGCGCGCGTCTCCGGATAAAGGAGGAGAGGACGATGACACGATTGATGCTGGCGGTTTTGCTAACGGTGTTTTCCATCGCTTCCGCGGCGGCACAAGCTCCCGTCACATGTGAAAGCAAGGCCGTGGGAAAAGACGGCAAGGAGCTCGCCGGCGCCGCGAGAACGAGCTTCATGGCGAAATGCAAGCGCGACGCGTGCGGACCCAAGGCGATTGGCTCGGACGGCAAACCGCTCAAGGGCGCGGCGAAGAAGAGCTTCATGGACAAATGTGAGAAGGAGCAGGCCTGATCGGCCCCTAGCCTCCTGCCAGAACGGCCCGACGGGACACCCCCTCACGGCTGAATTCCGTCGGTCGTTTTCTACCCGCGAGGATGCCGGTTGCGCTCGCGTACGGCCAACAGGCGCGAAAGCCTGATCGGCGCGGCCGCCGTCTCGCGCGACCTCGCTCTGAGCAAGCCCCACAAGGCCGACGCCAAGATTGCCGCGGCGAGAACGAGCAGGGTGAGCCGCTCGGCGCTGGCGCCGGCGAAGCTGATCGCCATGGCGAGCAGCACGCCGGGAAAGACATGCATCGGCGCCCACACGAGGGCAGAAGCGACGTTAGCGGCGTAGAAATGCGGCGGCGACATTCGCAGCACGCCGGCGAGCATCGGCACGAACGCGCGGACGACCGCGGTGAAGCGGGCGAGGAACACGCTGGCGATTCCGTAGCGTTCGATATGGGCCTTGCTCCGCGCGATCAGCTGCGGATAGCGATCGAGCGGCCAGCCGCGCAAAATCCGCGCGTGGTAGCGCATCCCGAGCCAGAACGAAAAGCCGTCACCGGCGATCGCGCCGAGCGTCGCCGCCATCAGCAGGAGCCAGGGATCGAGCTGCGCCGTCGTCGCCAGCGCGCTGATGCCGAGGATGGCCGTGGAGCCCGGCACCACTGTGCCGACGACGGGGACGGCTTCGGACAACGCCAACAGGAAGACCGCGACCAACGCAAAATGCGGATGCGATCCGACGAAATCGATCAGCCCCTGAACCTGGGACGTGATCGGCGACAGATGTGCGAGTGCCTCGTCCACATGTGGAGAACGCGAAACGTGCAGCGCGAGTTTCGCGCATCCGCGACGAAAGCGGGCGGAACTTGCGGAACATCGTCCTCGGTCGCGCGTTTAGCCGCGGGGAGGCAATGGAGGCCTCAGGATGCGACCAGCTAATATTCTTGCCATCGCGCTCACGATGGCGGCGTCTGCCGCGCTTTCGCTGCCGGCGAGCGCGGATCGGATCTGCAAAGAAGACTGCGTCGGACCGCTGTGCAGCAAGAACTGCGTGCACCGCGACCGCGACATCACCGTCGGCAGAGGAGTGCGTGACCGCGACGTGACCATGGAGGAGCGCCGCCGCGTGCGCGAGCCGGGTGTCGAAATCAGAAGGTCTCGTCCGGGCGTTGACGTCGAGATCGAGCGGTGACGCATCGAACGGCGATGTACTGAGAGTGACGTGAAGCCCCGCCCAGATGGCGGGGCTTTGCTTTGAGGTCAGTCATCCATCGATCGTCCTTCGTCTCCCGCAACACGGATGACGACGAGCATTGCGCTTCAGTGCCGATCATTGGCTGGGCTGGAGACCCGCCGCCTTGGCCAGTACGCCGGTGGTGCCGATTTCCGCCCGCACGCGTGCGTCGAACTCGGCCGGCGTCAGCGGCATCGGCTCCATGCCAAGCGTCTGCAGGCGCTCCTTGACGTTGGGAAACTGCATGGTCTTCACCGCTTCGCGGTGGAATTTCTCGACGATGTCTCCCGGCGTCTTTGCCGGCATGAAGAGGCCGATCCAAAACGGATAGTCGGAATTGGGAAAGAGCTCGAGCACGCTCGGCACTTCGGGCAGAAGCGCCGCCCGTCTCGGGCTGCTGACCGCAAGGGCGACGAGATTGCCGGCGCGAACCTGGGGAAGCGCAGTCCCCAGCGGGGTGAAAAGAAAGTCCGCGCGGCCGGACAGGACCTCGGTGATCGACTCGGCGCCGCCGCGAAACGGAATGTGCACGGCCTCGATGCCGGCTGCCATGCGAAAGCGCTCCGCGCTCAAATGCGTGGCGGTGCCTACCCCAGCCGAGGCGAAATTCAAGGCGCCCGGCCGCGCCTTGGCCGCGGCGACCAGATCGTGCGCCGTTTTAAAGCCCTTCGCCGGCGAGACCACCAGCACATTCGGGCTCATTCCGAGCGAGACCACCGCGGCGAAATCGGCGGCGGTGTCGTACGGTGCATGCGGATAAACGGTCGGCACCAACGTATGCGCCGAAGATGTCGCGAGCAGCGTATAGCCGTCGGGCTCCGCCTTGGCGACGATCGCGGCGCCGATGGTCGTGCCTGCGCCGCCGCGGTTCTCGACGACGATGGGTTGCCCCAACTGCGCCGACAAAGGCTCCAGCACGACGCGCGGCACGACGTCGGTGGCGCTGCCGGCGCCAAACGGGACGATCGCGTGGATCGGTCTGCTCGGCCAGCTTTGGGCGAGCGCATGACCGCACCCAGCGAGCAGGACGATCAACAGCCCGAGCAAACAGCACGGCATGCGGTAGCGCTCGCTCATGGGTCAGTGCTCCTCCGGGTGCGCATCGTTTGCATTGAAGCAAAAAAGCATAGCACGCCAAAGATACCCGCAGCAGCCGGCGGCAACATCGCACGAGTGCAGAAATGTCACACGTGGGGAATCTCGAGTCCAAGATGTTGCGAAGTTGATGAGCTGCAGTTAGCATCTGCGTGGATCACGGTTTCGCCAGACCCGTGATCGGCGCTGCACAAGAAAGCCCCTGGGGACCTGCCACGGCCCTGGGGGTTTTCCTTTGGCGAACACGCTCCATCGCACTTGCAACGACGAAAAGATCCGTAGCGCGCACCGTCCGCCGCAACTGACATTTGCATCGGATGTGACTAAATTTGTCACAGACTGCGCTGCGGCAAATCAGTTAGACTTTGGCACCCTGATTTGGGCTTCGGGGGGAATCAATGTTGGTCGCGCGCGGCATCTTGCTCGCTTTGGCTGGACTAGCGCTTGCTGGCTGCATGCAGTCCGGCCCGGTGTTTGACGCCAATTTCACGCCGCGCGATCGGCAGCAACTGGCGCACCCGCCGTATCAGCAAGCGTACATCGCACCCGCCTATCGGCGTCAAATCGTCGACTTCCCGCGCAAGGAAGCGCCAGGAACGATCGTGGTCGATAGCGACGCGCGCTACGTTTACTACGTGCTTCCCGAGCGCAAGGCGGTTCGCTACGGCGCCATCGTCGGCGAGAAGGGATGGTCCGGCGTGGCCACGGTCGCCCGCAAGGAAGAGTGGCCGGGATGGACGCCGACCGAAGGTGAGAAGCGCAGGCTGGGGCCGCTTCCGAACTACGTCGAAGGCGGCGCAGCCAATCCAATGGGCGCCCGCGCGCTCTACCTTTATGCCAACGGCCAAGACACGCTCTATCGCATCCATGGCACGAACCAGCCCGGATGGATCGGACATGCGATATCGTCAGGCTGCATCCGGTTGACCAACGAGGATGTGATCGATCTCTACAGCCGGGTGAAGACCGGCGCGACCGTGGTGGTCTTGGGACCAAATCAGGGAGCGTCGCGTCTGGTGTCGGCCAGCGCCCAATAGGCGCCCCGTAATCTGGACGTCACTCTTTCGTCCACGCCGGCAGCGGCTGCCATCGAATCCAAGGCGCGCGCGCCGAGGAGGGCCGAATCTCCCTGAACGGCCGCATCACCGGCAACACCAGCACGAAAACAACCGCGCCCACCGCAATGCCTGTC
>Ga0307277_10000347_pt1 | contig 16791 bp, 12 predicted proteins | sample ER_DNA_116_FD_194473 | JGI IMG/M metagenome (GOLD analysis project Ga0307277, IMG submission 194473) | Bulk soil microbial communities from the East River watershed near Crested Butte, Colorado, United States - ER_DNA_116 | ecosystem: Environmental > Terrestrial > Soil > Floodplain | place...
TGCGGCAGACGTACTCGAGAGGCAAGGTCGTCGACTGGACGGGCAAGGAGAGCTCCGACACGCCGGCCCCGCTCGTGGACGGCGTGTCGGAGCTCGGCGGCGGCGGCACGACGACGCTGACGATCGTCGCGCTGATCGTCGGCGCGATCGGCGTCCTGCTCGGGATCGCCGGGCTCGCGACGAGAGGACGGCCGCTCGCGTGAGACGGGGCGGCGTCCTCGCCCTGGCCGCGGCGGCCGCCCTCGCTGCGCCCGCCGCCGCGTGGGCGCATGCGGCCCTGCTACGCACGACGCCCGTCGCAAGCCGGACGGTGAACGCCGCTCCACCCCGGGTGAGCCTCACCTACAGCGAGCCGATCGAGCCGCGCTTCGCGATCGTCTCGGTGACCGACGCGGCCGGGCGGCAGCTCGCCTCCGGCCGGCCGCAGCGGGCCCCAGGCGCGCCGCAGACCCTGATCACGCCGCTGCGGCGCGCACCGGAGGGCTGGTACCTCGTCTTCTGGCGTGTGATCTCCGCTGACGGCCACCCGGTACGGGGGGCCTTCACATTCGCGGTCGGCCCGAACCCGGGACCGCCGCCGCAGTTCCGCGTGCCGTCGCTGAGCGAGACCGCCACGACGACGCAGTTGCTCGTCTCGCGCTGGGTCGTCTTTCTCTCGTTCCTCGCCGCGCTCGGCCTGTTCGTGCTGCGGATGGTGATCGCTCGCCCGGTCGCCCGCCGGGTCGGGGGCACGTCTCTGCGCGCGATCTCCGTCGCGTTGGGCGTGGCGCTGCTCGTCGCCTTGGTAGCCACGCCCGTCTACGCGATCCTGGCGACTGCGCAGTTCTCGCTCCGCTCCGCTTTCGACCTCGGCGCGCTCGTCCCGCTCGCGCGCGCCTCCTCCTTCGGCCGCGACTACCTCGATCTCGAGCTCGTGGTCGCTCTGTTCGGGGTCGCGGCAGCGATCTCGCTCGCCGTCGACCGGCCTGAACGGCCGCAGCGCTCTGTCGTCGAGCTCCTCTCGGTCACGGCGGCTCTCGCGGCAGGGGCGGCGGCCTTGGTCCTCCCCGGACTGGCCGGGCACGCGGGGCAGCGCTCGCCGCGCGGCCTCGCGCTGCCGCTCGACGCACTCCACCTCGCCGCCGTCGGGATCTGGACCGGCGGGCTGATCGGGATCGTCGTCTTCTGGCTGACGGTCGGACGCGATACGCGCGTCGCCGCCCTCGGCGTCGTCGTGCCGCGCTTCTCCGCGGTCGCCTTCGTTTCCGTCCTGGCGCTGATCGGCTCGGGCATCGGGCAGTCTCTGCTGGAGGTGCCGACCCTGGCCTCGCTCTGGCAGACCTCGTACGGCAAGGCGCTGATCGTGAAGATCGCGCTGCTCGCAGCGGCGCTCGTGCTCGCGGCGGTCAACCTCGCGCGGACGAAGCCGCGCCTTCAGGCCGCGGGCGTGCAGCCGTCTGTCGGGCCTGGCGCAGCCCTGTTGCTCCGCCGGCTCGTCCAGGGCGAGATCCTGTTCGTCGCCGGCGCGCTCTTTGCGGCCGCCGTCCTCACGAGCCTCGCGCCACCTGCGAGCGCGCTCGCGCGGGTGAAGAACATCGCCGCCCGGGTCGGCCCCGGGCCGGTCTCGAAGGTCGTGTCGAAGGGGCCCTACCGCGTGCACGTGACCGTGATACCGAACCGGGCCGCCGTTCAGAACAGGTTCTCGGTCACGCTCACGAGGAGCGGCAGGCCGGTACGCGGCGCCGAGGTTGTCAGCCGCTTCGACATGCTCGACATGGAGATGGCCGAGCTCAGCTACCGCTTCCCCGAGTCGCGGCCGGGCACGTTCTCCAAGTCCGCGCCCGCGCTCGTAATGGTCGGGCACTGGGCGCTCCAGTTCGAGGTCACCCCGCCCGGCCAGCGGCCGTTTGTCGTCACGCTCCTGGACAAGGCATCCGGATGAGCGCCCGGACCCGTCTCCTGCTCGCGCTGCTCGCGGTCGCGGCAGCCGCGGTCGCGTGGGTGGTCGTGATCGAGGTCATCCGCAGGACGGTCTAGTGCGTCGACTCGTCGTCCTCGTGGCGGGCCTTGCGCTAGCGGCACCTGGAACGGCGGACGCGCATCTTCGGACGAGCCGGGCCGCCGTCGACTATCGGGCAACGGTCTCGCAGCTCGGTCCGCCGCTCACCGGAGCGATCTCGGTTCGCGTCTACCGCGCAGACCTTGCCCTCGGCCTGGCGGCGCTCAGAGGCCACCGCGTCGTGGTGCTCGGATACCTCGGAGAACCGTTCCTTCGGCTCGGGCCCGGCGGCGTCTCCGTGAACGCTGCGTCCCCGACCGCGGCCGGCGCCCGGCTGACTCCGCCGCAACGCCGATCGAGCCGGCCGCTCTGGCGACTCCGCTCGCGCCGGTCCGGCGTGATCTGGCACGACGCACGCATTCGCGGCCTTCCAGCGGGCGTGACGGCCCGGCGATGGGCCGTACCGCTCCTCGTCGACGGACGGCGCACACGGCTCGAAGGGACGATCCAGCGAGTCGTTGCACCGTCGGCCTGGCCGTGGCTCGCCCTAGGAGCCCTGTTTGCAGCCGTGACCGGCTTGCTGCTCGCACTCCGACCCCAGCAGCTTCTGCGCACAGCCTCCGCGGCCCTCGGGACGGTTGCCGCGCTGGCCACGCTGGCGAGCGCGATCGGCTTCGCGGTCGCCTCAACCGCGTCTCAGGGCACGTGGATCGAAGGAGCCAACGAGGCCGCCTTCGCCCTCGTCGGAGCGGCGTTCATTGTCCGCGGCTCGCGCGACGCAAAGGCGTTTGCAGGCGGGCTCCTCGGTTTGCTGGGCCTCGCGGCCGGTCTGACGAAACTGCCCGTCCTGCTACACGGCATCGTTCTCTCGGCCCTGCCCGGCGAGCTCGCGCGTCTCTCCGTGGTGCTGGCGATCGGCGCGGGAGCCGCGGCCGCGATCCTCGGCATCGTCGTGTTCTTCGACGTCCTGGAGCACTACGAGGAGCCGGAGCTCCTGCAGCGGCACCTCAGCGGACCGGAGGGCTGATCCGCAGCGGTCCATTGAACTCGATGTACCGGTGGAACATGAAGTGCGCCGCGGCGGTCATCCGCAGCCGCAGCGTCCGGTAGCTCAGCTTGTCGATCGAGGCCGTGAACCACGCAGGGATCGACGGCGTGGCGAACGAGACGATCCACACCGGGCGGTTCCCCACGCGGCCGCTGCCGAGCACCTGCGCGTTCGTCACGCCTCCTCCCCAGGTCGCCTGCGGCACCTGCAGCACCGTGGTCTCGGACTCGACCCACCGGCCACCGGGCCGCGTCCGGTCCCAGCGCCGTCGCCCGATCACGACCGCGGCCGCGCCGCCGTGGATCTGGTACGAGAGTCTGTCCGGAGCCTGCATCCGCCAGGTCGTCACGAGGCCACCCTTCGGCCTGGAGCGGAGGGACTCGACGTAGACGAGGCTGCGGAGGTTGTCGAAGGCCCGGGCCGCGCGCACGACGATCGCCGTGCCCGGCCGGGTCGCGGCGGGAATCCGGAACGCGGCCGAGCCGCCGGGGAGGAACACGTCGACACGGCGGAGCGATGCGTCGGACGGTGTCAGCGCCCGGTAGCAGCCGGGCCCGCACGGGTGCGCGCCGACACTCGAGCCCGAGAGACGGAACGAGACCGCGAGCCCGGACTCGGGGCCGCCGCCCGGCCCGAGCACGGTGGCCGTCAGCCGCGGCGGGGTTCTGCGCTCGACCCCCAGCGCGACGGCGCGCGCTCCGACCTCTGCAGCGAGCACCAGCGCCCCGTGCGGCGGCGTCGAGGCTGCAGCTCGGGGTTGCACGCCGGTCGCCTGGACGGCGGAGCCTCCGTGCGAGCCGAATGCGAACAGGGCGGCGATGCCGGCGACGATCGCACCGGCGAGGAGCGCTCCCCCTCCCCAGCAGACCTTGTGGGCGGGCCTGGTCACTTCAAGAAAGCTAGCGGCATGGGTTGGTAACGTCGTTCGGAAGTGGTCTTTCGGCAGCTCGTGGACGACGACCTCGGCTGCGCGTCCTACCTGATCGGCGACGAGGAGGCCGGCGAGGCGGTCGTCGTCGACCCCGCATACGCAATCGAGCCCTATCTGGATGAGGCGGAGCGCAGCGGTGTCCGCATCGTCCGCGTGCTCGAGACGCACACGCACGCCGATCACGTCTCCGGCCACGGCCGCTTCGCGCTCGAGCACGGCGTGCCGGTGAGCGTGCATCCGCTCGGAGAGCCGGAATACCCGTTCGAGCCCGTCGAGGACGGCACGGAGGTGAGCGTCGGCTCATTGACGATCCGGGTCCTCCACACGCCGGGCCACCGGCCCGAGCACTGCTGCTACCTCGTGGACGGCCACCTGCTGACCGGCGACTCGCTCCTGATCGGCGACGCGGCGAGACCGGATCTCGCCGTCGACGCGAACGAGGGCGCGGCGGCCCTCTACGACTCCCTGCAGCGGCTCGCGGGCCTGCCGGACGAGACCGAGGTCGATCCCGGACACGTCGCCGGGTCGCTCTGCGCGGCCGGGATCAGCTCGGCGCGCTCCTCGACGATCGCGCTGGAGCGGCTCTCGAACCGCGCGCTGGCCTACCCGGACGCGGAGGAGTTCGTCGCGGCGCATGCGACCATTTCCGCGCCCCGGCCGCCGACGATCGAGCGCGTGGTCGAGCTGAACCGGGGCCCGTTCCTCGGCGCCCCTGCGCCGCTCGAGTCGCTGGAGGCCTTCGACGGTCAGGTGCTCGACGTCCGAGCTCCGCGGGAGTTCGCAGCCGGCCACGTCGCAGGAGCGATCAACGTCCCGGTCTCCGGATCCTCGGTCGGGACGAAGGCCGGCTTCCTGCTCGACCCGGACCGGCCGGTCGCGCTTCACGCCTCCTCGCCCGACCAGGCCGAGGACGCCGCCAGACGGTTGCGCGCGGTCGGTCTGCTCGATCTCGGCGGTTACCTGACTGCTCCCGCAACGCCCGAACATCTCGAGCCTGTCACCCTCGACGAGCTCGAGAGCCTGCTTGCGAACGGCTCCGTCGAGGTGATCGACGTGCGGGAGAAGGACGAGCGAGACGAGGGCTACATCCCCGAGAGCCGGCACATCCCGTACCGGCTCGTGAGCGCGTTCGTCGACGAGCTCGGGGGCGGCCGTCCCGTCGTGACGGTCTGCGAGAGCGGCGCCCGCGCCGCGGTCGCCGCAAGCGTTCTCGCCGCCCACGGCATCCCGGCCCGCCCGGTGCTCGACACCGGCATCGGCGACTGGGAGAAGCGTGGCCACCCGCTCACGGCCTTCCGCCGCTGCGGCTCAGGCTGACGCAGCCAGGAGCGTCTCGGCCTCGGCCTGCCACGCGCTCGCGCCGAGCCGCGCGAAGACCGGCAGCGCGAGTCTGAGCTGAGCGTCCGCCTCCGCTCGCCGGCCCCGGCGAACCAGGTCCTCGGCCGCACGCAGCCGCGCGTACCCCTCATCGGGCACCGAGCCGATCTCTGCGTAGACCTCGGCGGCACCCGCCGCGTTCCCGGCAGCGATTCTGCGCGCGGCCTCGTGCCAGAGCGTCTGGGCGGCGCTTCCGATCGCGTCTTCCAACTCGTCGCTGCGTTCGAGGCCCGCGAATACCCAAGCCCCATCGACGGCTTCCTGCAACGGACGGACGCCCTTCTCGCTCCAGGCTCCGACAAGCTCGTCCGCGAGGGCGTTCGCCGCCTGCAGGTTGCCCGCCGCCAGCTCGACGCGCGCCTGGAACGCAAGCGCAGGGTAGAGCGCCTGCGGGTCTTTGATGACTCGCGAGAGTTCGACACCCCGGCGCGCGTCGGCGAGCGCCACCTCCAAGTCTCCCCGGCCGAGGTGGATGGCGCCGCGGACGTACCGGCAGACGGCGTCCATGTAGTGAGGCATGCCGGCCTCGGCGGCGTCGATGAAGGCGTTGGCCTCCTCGAGCGCCTCCACCCACCGGCCCTGCCAGTACTGGTGCATCGCACGCTCCGCTTCCTGCCAGCGGACGAAGCCGGGTACGTCCTGCCTCCGCGCGACCGCGAGCGCCCGCTCCTGCAGCTTCTCGGCTCGCCGTAGGTCACCGAGCACGGCGGTCATGGTCTGGAGGTTCGCGAGCGCGCTCACCTCCTCGTGGGAGCTGGCCTCGGCGCCGATCACGATCGCCTTCTCGAGATCCTGCAGCCCGCTGCTGTCGCCGCTGATCACCTTGGCGCAGCCGATCGTGTTCAGGTTTCGGGCGCGGGATGTCTCGAGGCCAAGGTCCTCCGCCAGACGGAGGGATTCGGTGGCAACGACGATCGCGCGCTCGTCTTCCCCCATCATCAGCGCCCGTGCCAACTCCGAGAGTACGAACGTCTTCGCGGGGGACGGCCCGCGCTCTTCCAGGAGTCGTCCCGCGAGCTCCATGTGCTCGAGCGCCCGGTCGCGATCGCCTCGGTTCAGCCAGATCCCGCCGAGCCGCGCCTTGGCTTCGGCAGCGTCCTCAACCTTGCCCGCCCGCAGAAGGCCCTCGCTCGCACCCGTCAGCACGGAGTCGTCCAGCGCGACGTCGTCCACGCGGCTGCGGCCGTACGCCAGCAGGAGCTCGGCGCGGTGTTCGTCGTCGGGCGGCCACAGGTCGAGCGCCGCCTCGTAGAACCGCCTCGCCGCCGCAACCGAGCCAAGGGAGAGGGCGCGATCGCCGGCATCGCGCGCCGCGAGCCGGGCCCGCTGGACCAGTGCAATGGGTTCCTCCTGTCCGGCGGCACGACGCAGCCTGAGGGCTTCGAGGTAATGGTGTGCCAGCATCTCCGCGTGGTCCTCGGGCCGGCCGAGCGCGTCGATCCAGGCGGCGGCGCGCTCGTGGCGCTCGGCTCGACTCCCGCGCGGGATCTGGCCGTAGGCGACATCTCGGACGAGCACGTGGCGGAAGGCGTATTCCTCCTCCCCGCCGACGGACGAGCGCCGCTCGCGCCGGACAAACTCCTTCCGCTGGAGGACATGGAGCCCCGCTTCGACCCCCTGCCGCTCGAGCCTGCCGACGGCACCTACCGCGCCGAGCCAGAAGACCTTGCCGAGGACCGCCGCATCCTGGAGCAGCTGCTTCTCGTCCGGCGGGAGGCCGTCGAGGCGGGCGGCGATGATCCCCTGCACGTTCTCGGGCAGGGACAGGTCGTCCGAGCCTGTCTCGGTGAGGAGGCGCGCGAACTGCTCCGCGTAAAGCGGGTTGCCGCCTGCCCGCGCGAGCAAGGACGCCTGTGTCTCGGCCGGCAGGACGCTCCGCTCGAGCAGGCCGGCCAGGAGGCGCGCCGTGTCCTCGTCGGACAGCGGCGAGATCGAGAGCGTCAAAGCGTTCGGCTTCCCTCCGCCCCAGCCCGGCCGCCGCTCGAGCAGCTCCGGCCGGGCCGTGCAGACCACGAGCAGCGGCACGCCCGAGCCCCAGTCGATCAGATGGTCGACGAAGTCGAGCAGGTCGTCGTCGGCCCAGTGCAAGTCCTCGAAGACGAGCACCGTCGACCGTTGCTCCGCGAGCCCCTCGAAGAAACGCCGCCAGGCGGCGAACCGCTCGGAGCGGTCACTGCCCGCCTCCACGTCCGAGCCGAGACCGACGAGCGGCCGGAGGCTCTCGAGCATCCGCTCCGCGCCCTCTGGTTCGAGCCCGGCGACCGCCTGGACGAGCTTCCGGTCGACCTCCTCCGGCGCATCCGTCTCCAGGATCCCCGCGTGCGCCTTCGCCATCTCGGCGAGTGCCCAGTAGGTCACGCCCTCGCCGTAGGGCAGCGAGCGCCCCTGCCGCCAGTGGATCAGCTCCGGGTCGGCCTCGACGACCTGCGAGAGCTCGTAGACGAGGCGACTCTTGCCGATCCCCGGGATGCCCACGAGGGTCACCAGCTGGGGCGCGCGCTCCTCCCGCGCGCGGGCGAGGGAGCCGGCCAGGAGGTCGAGCTCGCGCCCGCGGCCGACCAGTGGGGCACCGGTCTGGACGACGTCGATTCCGAAGCGTGACCGGGCCTCCCGAGCCTCCCAGACGGCCACCGGCTCTGCCTTTCCTTTCGCCGTAACCGGCTCGGCCTCGACGTAGGCGATCCTGTCTCGCGTTGCACGGTAGGTCGTCTCGTCGACCAGAATCCCGTTCACCGGCGCCGAGCTCTGGAGCCGGGCGGCCGTGTTGACGACATCGCCGGCGGCCATGCCTTCGCCCTCGCTCGGCCGCGCGCCGAGCGTGACGAGCGCCTCGCCGGTCGTGACCGCGATTCTCACGTTGAGGCGCCCCTCCTCCGACATCGCCTCGCGGATGCCCAGCGCCGCGCGCACGGCGCGCTCCGGATCGTCCTCGTGCGCCGTGGGGGCTCCGAAGACCGCCATCACCGCGTCGCCGATGAACTTCTCGACCGTCCCCCCGTGACGCTCCAGCTCGCTCCGCAGCTGGGCGTAGTAGGGCGAGAGCGTGGCGCGCACGTCCTCCGGATCGAGCCGCTCCGCCTTCGAAGTGAAGCCGACCAGGTCGGCGAAGAGGACGCTGACGACCTTGCGTTCCTCGCGAGCCGGCTCGGCGGTGACGAGCGGCGCGCCGCAGTTCGCACAGCGGGGGAAGCCCTCGGGCGTTTCCTGACCGCAGGCCGGGCAGATGCGCAACGGTCTACCTGAGCCGCTCGACCTGGTAACCGAGGCTGCGGAGCGACTCGAGCAGCACGGAGCAGTGGTGCTCGTCGCGCATCGCGAGCGTCAGCTCGATCTCGCTCTCGGTCACCGGCACGTCCATGCCTTCGCGGTGGTGCTCGACCGAGATGACGTTCGCCCGCTCGTGTGCAACCAGCTTGAGCAGCTTGATCAGCTCCCCCGGCCGGTCCTCGAGGCGGGTCCGGACGACGAGGTAGCGGCCCGCCGTCGTCAGCCCGTGGCGCATGACGGAGATCAGGACCGTCGGGTCGATATTGCCGCCCGAGAGCAGCGCAACGGCGCTGCCGTCGCCGCCCCCCGCCTTGCCGGTCAGGAGGGCGGCGACGCCGACCGCGCCCGCGCCCTCGACCACCAGCTTCGAGCGCTCCAGCAGGAGCACGATCGCCTCGCAGATCTCCTCGTCGGTGACGTGAACGAGCTCGTCGAGGTTCTCCTCGAGGATGCGGCCGGTGTGGTCGCCGACCGACTTGACGGCGATCCCGTCCGCAATCGTCCAGCCCTCGAGACCCGCCTGTACGCCGACGATCCGCAGCCCCGGCTTCACCGCCCGCAAGGCGAGTGCGGTTCCCGACGCCAGGCCGCCCCCGCCGACGGGGATCACGACCGTCCCGACATCGGGCACCTGCTCGGCCAGCTCGAGCCCGATCGTGCCCTGGCCCGCGATCACCAGGTCGTCCTCGTACGGGTGCACGAACGTGGCTCCGCTCGACTCGACGTAGGCGAGCGCCGCGGCCAGAGCCTCCTCGAAGTTCGCCCCCCGCAGCTCCGCCTGGGCGCCGTAGTTCTTCGTCGGCTCCACCTTGGCCATGGGTGCGTCCTGCGGCATGAAGACGGTCGCCTTGATCCCGGCCTCCCGCGCGGCCCAGGCCACGGCCTGGCCGTGGTTCCCCGCGCTGGCGGCAACGACGCCCGCCCGCCGCTCCCCCTTCGAGAGCGTCGCGATCTTGCTGACGGCTCCGCGGACCTTGAACGAGCCCGTGCGCTGAAGGTTCTCCGCCTTCAGGTAGACGTGGCGGCCGACCAGCTTCGAGAGCGTCTCGGAGCCGTAGACGGGCGTGATGCGGGCGATGCCGTCGAGCCGCGCCCGCGCCTCCTCGATCTGATCCAGCGTCGGTGCCGTGTCAACCGCCAACCTTGAACACCTTCCTCATGATCTCGCGGACCGCGCTCAGCGGGTCGAGCCGGCGCTGCTCCACCTCGTCGAGCAGCCGCCGCAGCTCGGGGTCGTCGGCCACCGCCTCCTCGAGGTGCGACTTCGCCCGCGCCGAGGCCACGGCGAACACCTCGCCCGCGAGCTTGCGCCGGCGCTGCTCCTCCAGCCGCCCGTCGGCTTCGAGGAAGGCGCGGTGCTCCTCGATCTTCGTCCACAGCTCAGGGACGTTCTCGCCGGTCGAGGCCTCGGTCAGCACGATCGGCGGCCGCCAGGCGCTCTCCTTGTCGAGCGAGAGCACCGAGCGCACCTCGTTGAACATCGTCTTCGCGGCGGGATGGTCCATCTTGTTGATCGCGATCACGTCCGGAATCTCCATGATCCCAGCCTTGAGGGCCTGAATCGAGTCCCCCGACCCCGGCATCAGGACGAGCACGACGGTGTCCGCGATCGTGATCACGGCGACCTCGCCCTGGCCGGCGCCCACCGTCTCGAGGAAGACGAGGTCCTTTCCGGCGGCGTCGAGGACGAGCATCGCCTGCAGCGTCGCCTCCGCGAGGCCGCCGAGATGGCCGCGGGTGCCCATCGAGCGGATGAAGACCTCCGGGTCGAGGAAGTGGTCGGAGAGACGGATCCGGTCGCCGAGGAGCGCGCCCTGCGAGAACGGGCTCGAGGGGTCGACGGAGATCACGCCGACCGAGCGGCTGTCCTCGCGGACGTGGCGGACGAGCGCGCCGATCAGGGTCGACTTGCCGACTCCGGGCGGTCCCGTGATTCCTACGGCATAGGCCTGGCCGGTCTCCGGGTAGAGGTCCCGGACGAGGTCGTAGGCGAGCGGTTCGGAGTTCTCGACCAGCGTGATCGCGCGGGCGAGCGCCCGCCTGTCGCCGGCTCGGACGCCGGCGGCAAGCGTTTCCCGCGTGAACTCGCGGCGCGCTGCCACGTACGGATGGTAGTGCCCCATCCAGCAATCCAAGCCGACGTCTGGGCAGCATTACTGGACGGGGGCACTAGACCGCGCCAGGAGGCTCGGCCGCATGCGCGGAGACCGCGAGCGGTTCCTGCTCGCGGGCGCGCTGGCCGGCGAAGGCACGCCGGGCGAAGCCGAAGCCGACGATCGCCGCGATTCCCGCAAAGACGCCCGCCCCTGCCCAGACCCAGCGGGCGCCGACCACGTCCGTGAGCCACCCGCCGAGGACCATCCCCATGACCACCACGACGACGTTCGCGCTCATGAACATCGCGAAGACCCGCCCGCGCAGCTCGTCCGGCGCGCCGCGCTGAACGAGAAGCGCGTTGCAGACGATCGCAGACCCGTTCCCGCACCCGGCGACGGCCACGCAGGCGACGGCGATCCAGACGTTCGGCGCGGCCGCGGCGCCCCCCACTCCGAGCGCCATCAGCGCGATCGAGGCGCCGTAGACGTTCGGCAGGCCGCGCTGCTCGATCCACGAGGTGGCGAGGAGCGCTCCGAACGTAAGCCCGAGGCCTGCGCAGCCCATCATCAGGCCGAGACCGAACCTCCCCGCCGAGAACGTTCGCAGCGCGAGGCTGGGCTCCGAGACGTTGACCGCGGCGTTCGAGACGACTGCGACGTTCCAGGCGACGAGCACCGTCAGGAGCACGCGCGAGCGCACTACGAGCGAGAAACCGTCCCTGACGTCCTGCCAGTGGCCCCGGCTCGAGGCCGCGGCGGCCTGCAGGAGGCGCTGTGGGATTCCCACGAGCAGCGAGGCGGAGAGGAGGAAGGTCACCGCGTTGAACCAGTAGGCCGCGTCGACTCCCGCCGTCGCCGCGAGGGCGCCCCCGGCGACGGAGCCCACGGCCCACGTCAGGTTGTCGCCCGCCTGGAGGAGCGAGTTCGCGGCCGGAAGGTCGCTGTCCCGGACGACGTTCGGCAACCCGGCGAAGACCGCGGGGCGGAAGAAGCCCGTGGCCACGCCGACGACCCCTGCCAGTATCACGATCTGCGTCGCATTCGTCGTGAACGGCAGCACGGCGAAGGCACCGAAGCGGACGAGGTCGGCGTTGATCATCAGGCTTCGCCGCGACAGCCGGTCGATGAGCGGCCCGACGAACAGGCCGATCGCAAAGGTCGGCAGCAGATCGGCAATCAGTAGCGCCGCGATCCAGGCGGACGAGCCCGTCCGCTCGTAGACGTCCACCTCGAGGGCGACAATGGCGAGCCACGTGCCTGCGCCGGAGCCGATCGTCGCGAGGAAAAGGCGGCGGAACACGGGCTCGCGCCCAAGCAGGCCTAGTCGGCTGCGAGCCCCGGGCGGACGGCGGCTGCCCATTCCCTGCTCACCGTAACATCGCCGCCTGACCTCAAACGAGGGTCGTGTTTTCTATTTCGAAAGTGCGCCCAGCCGGTCGAGCGCCTCCGCCAGGACGCGATGCTCCTCGTCCGTGCCGACCGTCACACGGATCGCACCGGGAGCGCCGAATCCTTGCGTCGGCCGCACGATCACGCCCTCGCGCAGGAGCGCCTCGAAGAACGGGCGGGAATCGTCGCCGACCTCGGCGAAGACGAAGTTCGCGACCGCCGGACCGACCGGCTCGAGCCCGTGCTCGCGCAGGACCGTCTCGAGACCGGCGCGCCCTTCCTCGTTCAGCAGCCGGCGCCGCTCGAGCTCGCCGGGCGAGTCGAGGCTCGCGAGCGCGGCGGCCTGCGCGGGCGTCGTGATGTCGAAGGCGCGCCGGACCTTCCCGATCGCCGTCACCACTGCGGCGGGAGCGGCCGCGTAGCCAACTCGAAGTCCGGCGAGGCCGTAGATCTTGGAGAAGGTTCGCAGGACGACGACCCGCCGGCCGGCCTTCAGGTACGCCTCCATGCCGTCGGGATAGTCGGGGTCGTCGATGTACTCGAAGTAGGCCTGGTCGAGGACGGTGAGGACATGCTCGGGAACGCGCTCGAAGTAGGCGTCCAGCTCGGCCCGGGTGTTGGTCGTCCCGGTCGGGTTGTTCGGCAGGCAGACGTAGACGATCTTCGTGCGCGGCCCGACGGCGGTCAGCAACGCGTCGAGGTCGTAGCGGCCGTCGCGCAGGGCAATCGTGCGCGGGACGGCCCCGAGCTTGCGCGCGTCGATCGCATAGCTCGGAAACGACGGCCAGCCGCAGACGATCTCGTCGCCCTGCTCGAGCATCGCCTGGCTGAGGCAGTCGACGAGACCGTCCGAGCCCGCGCCGACCGCCACCTCCTCGAAGCGAAGGTCCAACCGCTCCGCCAGCGCGGCGCGCAAGCGGTAGGCCCCGCCGTCCGGGTAGCGGTTGAGCTCGCCGACGCAACGCTCGATCGCCTCGCGCGCCGCGGGGAAGGGGCCGTAGGGGCCCTCGTTCGAGGCGAGCTTGACGACGCGCTCGAGCCCGAGCTCGCGCTGCACCTCCTCGACCGGCTTGCCGGGCTCGTAGGGGACGAGATCGTTGACCGCGGGCGTGAAGAAGCTGTCCGCGATCTCGGCGAGGCGCCCGGCCACTGCGTCCAACTCTAGTCCACGACCTGCCTCACCACTCGAGCAGGGAGCCCTCTACATAGCGGCAGCGCGAGAAGCTCGGGAAGCGCCGGTACGCCTCCGCCGGCTTCGTCGTCTCCTGCTCGACGCCCGCGTCGTGCGCGAGAGCCAGCGGGTCGACCAGGTACTCGAGCCCCTTCCGCCCGCCGCGGGCGCCGACCGCGAGGACGACCGCCGGGCCGCTCCCCGCGCCGACGATCATGTGCGCCGTGCCGCCGGGGCAATGGACGAAGTCCCAGGCGCGTAGGGTTCGCTCCTCGCCCTCGACCAGGAGGAGGCACTCGCCGGAGAGGACGAGGAAGTCCTCCTGCGCCCGCTCGCGGTGATAGAGGCCGATCGGCTGCCCGGGCTCGAGGACGCTGACGTTGATGCCGAGCTGCCGGAAGCGCCGCTTGCCCTCGAAGTCGCAGTAGTGCCCGAAATGGCCCGAGTCGCGCCAGCGGCTCTCCCGTGCGTTGATCACGAACCAGCCGTCTCCGTCGGCGACGAGGCCGTACCTCGTCTCCCGCAACGGCACCTCCGGGACCGTCACGGTCAGCGGGCAGTGCGGTGCGCGTCTGCCGGGCTCGGACTCACGGGGGCCCGGCCCACAGGCGGTCGCGTCACGGGCCGCCCGCCGAGGGTGATCCCGATCGGTAGCCCGCAGGTCGGCACGTACATCGCCTCGGCCAGAGCGTTGTCGTCCGGCTCCGGGGGGAGCCCCACGGCGAACGACTCGATCGCCCGGCCCTGGCAGGGGCCGGCCGGGATCACGTCGGCGGTGGCGTAGTCGCCGACCATCGGCCCCTGGCTCGAGCGCGCGATCTCGGCGAGCGTCATCGACGCGAGGGTCGTCGGCGATGTCCAGGTGGCCCCGCCGTTCCTCGAGGAGACGTAGCCGACCCGGGGCCTGCACAGGTTGTCGAAGTTGTACGCCTGGCACGCTGCGACGCGGTAGCTGTAGTAGAAGAGCCCGAGGCGGGCCGTGCTGCCGGAGGTGCTCGGGTCGGCGCCGATGCCCGGAATGAAGTGGTCGTTCGTGTTCGAGCTGCCGCCGCTGTCCGCCTCGATCGGGATCCGCACCGGGCCAGCGAAGCTCGGGTTCGGGTTCGCGTCCGTCGGCGCCGGCATCACGCTCAGGGCGATGTCGTTCGGGTCGGACGCCAGGTTGCCGGCGACGTTGTTCTTCGTCACCAGCGCCCCGGCCGTGTGCGCGTACGCCAGCGCGGGCGTGACGGTCGCTCCGGGGGCGCCGTTGCAGGCCGTGCTACCGACGGTCACGATCGTCACCACCTCCGGGCGTGCGCCGTTCGGATCGATCCTCAGCGTCTGGCCCGCGGCGAGGCCGGAGATGCTGACCAGCCGAACGCAGGTGTCCCCCGCGGCGGCAGCGGCGGCCAGGTTCGTATTCTGAGCACGGAAGCTTCGGGTCTGCCAGACCGCGTAGATCGCGCCGCCGCCGTCCATCGCGGAGCCCGGCAGGAGCGAGGTCCGCAGGCCGCCGGCCACGAGATGGGTGGCGGTCATGTTCGGCGTGATCTGCGTCGGCGCCGACCATGTGGCGCCACAGTTGCTCGACGTGTACCAGCTCATGCCGTTCAGCGCGATCGGGACGACGACGCGCCCGCAGACGCTGCCAGGAGCGGCGCCGGGGGGCGGCGGCTGGACGAGCGGGACACCGCCGATGCCGCCCCCCTGGCCGTTCGCCAGGTTGGCGGGCGGAGACCACGTGAGACCGCCGTCCGTGGAGGTCTGCATCTTGATCCGGTCGCCGTCGGCGCTGTTGTCGTACTCCTCGTAGCAGTTGCCGTAGCCGGCGCTGTCCTGCCAGTTGTCGCACGTGATCCAGTTCTTGTCCGGCGAGTCGTTGCCCACGGCCACGTGCGTGGCGATCGGCGGCCCCCACGTCAGCCCGTCCGAGGAGCGGTTGACGAAGATCCCCGGCACCTCCGCGTCGCCCGTGAGACCGAGCGTGTTGATCAGCCAGACTCCGTGCTGGGCGTCGTACGCGACGGCGGGGTCGCTGGCGCGCGTGAGTGGGCCGGCATCGGTCGTGGCCTGGCCGCCGAAGATCGTGAGCGGCAGCAGGCCGGTCTGCCAGGTGAGTCCACCGTCCGTGCTCGTCGCCCAGCCGATGTCGCAAGCGCCGCCGTTGTAGACGCGGCCCACCTGGAAGGTCGCGACGATGGTCGTCCCATGCGAGGCGATCATCGGCTCGACCTCGCTCGCGTGGTAGGAGAGCGGACTGGCGCAGCCGTCGTGGCTCACCTGCGTCAGGCGCGTGAGGGTTCCCCGCGAGGCCGGCTGAGCGGCCGCGCCGAGCGGAATCAGGACGGCGAGGGCGAGCGCGGCGAGCGCGCCGACCGTCTTCGCGAGAGCGCTCGCAAGCCCGCCACGCCCTCTCCGGCTTTCCCGATCCATCTCTCCCCTCCCCTCCTTCGTGCGCCGGGCGATCCTCCGCTCCCGCGACCCGAGTGTCAAGCGCTCTCGTCGGCCACGGGGCGGTCAGCCGGGCCGTGCCTCCGGCAGGGCACCAGTGACCCCACTAGCAATACATGCCTGCCTCTGACCGCAATCACGCGGCGCCAGCGCCCACTCTTGCCCTTGGCAACGCGATCCAGCCTTGCTGCGGTCGAGTGCGAACTCTGGCTTGGTGCTCGCGGCCCAGAGACTCAGCGGCATTACTGGAAGGCGCACTAGCATTCGCGCGGCATGCGGGTCGGAGTTCCGACAGAGAACGCCTCCGGCGAGCACCGGGTCGCGCTCGTTCCCGAGGTCGTTGCCCGGCTCGTGCCGACCGGCTTCGAGGTCGTCGTCGAGCACGGCGCCGGCACGGCGGCCTCGTTCCCGGATTCGGCGTACGAGGGGGCCGGGGCCCGGATCGACTCGGACCCCTGGCAAGCCGAAGTCGTCGTCAAGGTGCAGTCACCGAACGCGGACGAGGCGGCGAAGCTCCACGAGGGGCAGGTCCTGATCGGCTTCCTCCAGCCGCTCACCGACACGGAGGGGATCGAGCGGCTCTCCGGCCGCGGCGTGACGGCCTTCGCGATGGAGTCGATTCCACGCATCACGCGCGCGCAGCCGATGGACGCGCTCTCGTCTCAGGCGACCGTCGGCGGCTACAAGGCGACGCTGCTCGCCGCCGATCGGCTGCCCAAGTTCTTCCCGATGCTGATGACCGCGGCGGGCACGGTTGCCCCGGCGAAGGTGCTCGTGCTCGGCGCAGGCGTCGCCGGCCTGCAGGCAATCGCCACCGCGCGCCGGCTCGGCGCCGTCGTCACCGGCTTCGACGTCCGGCCCGTCGTGCGGGAGCAGATCGAGAGCCTCGGGGCGAGCTGGCTCGACCTCGGCATCGTCGGCGAGGAGACCGAGGGCGGCTACGCACAGGAGCTCTCGGAGGAGCAGCAGCGGCAGCAGCAGGACGAGCTCGAGGCGCGGCTGCCGGAGTTCGACGTCGTGATCACGACCGCGTTGATCCCGGGCCGGCCGGCGCCGCGCCTGATCCCGGCGGCGGCGGTTGCGGCGATGCGGCCCGGGTCG
>Ga0307277_10000348_pt1 | contig 16787 bp, 16 predicted proteins | sample ER_DNA_116_FD_194473 | JGI IMG/M metagenome (GOLD analysis project Ga0307277, IMG submission 194473) | Bulk soil microbial communities from the East River watershed near Crested Butte, Colorado, United States - ER_DNA_116 | ecosystem: Environmental > Terrestrial > Soil > Floodplain | place...
GACTCGAAATCGAGCGTGGGGAAACCCACCGTGGGTTCGAATCCCACCCCTTCCGCCAGTTCACCAGATTGTTCTGATGCAGCCCGCGCGCGTTTCCACGAGGTCATTTTGTCAAAATGATTTGTCGTGTTGAGCGCAGCGAGACATTTCTGGTTATTTCACTATCCTCCTCGAAGCAATAAATCAGAGATCATTCGCTCCGCTCAGGATGACAGAATGGTTGCGTTTAGACAAAATCGGCAATTAGCAGCGTCTTCATTTTATGACCGTCCGAATGCCGGCAACGGGATGAAATCAGAGTTGCATCCCGTTTGTTCAACGGCAGCTTGCTCACTTCATCTTTTTCCTATGAACATCCTTTCTCGAGCTTTCGCTCTTTGCTGTTTGATCGCGGCCAGTCTCGTTTCAATCACGGCCGTCTCCGCGCAAGATTTGCCCGATAGTACGCGCCTGCTGCGTTTTCCAACGACAAATGGAGCACAGATCGTCTTCTGTTATGCAGGGGAGCTTTACACGGTCGGCAAAGACGGCGGCACAGCGCGCCGCCTGACGAGCGGACCTGGCTACACTTCATTCGCCCGATTTTCGCCGGACGGAACGCAGATTGCGTTCACGTCCCATTACGACGGCAACACGGAAGTTTACGTAATGCCGGCCGAAGGCGGCACGCCGAAGCGCCTGACGACTTCAGCCACGCTCGGACGCGACGACGTTTCGGATCGGATGGGGCCGAACAACATCGTAATGGCGTGGGAAAACACGAAGCCGCTCGTCGTCTTCCGTTCCCGCATGAAGTCGTTCAACGATTTCATCGGCTCACTGTTCGCGGTTGGCCTTGATGCCGAATTGCCGCAGCAAGTGCCGGTACCGCGCGGCGGATTTGTTTCCTTTTCGCCAGACGACTCAAAGATGGCGTTCAACCGCGTGTTCCGGGAGTTCCGCACATGGAAACATTATCGCGGCGGCATGGCGGATGACATTTGGGTTTACGATTTCAACACCGGCGCCACGGAAAACCTGACGAACAATCCAGCCCAGGACATCTGCCCGATGTGGGGAGCGGACAACAAGATCTATTTCATCTCCGACCGCGACAATCGGATGAACCTCTTCGTCATTGATCTTGCAACAAAAGAAACGAAGCAGCTCACGCGCTTCACTGATTTCGACATCAAGTTTCCGTCGCTCGGCAAAGACTCGATCGTATTCGAGCAAGCCGGATACATTTGGCGCTACGATCTTGCCACAGGTCAAGCCGCACCGGTGCCGATCGCAATCAAGGAAGATTTCGACAGTGGCCACGGCGGGCTGGTCGACGCATCCAAGCATCTCGAATCGGTAAACCTCGCGCCGGATGGGGAGCGCACCATTGTAGTCGCGCGGGGCGATCTTTTCTCCGTGCCTGCAAGGAACGGTACGGCGCGCAATTTGAGCAAAACTTCAGGCGCGCACGAACGCGACGCGGTTTGGTCGCCCGACGGAAAATGGGTCGCCTACAACTCGGACGCGAGTGGCGAGAACGAATTGTATCTGCGTTCACAGGACGGCAGAGGCGAGCCACAGCAAATCACGAACGGCGCCGACACCTACTACTACGCGCCGAAATGGTCTCCCGACAGTAAGAAACTGCTCTGGAGCGATCGGTTGCAGCGATTGCGTTACGTTGATGTCACAACAAAGGCGGTCACACCCGTTGACCAGGATAAATATGGCGAGATCGAAAGTTATAACTGGTCGCCCGACAGTCAGTGGATTGCATGGGCACGGCCGGAAGAGAACGGCATGCCGCGCGTTTATCTCTATTCAGCCGCGAACAAACAACAGACCGCAGTGACAGACAACTGGTACGGCTCGGGCGAAGTGGTCTTCAGCGACGACGGCAAATATTTGCTGCTCAGTTCCGCGCGCGATTTCAAACCGACTTTTGGCGACGAGGAATTCGCAAACGTCTATCGCGACATGGAGCGCGTTTATCTCGTCACGCTGGCGAAGGAGACTGCAAATCCGCTCGCGCCGAAGAGCGACGAAGTCGGCAAGGCGGAAGAAAAGCGCAAAAAAGAAAAGGCAAAAGAAGCGGAAGAGAAAAAGCCGGAGGCGAGCCCAAGCGCGACAAAGCCAGAAGAAAAGGCAAAAAAGCCAGTCGTCGTGAAAGTGGACACCGACGGGATCCAGAACCGGATTGTCGGTCTCGAAATTACGCCGGGAAATTATCGCAACATTCGAATGCTGGAGGACAATCGCATCTTCTACCTGCGCCGCACCGCCGCTGATGAAGCGGGCGAAGAGGAAGAAGATCTATTCTCCAACAAAGACAAGAAATCGCACCTGTGCGTTTACAACGTCGACGATCGCAAGGAGACCGTGCTCGGCGACGCGAACAATTACCAGATCACGTTCGACGGCAAAAAGATGCTGGTAAAAATCAAAAAGGACTACGCCATCATCGACGTCCCGAAAGACAAGCTCGAAACCAAGGATCACGAGCACAAGATGGAAGGCCTCGATATGCAGTTGGATCGGCATGCTGAGTGGCACCAAATCTATTTCGAATGCTGGCGGCACATGCGCGACTTCTTTTTCTCGCCCACCATGAACGGCGTCGATTGGAAAGCGATGCGCGACAAATACGCCGCGCTACTGCCGTTCGTGAATCATCGGAACGATCTCACTTACCTGTTAGGCGAGCTCATTGGCGAATTGAATAACGGCCATACCTATGTCGCCGGCGGCGAACGCCCAGACACGCCGCGCATCAAGCTCGGTCTGCTCGGCGCGGAATTTTCCCGCGACCCGGCCACGCGCGCCTATCGCATCGAGCGCATTTTACCGGGAGAAAACTGGAACAAACATACGCGCTCGCCGCTCACGGATGTCGGCGTGAACGTGAAACCCGGTGATTACATTCTTGCGATTAACAACACCCCGGTCTCGAGCTTGCCGAATCTGTACGACGCCCTCATCGGCACCGCCGGCAAACAAGTGATCTTGCGCGTGAATTCCAAACCAACCGATGCCGGAGCGCGTGATGTGACCGTTGTACCCACCGACAACGAGGCTCCCCTTTACTATATCGATTGGGTGCAAAAGAACATCGATTACGTCACGAAGAAGACCGGCGGCGAAGTCGGCTATCTGCACATTCCTGACATGGGCCGGCCCGGTTTGGACGAGTTCACGAAGCTTTACTTTCCGCAAATCCGGAAGCACGCGCTCATTGTCGATGTTCGAGGTAACGGTGGCGGATTTGTCTCGCCGCTGGTGATCGAACGACTGCGGCGCGCGCTCGTAATGATCGGGATCGCGCGCAACGGCATGCCGCAAACCGATCCGCCGCAAACGTTCACGGGCCCCATGGTGACGCTGATTAACGAATTCTCCGCGTCCGATGGCGATATTTTTCCGTATCGGTTTAAAACGCTCGGCCTCGGCAAACTCATCGGCAAACGCACCTGGGGCGGCGTTATTGGCATTCGCGAGTCGCTGCCGCTCGTCGATGGCGGTCAGTTCTTCAAACCGGAATTCGCGATCTACTCAAAAGACGGCGAACAATGGATCGTCGAAGGCCACGGGGTCGATCCCGACATCGTTGTCGATAATGAACCCGGGAAAGAATTCAAAGGCGAAGACCAGCAACTAGATCGGGCGCTCCAGGAAATCCAGGACGAGCTGAAGACAAAACGCTACGAGCTGCCATCGCCACCACCCTGGCCTAATCGCAACCCCGCTGGCGGAACCTAGAGCGCTTCAGAATGCTGTAGCCACCGGCCTGCGGCCGGTCCCACTCGGAGCTGCTTTGACACTGGCGAGACGCTCCCAGAGCCGTGCCCATATAGTTGGACGTCGAATTCCGATCGTCCAACCACCATTTTCGGCTTCGTCGAACGCTGACGTTGTTTAATAGACAGTGGCTGTGAGTTTGGAAAAAGTTAATGCTCACGCACAGCTCATCGCTGCCATGGGTGTGATCGCCTCGCTTTTTATCTCGCCGCTCAGATTCGGCAAAACAGCCGCTCGTTCTGCTCTGCAGCGAAATGGTGTTGCAGGCTTTAAACGCAACCGCTTAACTTGAAAACACGCGCCACGGCGTCGAGGCGCAAAACCTAAGAGAGAGAGGATTTTCCGCATTTCAGGAGGGAAAATGGAGCACGCTTTTCCCAACCGAACCGCAGCCGGCCGGTTGCTTGCGGAGAAACTCGTCAATTATGCGGGTTGCGATGACGTAATTGTGCTAGGGCTGCCACGCGGCGGTGTGCCAGTGGCGTTCGAAGTCGCGCAGCGGCTTGGCGCGCAGCTCGATGTTTTTATCGTGCGCAAACTGGGCGTTCCCGGCTTTGAAGAACTGGCTGCCGGCGCGATAGCTTCCGGCGGTGTGCGCGTTTTGAACCAGGATGTCGTGCGCGCAATACCCCATGCAGAGGAGGCCATCGAAGCGGTGACCGCGAAGGAGACAGCCGAACTGGAACGGCGCGAACACATTTACCGTGAAGGACGACCCGCGCCTCAGCTGCGCGACCGAGTCGTCATTCTCGTGGATGACGGATTGGCCACTGGAGCAACCATGCGCGCCGCCGTTAAAGCGCTGCGACAGCGCGGCGTCGCAAAAATTGTCGTAGCGGTGCCAGTCGGTCCGCCAGACACTTGCCGTGAGATCGAACAAGAAGCCGATGAGACAATCTGCCTGAGCACGCCTCCATTCTTTCAGGCCGTCGGCCAGTATTACGAAGATTTTTCGCAGACCAGCGACGAAGACGTGCGCGAGTTACTGAGCCAGGCCGCGCAAAATATTTCTGAGCAGAACCAAACGGATCAACAATGACGGGCGCCGAACTTGTTCGCGAAATAGCGCAGCCACTCACAAACCAGTCGGGCGATTACGATGCGCTGAACCAAAGCGGCGCGAGTACGCGCAAGCACTCCCAAAGGCGGCGCGAAACGGAAACCGCGTCTGCCATGATTTCGCACGAAGTGCTTTCGGAGTGCGATGCGTCCTCGCATCGCTTTGGCTGGCCAATGAGTAAGAGCAAGGAGCGGACTACAAGATGAGCGAAGTACAAATTCAGGCCGGGCACGCAGTTCTCTCTGGGAATTTGACCATTCCAGAGAACGCGACCGGGCTTGTCCTCTTTGCGCACGGCAGCGGCAGCAGCCGACACAGCCCACGCAATCAATTTGTCGCGCGCACGCTGAACGATGCCGGCCTTGCGACGCTGCTTTTTGATCTGCTCACGCCGAAGGAGGAGGCACTCGACGTGCACACTCGTGAGCACCGATTCAATATCGCGTTGCTCGCCGAACGCCTCGTCCAAGGCACAACATGGGCAAAACAACAGGAACAAACACGCGATCTGCGGGTCGGTTATTTCGGCTCGAGCACCGGCGGAGCTGCTGCTCTGGTTGCAGCGGCCGAGATTTCAGAAGATGTCGGCGCTGTGGTTTCACGTGGTGGACGCCCCGATCTGGCCGGCGACGCATTGCCAAAGGTCAAGGCGCCGACATTGCTCATCGTCGGTGGCAACGACGACATTGTAATCGAACTAAACGAAATGGCGCGCGATCAGATGTGCTGCGAAGTGAAACTGGAGATTGTTCCCAGCGCGACGCATCTTTTCGAAGAACCGGGCGCGCTGGAGAAAGTCGCCAAACTCGCAAGCGATTGGTTTGTCAATCACATTGGCGCGGACGGCGCCAGCCGTTGATTGTCATTCCGAGCGAAGTCGAGGAATCTCGGATTGTAAGTTTAAAGGTAGCTTCGCGGGATCCTTCGACTTCGTTTCGCTCCGCTCAGGATGACATGCGTTTTATTCGCGCGGCTCTTTGTATGTCACCACCCTGCCCCACAAGCTTTTCGTCCCCCAAATGCCGGCACGCAGACATTCCAGTTGCACGATTTGGCTGTGATCGACAAACAGGTTCACATCTGCGCCGTAGTTCTTGATGTACCACGCGAACACATCCGGATCGGCGGCTTCAAACATCAGCTTTTCCATACCGATTTTGTTGATGAACTTCGCCGGAACATCAGTGCGCCACGGATCAACATTTTCCGTAATGCCTTCGCTCTCGACCATGATGATCTCTGAGCCGGCTTCGAGAAATCGCTTTGCCTGCGCGATCGCCCAATTCGGATCGCGGGTGCCTTCCTCCTTTAACTCTGCGGCTGCCGTTGCGCCGCCAGCGCCAAATTGAATTCCGACTTCCGGCTTCGCTTTCAATCCGGATTTGCGCACCAATTCAATGAGCCGCAGCCAATCATCGGTGGAGATGGAGACGAACCCGGCCGAAATTTCGACGATGTCGAACCCGAGCCGTTTGCATTCGGCAATATATTTCCGGACAGCCTCGCCGCCCTGGACAAGCACGCGCTCAATGAAGCCACCTGTGGAAACGAGCACATCATGGTTATGACAGAGCTCGATGATATCTCGCATTGCTCGCTCCGGCATGAGCGTGAATGAACCTCCTGCGAACTTCAGCGAATCGACGTACGCACCCATTGTTTCGAATAAGTCTTCAAGATATCGCCGGCCGACCACCGAGTAATATGGGCCGCGAATTTCCGTTAAGCCGCGCTTCCGCGGTTTGCATTCGCGTTCGTTAATTCGCAGGAATGAAAAGCTACGCTCGGTCTGTTTCGATTTCATCGCTCACCAATAAGGAACGGAGCACAGTGTATGTCCGGTCGTCTGGGGAGCGCACGCGTCTCGCGTGCTGGATGCACGCCACCTCGGATTGAACACGCACGTCATGCTGGATGGCTGCCGCGGAATTGAGCTGGAGCCGGGGGATATCGGTCGCGCGCTCGAGGAGATGAAACGCGCCGGCGCGGTGCTTCTAAAAAGCAGCGATCTGTAGCCGGAGGCGCTGACTCCTGCGGCCACACTCAGCGACGGCGGCTCCGGCTATGCCGGCAACACGGTCGAAAGGGTCACTTCGCTGTCGATGGTTTGCTTGGAGACGTTTTCTACAGTCGCTCCGACTTTTGATCCGTCTCGACCAACTATCCAGACTTGTTGGCCTTGTTCGAACGGGCCGCGGGCCATCACTTTGAGTAGGATGCCCTCCTCCTCGGTGGCCGGATTATCCAGAACCTCGACGCAAATCGCTTCGGTCTTCCCGAAGTCCGCCAGCAACATCAGTTTGTCATCAATTTTTGGCCTTTGCATGGACGCCACCTGACAGGTTGTTGCTAAAAAACAATTCGCCGCTCCCTCCCCTGCTGAGCGTGTCCGTGCCCGGAAACAGACTATTTGTCTAAACTGTCTCGACCAGTTCGCGGGGCTGTGCGACGTGCTCCTTGTGTTTGTCGCGTTTTAGGACGCTATACAAGAACCAAACAATGAAACAGTTGGCCAGCAGAATGAGCGCGCCCACCAATCCCGGCCGATGCCAAACATGACGAACCTCAAGTGGAATCAGCGACGCGGTCGCGAAAATCATCAGTAATTCCGCCCAGCGTTGCTGCATGTAAACGCCGATTCCTTCGGTGAAAAGAACCGCTGAATAAAAAAGCGCCAGAAGACCTGTGGCCCGGAGCGTGCCGCCGGCAAGCACCGCTTGCAGTTTGTGGAGCAAAAAGGAAACCCCTTTGCTGTGCTCGAGCAGGATTTCGTCCGCGATCCAATTCGATAGGGCATCCATCCAACGAGTCCGCGCGTTGAGAAAAAGCAGTGAAACCCCAAGCAGGAGCAGCAGTGCGCCCTTGGCGATCTTGAAGAGTGCGATCAGCTTGAGATAGCGAACACGACGCGCCCCCTGCAAAATGGCGGGCTCGTGATGCGCGACATGACTCATTGATTTCAACTGCTCGTCGATCTTTCCGCGCTCCGCAAGCTCGCCCGAGAACGATTGCTGTAGCGTGCGCTGTCCTCAGCGCAAAATCTGCCGGCCTCTCGAAAGTCCGCTGGGACAGCGGACGCTACAGCGCTGTTTCTGTATTTAGATCGTCGCGTGGTCAACTCAACCGGCAATGATCGGCTTCTCCCTGCAGCAAATTTCCAGCTTGTTACCATCCAGGTCCTCGAAGAAGAATGCATAGTAGCCAGGACTGTAATCGACACAGATTTCCGGTCCTTCAAGCGTTTTGCCGCCCGCTTCGCGCACCAACTCCGCGAGCCGATCCACTTCTTCGCGTGTATCCGCCCAAAACGCGATGCGCGTGCCGTTTGGCTTATGGCCTTTGTCCTCTGTAAAACCGAAAAATTCCGACGGCCTGTCGCCGCCGGCGGCATAAAATGTATGGAAATCGTCGCCCGGGCTCTCATGAGCAAACCCCAGCTGTGGCAGAAATTTTCCGTAGAACTCCCTTGCTACCTGCATGTCCTTCACCCGTAAATCGATGTGATCAAAGCAACGCGTTTTCATTTTGTTATTCTCAATTCGTTCGCATCGCAATTCAATCGTTTGTGATGCAGGACCTCTTCGAAAAGCAACTGAAGGCGCTCCGCGCGGCTTCGCTCGATCGACATCTTTCTGAAATCAGCAGTTCGCAGGGACCAGAAATTACGGTGGTAGGGCGCGACCGCCGGGCACGCCGCCTTATCAACTTCTCCTCAAACGATTACCTCGGGCTCGCAAATGATTCTCGACTGCGCAAAGCGGCAACCGAGGCCATCAACGAATTCGGCGTCGGCGCAGGCGCCTCGCGTCTGATCAGCGGCACGCAATCGCCACATCTGCATTTGGAACGCGCGCTGGCTGAATGGAAAGGGACCGAGGCTGCGCTTTGTTTCAGTAGCGGGTATGCCGCGGCACTCGGGACGATCCCGGCCTTGGTTTCAAAAAGTGATGTCGTCCTACTCGACAAACTCTGCCATGCCTCGCTGATCGACGCCGCAAAGCTGAGCGGCGCGATCCTGCGCGTCTTTCCACACAACAATCTGCGCAAACTCGAGAGCCATTTGGAATGGGCTCGGCGCGAGTACGCAGGCAGGCGCCTTCTCATCGTGACTGAGTCTGTGTTTTCCATGGACGGCGATCGCGCGCCGTTGCGCGAACTGATCGAATTAAAAAAACGCTTCGATACGCTCTTGATGTTGGATGAAGCGCATGCCGTGGGCGTGATCGGTCTGCATGGCCGTGGCCTGGCCGCCGAAGAGAACTTGAGTGACGACGTCGATGTGCAGATGGGCACCTTGAGCAAAGCGCTAGGGACGAGTGGCGGCTACATCTGCGGCTCTCACGACCTGATCGAATGGCTGATTAATCGGGCGCGTTCCTTCATTTATTCCACCGCCCCGCCGCCCGCAATCGCAGCCGCCGCCCTGGCTGCTGTGGATTTTCTTTCATCTCCACACGGAGAAGAACGAAGGCTTCTGCTTTGGGAAAGAATTAATCTGATGCGGCAGCTTCTTCTGCCATCCGCGCGCAAGGCTATCAACTATCAGCTATCAACTATCAACACAAATGAAGGAAGCGCGATCTTTCCGTTGCTCGTTGGCGATGAGCAGGCAGCGCTTAATTTGGCCGCTGCACTCAAAACCGAAGGATTCCTCGTCCCGGCGATTCGTTATCCGACGGTGGCAAAAGGCTCAGCGCGTTTGCGCATTACAGTGACCGCTGCACACGAGGAAAATCAAATCAGATCGCTCTGCGAGGCAATTAAACGACTGAGCGAAATGCATGACCTGTAGCCACCGGCCTGTGGCCGGTCGAGTCACATAATTTGAGCAAACCGGACGGCCCACAGGGCCGTGGCTACAGAAACCGCTCCAAGATCGGCTGCAGCTTTTCCACTGTGGCTTTTGGCCAAAGCTTGCGGTCGGTGACCAGCGCTGTGTCCAACGCGGAATGCTCCGGCCAATTCGGCTCGGTCGGTATTTGCGGGACCACGTTTACAATCAATTTCTTCGCAGTCTCCGCGTTTGCTATCAGATGGCTGAGAACGATCTCCGCCGAGACCGGTTCCTCTTCGACTTTCCAACAGTCGTAATCGGTTATCATCGCCATGGTCGCAAATGCGATCTCCGCTTCGCGGGCCAGCTTTGCTTCCGGAAGATTCGTCATCGCGATCACGTCGAATCCGTTGTGGTGATTGAATTCAGATTCCGCACGCGTCGAGAATGCCGGACCGTCCATGTTCACGTAGGTGCCGCCGTTATGAACCGTAACTCCGAGAGACCTCGCTGACTCTGCCACAAGATTGCGCAGGTTTGCGCTGATGGGCTCAGCGAAGGCGACATGCGCTGCGATGCCTTCACCGAAAAACGTATGAATCGCGCGTTGACTGGTGCGATCATAAAATTGCGAGGGCAAGACCACATCCCGCGGCGCGTATTTTTCCTGCAGGCTCCCCACTGCCGCCACAGAAATGATCCAGCGAACGTTCAACGATCGGAGCGCGTAGACGTTGGCGCGGTGATTTATTTCGTGCGGCAGAATCCGATGACCGCGTCCGTGCCTCGGTAAAAAATAGACCTGACGCCCGCTTAATTTTCCTCCAACAAGCACCTCCGATGGCGATCCAAACGGTGTGTCGATCTTGTGTTCAGTGGCGTCTCGCACTTCCTCAATCTGGTACAGACCGCTGCCACCGATGATGCCAATCGCTGGAGGCTCATCTCTAATTGTCGGCATGCCGCGATTTAAGACACGACTTACACGAATTGTCACGAATCTCGTAACGCCTGCTTCAATTCATGTGAGTTTGTGAATGGAGCTGAGGAGATCAGCGACATAGAAGGCAAAGCCGCGACAGGGAGCGGGGAGTGAGCGAGTTTCAAATCCGTGTTCCGTGTCTTGGACGAAGGCGCACTGGGCGTGTATCATTTTGGCCCGCCCATGCCAAAATTTTTTATCAAGACTTACGGTTGCCAGATGAACGAGCGCGACTCGGAACAGGTCGCGCATTCGCTGATGGCGCGGGGATACGAGCGGGTCTCAAAAGAATCAGAAGCCGACGTCGTGCTCCTGAATACGTGCAGCGTGCGCGATACGGCTGACCAGAAGGCGCTTGGGAAAATGGGAATGCTGGGGCGACTCGCCAAAGAACGGCCCCATGTTGTGTTCGGATTCCTCGGTTGCATGGCCCAGGCACGCGGTGGTGAACTGCTGAAAGGTTTGCCGCATGTCGATCTTGTCATGGGAACACAGAAATTTCATCGCGTGGCGGATTACGTAGAGGAACTCGTAGCGAAGAAAACCACGCGCGCGGCCGGGATCACCGATCCTGGCTACAGCAGAATGGATGATTTGCGGTTTTCGATCGTGGACGTCGCTGAAGAAACCGGTTCGCAATCGACGATCCGGGAACAGCAACTCACGCCAAGGCAGACGACCGCGTTCGTCTCTATCATGCAGGGATGCAACATGCACTGCACATTCTGCATCGTTCCACAGACGCGCGGCGGGGAGCGGAGCCGTTCCATCGGCGAAATTGTAAGCGAAGTGCGCGACCTCGTGTCGCGCGGCGTCAAAGAGATTACGCTACTCGGACAGATCGTGAATCTTTACGGTCGTCACGAGTTCCCGAAGATCGACAATAGATCTCCATTTGTGCAATTGCTCGAAGCAGTTCACGAGGTGGAAGGCCTCAAGAGATTGCGTTTCACGTCGCCCCACCCTATCGGCTTCCGCGACGACTTAATCGACGCGATCTCGCGTTTGCCGAAACTCGCCGAACATGTTCACCTGCCGTTGCAATCCGGCTCCAACAAAATTCTGAAAACCATGCACCGAGCGTACACGGCAGAAAAATATGTCGATCTCGTCCGGCGAATTCGGCAGGCGCGCGACGGCATTGCGATTACCACTGATATAATCGTCGGATTTCCCGGCGAAACTGAAGGCGATTACAAGCAGACGCGGGAATTGGTCGAGGAAATCGAGTTCGATAACGCTTTCGTGTTTCGTTATTCGCCGCGGCGCGACACGCCAGCGGCGGGGATGAGAGATCAAATCGATGAGCGCACCAGGGAAGAGCGCAACCAGGATTTGCTCCGGCTTGTTAATGCGTCAACGCGACGCGCAGGCGAGAGACTAGTCGGTCAATGTGTGGAAGTTCTCTGCGAAGGGCCGAGCAAAACAAACTCAGCACGTCTGATGGGCCGAACGCGCACCAACAAAATTGTCGTGTTTGAAGGCGACAACGAACTGATCGGAGAACTGGTGGATGTCCAAATCGAGCGAGCCAATGGCTTCAGTTTGTATGGCACGCCGCTTAAAGTAGCGCATGCCTCCGGCTCGACTCCTTTGGATCGCAAGTCGGAGGCATACGCTACTCTGGCAATGTTTTGAGGTTGCGGCGCAATCGCAGGTTGAAAACGTGTGCCGCTTTATCCAAACTCACACGCCATTAGCGAATTTTGACGCATGATCTACGAGCTCTCTTTGCACACTGCAGGAATCATCGTGAGCGCATTTCTCATTCTGATCGGTTTGCTTGGATTACTAAAACCGGATTTTGCCGGTGTTGTTCAGCGCTTTCCGCGCTCTCGCGTCGCAGGAGTTATTTTGCTCACCGTTTGTCTTCTTTGGACATTTTGGCTGCTCGCCACGATTCAGATGGGTGAATTCTCCAGCTTTCGTCGCCCGCTGCTCATTGTGTTGCCAATTGGTTACGTGCTCGTCCTGCGGTTTGTCGATGAGTTTCTGGCGGTACGCGCCCTTGGAATTCTTTGTCTGCTTGCGGCGGAACCGCTACTGGATGCTGCCTTTCTGCGTTACGAAACGAGTCGGCTGCTAATAACGGTCTTTGCTTATCTGCTGATCGTTGCCGGCCTATTCTGGGTCGCAATCCCGTACGTCCTTCGCGATCAAATCAACTGGAGTGCACGGAGCGTTTTTCGCTGGCGCTGTTTGCATGCTTTGGCCCTGATCTATGGCGGTGTGATTCTCACCTTCACATTCAGGCAATATTAGATTTGCAGTGGAGTCGATAATTGAGGTCGGCGCTCGTAGAGCGCCGCTACAGTAGAGGAATGAACCGCGTTCTGGTCATCCGCGGCGGCGCGATCGGCGATTTCATTCTCACTTTGCCAGCCCTTAAGGCGCTGCGCGACGCCTGTCCAAATGCGCATATCGAGATCCTTGGTTACAGGCACATTGCGGCACTTGCTGAAAACCGATTTTATGCGCAAGCAGTACGCTCGATCGAATACGGACCGCTCTCGAGCTTCTTCGCCAAGAATTCGGAATTGCCAGCGGAGTTGGCAAATTATTTCGCGAGCTTCGATTTGATCATCAGTTATCTGTTTGATCCGGACAGGATCTTTGAAAACAACCTGCATCGCTGCGGCGTTGAAAATCTACTTTGCGGGCCCGCCAAGATCGTGGAAACCGCTGTGCACGCCGCGCGCCAGCTTGCGCTCCCGATCGAACAGCTGGGAATCGGAGTCGGCGATCTTACTGAAAAGGTTTTCCCTTCAATAGACGATCGACAATTCGCCAAGGAATTTCTCCAGTTCTTACAGCAGCCGATTCTCGCAATTCATCCGGGAAGCGGCAGCACAGAAAAGAACTGGCCGCTGGAAAATTGGATCGCGCTGTTTTCAAGAAACGGCGGTGTTCCACTCACCGAAGACAAATTTGGACAGGTGGGAAACGCTTTCTCCTTGGTCGTCATTTCAGGCGAGGCAGACAAAACCGAAGCGGATGCGTTGGAGCGCGAGTGGAAAAATAGAGAGGTCCGTTTCGCAAAGAATTTACCGCTGCCTCATCTGGCCGCGGTGCTTGAGCGCTCGATCTTCATTGGACACGACAGCGGAATCTCGCACCTAGCCGCAGCCGCGGGAGCAACTTGCGTTTTGATGTTTGGCCCGACCGATCCCGATGTCTGGGCGCCCAGAAATAAGAATGTACAAATTCTCCGCGCGCAAAGCGGGAAGCTCAGAGATCTGGGAATCGAACCCGTCAAAATTGCTGTAGAGGCAGCCGTGTCGGCTGCGACGATTTAGGCTGTTCAGGCGACACGCCTGCCGCTACAGCGAACGAAGATTCCTGGGAGATCACGTTCCGCCTCTACTCTTCGTAGCCGTCTGGAAATTTCAGGTGCCACTTCCAGGCGCTCTCGACGATAGCATCGAGCGATTGGAACTGCGGTTGCCAGCCGAGCTCGTTCTTGATTTTTTCAGACGAAGCGATTAGCCGCGGCGGGTCGCCAGGTCTGCGTGGCTTTTCAATGGTCTCGATCTTTCGCCCGGTGATTTTGCGGCAGGCCGCGATTACCTCTCTAACACTGGAGCCGCCTCCCGTGCCGAGATTGTAGAATCCGCTGGAGGCCGCGCCGAGAGCCAGGATGTGCGCGCGGGCAAGGTCGACGATGTGAATGTAGTCGCGAATACATGTTCCGTCGGGCGTTTCATAATCGGTTCCGTAAATTTCGACGTTCGGGCTATTACCAAGCGCGACCTTCAACACATTCGGAATCAAGTGTGTTTCGGGCCGATGATCTTCACCGAGGTTCTCCGTGGCGCCGGCCGCGTTGAAATAACGCAATGAAACAAACTTCAATGCATGGATCTCGTCGTACCAGCGGAGGATTTTTTCAAAAGCCAGTTTCGATTCGCCGTATGGGCTGACCGGACGCGGATTCGCAGTTTCGTCGATCGGCACCCGCTCCGGCGGTCCAAAAATCGCGCAGGTCGATGAAAAAATGATCCGTTGAACACCCGTTGCCACCACGGCATCCAGCAAATTCAAGCCATTGGCAATATTGTTGCGAAAATATTTCGAGGGATCGCGCATTGACTCGGGGACGAGTGCGTATGCGGCGAAATGCATTACGGCATCGGGGCGCGTGCTGGAAAGCGCAGCCTGAATTTGCAGGCGGTCGGCCAAGTCGCCCCGAATGAAGTTCGCCCGGGGATCGACTGCGCGTCGATGGCCCTCAGTCAGGTTATCGAAGATGGCAATCTCGTGGCCTTCATTCAGCAAAAGTTCGGAGCAAACGCTCCCGATGTAGCCCGCCCCCCCGGTAAGAAAAATTCTCATGGGCGGGGAAAATGCTGCGGGACTCGCGTTAAATCAAAGCGAAGTATGGGCCGGAGAGGTTTCCGCGATGGTTTTGCCCTTCTTTTTCTGAATGGCTGCGACCATCTGCCGCGCGCAATGGTGTTTGCAGCGCGGGGCAAGCACTTTCAAACTTTGTTCGTCCGAGCCCCATTGCAAAATGTCAATGTCCACGTGGCGGACGCCCCAGCGTTTCACCTCGAGCCGGCTCGGCTTGTAAAGGTCAATCGTATCCGTGCCGAGCAACGCACCCCCGTAATCGTCGATCACATATTCTTCGCTGGTATCGACAAGTCGGAACCGGGTTCCGAGGGGATAGCGCGACCAATCAGAGGCGGCACTCAACACGTGCCGGCCGGAGAGATATTGACCGAGCGCGTTGTGATGGCCGCTTCCGCCCTCAAGCTCGGTATAGGCTGTAGTGCGCACCTTTGGTATGCGACGCCCACTTGTGACAGTCGGTTTCGGCTGCGTGGCACAGCCCACGATCAAGCAAGCTGCCGCTCCTGCGAGCGTAAGGTTAAGGCATCTACGCATCTGCAATCGCGCCCTCAATAGCAGCCCGAGAAACGGAGGGCAAGGAATAATTTACAAAAATTCCCTAGGGCTGCTGGATCTGGGACTCTTTGGGGAGTGTGATTCTCCCAGCCGAGACCAATCTAGGCCGGCTACGGCGCTAGCGCGTGGCCCGCCTGCGAGAGCTCGCTCGTGCAATGGGGACAACGAGTCGCCTTGATCGGAATCGTCATTGCACAAGCCGGGCACTCCTTCGAAACCGGGGCTGCGGTTGGCGTCGGACGCTTCATCCTGTTCACCCCTTTGACGATGATGAAGATCGCAAAGGCCACGATAAGGAAGTTTATCAGCAGCGTGATGAAGTTGCCGTAGTTCCAAGTGATAGCACCCGCCTTTGCTGCCTCAGCCGAAGTCGCAAATGTTGCGCCGCCTGGCGCACCTTTGAGCACGAGGAATTGGTTGGAAAAATCAAGACCCCCGCTGAGTAATCCAATAGGCGGCATGATCATGTCTTTGACCAATGAACCGATTACCGAGCCGAAGGCGGCGCCAATTATCACGCCGACCGCGAGATCAATCGCGTTCCCCTTGACAGCAAACTCCTTAAACTCTTTCCACATAAGATCCGCTTATCAGTGCACCACTATATTGACAAGCTTTTTGGGTACGACCACGACTTTGCCAATATTTTTGCCGCTAACGAGTTTTTGAATTTTGGGGTTCGCGATGGCGGCGGTTTTCATTTCCTCTTCGGTCGCCACGATCGACATCTTGATTCGATCGCGCAGTTTCCCGTTTATTTGAATTACAATTTCAACCTCTTGCTCGACGAGCAGCCGCTCGTCATAACTTGGCCAGGGCTGTTCCGTGATGTCACCGCGCGCATCGGTGAATTTTGTATTCAGTCTCTCCCATAATTCGGAGGCAATGTGAGGGGCGAACGGATTCAGCAAAATCAGGAAGCTGCGCATTGCTGACAATGGAATTACTTCGACGTTCGTAAACGCGTTCACGAAAATCATCATTTGTGAAATTGCGGTGTTGAACGAGAACGATTCGATATCCTCAGTCACTTTCTTGATCGTGGCATGGAGCAGCTTCTGCTGCGCCTTGTCCGAGTCGGTGTTTTTGACCTTGGCTGATAATTCCCACTCGCCTTTCTGGTTCTCAGTCATCAGCAGGCGCCAGACGCGCGCAAGAAAACGCCCTACGCCCTCGACGCCACGCATGCTCCAGGGTTTCATCTGCTCGAGCGGTCCCATAAACATCTCGTAGCAGCGAAATGCGTCTGCGCCGTACTGGTCGATCACGTCGTCGGGATTAACAAC
>Ga0307277_10000350_pt1 | contig 16716 bp, 14 predicted proteins | sample ER_DNA_116_FD_194473 | JGI IMG/M metagenome (GOLD analysis project Ga0307277, IMG submission 194473) | Bulk soil microbial communities from the East River watershed near Crested Butte, Colorado, United States - ER_DNA_116 | ecosystem: Environmental > Terrestrial > Soil > Floodplain | place...
ACCGGATCGGCCAGCTGCAGGCGCTCGACGCCCTCGAGGACCAGCTGGGCGCGGTCGAGGAGCCAGGCGACCTCGCCGGGCTCGATCGCGACGCGACCCGCGAGCTGCTCGGACCGGAGTCGGCCCACGACCTCGAAGCGCTCGACGAGCTGGCCCGCCAGCTCGAGCGGGCTGGGTACCTGACACGGCGCGGCGAGCGCCTCGAGCTGACGCCGCGCGGCAGCCGGCGGATCGGCCAGAAGGTCCTCGACGACCTCTTCGCGCGCCTCTCACGTGACGCGATCGGCGGCCACCGGATCGACCGCTCCGGCCGGGGCGGGGAGCGCGAGGAGACGACGAAGCCCTACGAGTTCGGCGACCCGTTCCACCTCGACATCCGGGGCACGATCGAGAACGCCCTCCGTCGCCAGGAGAACGCCCCCTTCGAGCGGCTGGCACGGGGCGAGCCGGGCGTGCGGCTGTCGCCCGAGGACTTCGAGGTCTTCCGGACCGAGCAGATGACGCGGACCTCGACCGTGCTCCTCGTCGACATGAGCCGCTCGATGCTCCTCCGCGGCTGCTTCGTCGCCGCGAAGAAGGTCGCCGTTGCCCTCGACACGCTGATCCGGACCCAGTTTCCGCACGACGACCTGACCGTGATCGGGTTCGCGTACTACGCCCGCGAGCTCCGACCGGAGGCGCTCGCCGAGCTGACGTGGCACGGCTACGAGTACGGGACGAACCTCCAGCACGGGCTGATGCTGGCCCGCCGGATCCTTGCCCGCCAGCGCGGTGCCGACCGCCAGATCGTCGTCATCACCGACGGCGAGCCGACCGCCCATTTCGAGAACGGCCAGGTCGAGTTCAGCTACCCACCGACGCGGCGGACGATCCAGGAGACGCTCCGCGAGGTCCAGCGCTGTACCCGCGACGGGATCGTGATCAACACGTTCATGCTGGAGCGGTCGCGGGCCCTGGCGGAGTTCGTCGCCCTCGTCACCCGGATGAACCGCGGTCGCGCCTTCTACGCCACCCCGGAGCGGCTGGGCGAATACGTCCTCGTCGATTTCGTCGCCAACCGGACGCGCGGGGCGGGCTAGAAGCGTGCAAATCGGGGCAACATCGGAGATGTCACTGACGTAGGCTGATTCCGGCGCGCACCCCCGACCTCGACCAGGCCGGATCCCATCGGTGTCGCGGATGAGAGGGTATCGATGTCGCTGGCGCTGGCCGTCTTCCTGTTCCTCCACGTCATGGGGGCGATCGCCGTCTTCGGCCCGACGTTCGTCTTCCCGGTGATCACCTCGCAGGCGCGCAAGAGCCCGCAGAACTTCCCCTTCGCGGCGGCCCTGAACGAATACATCTCGCGGCGAATCGTGATCCCAGGGGCGATCGTCCAGGGGATCACCGGCGTCGCCCTGATCCTGATCCTCGGCGCGGACCTCACGAGCTCCGCCTATCGCTGGCTCGTCGCCGGGATCATCCTGTACCTGATCGCGATCTCGTTTGCGATCTTCGTTCAGGAAAAGAACGCGGAGAAGATGGTCCACCTGATGGCGAGCATGCCGCCCGGACCTCCGCCCGCGGGCGCCGCGGCCGGCCCGCCCCCCGAGGTCGCAGAGCTCGGCAAGAAGCTCCAGCAGGGCGGGATGCTCCTGTCCACGCTCATCGTCCTGATCGTGATCCTGATGGTGACCAAGCCCGTCGTCTGAGCCCTCCGAGTGGCGGCGGCTACCATTGGGGCGAACAGCCGCCAGCGCGCCGTAGGAGTCCTGGATCGATGCCCCACGTCGCCGAAACCGTTCCCGACCTGATCGCCCGGTTGGATCCGGCCGCACGCCTGGAGGCGGATCACCTGGTCGTCGACGACGAGTCGGCATTCCGCGGGGACGTCATCCGGGATCTCGCCTGGACGGCGGCGTTCGCGCCTGAGGGCCCGGTCGCGGGTGCGGCCCAGTGGCTGGTCCACGAGGCAGCCCGCGTCCTCGGTGCCCACAGCGCGAGCATCCACGAGCTGTACATGGCCCGCGGCCGGGGCGAGGTCCACGGGTTCACGGTTCCGGCGATCAACATCCGCGCGCAGACGTTCGACATGGCACGGACCGTGTACGAGACGGCGGCCTCGAACGACGTCGGCGCCGTCATCCTCGAGCTCGCCCGCAGCGAGCAGACGTACACCTTCCAGCGTCCGATCGACTACTCGACGGCGGTCCTCGCAGGGGCGATCGCGGCCGGCTGGCGTGGGCCCGTCTTCATCCAGGGCGACCATTACCAGTTCAACGCGAAGAAGTACGCGGCCGACCCCGAGGCTACGACCGAGGAGATCCGCCGGGCCTGTCGCCTGGCGATCGACGCCGGCTACCGCAACATCGACATCGACAGCTCGACGCTCGTCGACCTCTCCAAGCCGACCCGTGACGAGCAGCAGCGCGAGAACTACCGGCGCGCCGCGGAGCTGACCGCCCTGATCCGCTCGCTGGAGTCCGACGGGGTCACGATCAGCGTCGGTGGTGAGATCGGCGAGGTCGGCAAGGAGAACTCGAACGAGGAGGAGCTCGTCGCGTACCTCGAGGGGTATCGGCGGGAGCTCGATGGCCTCGCGCCGGGCGCCGTCGGCATCAGCAAGGTCAGCGTCCAGACGGGCACCTCGCACGGAGGCGTGCCCCTCCCCGACGGTTCGGTGGCTCCCGTCAAGCTCGACTTCGAGGTCCTCCGGCGGCTCGGCGACGTCGCCCGATCGAACGGCCTGGCTGGCGCGGTCCAGCACGGAGCCTCGACCCTGCCGGATGAGCTGTTCCACCGCTTCCCGGCGGTCGAGACCGCCGAGATCCACCTCGCCACGGGCTTCCAGAACGCGCTCTTCGAGCACCCGTCGTTTCCGGCCGAGCTCCACCGCCAGATCGAGTCGTACTGCTTCGCCAACGCCGTGGACGAGCGGAAGCCGGACCAGACCGACGAGCAATTCGTCTACACGACCCGGAAGAAGGCGATCGGCCCGCTCAAGCGCCAGCTCTGGGAGCTGCCGACGAAGGACGAGATCCTCGCTGCCCAGAGCCGCAAGATCGCGTTCCTCTTCACGGAGCTCGGCGTCAACGGCTCGCGCGAGATGGTCGACGGGTACGTCCACCCGGTCGAGCAGCGGATGCCGCAGCCTGATGCGCTCCGGACAGCAGGGGCCGGCGCCACTTCCTGAGCCCGCCGAGTCTCCGGATTCGCTAACGGCTCGTCATTGTCCGCAACCGCGTTGACTTCCGCCGAGGGCGGACCCTATCCTCGGCCAACATTCCCGGCCGCTTGAGGGAGGAACCCGGGAAGCGTCGTGTCCTCGCGTTCCACTCCACAGGTCAGACCCGCACTCGCGTGTGCGGTGGTAGGAGGAGGAGATCGTGTCGGGATCGGTCCAGGACCAGTCAGACAGGGACGACGCGCACCTGCGCTCGTTGGGAATCAAGCCCGAGCTGAGACGAACGCTCGGGTTCCTCTCGAACTTCGCGATCGCGTTCAGCTTCATCAGCGTCTCGACCGGGTCGTACGGCAACTTCGGCGTAGGTCTCAGCCAGGCCGGACCGGCCTTCTTCTGGTCCTGGCCGATCGTGATCATCGGCCAGTTCATCGTCGCGCTCGTGTTCGCGGAGCTCGCGAGCCACTTCCCAGTGGCGGGCTCGATCTATCAATGGTCGAAGCGATTGTCCAACCGGACTCTCGGCTGGTTCACCGGTTGGTTCTACTTCTGGGCGCAGGTCGTGACCGTGACCGCCGTTGCCGTCATCGTCGCGTTCGTGATCGACGGCATCCACGGCGGACCCGTCGGCGAGACGCCGTTCCTCGACTCCAAGGATCCGACCGGCCTGACGACGATGTTCACCGCGATCTCGCTGGTGACGCTCGTCATCACGACGATCATCAACGCCTACGGTGTCCGGCTCCTGTCGATCCTGAACAACATCGGCGTCGGCACCGAGATCCTCGGCATGGTCGTGTTCGCGCTGATCCTGCTGTTCTTCGCGAACCACAACTCGCCGTCTGTCCTGCTCGACAGCGCGGGGACGGAGCAGGCAACGGGTGGGAGCTACCTGCCGGCGTTCGCGCTCGGCATGTTCATGGCCCTGTTCGTCGTCTACGGCTTCGACACGGCCGGCACGTTCGGCGAGGAAACGATCGACGCCGGCCGCCAGGCGCCTCGTGGCGTCCTCTGGTCGGTGGCGATCTCCGGCATCGTCGGGACCGTGTTCCTGCTCGCGGTGATCCTTGCGATCCCCGATATCCCGGCGGCCTTCAAGCAGGCCTTCCCGATTGCCGACACGATCACCGCCACTCTCACGTACGACATCGGCGGCACGGGCATCACCGTGGGCGAGGTCTACCTGTTCGTCATCCTCGTCTCCGTCTTCGTCTGCACGCTGGCGATCCAGGGCGCGGCGACCCGCATGATGTTCTCGATGAGCCGTGACCGGCACCTGCCGCTCGGCTCGATTTGGGGCCGGGTCAACTCGACGTTCAAGACGCCGGCCAACGCGGCGATCGCCGTCGGCGTGCTCGCCGCGATTCCGATCCTCGTGATCGGACCCGGGGGCGGGTTCTCGATCTCGATCGCGGCTACCGGGCTGATCTACCTCAGCTACCTGCTGACCAACATCGGCGTGCTCGCGGCGCGATTCCAGGGCTGGCCGCGCACTCCGGCGTGGTTCAACCTGGGACGTTGGGGCAAGCCGGTCAACATCCTGGCGATCCTCTACGGCGGCCTGATGCTGCTGAACATCGCGATCTGGAAGGATCCGGGCCTGTTCGGCAACTTCGGTGGCGACGGTCGGTCGATCACGAATCCGACGATCGACACGTTCTTCAAGCCGTTCGGCCAGGAGATCGCCGGGATTCCGTCGTGGCCGGTCTTCGAGACGCTCGTGTTCACCCTGCTCGTCTTCGGGGCGATCTACTACGCCGTCTCGGTCCGCGGCCGGGCGGCGGACGTCGAGGGCGATCTCGCGACGGGCGAGGCCGTCATCGGCTAGCGGAGGCCCCACCCACAAGGCACCAGTGGCGGCGCACCGGACCCCGGCGCGCCGCCTCATCGCGTCGACGGAGGCACGGCCCGTGATCGACGAGGCAGACCCGATCCTCGGTGGCGAGCTCCGCGATGAGCTCGTCCGGGCGATGCAACGGGTGCCGGAGCTGGCGGGCGGCGACCTGACCCTCCGCCCACTGAGCGGCGGGATCACGAATCGCAACTTCCTCGTCGATGTCGCCGGCCGACGCGATCGCTACGTGATCCGCCTCGCCGGCAACGACACGCATCTCCTCGGCATCAGCCGCGAGGTCGAGCACGCGGCGACGGTCGCCGCGGCCGGGGTGGGCGTCGGCCCTGAGGTCACCGCCTTCATCCGGCCGGAGGGCTACCTCGTTACGCGGTTCATCGAGGGCTCGCCGGTCTCCGACGAGGCGGTCCATCGACCTGAGACGATCGAGCGAGTGGCCTCGTCGCTGCGGCGGATCCACGATGGACCGGCGATCCCCGGCCTGTTCGTGCCGCTCCGGATCGTCGAGGCGTATCGGGCGCTCGCGCTCGCCCGCGGCGTCGCGATCCCGCCAGAGTTCGATCTGGCGTCGTCAATCGCCCGACGGATCGAGCTGGCGTTCCTGTCCAACCCGGTCGAGCTCCGGCCGTGCCACAACGATCTCCTGAACGCCAACTTCATCGACGACGGCGAGCGGATCCGGATCGTCGACTGGGAGTACGCGGGGATGGGCGACCCGTTCTTCGACCTCGGCAACTTCAGCATCAACCACGAGCTCACCGCCGACGAGGATGCGGTGCTGCTGGCCGCCTACGACGGTCCGGAGCGTCGCTCCGACCAGGTCGCCCGTCTCGCCCGACTGACGCTGATGCGGACCGTGTCGGACTTCCGCGAGGCGATGTGGGGCGTCCTCCAGCAGGGGATCAGCACGCTCGACGTCGACTTCGTCGCCTACGCCGCCGAGCATTTCGACCGGCTCCTGGCCGGCGCCACCACCCCGCGTTTCGAGCGTGCCCTGCGCGAGGCTGCGGGCGGCTGATGTCGACCGCGAGGGCCTGACCCGCACTTCCGTCTACGCTGCAGCCGTGACCGAGTCTCGATCCGCGCGGCGCGATCTCGCGCTCGCGCTCGTCGCCTTTGCGGCGACCCTCGTCCTTCTCGCCGGCGGCTGGGTGCTCCTGCGTCAAGGCGCCGCCGGGTCCGGTACGCACCCTTCGTCGACGTCATCGGGCGCCAACGCGACTGCGGGCTCGAGCTCGTTGACCCCCGGCTTCACGCCGTCGTCGGGCCCTGTGGCCAGCGGCGGTGCAGTGACGGATGTCGTCCTGACCGGCGCCGGCGACATCGGCGCATGCGGCCTCAGTGGTGCGGCCGATACGTCGAACCTGCTCATCGATCAGCCTGGAACGATCTTCACGGCGGGCGACAATGCGTATGAGAACGGCAGCGACCGCGAGTACTCGGCGTGCTACGAGCCGACCTGGGGGCGTGTCAAGGACCGGACGATGCCGGCGCCGGGCAATCACGACTACCAGACCGCCCACGCGGCGGGATACCTGAAGTATTTCGGCACGGCGGCCGAGCCGGACGGCACGACCTGGTACTCGAAGGACCTCGGAGCGTGGCACGTGATCGTCCTCGATTCCACTTGCGCGGCGGCCGGCGGCTGCGAGGCCCGCTCCCCTCAGGGGCGCTGGCTGGCGGCGGATCTCGCTGCCCACTCAGACACGCGGTGCACGCTCGCGATCTGGCATCACCCACGCTTCAGCTCCGGGGAGCACGGCAACGACGTCGACGTCGGGCCATTCTGGAGCCAGCTCGTCCCCGCCCACGCCGATCTGATCATCAACGGCCACGATCACGATTACGAGCGATTCGCGCCCCAGGACGCATCGGGTCGCGAGGACCGCACGACCGGAATTCGAGAGATCGTCGTGGGCACCGGCGGGGCGGGACTGCGCGCCTTCACCCATCAGGCGGCCAACAGCGAGTTCCGGCTGGCCGGTGCCTGGGGCGTGATCCGCCTGACGCTCCACCAGACCGGCTACGACTGGAAGTTCCTGCCGGCAAACGGCGTCGTCACGGATTCCGGCAGCGCGCCGTGCCACTGACCCGATAGTCTGGCGGCGGCCGATCGGACGGCCGCGAGGGGCTTGATCGGGGAGAGGAAACGAGCCGGATGGCGGACGATGCCCGGGCGGTGATCATCGGCGGCGGCGTCGGAGGGACGTCGATCGCGTACCACCTCGCCGAGCGTGGCTGGACCGACGTCATCCTCGTCGAGCGGGCCGAGCTGACGTCCGGATCGACGTTCCATTCCGCCGGCCTCGTCGGTCAGCTCCGGGGCTCGGTGACCCTGACGAACATGATGATGTATGGCGCCGAGCTCTACCGCCACCTGCGGGACGAGACGGGCGTCGACCCGTCGTGGCACGAGGTCGGCTCGCTCCGGCTGGCGTCGTCGAAGGCCCGTTACGAGGAGCTGCAGCGACAGGCCGGCTGGGCGAAGACGTTCGGCCTCCCGCTCGAGCTGATCTCCGCGCGGGACGCCCAGGAGCGCTTCCCCCTGATGACGATCGACGGTGTCCTCGGCGCGGTCTGGCTGCCGACGGACGGCTGGCTCGATCCTTCCGGGCTCGCGATGGCGCTCGCGGCGGGCGCCCGCAAGCAAGGAGTCTCGATTCGAACCCATACCCGCGTCGTCGGGATCGGCGTCGAGCGGGGCCGAGTGACCGGCGTCGAGGTCGAGACGCGCGGCGGCGAGCGCGAGACGATCAGGGCTGACGTCGTCGTCAACGCCGGTGGAATGTTCGCGCCGGAGATCGGGCGGATGGCCGGCGTCACGATCCCGATCATCCCGATGGCCCACCAGTACCTCTTCACCGAGGCGATCGAGGGCGTCCACCCGGGGCTGCCCCAGCTCCGGGACCCCGACAACCTCGTCTATTTCCGCGAGGAGGTCGGCGGGCTGTGCATGGGGGGTTACGAGCGGAACCCGGCCCCTTGGTCGCTCGACGGCATCCCCGCCGACTTCAACGGCAAGCTCCTCGCGCCGGACATGCCGCGCTTCGAGGAGATCATGGCCGGAGCGATCCGGCGGGTGCCGTCGATTGCCGACGCCCGGGTGTCGCGGATCATCAATGGACCCGAGGGCTTCACCCCCGACAACGAGTTCATCCTCGGCGAGAGCGAGATCCGCGGCTTCTTCGTCGCCGCCGGGTTCTGCGCCCATGGCATCGCCGGGGCCGGCGGGATCGGCCGGCAGGTGGCGAGCTGGATCGTCGACGGTGAGCCCGAGCTCGACCTCTGGCACATGGACATCCGGCGCTTCGGTGGCCAGCACTGGCGGTCGCGGGATTGGACGCTGGCCCGAACGACGGAGGTCTACGCGACCTACTACGACATCCATTACCCGAACGAGGAGCGCCAGGCCGGCCGTCCGCTGCGCCTCTCCCCGACGTATGCGCGTCTCACCGAGCAGGGAGCCTCGTTCGGCGAGAAGTCCGGTTGGGAGCGCCCGAACTGGTTCGAGCCGAATGCCGACGATCCCCGGTTCGGCGGCCGTGCCGCCCTGGAGCGGCTGCGGCCGACGGGATGGGCAGGCGAGCACTGGAGCCCGGCCATCGCGGCGGAGGCGCTCGCCACCCGGCGCGACGTGGCGCTGTTCGATGAGACGAGCTTCGCCAAGCTGGAGGTCACCGGACCGGGCGCCGCCGCGTTTCTCGACCAGCTCTGTGCGAACCGGGTCGACGTTCCTGTCGGGCGGATCGTGTATACATCGATGCTGAACGCGCGGGGCGGCATCGAGTGCGACCTGACGGTCACCCGGGTCGCTCCGGATCGCTTCCTCCTCGTCACCGGAACCGCCTTCGCTCAGCACGACCTGGGCTGGCTGAGGAGGCACCTCCCGGACGACGGGACCGTCCAGATCAACGACCTGACGTCCGGCCGCGTGTGCTACGGGCTGTGGGGCCCCCGGGCGCGCGACGTCATCGCCGCGCTCACCACCGACGACGTGACGGACGCCGCCTTCCCGTACCTGACCGCCCGAACGATCACGATCGGCCGGGTGCCGGTGCTCGCGCTCCGGGTGACATATGTCGGCGAGCTGGGCTGGGAGCTCTACGCGCACACGGAGTTCGGCGTCACCCTCTGGGACACGCTCGTGGAGGCGGGCGAGCCGCACGGCCTGACCCCGGGCGGCTACAGGGCCATCGACGCGCTCCGACTCGAGAAGGGCTACCGCGTCTGGTCGAGCGACATCACCCCCGATGAGAACCCGTTCGAGGCGGGCCTCGCGTTCGCCGTCGCGCTCGACAAGCCGGGAGGCTTCATCGGCCGGGACGCGCTCGTCGCCGCGAAGGCCGCTGGACCCCGGAAGCGGTTGCGGTGCCTCGTCCTGGACGACCAACGCTCGATCTGTCTCGGGAACGAGCCGGTCCGGATCGAGGGCGCGATCGCCGGCCGGGTCACGTCGGGCGGGTATGGCTACGCGGTCGATCGCTCGATCGCCTATGCGTACCTGCCACCGGAGGCCGGGATCGGGGCTCGCGGCGAGGTCGAGGTGTTCGGCGAATGGATCGGGTTCGAGGTGATGAGCGAGCCGCTCTACGATCCTGCCGGCGAGCGGCTCCGCGCATGAGCAGGGAGCCCGGGATGGACCAGTCCGGCGGCTATGGCCCCGAATGGAGCGCGCGCTTGCGACGAGCACCGGAGGCCGAGCTCGACGCCTGGCTCGACCTGGCCCAGGCCGCCTGCGACGAGGCCGATGCGATCGCCAGGCAGGTCTTCCGGCGCGACCTCGAGATCTCGACGAAGCCGGATCGGACGTTCGTCACTCAGGCCGACACGGCGATCGAGCGGGCCATCCGCGGCCGGATCAAGGCCGCCTACCCGGATCACGGGCTCGTCGGCGAGGAGTACGGAACCGAGGACGGCGAGGCGCCGACTCGCTGGTATATCGACCCGATCGACGGGACCCACAACTTCATCCGGGGCGTGCCGCTCTTCGGGACATTGCTCGCCGTCGAGCGCGACGGGGAGCTCCAGGCGGCCGTCCTGTCGGCGCCGGCCCTCCGCGAGCGATGGTGGGCGCGGCGTGGAGGCGGCGCGTGGGCCCATTCGGCGGACGAGGCCGCGTCGCGCCGGATCGGCGTGTCCCGGGTCGGTGCGCTCACCGACGCCCAGATCCTGTACGGCTCGGGCCACGACATCGAGGCGTCCGGTCGGGCGCCGGGCTTCCACGCTCTGCTCGGCGACGTCTGGCGGGAGCGGGGTTTCGGCGACTTCTGGGGCTACGCGCTCCTCGCCGAGGGCGCAGCGGAGGCGATGGTCGAGGTCGAGCTCTCGCCGTGGGACGCGGCGGCGCCGACCGTCCTCATCGAGGAGGCCGGTGGCCGGGTCACGGACCTCGATGGGCGGCGGGCGATCGACACGGGCACGTTCCTCGCGACGAACGGGATCCTCCACGACGAGATCCTGGGTCGCCTCGTGGGGCCTGGGCGATGAACCGCCCCGCGATCGAAGGCCCGGCCGTCGCAATCGCCCGCCCTGAGCGTCGATCGCGAACGAAGGGCTCAGTCGCCCGTCTGGTCCGGAAATCGCGCCATCTGCTCTCGGGCCCGGTCCAGCTGATCTGCGTCCAGGAGCGTCGCGCCGCCGATCTGCTCCGCGCGCCAGGCGAGCGTCGCCAGCTCCTCGACCCGCTCCGCGCGTCCCAGGGCGGATCCGAGGGTCGTCCCCACCGCGATTGACCCATGGTTCGCCAGGAGGACGGCGTGGTCGGGACCGAGGGTCGCGGCCGCGTTACGTGCCAGCTCCTCCGTCCCGAACGTCGCGTACGGAGCGACCCGCAGCCTGTCCCGGCCGGACGCGACGAGCGGCGCGAGCACGTAGTGGACCGCCGGGATCTCCCGCCGCGCCGCCGAGTACGCGGTCGCGAATGGCGAGTGGGTGTGGACGATGGCGCGGATGTCGGGCCGGGCCGCGAACAGGGCCACATGGATCGGCAGCTCGGAGCTGGGCCGACGGCGACCCTCGGACGGCGACCCGTCGGTCTCGACGATGACGACGTCGTCGGGGGTCATCTCGTCGTACTCCATCGAGGATGGGGTGATCGCGATGCGCCCGTCGTCGAGACGTGCCCCGACGTTGCCGGACGTCCCGACGACGAGCCCACGGACGCGCATCAGGCGGGCCACGCGAACGACCTCGACCCGAACGCCGTCGATCGACCGGTCAGTCATGCGCTCCCTTGCGGCGCGGCCGCTTGGCCGCCGCTTCGAAGTCGAGGCGCATGAGCCAGCGGACCCGCCGATCGCTATGGGCCGCTGTCTCGACGACCCGTCGGAAGCCCGCCTTCTCGAACATCGTCGTGAGCCCCACATAGCCGAGGCTCACGTCGACGCGTCCGCCCTCTGGATCGATCGGATACGCCTCGACGCCCGGGGCGCCGGATCGGCGGGCGTAATCGACGACTCCGTCGAGCAGGGCCGCCGCGACGCCGCGCCGGCGGTAGCCGACGCGGATGTTGAAGCAGAGGATCGACCAGACCGGCGTGTCGTCGATCGCCGGGATCGTCCGGCTGTGGACGAGACGGGGCAGGTTCGGGCGCGGCCCGAAGCCGCACCAGCCGGCCACCTCGCCGTCGACGTAGGCGAGTATGCCCGCCGGCGGATTCTCGTCGAGCTGTGCCCGGAGCGCGTCTCGCCGAACTCCGGGCCTGGCCTTGCCGTAGCCGACGGCGCGTCCACGGGGCGCCTGGCACCAGCAGCCGCGATCGCCGCTGGCGCCGAGGATCGTGACGACGTCCGCCCAGCGGTCGGGGGTCGCGGGCACGACCTCGATCGTCGCCGCGTCTACGACTCGATCGACGCCCATGGCCCGAGCAGTTCGTCGAGATCCGCCTCATCGAGCAGGTCTTCGAGCACGATGGCGGTGACCGCGTCTCCGAAGGACGCAGCCAGGTCGGCCCGCTCGGGGCCGCTCGTCAACGCCGGCCAGGCGGTTATGCCGAGACCTGGACGATAGCCGGCGGCCGCGTATCGGCGATCGATGTAGTCCCACGCGATTCGGCGAGCTTCGGCAACGGCGACCTGCCGCCCAGTTTCGATCGCAACGCGCTCGGCGTTGTCGACTGCCCGCTGGTGGTCGTCACCCAACGGGCGCGCAGCGAACATTGGCATGACCTCGATGGCGATGCGGTCGACCTCTCGGCTGAACTTGTCGAGCCGCAGGCGCGTTTGGCGTGGCAGCCGATCGAGTGGATCGGCGGTGGTCATGCGCCGGCGGCGGCCAGGCTCTCGTCGAGCGTCTGCAGGGCCAGGTCGATCTCGTCCGCGGTCGTGATCAGCGGTGGGATGATCCGGACGACGTTGACGTACGTGCCCGCCGTCAGGACGATCAGCTTGCGCGCCAGCGCCTCCGCCTGGACCCGCTTCGTGACGTCCGGGTTGGGGATGCGGCCGTCCCCTTCGCCAGGCTTGATCAACTCGAGGGCGAGCATCAGGCCGAGCCCGCGAACATCGCCGATGCTCGAGTACTTCGGGGCGATCGACCGGAGTCCGGCCATGAACTGGCGCCCACGCTCACGGGCGTTCGCGACGAGGCCCTCGTCCTCGATCACGTCGAGGGTCGCGTTGGCGGCGGCACACGCAACGACATTGCCGCCGTAGGTTCCGCCGTGGGAGCCGGGTGGCAGCTTGTCGATCATCGAGCGCTGGGCGACGATGCCCGACAGCGGCAGCCCCGACGCGATTCCCTTGGCCATGACGAGGATGTCCGGCTCGACGTCCCAGTGGCGGACGGCGAACATCTCGCCCGTCCGGCCGAAACCGGTCTGGACCTCGTCAGCGATCAGCAGGATCCCGTGCTCGCGGGTGATCTCGCGGAGCCGGGGCAGGAAGCGCGGCGGCGGAACGAGGTAGCCGCCCTCGCCGAGGACCGGCTCGACGATGATCGCCGCGACGTGCTCGGGGTAGACGTACTGGTGGAACGTCAGATCGAGCTGGGCCTCCCAGTCGCACGTGCAGTTCGCGTCGGGGGCATGAGCGCCGCCGGCCCAGCGGTAGCAGTACGGGTAGGCGGTGTGATAGACGCTCCCGGGGAGCGGCTCGAAGTGGCCGCGGTAGACGTCCTTCGCGGTGGTGAGAGCCATCGTCTGGCCCGTCCGGCCGTGGTAGCCGTAGCGGAAGCCGAGGATGACCGGCCGGCCGGTCGCGATCCGGGCGAGTTTGATGGACGCCTCGACCGCCTCCGCTCCGCTGTTCGACAGGAACGCGCCCCAGCCATCGCCCGGCAGGACATGCTGCAGGCGCTCGTACAGCCGGAGCCCGGGCTCGTGGTAGAGGATGTTCTGCTGGCCGTGGAGCAGCTTGGCGGCCTGCTCCTGGACGGCGGCGACCACCCGCGGATGGGCGTGGCCCGTGTTCGTGACGCCGATCCCCGACGAGTAGTCGAGGTAGCGATCGTCATCGGTCGTGACCAGCCATGAGCCCTCGCCGCGATCGACCACGAGGTTCGTGATCCGTCCCCAGACGGGCGGGACGACGGTCCGATCGGGCAGGGGACTGCCGGAGGTGGCGTCGGAGCGGTCGAGTGAGCGCTCGGAGGTCGAGGTCATCGGCGGCGCGCCTGGATGATGTTCGAGATCGCAACGAACGAGACCGCTCCGAGGAAGACCATCGACCCGATCACGTTGATCTGAACGGGCAGTGCGTTCTTCTGGATGCCGTAGACCCAGATCGGGAACGTGTTCGTGCTGGCGCCCGAGACGAGGTTCGTGATGATGAAGTCGTCGATCGACAGCGAGAAGGCGAGGAGGCCCGCCGCGACGATGCCGGGCAGGATCAGTGGGAACGTCACCCGCCAGAACGTGCTCCACTCGTTCGCCCCGAGGTCCATCGCGGCCTCCTCCAGGCGGCGATCGAACCCGGCCAGGCGGGCCTTAACGGTGACGACGACATAGCTGATGTTGAACATGATATGGGCGATCAGGATGGTCTGGATGCCCAGCGGGTAGAGGGTGCCGCGCGGAATGATCGTGTTGAACGGCGGCTGTGTCGCCGAGGCGACGAAGAGCGTCAGGAGACTCGCTCCCATCACGATCTCGGGCGTCGCCATCGGCAGGAAGATCAGGCCATTGATGGCGCCGCGACCCCGGAACTGATAGCGGGTCAGGGCAAGGCCGATGAGCGTACCCAGGATCGTCGCCACGATCGTGGAAACGACCGCGATGAACAGGCTCGTCTGGACCGCCTTCGGGAGGCCCTGCCAGTCGAACGGATGGAGCCACCCGTTGAGGGTGAACCCGTGCCAGGCGAAGTTGAACTTGCCCTGGTAGTCGTTGAAGCTGAACACGATCATCACGGCGATCGGCAGGAGCAGGTAGCAGACCGCCACGAACGTGAACGCCGGCAGGGCGTAGTGGGCGATCGCGCGCCCGGGGCGGCGGGGCGCCCGCGTGACGACGGCGGGCCGCTCGATGGTGGTCGTCGCTGCCATCGCCTCAGCCCGTCAGCTGCTCGGTGCCGAGGAAGCGCCCGTAGAGCGACACGGTGACGAGGATCCCCGCCATGAGGATGAACGAAAGCGCCGCGGCCACAGGGTAGTCGCCCTGGCTGATGAAGCGGTCCTGGATGACGTTCCCGATCATCTTCGTCTGGGTGTTGCCGAGGAGCTCGGCGTTGACCCAGTCCCCGAGGGCCGGGATGAACGTCAGGATCGAGCCGGCGAAGACGCCGGGCAGTGCGAGCGGGAACGTGACTCGCCGGAAGGCGCCCCAGTGGCTCGCGTACAGGTCATTGGCCGCCTCGATCAATCGGGGATCGATCTTCTCGAGCGCGACGTAGAGCGGCAGGATCATGAAGGGCAGGAAGTTGTAGGTGATCCCGGCGACCACGGCCAGCGGCGTGAAGAGGAGCCCGAAGCTGTCCGGCACGATGTGGAGGTCCTTGAGCGGGCCAAGCAGGGGACCGGTGTCGTTGAGCAGGATCTTCCAGCTGATCGTGCGGATCAGGAAGCTCGTGAAGAACGGCGCGATCACGAGGAACAGGAGGATGTTCTTGTAGCGTCCGCCCCGGAAGGCAATCGTATAGGCGACCGGGAAGCCGATCAGGAACGTCAGGATCGTCGCGATCCCGCCGTAGACGAGCGAGTTCGTCAGCTGGCGCGGGAACTTCGTGAACGCGGTTTCGTACGCCTTCGAGGAGAACGTCAGCTTGAATCCGCTGTCGATCGACCCCGACGACACCGAGGTCAGGAACATCTGGATCGACGGGACGATGAAGAAGATCAGGAGCCACAGGATCCCCGGCGCGAGCAGCAGGTAGGGCGTCGCCCGGCGCAGGCGCCGTCGCCAGCCGCCGCCGGGCGTGCCACGACTGGGCGCGCCCGCTGAGGCCGTCATCCCCGGTGCTCCTGTGGACTCGCGCTGCCGGCTACGTGCCGGACAGGTCGGAATAGAGCTCGTTCATCTTCGCCTCGAGCTCATCGGACAGGAACTGGAAATTCTTCTGCTTCGCCACGACGTCCGCGGGCGGGAAGAGGAGGGGATTCTTCGCCGCCTCCGGATCGAGTTTCGCGATCTCGACCTCGGCGCCCTTGACCGGCGAGACGTAGTACACGTAGTTCGCGATCTGGGCGGCGATCTTCGGGTCGTAGCAGAAGTTCATCATCAGCTCGGCCGTGTACTTGTTCGTCGCGCCCTTCGGGATGACGAGGTTGTCCGTCCAGATCATCGCTCCCTCGGTGGGAGCCACCCAGACGTCGTCCTCGGCACCCGAAGAGGCGAGGTCGCCCGACCACGTCATGGCCGCCCAGGTCTTCTTCGAGGCGAAGTCCTGGAGGTACTCGTTGCCGACGAATCGCAGACCGGCGTCGGCGAGCGGCTTGATGTCGTCGTGGACCTTCTGGAGGTCGTCCGCCGTGACCTTCGTCGGGTCGGGGTCGATGCCGAGCTTGAGCAGCCCCAGCCCGAAGGTGTCCCGCTTCTCGTTCAGGAACGTGACCCGCTCAGGCGGCAAGGCGTAGAGGTCGGCCAGCGACTTCGGCTCCGCCTTCCCGACCTTCTTGAGCGAGGCCTTGTTGTAGCCGATCCCGGTCATGCCCGACTGCCATGGGTAGTGATAGTCGTTGGTCGGGTCCCAGACCTGACCCTTCAGGGCGTCGCGGAGGTTCGCCGTGCAGTTCGGGAGGTCACCCTGGTCGAGCTTCTCGGCCCAGCCCTTGCTGATGATCTTTGCGGCGAGCCAGTCGGTCACCGTGATCATGTCCCAGCCCGTCGGCAGGCCCGCGACGAGCTGCTGCTGGATCGTCGCGTAGAAGTCCTCGTTCGCCTCGATCTTTTCCTCGTAGCTGACGTCGACCTTGTACTTCTTCTTGAATTCCTCGAGGGACGGCGAGGAGCCGGGCGTGTAGACCCCGGTGTCGTACGCCTTGCCGCTGAGGTCGATGTACGCCGGCCACTGGGCCCAATGGAGCGGACCGGTCGGGCTCGGCTTCGGTGTCGGCGCGACCGACGCGGTCGCCGATGGTGCCGGCGGTGGGGTCGGGATGTTCGCGCTCGCGGCGCCGCTCGGGGCCCCCGATTCGCCGGTGCCAGTGCAGGCGGCCAGGAAGGCGGCGACGCCGGCGAACGCCGTTCCCTGCAGGAACCGGCGACGCGTCAGGTCCGGATTGAGGCGCTGGGGTTGCTCGGCCATCTCGGTCCTCCTCGGATATGACGCCG
>Ga0307277_10000351_pt1 | contig 16686 bp, 17 predicted proteins | sample ER_DNA_116_FD_194473 | JGI IMG/M metagenome (GOLD analysis project Ga0307277, IMG submission 194473) | Bulk soil microbial communities from the East River watershed near Crested Butte, Colorado, United States - ER_DNA_116 | ecosystem: Environmental > Terrestrial > Soil > Floodplain | place...
GGGGGTTCGTCGGGATGGGCATGCTCGACGCGGCGTGTCCCGGCGAGGTGTTCACCTCCCCCACACCCGATCAGATGGAGGCCGCGACCAAGGCGGTCGATGGCGGCGCCGGCGTCGTGCACATCGTCAAGAACTACACGGGCGACGTCATGAACTTCGAGATGGCAGCGGAGCTCGTTCGCTCGGAGGGCAGCGAGGTCGAGTCCGTGCTCGTCGACGACGACGTGGCGGTTCAGGACTCGCTCTACACCGCGGGTCGGCGCGGCGTCGGCGCCACCGTGCTGATGGAGAAGATCGCCGGCGCCGCGGCCGAGCAACGGCGCCCGTTGAAAGAGGTCGTCGACGTCTGCCGGAGGGTGAACGACAACGCGCGGTCGATGGGGATGGCGCTGACGTCGTGCACCGTCCCCGCGGCCGGGAAGCCGACCTTCGAGCTGGGCGACGATGAGATGGAGATCGGCATCGGCATCCACGGCGAACCCGGGCGCGAGCGGCGGAAGGTGGCGCCGGTCCACGACATCGTCGAGATGATGGCGACGCCGATCGTCGACGACCTTCCGTTCAAGAGCGGCGACCAGGTCCTCGCCTTCGTGAACGGGATGGGAGGGACGCCGCTGATCGAGCTCTACATCGTCTTCAACGAGCTGGCGTCGTTCCTCGAGGGGCGTGGCATCGGCATCGGTCGCAACCTGATCGGCCCCTACATCACCTCGCTCGAGATGCAGGGCTGTTCGATCACGCTCCTGAAGCTCGACGACGAGCTGACGGATCTGTGGGATGCACCGGTGAAGACGCCGGGACTACGCTGGGGAGTCTGAGGAAGCGGGAGGGGAGGCGGCGACCTCGGTCGCTGCCTCCTTCCCATCTGGAGGTGGTCGTGACCGTCACGCACGATGACGTGGTGCGTTGGATCCGGGCGTTCGCGGATGCGATCGCCGAGAACAAGGACTCGTTGACCGATCTGGACTCCGCGATCGGAGACGCCGACCACGGGATCAACATGAACCGCGGGATGACCGCCGTGATGGCGAAGCTGGACGGCGGGGGATCCGCCGACGTCGGCGCGCTCCTGAAGACGGTGGGGATGACGTTGGTCTCGAGCGTCGGGGGCGCCGGCGGTCCTCTCTACGGAACGCTCTTCCTTCGCCTCGGCGCCGCGGCCGACGGCAAGGACGAGCTCACCGATGAGGATTGGGTGGCGATGGTCGCCGCCGGTGTCGAGGGGGTTCAGTCGCGAGGCAAGGCGGAGCCGAACGACAAGACCATGGTGGATGCCCTCATCCCGGCACGGGACGCGCTCGCGGCCGCCGTCGCCGCGGGCGAGCCCTTCGCCGACGCGCTACGGGCGGCGGCGGCGGCCGCGGAAGAGGGGATGAAGGCGACGATCCCGCTCGTTGCGCGCAAGGGCCGCGCGAGCTATCTCGGCGAGAGGAGCGCCGGCCATCAGGACCCCGGGGCCACCTCGTCGTGGCTCCTGATGAGAACGGCGGCGGAAACCTTCGGCGATCACGAGGATTGAAAGGAGGAAGCGATGGCGGACTACGTAGGAGCCATCGACCAGGGAACGACGAGCACGCGCTTCATGATCTTCGACCACGCTGGCAAGGTGGTGGCCGTGGATCAGAAGGAGCACGAGCAGATCTTCCCGAAGCCGGGCTGGGTGGAGCACGATCCGTTGGAGATCATGGAGCGCACCCACGAGGTCGTCGCGGGCGCGTTGAAGAAGGCCGGGATCTCGGGGAACGACCTCGCGGCCGTCGGGGTGACGAACCAGCGAGAGACCACCATCGTGTGGGAGCGGTCCAGCGGGAAGCCGATCCACAACGCGCTCGTCTGGCAGGACACGCGGACCGACCAGATCTGCAACGAGCTGTCGGCCGACGGCGGCCAGGACCGCTTCCGCGCGGCGACGGGTCTTCCGATCGCGACCTACTTCTCGGGGCCGAAGATCCGGTGGATCCTGGACAACGTCGAGGGAGCGAGAGCGCGGGCCGAGGCCGGCGAGCTGCTCTTCGGCAACATCGACACCTGGGTGATCTGGAACATCACCGGGGGCCCCGACGGCGGCGCCCACGTCACCGACGTGACGAACGCCAGCCGCACGATGCTGATGGACCTGCAGACCCTCGATTGGGACGACGCGATCTTGGATGCGATCGGGGTCCCCCGGGCGGTCCTTCCCGAGATCCGGTCGTCCAGCCAGTCGTACGGCGACGCGACGGGCGACCTGTCCGGCATCCCGGTCGCGGGTGACCTCGGGGACCAGCAGGCCGCCCTGTTCGGGCAGACGTGCTTCGCGGTCGGCGAGGCCAAGAACACTTACGGCACCGGCAACTTCCTCTTGCTCAACACGGGCACGAAGGCCGTGCCGTCGAAGAGCGGATTGATCACCGGACTCGGGTACAAGATCGGGGATCAACCTGCGACGTACATGCTCGAGGGTTCGATCGCGATCACCGGAGCGTTGGTGCAGTGGCTCCGAGACAACATCGGGCTGATCTCCTCCTCGGGCGAGGTCGAGGATCTGGCCAAGACGGTCGAGGACAACGGCGGCGTGTACTTCGTGCCGGCGTTCTCCGGCCTATTCGCGCCGTACTGGCGGGGCGACGCGCGCGGCGTGATCGCCGGGCTCACCCGCTACGTGAACAAGGGCCACATCGCACGCGCCGTCCTCGAGGCGACCGCGTGGCAGACGAAGGAGGTCGTCGATGCCATGAACGCCGACTCGGGCGTCGCGCTCACGTCGCTCAAGGTGGACGGCGGCATGGTTTACAACGAGACGCTGATGCAGTTCCAAGCGGATGTCCTGGACGTCCCGGTCATCCGTCCGACCGTCGCGGAGACCACCTCGCTCGGTGCGGCGTACGCCGCGGGACTGGCCGTCGGTTTCTGGAAGGAGGTCGAGGACCTCCGCGCCAACTGGGGCAAGGACAAGGAATGGCAGCCCAGCATGGACGCCACCGAACGCGACAAGGAGTACGCGCTCTGGAAGAAGGCCGTGACGCGCACGTTCGACTGGGTGGAGTGACGGATCCGGACGAACGGGGTGGCCACCTTCTTGTGTGAGCCCGATGGAGGAGGACACCATGGAAGACAGGGAGCACGGCGACTTCGCCGAGGGCCAGGAGACCGAGGAGGACGAGCACGAGGAGGGCTCCTTCGCCGAAGGTCAGGAAAAGGAGGAGCACCCGAGCGGCGGTGAGCACGGGGACTTCGCCGAGGGCCAGGAGACCGAGGAGGACGAGCACGAGGAGGGCTCCTTCGCCGAAGGTCAGGAGACCGAGGAGGACGAGCCGTAAGACCCTCGCGGGATGGCCGCGGTGCGATACTCGCGTCGATGACACGATCCGCACCGCGGGCATCCCGCGATGCGCCACACGTCCTGATCGTCGGGGGTGGCGGCACCGGGGGCGCGCTCGCCCACGACCTAACGTTGCGCGGCATCCGGGTCACGCTGGTCGAGCGCGGCGAATTCACCTCGGGGACCACCGGTCGCCACCATGGACTGCTGCACTCGGGGGCCCGGTACGCGGTGAACGATCGCGAGTCCGCGATCGAATGCATCGAGGAGAACGCGATCCTGCGCGCGATCTGTCCGGGATCGTTCGAGGAGAATGACGGGCTGTTCGTCGCGCTCACCGACGAAGACCTGGAGTACTACGCCGACTTCGTCGAAGGCTGCAAGGCCTGTGGGATCCCGATCGAGGAGCTCACCCCGCAGGAAGCGCTCGGGATGGAGCCGCTGCTGAACCCGGAGCTGAAGGCTGCCGTCCGCGTTCCCGACGCGACGATGGACGCGATGCGGATGCCGCTGCGGTTCTTCGCCACGGCCAAGCACGGGGGCGCGACGCTCTACAACTTCATGGAGGTCCTCGACCTCGTGGTCGAGGGCGGCGCCGTCACGGGCGCGACGGTCCGCGACCAGGTGACCGGCTCCGAGGGCGACCTCCATGCCGACCTCGTCGTGAACGCGACCGGCCCGTGGTCGGAGAAGATCGCTCGCATGGCGGGCGTCGACGTCCCGATCAGTCCATCGCCGGGCGTGATGCTCGCGCTGTACGGTCGCCTCTGCAACATGGTGATCAACCGGATGCATCGATCCGGTGACGGCGACATCGTCGTTCCCCAGCGGGCCCTCTCGGTCGTCGGGACCAGCTCGTGGACCGTCGAGGACCCCGACGAGCTCGACGTCCCGGAAGATCACGTGACCCGGATGCGGACTGAGGGGGCGAAGCTGATCCCCGCCGTCGCCCAGGCCGGGTTCCGGGCGGCTTGGTCGGCCGCCCGCCCGCTGATCGGTGCGATGGACGCGGATTCCGGCCGCGAGCTGTCGAGGACGTTCAAGACGATCGATCATGCCGACGACGGCGTCGAGGGGTTCGTGACGATCACGGGCGGCAAGGCGACCACGCTCCGCGGGATGGCGGAGCTCTGCGGGGACGTGATCAGCCGGAAGCTCGGCGTCGACCGGCCCTCGACCACGCGCACCGTCACCACGCTCCCCCACACCGCCTTCTACGCCGAGACCGAGCGGAGACTGGCGTGAGCGAAGCCGGTCACCCGAACGGCTCCTCGCCGCCGACCCGGACGTTCCGCGTCTACCGCTACAAGCGCGGCGACCCGGGGTGGCGGTTCGACGGCTTCGAGGTGCCGGTCGGCGCCCGCGCCACGGTGCTCGAGGCACTCCGGTGGATCCAGCTGCATCGCGATCGGACGCTCGCGCTCCGGCACTCGTGCCTCCACGCCTCGTGTGGCACGTGCGGGATGCAGGTGAACGGCCGCGAGGTCCTCGCCTGCGTGACGCCCGCCGACACCCTGGGTTCGACGATCACCGTGGAGCCGCTGGCCAACATCCCCGTGCTCACCGACCTCGTGGTGGACATGCGGCAGCTATTCGAACGGTTACCGGATGAGATCGGCACGGTCCGGACGAGCGACGCGCTCCCGCAGGCCTCCCCGCCCGACGGGATCGAGACGTACGAGCGGTTCGAGGATTGCATCGAATGCGGACTGTGTCTGTCCGCGTGCCCGGTCTCCGCGACGTCCGACGCGTACGTGGGGCCCGCAGCCCTGGCGGCAGCGCAGCGCCTCCTCGAGGAGCCGCGCGGCGTGGATCCCGAGCGGATCCTGGACTGGGCCCAAGATCCGAACGGAGCCTGGCAATGCCACGCCGCGTTCGAATGCACCGAGGCCTGTCCCTCCAACGTCCGCCCTGCCGAACGGATCATGGCGCTCCGCGGCGCGCTCGCCGGCGGACGCCGAACCGTGGCAACGGTGATGCCGGGATGAGCGGTCAGGAGCTCCCGGGCACCGAGCGACGCGATGACGACGGCCCGGTCCTGCGCAAGGGCGTCGGGATCCCGGCGTCCGGCTGGTTCGATCCACGGGGGCGGGCGCTCGGCGGCTTCGCGTTCGCGGTCAACCGCGTGACCGGGCTCGGTCTCGTCGTGTACCTGTACCTGCACCTCGCGGTGTTGTCGATGCTGCTGCGCGGCGAGTCGGCGTGGAGCGGGTTCCTTCGGCTCGCGACCAACTGGCTGTTCCTGTCCCTCGACGTGTTGCTGATCTTCGGGATCCTGTACCACGGTCTGAACGGCATCCGTGTCGCGCTGGTGGGCAGCGGCGTCGTCCCCGACCGGCAGAAGGCGCTCTGGTGGGCGCTCGGCGTGATCGGGACGATCACGCTCGCGTTCAGCGCCCTGCACATCTACGGGAGCCGGTGAGATGGCCACCGTTCGGATCCGCGAGGCCGTCCGTCGCCGGTCGCCGCGCGCGCCGAGATCCGCGGGCGAGTGGCGGACCATGACGCTCACCGGGCTCGGGCTCCTGGTCCTCGTCACGGTCCACATGATCGCGAACCACTTCGTCGTGCGGTCGATCGGCGGCCTGCGCGATTACCAGCAGGTGCTCGCGTACATCGCCAACCCGGCGATCTTCACGATCGAGTCGCTCTTCCTGTTGTTCGTCACGGTCCACGCGATGCTCGGCCTCCGGGGCGTGCTCCTCGACCTGGATCCCGCCCCTCGTCTGCGTCGGTGGATCGACCGTGGGCTCGCGGTGCTCGGACTGGCGACGCTCGCGTACGGGTACTTCTTGATCGGGACGCTCGCGTCCCGGGCCTGAGGATCGGAGCGGCGTGGTCGGACTCGTCCTGGTCTCGCACAGCCACGAGGTCGCCGAGGGCGTCGCGGCGCTCGCTCGTCAGATGGGGGGCGCGGACCTGTCGATCGCGACCGCCGGCGGTCTGGACGAGACGGGCGACGAGCACCCGATCGGGACCGACGCGGCGCGGATCGTCGCGGCGATCGAGCACGTGTGGTCCGAGGACGGCGTGCTCGTGCTGATGGATCTCGGGAGCGCGGTCCTCTCCGCGGAGATGGCGCTCGAGTTCCTCGACCCGGACCGTCGCGAGAAGGTGCGCCTCTCGGGGGCGCCCTTCGTCGAGGGCGCGATCTCGGCCGCCGTCGCCGCGAAGCTCGGGCGTCCCTTGGACGGGGTGGCCGACGAAGCGCTCGGCGGGCTCGCGGGGAAGACGGCGCACCTCGGCGACGATCACGATGGAGCTGGCCGGGACGGAACGGCGGCGGCGACCGACGAACCGGCGGGACCCGAGGTCAGGCTCCCGATCGTGATCGATCTCCCCCATGGGCTGCACGCCCGCCCCGCAGCGAGGCTGGTGCAGACGGCCGCCGCGTTCGACGCCGACGTTCGCGTCGAGAACGTGACGGCCGGCCGCGGTCCGGTGAGCGCGCGCAGCCTCAACGCGGTCGCCACCCTCGGCGTCACCGTGGGGCAGCGGGTCGAGGTCGTCGCGCGCGGACCGCAGGCGACGCTCGCGATCGACGCGGTCCGCGCGCTCGCCGATCGGCGTTTCGATGAGGACCCCGAGGACCTGATCATCGCCGAGCCTTCGACCGACCCCAGGGTGGGTCGAGGGCCCGGTGAGGAAGGATCGATCGTCGGCATCCCGGCTTCACCCGGGATCGCCGTCGGACCCGTCCGGCATCTCCACGTTCCCGAGCTCCCGCTGCCCGACGGTCCCGCAGGCACGCCCGAGGGGGAAGGCGCGCGTCTGGACGCGGCGATCGCCGCCGTGCGAGCCGACATCACCCGACAGCGGGATGCCGCAGCCCTGCGCGTGGGCAAGGGCGAGGCGGCCATCTTCGATGCCCACCTCCTGTTCCTGCAGGACGAAGCGCTGCTCGGTCCCGCGAGGGCAGGCATCCCGGATCGTGGTGCGGCGGCAGCATGGGGCGATGCCGTGGCGCGGCTGGCGGCCACCTGGGAGGAACTGGACGACCCGTACCTCCGGGAGCGAGCCGACGACGTCCGAAGCGTCGGGCGGCAGGTCCTCGCCGAACTGCTGGGTGTCGAAGCGCCGCACGGCAGGCTCGGGTCGCCCGGGATCTTGGTGGTGCGCGACCTCGAGCCGGCCGACACGATCGCGCTGGACCCTGCGTCCTGTCGGGGCATCGCCGTAGCGCACGGCGGGCCGACCTCGCATGCCGCGGTGCTGGCCCGCGCCATCGGGATCCCGGCCGTTGTCGGGCTCGGCGAACAGATCACCCGGATCGACGAGGGAGTCACGATCGGGCTCGACGGCGGGACCGGCGTGGTCCACCTCGACCCATCACCGTCGGCCATCGCCCTGCTGGAGGCGAAGCGTGCCGAGCAGCAGGAGATCGAACGGTCCGCACGAGCGCGGGCCGGCGCGCCCGCCGTGACGAAGGACGGCAGGCACGTCCCGATCATGGCGAACGTGGGTGGTCCCGCTGACATCACGGCCGCGCTCGCCGCCGGATGCGACGGCGTGGGGTTGTTCCGGAGCGAGTTCCTGTTCATCGCTCGTGACCGGATGCCGAGCGAAGCCGAACAGGAGGAGGTCTATCGCGCGGCCGCCGTCGCGCTCGAGGGCCGTCCGCTCACGGTACGGACGCTCGACGCCGGCGCCGACAAGCCGCTTCCCTACCTCGGACTCGCCCCAGAAGCGAACCCGTTCCTCGGCGTCCGGGGATTCCGCTTGACGATGGCGCATCCCGAGATCCTGCACGCGCAGCTGCGCGCGCTCGTGCGGGTGTCGGCCGATCATCCCGTCCGGATCATGTTCCCGATGGTGGCGACGCTCGAGGAGCTCGAGCTGGGGATCGCCGCGGTCGGTGATGTGGCGGAGGACCTCGGAACGGTTCCCCCGGAGATCGGGGTCATGGTCGAGATCCCCGCGGCGGCCCTCGCCGCTGCGCACCTCGCCCGCGTCGCGGCCTTCTTCTCGGTCGGGACGAACGACCTCACGCAGTACACGCTCGCGGCCGATCGCGGCAACGAAGATCTCGGCAACCTCGCCGACGCCCTCCATCCGAGCGTGCTGCGGTTGATCGCGACGACCGCAGAGGCGGGAGCCGCGACGGGCGTGCCGACCGCGGTCTGCGGCGAGCTGGCGGGCGATCCCACGGCGACCGCCCTGCTTATCGGTCTGGGGGTCGACGAGCTGTCGATGAGCCCGCCCGCGATCCCCTCCGTCAAGGATGCGGTTCGCGCCGTCGTGCTCGACGGCGCGAACGCGCTCGCGTCCGCGGCACTCGCCTGTGCGACGGCAGCGGAGGTACGCGAGCTCCTGCCGACCTGATCCGCCCGCGTTGGTACGCTCGCACGTGTGAGCAGCGCCGACGAACGAGCCGGACGGTTCCTCGAAGGCATCACGTGGTTGCGCGTGATCCTCACGCCGGTCGTGATGGCCTTGGTGCTTCACGGGGGCGACCGGGCCGACGCGATCGCCGCGGCCTTGTTCGCGGTCGCGGCCGTGACCGACTTCGTCGACGGGCGGCTCGCGCGCCGATGGAAGCGGACGTCGCAGCTCGGCGCGTTCCTCGACACCACCGCGGACAAGGTGCTCGTGACGGGTGTCCTGATCGCGCTCGTCGCGGTCGGCCGAGCGTCGGCCTGGGTGGCCTTCGTGATCATCGCGCGCGAGATCGTCGTGTTCGGCCTCAAAGGGGTCGCGAGCTCGGCGGAGGGGTCGATCGTGAACCCGTCGCGGCTCGGCAAGGCGAAGGCGAACCTGCAGTTCTTCGCGATCTTCGTCGCGATCTGGCGCCCCGATGTCGTGCTCTGGGGACGGTTCCTCGACGAGTGGCTGATGTGGCTCGCCGCCATCGTCACGGTCTGGTCCGGGATCGACTACGTCGCTCGGTACGCCGGCGCGTTCACGCGCACGCGTGAACGATGACGGCGTTCGTCACCGGAGGAAGCGGGTTCGTCGGCGGCGCGGTGATCCGGGCGCTGGTCGCCGAGGGTGAGACCGTCCGCGCGCTCGCGCGGAGCGCCGAGGCCACGTCGGCCGTCGCGGCTCTGGGAGCCGAGCCGGTGGCCGGTGACCTCACCGATCGCGCGGCCCTCGCGGACGCGATGGATGGTTGCGACGTGGTCTACCACGTCGCGGGCGTCAATCGGATGTGCCCGCGGGACCCGGCGGAGCTCGGCGCGACCAACATCGGCGGCGCGGTGACCGCGGTGCAGGCTGCGGCCGACGCCCGGATCGCGCGCCTCGTGCTCACGTCGTCCTCGGCCGCGATCGGCGAACCGGCGGGGACGGTCGGCACCGAGGACTCGGTGCACCGGGGACGGTTCCTCTCGCGATACGAGCGATCGAAGTACCTCGGGGAGCGGGAGGCGCGGGCGGCGGGCCGGGAACACGGCCTCGAGGTCGTCACGGTCAACCCGTCCTCGGTCCAGGGCCCCGGTCGGACGACCGGATCGGCGAAACTGCTCCTGTACGCGGCGCGGGCGCGCACGGCCGTCCTGCTCGACACGTCGTTCTCGATCGTGGACATCGACGACTGCGCCGCCGGACACCTGCTCGCTGCCCGGAACGGGCTGGCCGATCATCGATACCTACTGTCGGGAGGGTCGCTCACGATGCGCGCTGCCACCACGCTGCTGCGTCGTCACACCGGCCGGCCGCGACGGGTCGTCTGGGTCCCGCGGAGGCTCGTCCGAGCGGCCGCACCGCTCACCGGAGTGATCGCGCGCGTGGGCGAGGATCCCGCGGTGTGTCCGGCCACGATCCGCGCGCTGCTGCACGGGCACCGGTACGACGGCTCGCGCGCGACCCGGGAGCTCGGGCTCGTCTACCGATCGCTCGAGGACACCCTCGAGCGCGTGCTCGCGTGGTACCGGGCGCGCGGGATGGTGCCGAACCCCGCGGCGTAGGATGCGGAGAGCATCGAACGTCCCGGCGGTGACCCATCGATGGGAGGACCGAGGATGACCGAGCGACCCGACCGGAACCTCGCGATGGAGTTGGTGCGCGTGACCGAGGCGGCGGCGCTCGCCGCCGGCAGATGGATCGGTCACGGCGACAAGAACGCCGCCGATCAAGCAGCGGTCGACGCGATGCGGCTGATGATCGACACCGTGTCGATGGACGGCGTCGTGGTGATCGGCGAGGGAGAGAAGGACGAAGCGCCGATGCTGTTCAACGGCGAGCGGGTCGGCGACGGCGACGGCCCCGGCACGGATGTCGCGGTCGACCCGATCGACGGCACCCGGCTCACGGCCGTCGGCCAACCGAACGCCCTCGCGGTGATCGCGCTCGCGCCACGCGGCACGATGTTCTTCCCGGGCGCTGCTCTCTACATGGAGAAGATCGCGACCGGTCCCGACGCGGCGGAGGTGATCGACATCGATGCCCCCGTCGCCGAGAACATCCGGCAGGTCGCCAAGGCGAAGGGCAAGCGACCCGAAGAGGTGACGGTCACGGTCCTCGATCGCGACCGCCATGCGGGGCTGATCGCGGAGATCCGCGAGGTCGGTGCTCGCGTGTTCCTGATCACGGACGGCGACGTCGCCGGCGCGATCGTCGCGGCCGCTCCTCGCACCGAGGTCGACCTCCTGATGGGGATCGGCGGCACGCCGGAGGGCGTGATCGCCGCGGCGGCACTGCGATGCCTCGGGGGCGCCATGCAAGGCCGCCTGCATCCGCGCAACGACGACGAACGCCGGGCGCTGATCGACGGGGGCTACGACCTCGATCGGGTCGTCCGCACGGAGGACCTGATCGCGAGCGAGGACTGCTTCTTCGCGGCCACCGGGATCACCGACGGCTACCTGCTGCGCGGGGTGAAGTACTGGCCGGACGGAGCCAGCACGCACTCGATGGTGATGCGCTCGCGGTCCGGCACCGTTCGCTCGATCGAGTCCGAGCATTCCTTCGAGAAGCTCGAGCGGTTCTCGCCGATCCAGTACCGGCCGTAACGCCGTCCCGGTCGCATCACGCGAGCGCGTACACCCCGGTCTCGGTCCTCACGACGAGGCCCTCGGCCACCAGGGCTCGGAGCGCGCGGAGAACGGCTCCACGGACGTCGGGCTCCACGAACGGATCGAGGTACCCGGCCCGAAGCGCCCGGTCCTGGATCACGGTCCAGTGGATCGGCTCCCCCGCGTCGCCGAGCACGGCCAGGACAGCCTCGCGGGCCGAGCTCACCGGCACGCCGGCATCACGCGCTCGGCGAACACGTCCACGATCTCCGGCTCGATCACGGCGAACGGAAGCGTCCACGGAGAGAGGATCAGCTCCTCGACGCCGAGCGCCTCGAAGGCTCGCACCCGTTCGACCACCTGCTCCGGCGACCCGCTGAGCGTGTCCGCCCGCCACGTCGCCCAGGTCTCGTCGCGCATCGCCCGACCGGGGAACGATGCACGGGCGCGCTCGAAGCGCGCCCGCGCATCGCCCTCGGTGAGCCCGACCGTGCCGTACAGGCCCACCGTCCTGCGGAACGTGGCCGGGTCGCGGCCCTCGCGGCCGCAGGCGGCCGCGACGTCCGCGACCCGCAGGGCATGTTCCTCGGGCGACGTCCGCCACACGACGTTCCAGCCGGCGGCGTAGCGGGCGGCGAGCCGGAGCAGGCGGGGTCCGCCCTTGCCCCCGACCCAGATCGGGAGCGGATCTTGCACCGGCGAGGGGCCGGGAGACCCTGGATCGGCGAGCGATCGTGTCAGGCCGTGCAGCGTCCGTTCGAGGACCTCGAATCGCTCCCCGACTGAGCCGAACCGATAGTCGAAGGCGACGAACTCCTCCTCCAGCCAGCCGGCGCCCAGTCCGAGCTCCAGCCGACCTCCGCTCAGCCGGTCGATCGTGGCCGCGGCCTTCGCGACGAGCTCCGGCGGCCGGAACCCCGCCGCCAGGACCAGGACACCGAGCCGCACGCGCGCCGTCCCCGTCGCGATCGCGGCGAGCGCGCTGAGCGGCTCCAGCGCGTCGATCGGCGCCGGGTCCGCGCCGTAGCGAGCGAACGAGTAGAAGAAGTGATCCGACAACCACACCGAGTCGAATCCGAGGTCCTCGGCGCGACGTGCCCAACCGACGGTGTCGTCGTACCCGATCCGCCCGGTTGGGAGCGAGAAACCGTACTGCGGGAGTGCGAGCCCGAAGCGCATCGCGGCGAGCATACGGAGCCGCGGGGCGGCTCGCGGTCAGCCGGCGGGAGGCGCCCGGTCGAGCACGCCGGTCAGCACGGTGCGCCCCCGCGCGTCGGTGACCACGACACGCACGTAGTGGGTCAGGTCCCTCGCGACGATCCGGGCGACCATGGCTCCGCCCTGGCTATCCAGCTGATGAACGACGGCGACGGGGACCCGGTGTCCGTGACCGTCCGTGATCTCGACCTGGTAGGGCCGACGACCGCGCGCCAGGCCGTCGACGGTCACGACGACCTGGTCGTCGCCGCTGGGCGACACGATCACGAGGGCGGCCCCCCGCCACGGCATATCGCCGACCGGGGTGAGCAACCCGACCGCCGCCTTGGTGCGCGGATCGGCCGTCGCCGCGCTCTGGATGAACCGTTGGAACTTCTCGAACGCTTGATCCTGCTGCTGTGCGAGTGTGCTCGGGCTGATGGGAGGACCATCGCGACGTGCGAGCACGATGCCGGCGCCGAGGCCGGCGATCATCAGGGCTGCGGCGACGAGCACGACGCCGACCCGCCGGCCTCGGCGCCGGCTTGGCGTCGTCGTGGCCGTGGCGACCGACACGTTCGGATGGTCCCGCCGGACCGCGGCGACGATGCGCTCCTCGAGCTCGGGTGCCGGAGCGGCGGGTGCGGGCGCGAACGCCAACGTGGCCGCGGCACGCTGCAGGTCGCGCGCTTCCTTCCGGCACGCGGCGCACCAGGCCAGATGACGCTCGATCGCATGGACGTCGTGATGGTCGGCGACGCCGAGCGCGTGCTCGGGGAGCCGGTCGCGAACGGCAGGGCAATTCACGACGGCTCCTTCAGCTCGTTCGCCTTGCGGATCTTGATGAGGGCCGATCGCAGCCGCGTCTTCACGGTTCCCAGCGGGATCGCGTCCGCCTCGGCGATCTCCCGTGCGGTCATCCCTCGGAAGTACGCCCGCGCGATCAGGCGCTTCTCGGCATCGGAGAGGCATGCCAGCGCCCGGAAAGCCTCGTCACGCTCGATCAACGCGTACTCCTCGTCCCCCGCGGGCCGATCCGGCACCTCGTCGACCAGGACGAGGTGCGGTCGCGAGACACCGGTGTCACGGCGGAGCCGGTCGACGGCGAGGTTGTGCGCGATCGTCATGAGCCAGGTGGAGAGTCGGCCACGTTGGGGGTCGAAGCGGGCCGCCTTGCGCCAGGCGGTGAGGAAGACGTCTTGGGTGAGCTCCTCGGCGGCCTCGCGGGAGCCGAGCAACCGGAGCCCCATCGTGTAGACGGGACGTCCGAACCGCCCGTAGAGCGCGCGGATGGCAGCATCGTCACCGGCAAGGAGTCCTTCCATCAGTTGCTGCTCCTCGCGCGGAAGCAGCGGGCCTTCGTGTCCAGGTCCCTGCACCAGGGACGCTCCTTCCAATACCTACGTCGGGTCCGGGGTGTGAAGTTTGCCGATGCGTCGATGGTCCCACGCCGTTCGTCTTGTCGCCATCGGGACCATCGTTCCCTTCGTCGCCGCAACGGATGGGCGTAGGCTCCGCGACAGGAACGCAACAACCGTCGGACGGAAGCCTCGCGGCGCGGTATGCTGTTGACGGAAGGAGAAACACCGGTCGTGACCCGTATCGCTTCGGCCACCGCGCGGCTCGCGCTCGGCGCCGCGTTGATCTCGGTCACGGTCCTCGGGCAGGTGGCGGCGCACGCCCAGGCCACCGGTCCCAGCATCGTCTCCCTCACCCTCAACGGCGTGGTCGACCCCTTCACCGCCGACTACATCACCTCGAACGTCGCGCGCGCGCAGGCCGACGGCGCCGAAGCCGTGCTGCTGACGATCGACACTCCCGGGGGACTCGGATCCTCGATGGACGAGATCACGCAGTCCTTCCTCACCTCCACGATCCCGGTGATCGCGTACGTGGCCCCCAGCGGCGCACGCGCAGCCTCGGCGGGCGCCTTCATCCTGCTGTCGGCGCCGGTGGCCGCGATGGCCCCCGGGACCAACGTCGGAGCCTCGACCCCGATCGGTCTGTCGGGAGGGGACATCTCCGGAACGCTCGGCGAGAAGGTCAGGAACGACGCCGCCGCCTCGATGCGAACGATCCAGCAGACCTACGGGAGGAACGCCGACGTCGCGGAGACCTTCGTGACGGACGCCGCCAGCATCACCGCCGACGAGGCGCTCCAGGAGGACGTGATCGACCTGATCGCGCCGACCACCCAGGACCTCCTCACCCAGCTGGACGGGACGAGCGTGCGCTTGGGGAACGGGACCGAGGTCACGCTGCACACGGCCGGGGCGGTGCTGCAGGATCAGCAGATGGGCGGGTTCGTCGACTTCCTGCACACGCTGCTGGATCCCAACCTCGCGTTCATCTTCTTCTGGGTCGGGCTGGGCTTGATCGTCCTCGAGCTGATCATCCCCGGACACGTGTTCAGCGGGACGATCGGCACGATCCTGCTGATCCTCTCGATCGCGTCCTTCGGGCTGCTGCCCGTTCGGTTCATCGGCATCCTGCTCCTGATCGCGTCGGTGGTGTGCTTCGTGATCGAACTGAAGGCGCCCGGTCTCGGCATCTGGGGCGCGCTGGGGCTGCTCTTCCTGCTGCTCGGTGGGTGGTTCCTCTACGACCGCTCGGGAGGCGTCTCCGTGTCGCCGTGGGCGTTGGTGGGAGTGGCGGCGTTCGCGGGGGTGTTCTTCGGGATCGTCGTCGCCGCCGCCCTCAAGATGCGACATCAGCCTTCGATCTGGAGCCGAAGCGTGATCGGACAGGAGGGGGTTGCGCTCCCAGCGGGTGTCGGACCCAAGGGCGGGATCGTTCGGGTCGCGTCCGAAGAGTGGCGGGCGATCGCTCCCTCAGGGCCGATCGAGGGCGGCGCGAAGGTACGTGTCACCTCCCTCGACGGGCTCGTGCTCACCGTCGAGCCGTCCAACGGAGAGCATGGCAACCGGCCTGGTGCGGCGACCACCGGTTCCACGGCGTCATCGACAACGCCGGCGCAATCGACAACCCCAGAAGGAGGCACCACCTGATGCCGATCGTTTGGATCATCGTCGGACTGCTCGCCCTGTTCGCGCTGCTCCTGCTCACGAAAGCGATCAAGATCGTCCCGGAGTACCAGCGCCTCGTCGTGTTCCGCCTCGGACGCTTGCATGCCACGCGCGGACCGGGCCTCGTGGTCTTGATCCCGTTCATCGACCGAGGCGTGATCGTCGACCTCCGTGAGTTCTATCTGGAGATCCCGCGGCAAGACTCGATCACGAAGGACAACGCCGCGATCGCGATCGACTTCATCATGTACTACAAGGTGTTCGACGCGGCGACGTCGGTCATCGGCGTCTCGAACTTCGCCGGCGCGGCCACCAATATCGCGGCGACCACGCTGCGGGCCGTGGTCGGAGACATCTCGCTCGACGATGTGCTCGCCAAGCGCGACGAGATCAACAGCCTGCTCAGGGTGAAGTTGGACGAGGTCACCGAGCGCTGGGGCGTGAAGGTCACGAACGTCGAGATCCGGGAGATCAGCCCGCCGCCATTGGTGCAGGAGGCGATGACCCGGCAGATGTCCGCCGAGCGCACACGTCGCGCCGTGGTCACGGAGGCCGACGGGCAGAAGCAAGCTGCGATCACGATCGCGGAGGGCAACAAGGAGTCCGCGATCTTGAACGCCGAGGGTTCGAAGCAATCGGCGATCCTCACCGCCGAGGGCGAGCGACAGGCCGCGATCCTCCGCGCGGAGGGCTTCTCGAACGCCCTGAACAAGATCTTCGAGGTCGCGAGCACGGTCGACGAGAAGACGATGCGCCTGCAGTACCTCGACACGTTGAAGCAGGTGGGCGCGTCGCCATCGTCGAAGGTCGTGGTTCCGATGGAGCTCTCGGGCCTGGTGGCCACCTTCACGGCGCTCGCGGAGGCGGCATCCACGAACGGGTCGAGCGGGGACGGCAGCTCCGGATAGCGTCTGCCGCCCCTGCCCCGCGCGAAGGGTGCCGGAACCGAGGCGCCATCCGCGGTGTACAGGGACGAGATCGTGACGCAGCCCACCGAGCGGGCCTCTTCGCAGGAGGAGGTGCTCGTCGCCCTCGCCCGCGACGGCGACGAGCACGCCTTCGGCGAACTCGTGACGCGCTATCAGGCGCTCGCCGCGCGCGTTGCCCGTTTCGTCGCGCCGGGTGTCGACGTCGACGACGTGGTCCAGGAGGCGTTCGTGAAGGCGTGGTACGCGATGCCTCGGTTCCGCCCGGGGGCTCCGTTCAAGCC
>Ga0307277_10000352_pt1 | contig 16674 bp, 9 predicted proteins | sample ER_DNA_116_FD_194473 | JGI IMG/M metagenome (GOLD analysis project Ga0307277, IMG submission 194473) | Bulk soil microbial communities from the East River watershed near Crested Butte, Colorado, United States - ER_DNA_116 | ecosystem: Environmental > Terrestrial > Soil > Floodplain | place: USA...
CCTCCCGGGCGTCCGCTACGGCGCAATCGCCCGGCACGGCGACAGCCGCGGCGCGTTTCGCGAGCTATGGCGCGCCTCTGCGTTCCCACACCTCGATCCGGCCGAGACGGGCGCGCCATCGGGCGCCGAGCCTGCGTTCGTGCAGGCCAACCTCTCGACGTCCGCCGCCGGCGTGCTGCGGGGGCTCCATTACCACCGTCACCAGCTCGACTACTGGGTGGTCGCCTCGGGTCGTGCCTTCGTCGCCCTCGTCGACGTCCGGCCCCTTGCCGGGGACACGGGTGCCGCGGTCGTCGAGACGCGGGAGCTCGGCCCCGACGATTGGGTCGTCATCCCCATCGGCGTCGCCCATGGCTTCCTCGCGCTGGAGTCCCTCGATCTCGTGTATCTCGTCACGAACGAGTTCGACGGCAGCGACGAGCTGGGCTTCGCCTGGGACGATCCGGCGGTGGGCGTCCCGTGGCCGGCGGTGCCGGCGACCCCCGACGGCCGGCCGATCCTGTCCGAGCGAGACCGGTCGAATCCGAGCCTGGCCCAGCTGGTGGCGCGCCTCCTGGGCTGACTCGAGCCCGGGACCGCACCCGCCCGAAGCGCGGAGCACGCAGGTCCCGGCCCGCCGAACGCGGCCGGACGCTCATTCACACGGGACCGCACTCCTCCCCCCGGTTCCGTATCAGGTGCCGTCCGAAGGGGCCATCTCGTTCGGGACCATCCCGCGATTGGCCCGGCGGCTCGCGGGACCGACGCTTCGGAGGCATTCATCCCGCCGTGGGTCGCTCATGGCCGCGGCGCCCCGTCCGCCCCGGAGAACCCGTTGCGTCATCTTGCCGTCGCCCTCGCGCTTGCCCTCGTCACCGCACTCGGCGTTTCGACGACCGCATCCGCGATGCCGATCAGCACGGCCAAGGTCGTGATCATCGTGGGAGCCACCCACAGCGTGACTCCCACCTATCGGGCGGACGCGGACTCGGCCTACGCCGAGGCGATCAAGTACACCTCGAAGGTGACGAAGGTCTACAGCCCGAACGCGACCTGGTCGAGGGTCAAGGCGGCGGTCGCCGGCGCGAACATCGTCATCTACTTCGGACATGGCAACGGCTGGCCGAGCCCGTACACGTACGACCCGAACTACACGACGAAGGACGGCATGGGCCTGAACGCCGACCTCAACGGCGACGGCAAGCTGTCCGACTACGAGAACAAGTACTACGGCGAGCCGTACATGGCCCAGCTCGGGCTGGCCCCAAACGCGCTCGTCATCCTCAGCCACCTCTGCTACGCCTCGGGCAACTCGGAGCCCGGCGGCGCCGCCCCGAGCATCAGCGTCGCCCACCAGCGGATCGACAACTACGCCGCGGGCTTCATCAACGGTGGCGCCCGGGCGGTCATCGCCGACGGCCACATGGGTCCCGAGAGCTACATCCGGTCCCTGTTCACGACGTCGCAGACGATCCTCGGCATGTGGCGTGCCCAGCCGAACTATCACGCCCATGAAGTGAGCTTCGCCTCGACCCGGTCGCCCGGCTACACCGATTACTCCGACCCGGATGGCGCGACGAGCGGCTTCTACCGCTCGCTCGTCACGAAGCCCACGATGACGACCGGTGCGGTCACGAACGCCGTCGGCGACACGGGCCTCGATCCGGCGACGCTCGTCGTCCCCGGTCGCGGCCTCGTCCAGGTCCCGGACGCACCGCTGATGGCCACCGCAGCTGCCGATGCGGACGCTCCCGGCACGATCACGCTGCCCGCGGGCACCCGCCTCAAGCTGCTCGCCAACGGCGTCCCCCCGACCCCTGACAGCCCCGCCACGATCCTCGTCGAGGGCCTCGACGACGCGTCGATCTCGGGCTACGTCCTCAGGGCGGACGTGGCGCCGAAGGACAGCCGGGCGCCGGTCCTGATCGCGATCGACGCTGGAGCGGCACGCTTCTCGCCGAATGACGACGGCGTGTCCGACGCCCAGACGGTCGCCGGCGTCTTCTCCGAGGTCGTTGCCTGGACCGTCCGCTTCAGGGACGCCGGCGGCAACATCCTCGACACCCAGACCGGCAGCGGCCGCGAGTTCAGCGTCCCGTGGGACGGACTCGTCGACGGGATCGCGGTCCCGGACGGGGCGTACAGCTGGACCGTCTCCGGGATCGACGCCTGGCAGAACGGGACGGCCACCGGCGGCGGCCCGCTCGTCGTCGACACGACCTCACCGATCGTCACGGCCCTCGTTCCGGACGCGGCCACGACCAGCGTCTTGTCCCCGAATGCCGACGGCGTCTCCGACACCGCCGCTACGCAGGTCACTCTCTCGGAGGCCGCCACGATCGTCGTCCGGGTCGCCGACGCCACCAACACCACGGTCCGCTCCTTCTCGGTCGCCGGCGTCGCCGGCGCGAACGGCGTCCTCTGGGACGGTCGAACCAACGCCGGGACGATCGTGCCCGACGGCGGCTACACGATCCGCTTCACGCCGCGCGATGCCGTCGGCAACATCGGTTCCGGCGTGACCCGCCCGCTGACCGTCGTGAGCCTCCTCGGCTTCGTCAACAGCTCGGTCGCCCTCTTCTACCCGCAGGATCTCGATCGCTTCGCCCCGACGACGTCGCTCTCGTTCAGGCTGGCCCGGCCGGCGACCGTCACGTGGACGATCCGCAATGAGGCCAACGTGGTCGTCGCGACCCATCTCCAGGACGCATCGATCGGTGCCGGGACGCAGACCTGGGTCTGGAACGGCCGTCGCGACGACGGGACGATGCTCCCCGGCGGCGTGTACTTCTCGTACGTCACCGCCTCCGACGGCGTGGTCACGATCAGCCAGCGGCGGGGGGTCGAGATGAACGCCTTCTCGATCCGGCCGTCGACGACCGCGCTCCACCGTGGGACCCGCCTGACGGTGACCGCGACATTCGCCGAACCGCTCTCGACCGCGACCCGGCTCTATGTGTACCAGCCCGGCCTCGCGACGTGGTCGGTCCTGATGACGAAGATCGACTCGCGGCATTCGAAGGCGACGATCACCCTCAAGACGGGTGGCTCGACCGGCACGGTCACCTTCAAGGTGTACGCCAAGGACTACGACGGCCGCGTCCAGGCCACGAAGCGGTCGTTCGCGCTGACCTGAGCGTCTCCGGCAGACGACGCCGGGGACCGTCCCGGACCCCAGCCGACCCCACCGTACTGCACTGGATCGGGACCTTCGGCCGACTGTCCCGGCGCACACGCCGAACCTAGGATCGATCGAACCGCAGGTGTTGCCGAGGAGGCTGGCCGGCGGTGCCGAGGAGTCGTCGCCGACCACGTGACGACCGCCTCCCTGGAAGAGGACCGCTGTGTCGATCGGATTCCGCCGTTCCCCGGGTCGCGTTGCTGGCCGAACCAGTGCCGCGCTCCTCGCGGTCGCCCTGCTCGGCCAGGGGAGCTGGAACCCGACCGCGATCGCAGCAGGCGATCGCACGCCGATCACCGCTGCGACGGGTTCGGTCGATCCTGCATCTGACGCAGCGGCACCGCCCAGTGCCGGCCCAACCGGGGTTCGTCGGCCAGCCGCGATCTCGCCGACGGACGGGCCCGTCCCGAAGCTCGCTGACGCGGCCGACGATGACGGCGCCGACGATGGCGCCGGCCTTCAGCCCTCGATCCAGTACGAGGAGGCGGAGGCCCATCGCAACGACAAGATCAACTTCGTTCCGGGTGCCCGCGTCACCGTCGGATTCGCGCCACGAGCGAGCGACCGCTGGACGGTGGGCGGCGGCGACCCGACGAATCTCCCCGCCGGCCGGCTCGACGGCAAGGCGATCCGGGCCGCGAAGACGCCCGTGCTCGCCGATCCGTCCGTCGACACGCCGAACGCGGATCCTGCGTCGACCGGCATGGCGGTGGCCACGTCCTGGTCCGCGTCGGCCGATCCCGAGGCCGCCGGCGTCACCGTCGAGCCGCAGGCGGCGATCACGCCGGCCGGTCTCCGGCGCGAGATCTTCGGCTTCCTCCCGTACTGGGAGGCCAACTCGAGCACCCTCCGCCTCGACTACAGGAAGATCTCGACGATCGCCTACTTCGGCGTTGCCGCCGACGGCGCCGGCAACCTCCAGAAGCGGGGCGCCGACGGCGCGACCTCCGTCGGCTGGAGCGGCTGGACCAGCTCGAGGATGACCAGCATCATCTCGGCCGCCCATCACAACCACACCCGGGTCGTCCTCACCGTCCAGAGCTTCGGCTGGAGCACGAGCGGGCTCACTCGCCAGAAGGCGCTCCTCGGCTCGTCGACGGCCCGCCTGAACCTCGCCCGCCAGATCGCGGCGGCGGTTCGCGACCGGGGCGCCGACGGCGTCAACCTCGACTTCGAGCCGCTGGCATCCGGCTACAGCGCGCAGTTCACGGCGCTCGTCCGCTCGATCCGGGCGGAGCTGAACCGCGTCCACCGCGGCTACCAGCTGACCTTCGACACGACCGGCTCGATCGGGAATTACCCGATCGAGAACGCGACCGCGGCGGGCGGTGCCGACGCGATCTTCATCATGGGCTACGACTACCGCACGTCGGCCTCCAGTCCGGTCGGCTCGATCGCCCCGCTCAACCGGACGGGCTACGACATCCGTGACACCGTCGCGGCCTACGCGGCCCGGGTCGCGCCATCGAAGCTGATCCTGGGCGTGCCCTACTACGGCCGCGCCTGGTCCACGGCGACGAATCTCCTCCATGCGACCAACACGAGCGGCTCGAAGAACGGCGCCTCGACGACCGTCGTCTACTCGACCGCCGCCGATTACCTCGCCCAGTACGGCGGCAAGTACGACACCGCGGAGCAGGTCGCGTGGACGGCCTACCAGCGCAAGAACTGCACCGCGACCTATGGCTGCGTGACTTCGTGGCGCCAGATCTATGTCGACGACGGGGCGGCCATCAGGGCGAAATACGACGTCGTCAATGCCTACGGCCTGCGCGGCGCGGGAATCTGGGCCCTCGGCTACGACGGCACGCGCGCCGACCTGTGGGCCGCGATCCAGCTCAAGTTCATCACCGACACGACCGCGCCGGTCGTCGGCATCCGGACGCTGTCCACCCGCCAGCTCAACCCGGCCTTCGTCGTCGACTGGACCGGCCGCGACGACGTCGCCATCAGGAGCTACGACCTCCAGGTCGCGACCGACGGCGGCGCGTGGGCCACCTGGCTGGTCGGGACTAGGGCCGGCTCGGCCACCTGGTACGGGGTCGACGGCCACAGCTACGCGTTCCGGGCCCGGGCGCGCGACTTGAAAGGGAATCTCAGCGCCTGGAACGTCGCAACGACGTCCGTGGCCGCGGCTCCGCTCCGAAGCGGCGCATTCGGGATTGCCCGCATCGACGGCCTCTCCCTGCGGAGCGCGCCCGACACGCGCGCGGCGAGGGTCCGGACGCTCTCGGCGGGCGACATCGTCTCGATCACGGGCGGACCACACGCCGCCGACGGGTACATCTGGTACCGGGTCCTCGGACCGCTGGCCGAGTGGGGACCGGTTGGGCCGGTCACGAGCGGCTCATGGGTCGCCACCTCCAGCGGCACGACCACCTATGTCGCCCCGACGAAGCCGCCACACGCGACGAAGGTCGCGACGATGATCGCGGGAATCGGGTTCGGAGGTCGCGGCTCGGCGAGCATCGGGACCTCGACGGTCGCGGTCGGCAGCCGTTCCTTCTCCCCGAATCGCGACGGCTCGAAGGATGGGCTCCCGATCAGCTGGACGAACCAGGTCGCCCTCGACGCGCTCGCGATGAAGGTCTTCCGGTCGGACGGGAGGCTCGCCGGGACGGTGCCGTTGGCGGGCCAGCGGGCCGCCGGCGCGCGAACGTTCGCCTGGGATGGACGCATCGGCGGGACGCCGCTGCCGAACGGCCGCTACCTTGTGACGCTGGTCGGATCCGCGGCCGGCAGGACCTACTTCAACCCGAGCGCGGGGTTCCTCGCGTCGGCGCTTGCCTGGTTCGGCGTGACGATCGACACCGTCGCGCCGAGGGTCACCTCGGCCTCGGTCAGCGGCTCGCTCCTGTCGCCGAACCGCGATGGCCTCCACGACTCCGTGCGGGTGGCGATCGCCGCGACCGGAGCGACGGGATGGGCGTTCTCCATCAGTCCCCTGAGCGGGACGACCCTTGGGCGGGCGATCCTGACACGCAGCGGGTCTGGCGCGTCCGTCGCGACCACCTGGGACGGCCGGGTCGCCGGCGGCGGCCTTGCCCGTGACGGGACGTACCGGCTCGCCCTGGGGGTCACCGATCTCGCTGGCAATCACGCGATCCGGTCGTGGAACGTCCGCCTGGACACGACGCGGCCGCTCCTCACGTCCCTGGCCGCGCCGGTCAGCTTCTCGCCGAACGGCGATGGCGTGACCGACCGCACCCGCCTGTCGTGGGCCTCGTCGGAGAAGATCACCGGTACCGCCCGGATCTACCACGGGACGACGCTGATCCGTTCGTGGACGATCGCGAACCTCGCCTCCGGCGCCGCGACGTGGGCGGGGACCAACGCCGCGGGCCACCTCGTCGGAGACGGCGTCTATACCTACCGCGTGTCCGGTCGCGATGCGGCCGGCAACCCGACCACGCGCTCGATCCGGGTGGTCGTCGATCGGACCCTGTCGTCGATCCGCTGGACGCCGGGGCTGTTCTTCCCCCAGGACGGCGACGCCCTGGCCCGAACCGCCAGGGCCTCCTTCAGCCTGGCCAGGACGGCCGCGGTCACCGCCGGGATCTACCAGGGCTCGAGACTGATCCGGACGATCGTGACCAATCGTTCGATGGTCGCCGGCGTGCACGCCTGGACGTGGGACGGACGCAATGCCGGCGGCGCCGTGGTTCCCCGCGGGCGCTACGTGCTCCGGGTCCAGGCGACGAGCGCCCTCGCGACGACGGTCCTGACGCGGACGGTCGTCGTCGATGCCTTCTCGGTAGCGCTCTCGGCCGCGACGGTCAGGAGCGGCCAGACCCTCACGGTGACGTTCGCGACGGCCGAAACCCTCCGGGCAAGCCCGACCGTCTCCTTCACCCAGCACGGCAAGACGGCGGTGACGAAGACCGCGGCCTGGCTCAGCGATGGGCGTTATCGGGTCACGTTCACGGTCGCGGCTGGCGGATCCGGCACGGCCGTCGTGAAGGTCACCGGACGCGATACGTCCGGGGGGACGAACGTGACCTCGGTCCCCCTTACGGTGCTCTAGGCGGTGACTACACTGGCCCCCACGATGACGACCGCGAAGGCGCACCGGGCGCGCTCCGGCGAAGCCCAGCTCGATCCCGCCGATCCGACCGACGGGACCGTCGGTACGGGCGCCTGGATCGTGCTGCCGACGTACAACGAGGCCGACAACCTCGCGGGGATCTCGGCGGCCATTCTCGCGGCCGCGCCTGGGGCCACCCTACTGATTGTCGATGACGGATCGCCCGACGGCACCGGCGAGCTCGCCGACCGGCTGGCGGCGGCCGACCCGCGGATCCGGGTCCGCCATCGGCCGGCGAAGCAGGGACTCGGCCGGGCCTATCTCGATGGCTTCGACGTCGCCCTCGCCGGCGGCGCCCGATACGTGGTCCAGATGGACGCCGATTGGTCGCACGACCCGGCCGCCCTCGAAGGGCTGCTCGCCCCGGTGCGCGACCATCGGGCCGATCTCGTCATCGGCTCCCGCTACACGCGCGGCGGCGGCGTGGTCGACTGGGGGATCGGCCGGCGCGTGATCTCGCGGGGCGGAAGCATCTTCGCCCGAACGGTCCTCCGACTCGTGCCGCACGACCTGACCGGCGGCTTCAAATGCTGGCGGGCCACGACCCTCGCCGCGATCCCGTTCACGGGCATCCACGCCGGCGGCTATGTCTTCCAGATCGAGATGACGTTCCGCGCCTCGCGCTCCGGGGCACGGGTGGCCGAGGTACCGATCACGTTCCGCGACCGTCGGGTCGGCCAGTCGAAGATGAGCCGCCGGATCGTCGTCGAGGCCCTGTTCGTGGTGGTCCAGCTACGGGCCGAGGAGCTGCTGCGAGGGTTGCGTGGGTCACGGCGGTCGGCTGGGCTGGACAGCGACAAGACCGTCACGCCGGCGGTCGAGGACGGGACGGGCGCCGGGCGGTGACGTCGGCGGCGGTCGGACGCCCCGCGACCGGCCGTCTCGAGGTCGTGGCCAGCACACTGTCCGCGTCACCAGGCGTCCGGGTCGTCCTCGATGCCCGGCCGCTCCAGGAGCCCGATCGGGCGCCGCTGACCGCAACGTATCTCGACCGGCTGCTGGCCGCCTACGATGCACAGCCGATCGAAGGCGAGTCTTTCGCCCTGCTCCTGCGCTCGGATCTCGACGATCCGACGACGCGGTTCGAGCGGCTCCAGGTCATCGGTCGGCGGATGCTCCCGCCGACCCATCTCCTTCGATCCGCGGCTCTGACGGTCGATCCGTTCGTCCTGAGCGGGGCGAGCGTCGGGGCGGCGTGGCGGGCAGAGCGCGGCGGCGCCGCCGGCGCGGTCTATCACGCCGCCGGCGGCGCAATCCCGCTTGCGACGGGCCTGCCGCTCGTCGTTACGCTCCTCGACCTGGCGCCGTGGGAGGTCCCCGGGGCGTACCAGCGCGGACCGGCGGCGCGCTTCGGGCAGCGCCTTCGCGGCCGGCTCCTCCGGGACGCGGCCGCGGTCATCGTCGGCACCGAAGCGGTTGCGGTCGCCGCACGGCGGCTCCTCCATCTTCGTCGGGACCGGCTCCGGGTCGTGCATCTGGCGCCGCGCCCGGCGTTCTCGTTCTGGCCGTCCACGATCGCCGCTCCCGGTCAACCGTCGCGTGATGTGACCCGCGATGCGACCAGCTCCGAGGCGGAGCGTCGACGCGACCACCGCGCCGAGCGCGAGCGGCTCGGTCTGCCCGAGCGGTATCTCGTCTACACGGGCCGCTTCGACGCCCGCCAGGATCTCGCGACGCTGCTCCTCGCTCTTTCCCGGTTGGCGGCGGCCGGCCGACCCGAAGACCTGGCGACAGACGTCGCATGGCCGCCGCGCGTGCTGCTGGTCGGAGCCTCACCCGATGATCGGGCGTCGCTCGCCCGGACGGCCGCTCGCGAAGGCGTCGGCGACGCACTCGCCTACGCGCCACGCCTGCCGGACGAGCGGTTGGCCGCCCTCGTACGCGGCGCCCGGGCGGCGATCCTGCCGGCGATCTCCGACGCGGCGGGCCTTCCGGCCCTCGAGGCGATCGCATGCGGCACGCCGGTGGTCGCGTCGGCGGTCGGCGCCCTGCCGGAGATCGTCGGGTCGGCCGGGATCGTCGTCCAGCCGCGCGACGCCGAGCGACTCGCCTCCGCCCTCGCGACCACCTGGTCAGACGAGCGGGTCCATGCCCGCCTCGCTTCGGCCGCCCGAGAGCGCGCCCAGACGGATCGCCGAATCTGGGCGGACGTCGCCGACGAGACGCGCCGCGTCTACGCCGAGGTCGCGGTCCGCGTCGCGCCTTCCGGAGCCTGATCCGCAGCCCAACTCAGGTGCTGCTGGTGCCCGCGATTTCCCACGTGGTGATCGTTGTGTGGGTCCGACCCTCGTCTTCTCGCCAGGTTCTTTCCACATGAGAGTTGGGCCAATCCACACGGCTGAATCCGGCTCCTCCGTGGCCCGAACCAGGGATTCCACGCTCGTCGGCGCCGGTGTCCACCCCGAAATCAGCCTCAGCGGCTGCCGAACTGGCACCCGGCGAGGATCTGGCACCGTTTCGGGCCATCCAGCCAACTAACGGGCATGCGATGAGAATCCGGCGGATCTCGAAGGGCCGTCGCGGACCGGGCGGCGACCGGATGCCTAGAAGGCGGTCTTCCCCGCGGGGCGGACGAACGGCGCCGGCGCTTTGCCGGCCTTGAACGTCATCGACGAGCCGTACGGCATCACCTGGACGAACGTCTGGCCGACCGTCAGGACGACCGGCTTGCCCTTCTTGTCGAAGAACCGCGTCGCCGACGTCAGCGACGTCTTCTTCCACGTCCCCTGGATCGTCTTGCCGTTCGTCGCGATCCAGGCCGGCCCGCTGCCGACCACGGTCGCCTCGAGGCGGTGATGGTGGGTGTCGTCGCCGAGCGGCCCGAAGTGCATCAGCATCACGATCACGTTCTTCGGCGCGACGCGCGTGCCGGTTGCCGCGTCGATCTGCTTCTTCTCGCTCGAGTTCGACCGCAGGTAGGTGTTCGTTCGGGCGTCGTAGTCATAGCGGATCTTGTTCGCGAGATAGGCGACCTCGATGCGACCGCCCGTCGGCCTCAGCTCCGGGGCGAGGTCCGGACCGAACGTCCACGGCCACTTGATCGCACCGTTCTTGACCCCCTGCAGCTCGCCGATCCGAAGGAGCTGCTTGCCGGTCGTATACAGGTTGTGCGGCGCGAACCGGGTCGTGACCCGCCGGAACTGGCTGCCCCAGCGGAACTGGTCGGCGTTGTAGACGAGCTGGCCCTGGCCCTTCGCCCTGAGCGTGGCGAGGGCCTGCGGCGAGCCGCCGGCATGGGCGTAGAGGGCGCGGAGTTCGGCCGCCCATGCGATGTAGTAGTAGCGCGAGCTGCGGACGGGGCCGACGTCGGTCGGGATGTTCTCCTGGAAGACCATCATGTAACGCGGGATCCCGCCTTCGGCCGGGGCCTGCCAGACGATCGAGGCGGAGCTGAAGCCCGACTGCGGCCGGGCCGGCGATAGGTCGTCGATCATCACGGCGATGGGATGGCGGGCCGCGGCGGCCGGAGTCACGAGACGGCCGGTCAACGGGGCCGGAACCAGGGCGGGAGTCGGCTTCGGCGTCGGGGATGCGCTCGGCGTGGCGGACGGGCTCGAGGACGGCTCGGTTGTCGACGGGAGCGGCTGAGCCGAGGGCAGCGTGCTGCCGGCGGCGGCCACGAGACCCGAGTCAGCCGGACCCGATGCGGCCGGGTGCGATGCGGCTGCGGCAAACATCCCCAGGCCGAGTCCGCCAAGGATCGCCAGGAGCGCGAGACCGATCACGGCGACACGATTCATCGGCGACCGATCCGTGGGTGCTGCATCTGGGGGTCCTCGAGCGGCGCGACCGACGCCGCGTCGGCCCGATCGACGGGTTTCCCGCGGCCATGGCGCGTGACGGCGCCTGGCGCAGGATACGACAGCCACTCGATCACCGCGTCTCGACGGCTCGGCCGGCCGGTTCGTGACGGACCCCCGTTCGTGACGGACCGCCGAATTTCCGTGATCGAGCGCCAATTTCGTGACGGACCGCATGCCGCGCGGTAGGCTGACGAGCGACGCGATCTCCGCGGCGACGACCGAACGGCTGGAGGACGAGATGCCCGAGCGCGACACGCCCGATCCCGCCGACGACGGCTCGCTGGCGCGAGCCGAGGTGGCCGCCGAGCGGGAAGCCGCGGCCGAAGCGGCCGCCGAGGCAGCCCGGACCGCGAACCCGCCCACGAGCCCGAACGTCGTCACGCCGCGTGCCCGGACCAGCGCGAAGGCGGGCGGGGCGGGAAGGGCCACGGCGAAATCGAGCAAGCCAAGCTCCGCTTCCGCGAACGCCCTGGCTGCGCCGAACCCCGCGGGCGCTGCGGGCGCCGCGTCGTCGGCCGTCACGTCGAGCGTGCCGGTCCGCGTCGAGCCGCCGCGCTCCGTCAGCGGCGAGACGATCAGCGTGACCCAGGCGGGACTCCAGACCGTGAACGCCACCAACATCGATATCCATCAGGGCGGGATCGGGCGAGCGCAGGCGAACGACATCGCGATCTCGCAGGGTGGGATCGGGTTCGCCCGCGGCGATCGCGTCTCGGTCGAGCTCGGCGGCGTCGGGGCCGCCCTCGCCGGGGAGCTCCACGTCACCCAGGGTGGCGTCGGCTCGGTCATCGCCCGTGACGTCCGGATCGAGCAGTCGGCCGTCCGGATGCTGGTCGCGAACGAGGTCCACGCCGAGCGCACGACGGGCGTGATGATCCTGATCGCCCGGAAGGTCGATGGGAACGTGCGGACGCTCTTCGACTGGCGCGGCGCGGTCGCCTTCGGAGCCGCCTTCGGCGTGATCGTGTCTCTGTTCCGCGGTCGCGGGCGTCGCGGGCGCAGCTGAGGACCGCTCCGGGGCTGCCGGCGCAGCTGAAGGTATTCGGACGCGGATTTACGCCGGGCGAGCACATGCGACGAGCCGGGGCGTCCCGGAGCGATTTCGGGGCGAATCCAGGCCTGAATTCGTTCGAGATTTACCCGGGACGAGCGGAACCTGCAATTCGCTCGCTTGGAACGTCCGATGTGCACGCCCCACGTAAATCCGGAAGATGGGAGGCCGCGCAGGCCAGGGCGCCACGGGCCTACGGCTCCACGGCCCCATGACGGTACGGCTCCACGGAGGCCGTGACAGCCCCACGCGGGCCGCGCTCCCTGCAAGCGCGCTTTCGGAACGTCCACGCTCGGTTCGGGTCGAAACGCAACGGCTGATGTCGGGAACCTGTGGGAGCCCTGCACGGCCGTTCCGAAATCGCGCCTCACGGGAGCTCCCGGCTGACGGGAATTCGCGTCGAACATCCGGCTCCAGACGGCCCGGCGGCGGGCCCGGGGCCCTCGGCTATACTCCCCCGAGCCGACCATCGCCGCCCGCCGACGGCCCGACCATGGAGCCACCACCGACCTGTGATCGACTCCTCCGCGCGTGTCCATGCGACCGCGGACCTCGAGCCCGACGTGACCGTCGGGGCCCAGACCAGCATCTGGCACCGCGCCCAGGTTCGAACCGGTGCCCGCATCGGAACCGAATGTGTGATCGGCCGGGACGCGTTCATCGATGAGGGTGTCGTGATCGGCGACCGCGTCAAGATCCAGAACGGCGCCCTCATCTATCACGGCGTGACCGTTGGCGACGCCGTGTTCATCGGCCCAGGCGCGATCCTCACCAACGACCGCTACCCCCGCGCGGTCACCTCGACCGGCGAGCTCGCACGGGCCGAGGACTGGGAGGTCAGCCCGATCCAGCTGGCGCATGGCTGCTCGATCGGAGCGGGCGCCGTCGTCGTCGCGGGCGTTGCTGTCGGGGAGTACGCGATGGTCGGCGCCGGCGCGATCGTGACCCGCGACGTCCCGAACTTCGCGCTCGTCGTCGGCAGCCCGGCTCACCGGATCGGCTGGGTCTGTGCCTGTGGCGCGCGGCTGGTCGACAGCAACGGCGAGCCGATGGCCGCCGAGCCGGGCCGGTATGCGGCCCACCAGGAGTTGATCTGCCCGAACTGCGGCCGGACCTACGCCTACATCCCCGACGCCGAGACGCTCGAGCAGCGGACCGGCCCGCGTCAAGGAGCGCCCGCATGATCCCGATCGCTCGGCCCGACATCGGCCCCGAAGAGATCGCTGCCGTGACCGAGGTCCTCGAGAGCGGGATGATCGCCCAGGGCAAGCGGGTGAAGGCGCTCGAGGACGCATGGGCCGAGTTCGTCGGAGTGCGTCACGCGATCGCGACGGGGAACGGGACCCTCGCGCTGATGGCGATCTTCGCCGGGATCGGTCTCGAGCCAGGCGACGAGGTGATCACCGTCAGCCACACGTTCGCGGCGACCGCCAACGCGATCCTCTCGACAGGCGCGACGCCGGTCTTCGTCGATATCGAGCCCGACACGTACCTGATCGACGCCAAGAAGATCGAGCGGGCGATCACGCCGCGGACCCGGGCGATCTGCCCTGTCCACCTGTTCGGCCTCGTCGCCGACATGGACATGATCCGGGCGATCGCCGACCGCCATGGGCTCATCGTGGTCGAGGACGCCTGCCAGGCCCACGGGGCGACGTTCCGCGGGCGGATGGCGGGCTCGTTCGGGCACGGGGCGTTCAGCCTGTACGCGACGAAGAACATGACGACGGCCGAGGGCGGCTTCATCACCACGAACGACGATGCCCTCGCCGACTGGCTGCGGCTGTATCGCAACCAGGGGATGCGGGCGCGCTACCAGTTCGAGATGCTCGGCTACAACTTCCGGATGACGGACATCGCCGCGGCCATCGGTCTGGCCCAGTTCGCCAAGCTGGGTCGCAACACCCAGCGTCGGCAGGCGATCGCTGCCCGCTACGACGAGGCGTTCGGCGAGCTGCCGATCGGCCTGCCGATCACGCCCGACGGGCGGTCCCACGTCTTCCACCAGTACACGCTCGACGTCGGCGGCGCCCGTGACGCGATCGTCGAGGATCTCCGCGCGGCCGGCGTGGGTGCCGACATCTACTACCCGATCCCGGTCCACCGCCAGAGCTACATCATGGAGCGCGGCCTCCACGCGGACCTCCCGGTGACCGACGCCGCCGCGTCCGGGACGCTGGCGCTGCCGATGTTCCCGGGTCTGACGGACGCCGAGCAGGAGCACGTGATCGAGGCAGTCCGAGCGGCCGTCGGCGAGCATCTCGCCGGCGTCGATCGGTCCGGCGGACCCGCCGACTCCGCCACGCCGGCCCCCGCCGGAACCGCCGCCCGATGACCTCGCCCTGGCAGCCCGCCGGTGAGCGGCGGCTGCGGGTTGGCCTGGCCGGGCTCGGCTCGATGGGCCGCAACCATCTCCGGATCCTCTCGTCACGGCCGGATCTCGTCCTCGCCGCGGTCGCCGATCCGGTCATGGCCGCACTTGCCGGCGCCACGTCGCAGACCGGTGCGCAGGGATTCGACGAGCCCCTGGCGATGATCGCCGAGGCGGATCTCGACGCCCTCGTCATCGCCGCGCCAACGACGGCCCACGTGCCGCTTGCGCTGGCGGCGATCGAGCGGGGGATCGCGATCCTCGTGGAGAAGCCGCTCGCGGCCACGACCGATGAGGCGATGCGGATCGTCGCCGCGGCGCGTGCGGCCGGTGTCCCGGTCCAGGTCGGGCACGTCGAGCGGTTCAACCCCGCGGTCCTCGAGCTGGGCCGGCTGATCGACGACGGCTGGCTGTCATCCGTCTACTCGATCGCCTCGCGACGGGCGGGCCCGTTCCCGGCCCGGATCCGCGACGTGGGCGTGACCGTCGACCTGGCGACCCACGACGCCGACATCCTGAGCTGGATCGCCGGGGAGCGGCCGTCGCGGGTCTACGCGGAGACCGCCCAGCGGATCCACGCGACGAACGAGGACCTGCTGTTTGGCCTGCTCCATTTCCCTTCCGGAGCCACGGGCATGCTCGACGTCAACTGGCTCACCCCGGCGAAGCGCCGCCAGCTCATCGTCGTGGGCGAGGAGGGGATGTTCGAGCTCGACTACCTGACCCAGCGGCTCACGTTCACCCGCGCGACCGACACCACGAACCCGCGCCTGATCGGCGGCTACGCCCCGACCTTTGAGGGCGAGGTCGTCGAGCTTCCCGTGACGTCGACCGAGCCGCTCGCCGGCGAGCTCGAGGCGTTCGTCTCGGTCGTTCGCAATGGCGGCCGGCCGGTCGTCGATGCCGAGGACGGCCTGTGGGCCGTCGCGATCGCCACGTCCCTCCTCACCGCCGCGGCCGAGGGCCGCGCCGTCGACCTGTCCGAGCTGTCATCGAGGTTTGCTCCCGCATGACGATCGTCTCGCGCCCGACGTCCGTCCAGAGCCTCCTCGGTGGCTCGATCGATCTGCCGGTCCGGGCCTGTGGCCACGAGCCCGCGATCGAGGTCTCGCCATGGATCGGCGAGCCGGGCACGGCCGGCACCGTCGCCGTCGTCGGCGCAGGCAAGATGGGCCTGCCGCTGGCCGCCCAGTTCGCCGACCACGGCTGGCACGTCATCGCCGTCGACGTCCAGCAGGCCGTCGTCGATGCGATCAACGACGGCCGATCGCACGTCCACGAGGAGCCCGGCCTGGCCGAGCTGGTCCGCGACGCCCACGCCGGCGGCCGGCTCCGGGCAACGACGGACGGGGCCGCGGCCGCCCGCGAGGCCGATGTCGTGGTCCTGATCGTGCCGGTCATGCTCGACGACGAGAAGCAGCCCGACTACCGCTACATGGATGCGGCCGTCGCCTCGATCGCGCCCGGGGTCCACCCCGGCTCCCTCGTCATCTTCGAGACGACGCTGCCGGTGGGCGACACGCGCGAGCGGTTCACGCCTCGGCTGGCGGAGGCATCGGGCCTGACCCCGGACGAGGACTTCCACGTCGCCTTCTCCCCCGAGCGGCTGTACAGCGGCGCCGCCCTGCGCAACCTCGCGACGTATCCGAAGCTCGTCGGGGGGATCGGGCCGAACTCGACGGCCCGCGCGGCGACGTTCTACGACGCGGTCCTCGACGCGGAGATCGTGGCGATGCAGAACGCCGAGGCAGCGGAGTTCAGCAAGCTCGCCGATACGACGTACCGCGACGTGAACATCGCCCTCGCCAACGAGTTCGCCCGATACGCCGAGCGGGTCGGGGTCGACATCCACGAGGTCATCGCCGCGGCCAACAGCCAGCCGTACTCGCACATCCACCAGCCGGGGCTGGGCGTCGGCGGCCACTGCATCCCCGTCTATCCCCATTTCCTGCTGTCGCGGGCTCCGGAGCTCAACCTGGTCGACCTGGCGCGCCGCACGAACGACGGCCAGGTCGGCGTCGCGATCCGGGCACTCCAGCAGGAGCTCGGCGGCCTGGAGGGCGTCCCGGTCCTGGTCCTCGGGCTGACGTATCGCCATGGCGTCAAAGAGATGGCGTATTCGCGGGCCGTGCCGCTGATCGAGCGGCTCGGTCATCAGGGCGCGGTGGTTTCCGCCTACGACCCCCTCCTGTCGGCCGACGAGAT
>Ga0307277_10000353_pt1 | contig 16644 bp, 16 predicted proteins | sample ER_DNA_116_FD_194473 | JGI IMG/M metagenome (GOLD analysis project Ga0307277, IMG submission 194473) | Bulk soil microbial communities from the East River watershed near Crested Butte, Colorado, United States - ER_DNA_116 | ecosystem: Environmental > Terrestrial > Soil > Floodplain | place...
CGAACATGAATCCGAACTTGCGCCGAAGCGGGTAGACGCCGCGGACCCACGCGTCGAGGAATGCGTCCATAGAACCCGCGCGGATCCGATAGTGACGAAGCTGGTATTCCACGCCGCCCTCCCGACGGGAGGTTAGCTAGTCGAAGCGGAGCACTCCAACGAAGCGCGGGTGGCGGAGCGGCCAGTCGGGATCGTCGGATACGCGGACGGCGTCGCGCAAGGCGGTCACGTCCGCCCAGGTGGTCGATCCATCGTGATGCTCGACCTCGACCTGACTACGACCGTTGAGGTCATCGCGACAATGGATGAGGTCCCCGTTCTTCGCGCGGTACGTGCCTGGCGAAAGCTCCCCGTTCATGACCCCCTGCCCCTCCCATGGGCTAGGTCCGGCGGACTCCGGACGTCTTCCTCAAACCCTTCGGAGTGCCGTTCGTCGCGGCGCCCACGAGCGGAGAGTCACCATTCGCTGAAACGCCATTCGGCGCGGTCCAGCGGACGAGTGATTCCAACGCCACGCCACCTGTCGGCGACCACTTGTGCGCGCCATCAGCGCCGGCCCCGTCGCAGTATGCCCAGGCGGCCTCATAGATCGTGAGCCCGCCGTTGCCGTGGCGCGAATGAAGCGCGCGGTGTTCGGACGACTGGCACTCCCAGTGAACGATGTCCCGTGTCGACAGATCAGACCTCCCCCACGCACATCACCGAAACCGATTTGTTACAGGTCGTGGACTACTTCATCACTACGGAAAGGCTTCGTCATTACCGCATTTCATGGCGCGAGAGGTTGCGTCCCGCCTTTACTAGTCGGCCGCGGTGCTCACGCTCGCCTGCGACTTGAAGCGGTAGCCCGCCCCGGGGACGGTCTCGATATAGCGCGGCGCGCGCCACTCGTCGTTTAGCTTGACACGCAGCTCGCGGATGTGACGGTCGACGACGTTGCTCTCGATCTCGAATTCACCGCCCCAGATGGTCGCGAGGAGGTCCTCGCGGCTGAGAGCCTTGCCGGCATTCGCGGCCAGGAGATAGAGAAGCGTCTGCTGGATGGGCGTGAGGTGGAGCTCGCGGCCTCCGACGCTCACGCGCTGTTCGATGAGATCCACCTCGAGCCCGTCGAGCTTGATCTTCGGCACGATCGTGACGGATATGCCGTGCGCCCGCCGCATAAGAGCGAATGGGCGGGCCACGATCTCGTCAAGGGTGAACGGGACCTCGAGGATGTCGTCGGCGCCGCGCTCGTATGCGCTCAGCTTGAGCGCCGTATCGCGCCGACGGGTGAATGCGACGATGGGCGTGTGGCCGTGCGCCAGCCCGCGCCCGACGATGTCGATGAACTGCTCGTAAAGATCGAGGTCGAGGAACGCGATGTGAGGAGCCCAGTCGTTCACGATTTCGCGGCACTCTTCCGCGTCCGTCGTTCGGCGCATCTCGTAACTGCCGTGCTGAAGGGTCAGACCCACCAGGTTCCCAAGCGTCTCGTTCATCACGATCAGCGCTCGGGGGTGATCGAATTGAGGGGACTTGGCGCTCCCGCGGGGGCGCCCGCTGAAAGCTGCCACGGGTCTGGTCTACGCGCCGGATTCCGCCCTGTCATGACGTGAACTCATGGAGTAGCGAGAAAACGGTACCCCTTGCCCGGAACGGTCCCGATGAATCGAGGATTCCGCCAGTGATCCTTCAGCTTCAACCTCAGATTTCGCACGTGGCGGTCGACAACATTGCTACTGGCGACGTAGTCGGCACCCCAAAGCGCGTTGAGGATCTCCTCGCGTCCGAGCGTTTGGCCCGGATTGGACGCGAGCAGGTAGAGCAGTGCCTGCTCCATCGCGGTCAGCTCGGGGTGATGTTTCCCGACCTTCACCTTTTGATTCAGAAGGTCGACCTGCAGACCGGCGACGTTGATGACCGGAATGAAGGCGACGGCGTCTCCGTAGCTCCGCCGCATCAAGGCGAGGGTTCGGGCCACGAGCTCCTCAGGCACGAAGGGCACCGTCATGATGTCGTCCGCGCCTCGATCGAACGCGGCGAGCTTCGTCTTCAGGTCTCCTCGGACGGTGAACACGATCGTCGGGACTCGCCGGTTCGCCACCCGCTGTCCGATGAGGGCGAGACTGTCGGTGTCTTCGGCGTCGAGATCCACGAGAAGCAGGTGCGGCCGCCAGCTTTCGAGCTCGGTCCTCGCGCGATTCACGTCCTTCGCGATGCGCGTGACGTATTTCCCGTGATTGAGCGTGAGAGCGACGAGGTTCGCGAGTGGTTGATCGACGACGACCAACACCCTCGCGGGGCCCACGAGCTGGTTCTTCTTTATCTCGCGAGTCTACTCAGGCGATGAAGGGCCGTAATCTCTCTAGCGCTTGAGGACGAGGCCGATCTTTCCGAAGGTGGCTCGCGGTTCCGCGAAGATCTTCACGCCACCGGGGCCGTCCGTCACGTGGTCGGGCGTGTGGTTCTCCGCGATGAATTCGATCTCCGCGAGTTGACCATGCGCCGCGAAGAGGCGCGCGCCGATCTCATGGACCAGGTGCTGGATCGAACGACTGTTGAACTCGTGGAAGATCCGCTCGATCTCGTCCCGGACGGCACGCGGCCCGAGAAAGCCTGGCCCTTCGGCTACTCCATCCCTCAGATCGCCGTACCGCCAGTAGACATCCATGCGGATCGTCAGAGGCCGATCGGTGAGGTCGGGGAGCGTCGTGTAATCGTCTCGCGCGAAGGTCGCGAATGAGCTGCCCGTCGTCTTCACGAATCGCATCCCCTCCCACCCACTGCGTGCGGCGGTGATCTCCGCTTTTCCGCCGACGGCGTCGACCGCGACCTGCGCGACCGCACAGTCCGCGCGCGACGAGCGGAAGAGGACACCGCTCGGGCCGCGGTCTCCGGCCGCCGCATCAAGCGGCACCTCACGCGCAGAGACCCGGAGCGCCTCCATGACGGGATACGTCTCGATGAAGCGGCGGCCGAGGAAGGCGCAGAGACCGAGGAGCGTGCTGCCCGTGTACTCGGCCGCCATCGCGTACACGAAGTTCTTCATCGTGTCGGTCGCGACGACCTCCCGATTGTCGCCTTCCGTGTATGCCGCGACGAAGCGCTTTCCGAAGACGTCGATGTCGACCGACGCCGCGAGCGGCGCGACGCCAGGGCCGCCGAGCCGGTAGAAAACGACGTGGGCTTTGCCGTAGCTGATCTCGGTGGTCGTCACGAGCGAAGCCGCTCCAAGCGATCGCGCGTGATCGCGAGGAACTCGTCGAGGCCGGTCGCCAGCTCCTCGCCGCGTGCGCGCCGCAGCCGTGCGCCGAGGACCGGCAGGATCTGCTCTTTCGAGCGGCCGGCAACGAACACGACGAAGCGAAACCCGAACCTGCGCTCGTACTCGTCGTTCATCGCGGCGAGCTCGCGAAGGGTCGCCACGTCGGCACCGCCGCCCTGCTCGCGGCGCGAGAGCGTCGAGAGCGACGCGGGATCGGCGCCGATCCGCGGATGGGCATTCAGCACGCCGATGCGCTCGGCCTCGGTCATGCGGTCGATCTCGGAGCGAGCCGACGCGATGATCGACGCCGCATCGGTCCCGCGCACGCGCTCGGCGAGTGCGGGGGCACGCTCGAAGACCGCCGCGAGGTCTTCCGGCGCGATCGTCATCACGACCCGCGGTAGCTCGTCACCGCGAACGGCGTCACGAGCAGCGGGACGTGGTATTTGGGATCCGAGCCGATCTCGACGTCGAGCGCGACGCGCCGGAAGAACGTGTTGACGGCGAGGTCGAAGACGAGCCGGTAGCGGCCGGGTTCGAGCGATCCGCCCAGCTGAGCGATCCGCCCATCTGCGTCCGTCACGCCGCGCGCGATCACCGCGCCATCTTTCTCGAGCGAGATCGCGACGCCCCGCGCGGGGCGCCCGCTGGCCGTGTCCAGGACGTGTGTGGAGAGGGTCGCCATGAGCGGCCGGTATCGTACGCCCGCGATGACGATGCTCCGCATCACGGCCGGACCCTTCACCTTCAAGGCACGTCTCGAGGACGGGCACGCTCCGAAAACGTGCGCCGCCATCCGAAAGCTCCTGCCGCTACGCAGCAAGCTCGTGCACTGCCGGTGGAGCGGCGAATCGACGTGGGTGCCGATGGGGGAGCGCCGGCTCGGCGTCGATTTCGAAAATCACACGAGCCATCCAGCCCCCGGTCAGATGCTGGTGTACCCGGGCGGCTTCTCGGAGATGGAGATCCTGTTTCCATACGGCTCGACGATGTTCTCGAGCAAGGTCGGTCAGCTGGCCGGGAACCACTTCGCGACCGTGATCGAGGGCAACGAACAGCTCGTCGAGATCGGTCGGCTCACCCTATGGGAAGGCGCGCAGGACTTCACCATCACCGAAGAGTGAGCCCAAAAGCCGAAGTCGCGATACGCGGGGCGATCGTCATCTCCGATGGTGCCTATGCCCGCGACATCCTGATCCGCGAGGGACGGATCAGCGCGCTCGTCGAGCCGGGGGCTTCCGAGGCGGGACGCGAGATCGACGCGCGAGGGCTCTTCGCGATGCCGGGGATGGTCGACGCGCACGTTCACTTCAACGAGCCCGGTCGAACGGACTGGGAAGGATGGGCCAGTGGAAGTCGCGCGGCCGCGGCCGGAGGCACGACGACGGTGCTCGACATGCCGCTCAACTCAGTCCCGCCGGTGCTCGACAGCGCGTCGTTCGACGTCAAGAAGGAGGCGGCCGAGAAGTCATCGGTCGTCGATTTCGGGCTCTGGGGCGGTCTGGTCGACGCGGACCCAGTGAGCCTGCGCGCGCTGAGCGCGCGAGGCGCCGTCGGCGTCAAGGCGTTCCTGTGCGACAGCGGCGTACCCGAGTTTCCAGCGCTTCATGAGGACGACCTCGTGCCCGCACTCCGAGCGGCGGCGGACGCGGGCCTTGTCGTGGCGTTGCACTGCGAAGACGACCGCCTCGTTCGAGAGGCGACGGCGCGCGTCCGCGGCGAGGGGCGACATGACGCCGCCGCGTGGCCCTTGTCGCGCCCGCCGCTCGTCGAGGTCAGAGCCGTGGCGGGCGCGTGCGCGGCCGCCCGCGAAGCGGGTGCGCGCATTCACGTCGTGCATCTGTCGGCTATGGAAGCGCTTGGGGCGATCGGAGCGGCTCGCGACATGGGCACCGATGTCACGGTCGAAACGTGCCCTCATTACCTGACCTTCGACGAAACCGATCTCGCGCGGCAGGGCGCGGCGCTCAAATGCGCGCCGCCGGTCCGCGACGCGCGCAACCGCGATGGCCTGTGGCGCGCGCTCCTCGACGGAAAGATCGACTTCGTGGCATCGGACCACTCGCCCTGCCCGCCGGATCTCAAAGCCTCAGCCGACATGTTCGCGGCCTGGGGTGGCGTCGCGGGTGCGCAGTCGCTCCTCGCTGCGGTGTTTTCTGGCGCGCTCGCGCGGAGCGGCGACGCGCTCGACATCCGCAAGGTCGCCGGCTTCGTGGTGTGGCGACTCTCGGCGAGGCCCGCGAAGCGGTTCGGCCTCTGGCCGCGCAAGGGCGCGATCGCGACAGGCTCGGACGCCGACATCGTGCTCTTCGATCCCGACCGCGAGTGGACGCTCGACGAAGCCGGCGCGCTCACGCGCGGTGTTGACCCGTACGTGGGGCGATCGTTCCGCGGGAAAGTCGTACGGACGCTCGTCGCCGGTCGCACGGTCTATAACGAGCGTGAGACCGTAACCAATCCCGCGCGCGGGCGATTCATCCCGCGAGGGGACGTGGCCGAAGGATGAGCGCGATCACGACGCGCGACCTCGTCGAGATCGACGAGCGCAGACTCCTGCGCCGGCTCGACGATCTCGCGCAACGCGGCGCGCTTCCCTCCGGCGGCATCTACCGCTCGCTGTATTCCCCGGCCTGGAGCTCCGCGATGGACCTCGTCGCGTCGTGGATGAAGGAGGCCGGCCTTCTCGTGAAGCGCGACGCGGTCGGGAACGTGTGGGGACGGATCGAAGGGTCGCGGGGAGGACGCGTCGTCGCGACGGGCTCGCACATCGACACGGTGCGCGGCGGCGGCGCGCTCGACGGGGCGCTCGGCGTCGTGGCGGCGGTCGAGGCGGTGAGCAGTCTCTGGCAGCGTTTCGGCCGATCGACGCGAATCCTCGAGTGCGTCGCGATCTGTGAGGAGGAGGGGAGCCGCTTCGACACGAACTTCTGGGGCGCGCGGGCGATCGCCGATCGGCTCGAGCCCGGAGAGACCGATCGCGCGCGTGACTCCGACGGCGTGACGCTGGGCGGCGCGATGCGCTCGGTCGGCCTCGATCCCGCGACCGCCGCGACCGCCGTCCGCCGCGACCTCGACGTCTTTGTCGAGCTGCACATCGAACAGGGGCCCATCCTCGAGGACCACGGACCGCGACTCGGCGTGGTCACGACGATCGCGGGGACCGCCCACCTCGAGATCACCGTTCGCGGCCAGCCCGACCACGCCGGAGCGATGGCCATGGACCGCCGCCGAGATGCCTTCCTCGGCGCGTCGGCGATGGCGCTCGCGACCGCGGACGCCGCCATTCGGATGGGCCATCCCGCGGTCGCGACCATCGGCACGATCGCGGTCGAACCGTCGCAGGTGAACGTCGTTCCGGGTCTCGCGCGGTTCACGGTGGACACTCGACATCCCGACCCCGCACGGCGAAGCGAGCTCATCACCCAGATCGGGGATGCGTGCAAGAAGATCGCGAGCGAACGTGGTCTCGCAGTGGAGATCAAGACGCTGCGCGATCGGGCGCCGGTGACGCTCTCTCCGCGCGTCGTCGAGGTCCTGCGCCGAGCGTCCGTCGCGGCCGGCATCGACCCGCGTGAGATGACGAGCGGCGCGGGCCACGACGCGCAGGTCCTGACGGTCGCCGCGAACGCTGGGATGCTCTTCGTCCCGAGCATCGGCGGCCGGTCGCACTGTCCGGAAGAGGCCACCGCCGCGGAGGACGTCGTCCTGGGCACGCGCGTGCTCGCGACCGCACTTCGCGAGCTCGCGTATCAGCCATGAGTGTTCTGCTTCGCGGGGGCACGCTCCTGCCAATGAGGGATTCGCCTCGGCCGATGTCCGGCGACCTTCTCGTGAGCGGAACGCGAATCGGCGGCGCCGGACAGGTGACGCCGCCACCCGACCACGAGGTCATCGATATCTCGGGGTGCGTCGTGATGCCGGGACTCGTGCAGACGCACGTTCATCTGGTGCAGACGCTCTTCCGCGGTCTCGCCGAGGAGATGCCGCTCCTCCCCTGGCTGCGCACCAGGGTGTGGCCGCTCGAGGCGGCGCACGACGAGGCGTCGGTGCGCGCGAGCATCCGTCTCGGTCTTCTCGACCTGCTCACGACGGGGACGACGACGATCCTCGACATGGGCACGACGCATTTCGGCGACATCGTCGCCGAAGAGCTCGTGCGCAGCGGCATCCGCGCACGCTTCGGCCAGGCGATGATGGACACGGGCGAGGGCGTTCCCGCGAATCTCCTAGAGACGACGCGCGCGTCGCTCGACGCCGGCGGCGCGCTCACGAAGCGGTGGCACAAAGCCTCGAGCGGGCGGATCGGCTACGTGTACATGCCACGCTTCGCGCTGTCCTGCACGCGCGAGCTCCTTGAGGCGGTGACGCAGCTCGCGAAGCTCAACGACCTGCTGGTGCACACGCACTCGAACGAGAGCGTGGACGAACGCACCGCCGTGACGATGGCGACCGGGCGCTCCCCGATGCAGTACCTGCTCGACACGGGTATCGCGTGCGAGCGCGCGATCATCGCGCACGGCGTCCATCTCGACGATTCGGAGATCGACATTTTGAGAACGACGAAGACGTCCGTGGCGCACTGCCCGTCGTCCAACCTGAAGCTCGGCTCCGGCATCGCGCAGGTCGCGCGGCTGCGGAGCGCGCGGATCCTCGTCGGCATCGGCGCCGACGGCGCGGCGTGCAACAACCGGCTCGACGGCTTCGAGGAGATCCGCCTCGCGACGCTCCTCGCGCGCGTGGTGAGCGGCATGGGCACGTTGAATGGCTACGACGCGATGGGGCTCGCGACGCGCGAGGGCGCGAAGGTGCTGAAGATCGACGCGGAGGTCGGCACCCTCGAGCAGGGGAAGCGCGCGGACCTCGTCGTGCTCGACCTCGAGAAGCTCGATGGCCCCGGTGGCGATCCCGTGGCGCGCATCCTGTTTGGGGGCGGTTCGCGAGCCGTCCGTCACGTGCTCGTCGACGGCGAGTTCCTCGTTCGCGACGGACTACCGACGAAGATGGACGCGAACGAGGTCCGCGCGAAAGCGGCCGAGCAGCTCGGACCTCTCATGAAACGCGCGGGACTGGCCTAGGACTTCGACGCCCCGATCAGTCGTTGAAGCAGGGCTGGCCCGCCATTTTGGTCCAGTCGAGGAACTCCGCGACCGGATGCCAGTCGAAGACCTCTTCTTGCACCTCCAGAACGTACCCTGGAGCGGCGGCTCTGAGCGCATCCGCCACATCGGGACCGACGCTGAGTGTCACCACGAATGGCGGGGCGACCTCGGCAGCGCCGCATGTCCGCGGCTCACCCGGGGTCGCGCGGTGGGTCGCGGCGGTCGCCAGAATCGTCCCGTTCGGAGCGCGGAGGCGCGCGCCTTTGATGACCCCTGTGAATCCAGTTTCTTGAACCACAAGAGCGCGACGATCCGACAGATACATCCACTGGACACGAAAGACACGCGGCGTCGGAGCCGGCGGCGTGGTCGCCACCCGCTCCGGGCGGATCATCGGTTGACCGCTCGCGACGGGCGCCAGCGATCCGCAGCTCGCGAGCGTCGCCAACAGGATGGGCGCGAGATAACTGAACCTCACCACCACATCGACCAGCTTACGCACCCTCCCGACTGCCACTGATGAACGACGGCGTAGTACGAACCTGGGTTGATCGGGACGTAGTCGCTGGTGGTTCCCCCATTCGTCGACCGGCCGACATATCCGTAGTCCGACTGGCGGTACACATAAAGGTCGGCGTCACCCCCGGCGAGGTTGGTCAGGCTCACGGTTGTTCCGCCGCTGACGGTGAACTTGTACCAGGTGTTCATCCCAAAAAGACAGCTGCTTGCGTTGTTCCAAACGGTGTACGCCTGGAACGGTCCTTCGCCAGGGCCGTACGACCACCATGAGCGGTGGTCATAGAACGCAGCCTCGCCGAACGTACGCATGTACCGCTTCGCACCATCCGGACTTCCGTCGACCGTCGCCTCGAACGTCTCTATGCCCTGGCCGTCCAAACGGCGGAAGTAGTAGAAGAACGTGTGAGCATCGGTCGCGAAGTAGTTGCCGGGCTGGCCGGCCTCCGGCGCGTCGGCTGGCAGGCCGTCAGTCCGGAGCTGGAAGGTTCCCTTCTTCGGGTTCGCGACGTCGCCCAGCGAGGCGTAGACGTAGCCGGAACAGTCGACCCCGGCGGTTCCGTAAACCAGGGTGTTCGAGGAGTTCCCAACGAGGGGACCGTTGCCAGGGTAGTAGTGACCGAGCGCTCCATCCCATGTCGACCATAGGTCGGCCCCCCAGTCGCTGCGGCTCCAAGGTGTGTCGAACCCGCCCCAGAGGTACGGAATGCCTTGGAAGTACTGCCCGTCCGCCGCGTTCACGAGCTGCTCAGGCTTGGTGGCTGCGGTTTGGCTGCGTGGAGTGCCGTCGTTTTTCCAGTCATAGGTGTTGTGCCAGTACCAGCCCGTGTACTGGGCCTGATTCGCGCGATCCATTACCTGCCCGCGAGTCAGGGATGTTCCCCACGTGAGGGGTCGAGGCGAGCGCGTGCCTACTCCACTCGACCGAGGCGCTGGCCGAGCTGGGATGAGAGTTCGATAGTCCAGTCCAAGCTTTACGCGATAGACCGAGACGGCAGTATCTCCTGGGTATTCGGGCGCGGCCGGATACGTCTGATCCACGAGCGACCCGAACGTCACGACCCACACGCACGGAAACGCTCCGCCGCACGCCGCGCCGAGACCCGCCGCGCGGTACCGGCCGTCGTTGAGCTCGGCCCAGTGCGGAGGCGAGTTGAGCCAGAGCCGCATCGCGCCGTCCACGGTCGCGGCGCCCCACGCGATGATCTCGCTAGTGAACGCCTGGCTCACGGGATAGCCCGCGTCGGTCATGCGCTGCCTGGCCGTGCGCCCATCGGTCGAGCGGTGCGGGATCGCGGGTGGGCCGTATTGCGCGACGTCGTCGGCCATGAATTGCGCGGCCGCCTGAAGCGTCGGGCTCGCGACGACGGTCGCGAGACCGCGCGACGCCCGATAGGCGTTCACGGCCGCGAGTAGCGAGTCGTGCAGCGGCTCCGCGCTCGCGGCAGTCGACTGCGCGGCGAATGCGAAAAGCATCGCGGCCATGCAGAGGCCGCGCGACACACATCTCACGAGAGGTTCCCTTCCCCGTGCGCCCCGATGCGGGCCGGTCGACAGTGCCACAGCAGGCGCGAGAACTCAGGGGATGAGGCCCTCGTTCGATTGCTACTTGGTCGAGGTGGCTCCTGCCTTCGCGCGAACCTGCGCGACGACCTTCGGAGTGCGCGCCGATCGCGTCTCCGGCCGCTTCGCCGACGTGATCCATTCCACGAATTCCTTGCGATGCGAGAAGGAGAACGCGTCGAAGCCGGACCGGAGCTTCGCAGCCGAGAGAGCGCGCGCGAGATCGGCGGGCACCGTCACGGTCCGCGGAGCGGCGTCGACTTCGAGCGACACGCGGGCGCGGCCGCCCGGGACGAGCTTCGCGGCGTCGCGGACTTCCTTACGCGCGGGGAGGTAATAGCGGCCGCCGTAGACGGCGATCGTCGAACGGTACTTCGCCCCGTTCAGTGTCACGCGGACCGGCACGCGCTTTCCCGCGCCGAGTTTTTTCACGACCGTCTCCGGAATCTCGACGAACAGGACGCCGCCAGGATTTGGCTGTGCGATCGTCGTGAACGAGACCGCGGTCATGTGCGGGCCGGCGTGGGCGTCTTCATCGATACGGCAGTGAATGCCGGGACCGGACGGGTGAAGCCTTTCAGCGTTAGGTCGCCGACCGCGGAAGTCTCGGCGTCGGCCTCGACCGCCGCGTGGACTCGTTGGCTGAGCAGGATCTGTCCCGCCTTCGCTTCGGCCGAAAGTCGCTGAGCGAGGATCACGACGTTGCCGATCGCGCCGTAGTCGTAACGCCCCTCGAACCCGATCCGTCCCAGCGTCGCGTAGCCGGTCGCGATGCCCACGCCGAACCCGAGGTCGTAGCCACGCTTCTGCCACGCACGCGCCATTTCTTCGAAGCTCTCGCGCATCGCGCACGCCATGCGCACCGCCTGCAGCTCGTGGCGGTCGACCGGCAGCGGGTCGTTGAAGAAGACCATCATCCCGTCACCCGCGAAGTGCTCGAGCGTCCCTTTGTGCTCGACGATGATCTCGCCCATGGCGCGGTGATAATCGCGCAGCACGCCGAGCACTTCCTCGGGCTCGGCGGCCTCGGCGAACGCGGTGAAATTGCGAAGATCGCAGAACGCCACGGTGATCTGGCGGCGATGGCCCTCGAGCATCTTCGCGCCCTGCTCGCTCGTGATGAGCGCGGCGACCTGCGGCGACAGGAAGCGCGACAGCTCCCCGCGCTGACGCTCGACTGTCTGGAAGAGCTCGACGTTGGCGATCGCGATCGCAGCCTGATCGGCGAACGTCTCGAGGAGCTCGATTTGCTTCGGCGTGAACGGCTGCATTTCCATACGGCGGATCGCGATGCCACCGATCCCGACGCCGTGTCGAATGAGGGGCACTGAAAGAGCGGTCCGGTATCCCCAGCGGCGCTGTAGCTGGACGCTGATCGGGTACTCGGCCGGGTCGAGATGAACCGCGTCCTCCGTGTGAATCGGACGCCGGTCGAGGATGGCCCGACCGATGACCGATCCACGGCTGAGCGGTAGGGACTCATCCGCGGCGAGTCCAGGGATCGGCCCGAAGTGCGCCCACTGCTTCAGGACCTGGCCCTCGACGCGATAGACGTGCGCGTCACTCGCTCCGCAGACCCGCGCTGCGCTCTCGGCGATCGCGTCAAGGACGGGCTGAACCTCCGTTGGCGAAGCGGCCATCACGCGGAGGATTTCGCTCGTTGCCGTCTGCCGCTCGAGAGCCTCCTTTTTCTCGTTGAAGAGACGGACGTTCTCTATCGCGATCGATGCCTGATCGGCGAAGGTTTCGACGAGATGGATCTGCTCGGGCGTGAACGGCTTGGCCACGCTACGCCGCAGGATGAGGACGCCGACGATCTCCTGGCCGCGGGTCAGCGGGACGCCGACGAGCGAGCGGAACTTGAAGAGGCCGTTACCGAGGTCGTAGTCAGGATCGGCGAGGACGTCGACGATCGTCGTCGTCCGCTTTTCCATGAGGACCCGGCCCGTCAGACTCCGCCGATCCGGGTCGATCGGCTCATTGCGCCAGTTTCGCTCGAGGAAGTCAGGCTCGATGTCGCCGGCGTTGGCGACAATGCGCCACCCGTCGCTCTTGAGCTGCGCGATGGATCCGTTGTCCGCGGCGCACAGCGCCACGGCGTTCATCGCAACGCTTTCGAGGACCCGATTCAGATCGAACACAGACCGGCTCATGTCCTTGAGGACTTCGGAGATCGCTGTCTGCCGCTCGAGCGACTCTTTCGCGGCGGTGAAAAGCCGGACGTTCTCAATGGCGATCGCGGCCTGATGTGCGAATGTCTCCAGAAGCGCTATCTCTCGCGCCGAGAACGGTCTTGGCGTGCGGCGACGCGCGATGACGACGCCGAGGACCTCACGACCACGAAGGAGCGGGACGCCGAGCATCGTTCGCTCGCCCCCGGGCTGCTCTCGCGACCATTGGTCGTATTCCTGGTCCAGGGAGATGTCCGGGATATGGACGGTACGTCCATCCGCGGCGACGCGCCCCGTCACGGTCGCCCGGGTTCCCGGTCGGATGAAATCGTGGCCGTGCCGGGCACTCTCCCTGTCGAGCTCATCTTCGTGCGCCGTTGCGCCCATCCCGGCCAGTCCGCGGAAGACGTCGCCCTCGCGCAGCTGGATCGCGGCCGTGTCCGCGCGTGCAAGCTCCAGCGCCTTGCGGAGGATCGTGTCGAATACGGGTTTGAGGTCCGTCGTGGTGCGGCTGATCACCGCCAGGATCTCGCTGAGCGCGGCTTCGCGCTCCCGCGATTCCGCGAGCTCCCGTTCCAGATCTGCCGCTCCGCCCAACTCTCGCCTCCCGCCAAGCCATCCTAGTGACCGTGTTCCGAAGCCGGAAGTGATAATCCCGCCGTGAGCGTCCACATCTCCCGACACATCGACGACGCGCTGGGGGAGCTTGCCGGCCGAAAGGACGCCACGATCCTCGCCGGGGGCACCGACCTGTTGGTCGAGATCAACTTCGGACGCCAGCGCCCGGCGCACATCGTCGCCATCGACCGCGTCGACGAGCTGAAGGACCACTCCCGCAACGGCCACGTTCGGATGGGCGCGCTCTTCACGTACACGCGGATGCTCGAGACGGATGTCGGCTCACCTGCGCTCCAGGAAGCGGCGCGGACGATCGGCTCGCCGCAGATCCGTAACGCCGCGACGATCGGTGGAAACATCGGGACCTGCTCGCCGGCCGGCGACGCGTTGCCGGTCCTCGCCGCGCTCGAGGCCACCGTCGTGTTGAGATCGAAAACGGGCGAACGCCGTGTGGCTTTCGGCGACTTCATGACCGGTCCCAAGAAATCAGTTCGGCGCGCCGACGAGCTCATCGTCGCGGTCGAATGGGACGATGCTGGTGCAGCGCAGACATACATGTTTGCGGCGACGCGGAATGCAATGGCCATCTCGATCGCCGGCCTCGCACTGGTCGTGGACCGCGCGCGACGTCGCGTCGGAGTCGGCCTCGGCTCCTGTGGACCGACGATCATCCGCGCGGCCGAGGCCGAACGCTTCGCCGCCGGACTCTTTGAAGAATCCGGATGGGATCGACCCGTTCGGCCGAGCGACGCCGCGGCGCGGGAATTTGGTCGGCTCGCGGCCCGAGCCGCCAAGCCGATCGATGACGTCCGCGGAACGGCGGCCTATCGCCGTCACGTGCTCGCGGTGATGGGAGCGCGCGCGCTCGCGCGTGTCGCGGTCATCCCGTGAGGATCAAGCTCACGGTGAACGGCGACGAGCGCGAGGCCGAGGCTGCGGATCACGAGAGCCTGCTGACCGTCCTTCGCGACAATCTCGGCCTTCCCGGGAGCAAGAACGCTTGCGAGCAGGGCGAGTGTGGCTCGTGCTCCGTCCTCATGGACGGCGATCTGGTCTGCGCGTGCCTGGTCCTCGGCGCCGCCGCGGCGGGGCGGAACATTCAGACCGTCGAGTCACTCTCCGACGGCGATCAGCTTCATCCGATTCAGCGCGCGTTCGTCGACGCGGGTGCGGTGCAGTGCGGGTTCTGCACGCCGGGACTCATCGTCGCGACGTATTCGCTCCTCAAGCGGAACCCCGAACCGAGCGAACAGGAAGTGCGCGAAGCGCTCTCCGGGAACATCTGCCGCTGCACGGGATACGGCAAGATCCTCGAGGCCGTGGATCGTGCATCCGGCGCGATGTACCGCCTATGAGCACCGCTCTCCCGCGAACGCGTATCCGCGGCGGTGTCGGCGAGTCGGTCGAGCGACCCGACAGCGCGCCAAAGGTGAAGGGCGAGTTCCAGTACGGCAGCGATCTGCGTCGCGAAGGGATGCTCTTCGGCGCGACCGTCCGTAGCCCACATCCGCATGCGCGCATCGCCGGAATCGACACGGCCGCCGCGAAGAAGATGAGCGGCGTGAAGGCGATCATCACCGCGGGCGAGCTGCCCACGCGTGAGCTCTTCGGCCTCATGAAGCTCGACCAGCCTGTCCTCGCGAGCGGCAAGGTCCGGTACGTCGGAGAGCCGGTCGCGATCCTCGCGGCCGAGACCCCGGAAGAAGCGCGACTGGCGGCGCGTGCCATCGCGGTGCGGTATGAGCAGCTGGCGCCGATCACCGATCCCGTCGCGGCGCTGCAGCCGGATGCCGCGAAGCTGCACCTGAAAGGGAACGTGATCGAAGACGTTCTGGTCGAGCACGGCGATCCGGACGCACGTGCGGACGTCGTCGTCGAAGGCGAGTACGAGCTCGGCATGCAGGATCAGGCCGCGCTCGGGCCCGAGGCGGGCCTCGCGATCCCGCGGCAGGACGGCGGTGTGGAGTTGCACATCGCGACGCAGTGGCTCCACGAGGATCTGCGTCAGATCGCGCCCTGCCTGGGGCTGCCCGAATCGAAGGTGCACCTTGTGCTCGCCGGCGTCGGCGGCGCGTTCGGCGCGCGCGAGGACGTCACCCTTCAGATTCACACGTGCCTGCTCGCGCTCGCGACGAAGCGCCCAGTCCGTATGACGTACGGACGCGAAGAGTCCTTCTACGGTCACGTCCATCGCCACCCGGCGAAGCTCTGGTACACGCACGGAGCGACGAAAGACGGCGAGCTCGTGTTCGTGCGCGCGACGATCGTCCTCGATGGAGGCGCATACGCGTCGTCGAGCCCGGCGGTCGTCGCGAACGCGGCCTGCTTCGGCGCCGGACCGTATCGCGTTCCCAACGCGCGAGTACACGCGGTCGGCGTGTACACGAATAACCCGCCGACCGGCGCGATGCGCGGCTTCGGCGCGGTCCAGTCGTGCTTCGCGTACGAATCGCAGATGGACAAGCTCGCCGCTGCGGTGCACATCGATCCTGTCGACCTTCGCGAGAGAAATGCGCTTCGAAACGGCGATCGCATCATCACGAGCCAGCCGGTGGAGGGGAGCGCGCCAGTCGCGGACGTCATCCGCCGGTGCGCCGACGTCGCGATGCCCGCCAGCGAGATACCAACGGACCCGATCGCCCTCCCAGGCGGACTGGGCAATCTCACGCACGGCGAAGGCGTGCGGCGAGGCATCGGTTATGCGGCCGGCATGAAGAACGTCTGCTACTCGCACGGGTTCGACGATTTCTCCACCGCGCGCGTTCGGCTGGCGCGTGACGCGCGCGGACCGATCGCGCACGTGCACACCGCCGCCGCGGAGGTGGGGCAGGGGATCGTGACCGTCTGCGCTCAGATCGCGCGTACAGAGCTCGGCCTCGAGCGCGTCGAGGTCGACCGGCCCGACACCACGATCGGCTCGTCCGGATCGTCGTCGGCCTCGCGGCAAACCTGGATGACCGGCGGCGCGGTGCTCGCCGCGTGTCGCGAGGTGAAAGCCGAGCTCCTCGCGCGTGCACGCAAAGCGGGACGATCGCCGGACGATCTTGGAGCGCTTCTCGACGAGCCGATCGATCGGACAGTCACGCACCGTCACAGCGACACCGAGCCCCGCGATCCCAAGACACAGAACCAGGGCCACGTCGCGTTTCTCTTCGCGGCGCACCGCGCTGTCGTTGACGTCGATGTGGAGACGGGTCTGGTGAAGGTCGTGCAGATCGCGACGGCGCAGGACGTCGGGAAGGCGATCAACCCCGTCGCCGTGGTCGGTCAGATCGAAGGCGGCATCGCGCAGGGCCTCGGGCTTGCGGTGATGGAGGAGGTGCAGCTCCGCGACGGCCTCGTGCGCAACGCCTCGTTCACCGATTACCTGCTGCCCACGACGCTCGACATGCCGCCGGTCGTGACCGAGCTCATCGAGCACCCCCATCCC
>Ga0307277_10000354_pt1 | contig 16627 bp, 12 predicted proteins | sample ER_DNA_116_FD_194473 | JGI IMG/M metagenome (GOLD analysis project Ga0307277, IMG submission 194473) | Bulk soil microbial communities from the East River watershed near Crested Butte, Colorado, United States - ER_DNA_116 | ecosystem: Environmental > Terrestrial > Soil > Floodplain | place...
AGAACCGCCCCGGCTTGTAGCCACGCACCTTCGCCTCGGGTGTCATCGAGTAGAGCTCGCGGATGTGGTCGAAGAGCTTGGTGTAGGTGGCCGGGTTCGATCGTGGCGTGCGCCCGATCGGCGACTGATCGATGTCGATCACCTTGTCGAACACGTCGATCCCTTCGACCGAGTCGTGCTCGCCCGGCTTCGTCCGCGTGCGGTGCAGCTTGTTGGCGAGGGCCTTGAGCACGATCTCGTTCACCAGCGTCGACTTGCCTGAACCGGACACACCTGTCACGCAGACGAACTTCCCGATCGGGAACTCGACGTCGAGGTCCTTCAGGTTGTGCTGTGAGGCTCCACGCACCCAGAAGGAGCCATTGTCCTCCGTGCGGCGCTCGGTCACGGGAATCACGCGGCGGCGCGACAGGAACTGTCCGGTCACCGAGTCCTTGGTCCGTTCGACCTTGGTCGCCGTCCCCTCGGCGACCACATGGCCGCCGTGCTCCCCTGCGCCGGGGCCCATGTCGACGAGCCAGTCGGAGGAACGCATCATCTGCTCGTCGTGCTCGACCACCAGCACGGTGTTGCCGAGATCGCGCAGGCGCTCGAGTGTCCCGATCAGCTTGTCGTTGTCTCGCTGGTGAAGGCCGATCGAAGGCTCGTCCAGGATGTAGAGCACGCCGACGAGCTGGGAGCCTATCTGCGTCGCCAGCCGCAGCCGCTGTGCCTCTCCTCCCGACAGCGTCGCCGAGGCTCGGTCGAGCTGCAAGTAGCCGACGCCGACGTTGTCGAGAAACATCAGGCGCTCGCGGATCTCCTTCACGATGCGCGCGCCGATGAGCTGCTCGGTCTCCGTGAGCTTGAGCTGGTCCAGGAATTCAAGCGCGCGGGTGACAGACATCTGCGTGAACTCGTGAATGTTCTTGCCGCCGACCGTGACGGCGAGCACCTCAGGCTTCAGGCGAGCGCCGTTGCACACCGGGCATGGCCGGAAGGACATGTACTCCTCGATGCGTTCGCGCTGCGTGGCGGAGTCGGTCTCGCGGTAGCGCCGCTCGAGGCTCGGGATGATGCCCTCGAAGGCGAGCATGTAGGAGCGGCGGCGGTTCATCCGGTTGCGATAGCTGACGTACACGCGCTCGCCCTCGGTGCCGTAGAGGAACAGATCCTCTTCCTCCTCGGAGAGGTTCTCCCAAGGCTCGTCGAGCGGGATCTCGTAGCGCTCGGCGATCGCCTGAATGACCGACTCGTAGAAGCCCGAATTGCCCACGGACCACGGCACGAGCGCGCCCTCGGAGATCGACAAGCTCGTATCGGGAACGAGCAGGTCCGGGTCGATCTCCTGCTGCGAGCCCAGACCGGTGCAGCGCGGACACGCGCCGTGCGGGGAGTTGAAGGAGAAGATCCGCGGCTGCAGCTCGGGGAGCGAGACGCCGTGGTCGGGACACGCGAACTTCTCGCTGAAGAGCAGCGTGCGGCCCTCGTCGACGAGATCGATGGCGACGAGCCCCTCTGCAAGTTGCGCTGCGGTCTCGACGGACTGCGCGAGCCGGGTGCGTAGATCGGGCTTCATCGTGAGCCGGTCGACGACCACCTCGATCGTGTGCTTGAACTTCTTGTCGAGAGTGATCTCTTCCTCGAGCAGGTGCAGCTCGCCGTCAACCTTCACGCGGGTGAAGCCCTCGTTGCGCAGCTCTTCGAAGACGTCCTTGTACTCGCCCTTCCGGTCGCGGACCACCGGGGCATTGACGGTGAACTTCGTCCCCTCCGGCAGCTGGAGGATCTGGTCGACGATCGACTCCTGGCTCTGCCCGGTGATCGGCTTGCCGCAGACCGGGCAGTGCGGCCGGCCGACCCGCGCGTAGAGAAGGCGCAGGTAGTCGTAGATCTCGGTGACCGTGCCCACCGTCGAGCGCGGGTTCCGTGACGTCGTCTTCTGGTCGATCGAGATCGCCGGCGAGAGCCCTTCGATCGAGTCGACGTCGGGCTTCTCCATCATCTGGAGGAACTGGCGCGCGTAAGCCGAGAGGCTTTCGACGTAGCGCCGCTGGCCCTCCGCATAGATCGTGTCGAAGGCCAGCGACGACTTGCCGGAGCCAGAGAGCCCAGTGATGCAGATCAGCTTGTTCCGGGGCAGCCGGACGTCGATGTCCTTGAGGTTGTGCTCCCGGGCACCGTGGACGACCAGCTCTTCTTGCGCCATAACCGGCCCAGTTTAGCTAGGCGGATCGGATCGAACAAGTGTTCGTTCCACGTCCGGCAAACCCACTGACAGAGCCGAAAACGTCAGCCGCTGAGACGCTCGACGAGGCCGTACACCCGGCGCGGCTCCGGCACGTAGTCGATCTCGAGGTCGCCGGCGACGATCGTCCCGTAACCCAGCAGTCGTCCAACCAGGCTCTGCTCGATCTCGACCGCCCCGAGTCGAGAAAGGCGCACGGCCGCCGCGCGACGGTGGAGCGTCCCGTGAACGACGAACAGCTTCTCGGTGGTCAGGATGACGCGCGTCCGCTCCCACTTCCACACCGCGCGAAGCGCGATGCCCGCGCCTCCCACCTGCAGCAGCACACCCGCGATCGAGGCCGGCCAACCGATTGCCATGCACCCGATGCCGACCACGGCAAGCCCGAGCGCACGCACGAATGATCCGGCCAGGACGACAACATGTCGCCGCTCGTCGAGGCAGACGCGCTCTCCGTCGGATGTAATCATCGCGTTTGCGGCTTTCGCCAGACGGCGAAAGATCCCTGTTATGAAGGAAACAGCACAACGCGCCGCCCTCTCGACCCTGGTCGTCATAGCGATCGTCGCCGTGGCACTCGCGCTCTGGAAACTCAAGCTCGTCCTCGCACTCGTCTTTCTCGCCTTCATCCTGGCCGCAGCGCTTCGCCCGGGGATCGAGAGGCTCGCGCGGGCCGGGATCCCGCGAGGGCTCGGTCTGCTCATCCATTACGTCGTCCTGATCGGATTGGTCGCGCTTGCACTCTGGTTCGTCGTGCCCCGGGCGGTCGACCAGGTGCAGAGCGCCCTGGGCGGAACGACGCAGGCGCAGATCCACGAGCAGGCAAAGCAGTCGAAAGGGATCAAGCACGACATCCTCACTGCGATCGACAAGCGCCTGCGCGAGGTGCCCAAGGCGAGCAACCTCCTTCACCCCGCCGTCGAGGTGACCCTGAAGGTCTTCGAGGTTCTGATCGGGATCTTTTTCGTTCTGGCCACAGCCGCCTACTGGATCTTCGAGCGCGAGCGAGCAGTCGACTTCGTCGCCTCGCTCTTACCACGTCCGAGGCGCAAGAAGCTGCGCGACACCTGGGACTTGATCGACCTCAAGCTCGGCGCTTTCGTGCGCGGCCAGGCAGTTCTCATCGTGCTCGTCGGAACGGTGCTCTCGCTTGCGTTCTGGGCAATCGGCGAGCCGTACTTCATCCTGATCGGAGCGTTTGCCGGCGTAGTGGAGATCGTGCCTGTCATCGGCCCGATCTCGGCGGGCGCGCTTGCGGTCGCCGTCGGGGCGACCGACTCGTGGCACGTGGCGCTCGCCGCCGGGATCTGCGTGCTCGTCGTTCGGCTGATCGAGGACTACCTGATCGTGCCGCGCGTGCTCGGAGAAGCGGTCGGTTTGTCGCCGCTCCTCGTCCTGGTCTCCGTCACCGCTGTGGGAATCCTCTTCGGCGGGTTCGCGGTCGTGCTCGCTGTTCCACTCGTCGCAGTCCTCGTCACGGTGCTCGACGTCGTCGTACGCGATGTCGACCCGGCCGAGGAAGACGTGCCGACCGTGCTGTTTCCTGCGAAGGACGCAGAGACGTAAGGCTCAGGCGCGAAGCGACCGAGTCAGCGCGATCGCCGACACGGCCTCGGCCAACCGGTTCGTTGCCGGTCGGCCATCCTCAGGCGAAGCTTTGGCTTGGAAGCTCGTTAAGCCTTGCGCCAGCGGCCGAAGATCAGACCGCCAAGGGTGAAGCCCAGACCGAAGGTTCCGATGGCGAAGCCGCCGATTGCCAGGGACTTGCGCCAGGTCGAGAGTCGCTGCCAGCGGCCGAGCGCTTCGCGCTCTTCCGTCGTAAGCGGCTCGCCTCTGCGTTGCTTGCGGATCGCGCCGCCCGCCCGGAGACCGAGGTAGAGGTCGTCAAAAATTTCGGCAGACTCTTCGGTCACGCGGCTCACAATATAGCCTCCACCGGCTGTGCTTACACGCGTTTTACACCTGTCCGACCTCCATTACGGAGCAGGCGACGACAAGGCGATCGAGCGGGGCGCACCGGTCCTGATCGACCGTTTTCAGCCCGAGCTCGTGATCGCGAGCGGCGATCTCAGCCATCGAGGCGAGCCCGGTCAGCTTGCCGATTCAGCTCGCTTCCTCCGGAGTCTCGGCCCTCCCGTCCTGGCAATACCGGGCAACCACGACATCCCGTACACCTTGCCTGCGCGCTTCACGCGCTCTTTCCGCGCATTTGAAGATGAATGGGAGACGACCGAGCCGACGTATTCGTCCCCCACGCTGCACGTCATCGGCCTCAACTCCGTGCGGCCGTGGCGCCACCAGTCCGGGGGCATCCGCACCCATCAGCTGGAGCACGCCGAGGAGCGTTTGCGTGCCGCCTCGGCGGACGCCTACAGCATCGTCGTGCTGCACCACCATCTCGTCGGAGCGCCCTGGCGGTCGCGCAAGAAGCCGGTCGCACGCCGCAATCATGTTCTCGGGTCGTTGGTGGCAGCGGGCGCCGACCTGATTCTGGCCGGCCACATCCATCAGGCGGCAGTCAGCGAGAGGCGCGAGTTCGAAATCTCGCAGGGAGGGGAGCTCGGAGTGGTCGTTTCGGTTGCACCAGGCCTCGGCCAGCCGCGGCCCAAGAGGCAGGGGGAGGCGCGCGGCCTGCATCTCTACGGGATCGAAGAGAAGTGCCTCCGCATCCGGACGTACATCTGGCGCGACACGGATTGGGCGCTCACGGCCGAGCGGACGTTCCCGCGCGGCCGTGAGACCCTCGAGTCCGAACCGGCTTAGACCCTGGCGGGACGGGCGCCGCGATTCCCGAAGGCTCGACCTACGAGCGCAACGAGGATGACCGCGACGATGACACCGATGATGAACGCAAGCCATCCACTCGAGATAAAGGCCGCGATGATCATCGAGATGATTCCGATGGCGATGGTGAGCAGCCAGCCCATGGGGTCAGACCCCGGATGGAAAAGCCGGCCGAGTGCGCCCACGATCGCTCCTACGATGATGAACCATATGAAGTGCATGGCGGCTGGATTCCCGCCCGCACAGGGCGCAAACGTCTAGACGCTGCTCTGCAGCTGGGCCCTTTTCGTCTCGTACTCCTCGTCCGTGAGGATCCCGGCTTCGTGGAGGTCGCTGAGCTTCCGGAGATTCGACTCGGCTGGGCTCTCGGCGTCGACGCCCTGGGCCTGTCCCTGCGCCTGCCGCATCAGATCTTCCATCTTGTTGCGCCGCTCGTTGAACTTGTCGATCCCGATGCCGCGCTCGGGGAACTTGAGCGCCTCCGGGCCGGTGAGCGGACGCTTTTGGACGAAACGCCGGTACGCGACCACGAGCAGCACGGCGCCCAGGAAGGAGAGGAGCCCGATCGCCTGCGTTCCCCTCCCCCAGATTCCAATCGCGATCGCCCCACCGGCCGCCGACCCGACCAGGCCGATCGCAACGGTGAGCCACACGGGCATCGGATCAGGCCCCGGCACGGCAAGGCGTGCCAGGCCGCCAGTGATGAAGCCGAAGAACATGACGAGGATGATCGCGCCCAGCACGCGCGAGAGTTTAGGTGGTGGCGGAAGCTGGAGTGCGGGCGGCCGCAATCAGCTCGCGCCGCAGCTCCTTGATCTCGTCGCGCAGCTTCGCCGCGTATTCGAACCTGAGCTCCTGGGCTGCGGTGAACATCTCCTCCTCGAGCTCGATGACCAGCTTCTCGAGGTCGCTCGGCGTCAGGCCTTCGAGGTCCTTGCGGCCCCGGCGACGCTTCGAGCTGGGGACCGTCGGCGAGTCGAGCGTCAGGAACTCCGCGATATCGGACACTCCCTTGACGATCGATTCCGGGGTAATCCCGTGCTCTTCGTTGTAGGCGAGCTGCACAGAGCGGCGCCGGTTCGTCTCGCTCAGCGCGCCTTCGATCGCTTCCGTGCGCTTGTCCGCGTACATCAGGACCTTGCCGTTGATGTGCCGTGCCGCCCGGCCGATCGTCTGGATCAGAGCCGTCTTGCCGCGCAGGAAGCCCTCCTTGTCGGCGTCGAGAATCGCGACGAGCGACACCTCCGGGAGGTCGAGCCCTTCGCGCAGGAGGTTCACGCCGACCAGGACGTCGTAGTCGCCGAGCCGTAGCTCACGGATGATCTGAATCCGCTCGAGCGTGTCGATCTCCGAGTGTAGGTAGCGCGCCTTGACGCCGGACTCGAGCAGATAGTCCGTCAGGTCCTCCGCCATCTTCTTCGTCAGCGTCGTGACCAGCACGCGCTCGCCGACCTCCTCACGACGCCGGATCTCGTTCAGGAGGTCATCGATCTGGTTCTGCGTCGGGCGAAGCTCCACTTCGGGGTCGACGACACCGGTCGGCCTGATCAACTGCTCGGCCACGCGGGTGGCATGGCGGCCCTCGAACGGTCCCGGCGTCGCCGAGACGAACACGAGCTGCGGCACCTTCTCGAGGAACTCGTCGAAGCGAAGCGGCCGGTTGTCGAGCGCGGACGGCAGCCGGAAGCCGTAGTCGACGAGCGTCTGCTTGCGGGAGCGGTCGCCCTCGTGCATGCCGCCGATCTGCGGGATGGTCTGGTGCGACTCGTCGACGAAGACGATGAAGTCTTTCGGGAAATAGTCGAGCAACGTGAATGGATGGGTTCCAGGCGCGCGACCCTCGAGGATGCGCGAGTAGTTCTCGATCCCGTTGCAGAAGCCGAGCTCCTTCATCATCTCGAGGTCGTATTCCGTGCGCTGCCGCAGCCGGTGGGCCTCGAGCATCTTCCCTTCGAGCTCCAGCCGCTTGACGCTTTCCTCCAGCTCGTGCCTGATTTCCGAGACGGCACGCTCGATCGTCGGCCGCGAGGTCACGTACTCGGTCGCCGGCCAGATCGCGATGTTGTCGAGCTTCGCGTAGATCTCACCCGTGATCGGGTCGAAGTGGCTGATCTGCTCGACCTCGTCGCCGAAGAAGGAGATCCGGTAGGCGGTCTCCTGGTTCGCCGGCTGCACCTCGACGACGTCGCCCTTAACCCTGAAGCGGCCGCGGCCGAGCACAGCGTCGTTGCGAACGTACTGCGAGTCGATGAGCTTGCGCAGCATCAGATCGCGGTCGTGCTCCTCGCCGACCTCGAGGATGATCACGCGCTCGCGCCATTCCTCGGGCGAACCAAGACCATAGATGCAGGACACCGACGCGACGACGACGACGTCACGCCGCGTGAAGAGCGCCGACGTCGCAGCCAGCCGGAGCCGCGCGATGTCGTCGTTCTGGGAGGAGTCCTTCTCGATGTAAAGGTCCGCCTGGGGGACGTAGGCCTCGGGCTGGTAGTAGTCGTAATAGGAGACGAAGTACTCGACAGCGTTGTTCGGGAAGAACTCCCTGAACTCGTTGCAGAGCTGCGCCGCCAAAGTCTTGTTGTGCGCGATCACCAGAGCGGGGCGACCGATCTTCTCGATCGTCCAGGCCATCGTCGCCGTCTTGCCGGTGCCGGTGGCTCCGAGCAGCGTCTGGTACCGGTCGCCGGCCTCCAGGCCTTCCGCCAGGGTTGCGACAGCCGTCGGCTGATCTCCTGTCGGGACGTAAGACGCCGTTGTTTTGAACTCGGCCATTCGGGCCAAGGGTAGCCTCCATGGACGTCGTGATGGAACGAGCTACGGCACCGCCGCCCTACCACGCGTACGCGACGATCACAGGCGTCTTCGTCGCGGGGCTCGCCCTGTCCGGTGGCATTGCGCGCCTGCTCGGGCGAGACCCGCGTAAGCAAACGTGGCTTGATCTGGCCACCCTGTCCGCGGCCACCTTCAAGGCGTCGCGTACGATCGCCCGCGACGACGTGACGAGCTTCCTGCGCGAGCCCTTCGTGGAGGGCGATCCCAGCGACTCGGAGGACGAGCACCCTGTTCAGACCGGCGGCATGGAGCAGGCGATCGGCGAGCTCGTCACGTGCAGCCGCTGCGTCGGCACCTGGGTCGCCGCGGGCCTCGCGACGACACAGGTGCTGGCCCCGCGTTTCGGCCGCATGCTCACCTGGACGCTCGCCGGTGCAGGAATCAACGATTTTCTGCAGGCGGGATTTACCGCGCTGACGCGGAAGGCGAACGAGCTCGAGCGCTAGCCCGAACGGAGCCGCCGCTTCGCGAGTAGGAGCAACTCGTCGATGCCACCGCAGATCTCACAGCGGTACACCCGAATCGTGCCGTCCTTGCTCGCCGTGACGATCGTCTGTCCGTCACGCCCGGCAAAAGCGGCTCCGATCAGGGGGTCCGTGGGACCGCGGAGGAAGAAAGGGCGCCGGCCGGTCAATGCCGAGCCCACGCCCGCGGTGCTCGGGCCCGCGGTCACCACCCACCGTCCGTCCGGGCTGAAGGCGGCTCCTCGGAGTGGCCCGAAGTGCCACCGGATCACACGCTGAAGGCGCCCGTGCACGTTCCAGATTCGCGCTTCGTGGTCCACGCTTGCCGTCAACAGCAGCTTCCCGTTTGGCGAGAACATGACGCTGGTGATCGCGGCTTCGTGGGCCGGAAAGGTGCGCAGCACCCGTCCCGTGCTCAGATCCCGGAGCCGGACGAACCCCTTCGCGTCGCCGGTCGCCAGGAGCTTCTCGTCCCGACTGAAGCCGAGCGCCGTCACCCCAGGCCCTTTCGCGGGCAGAACCTGCGCCGGGCGACCCCTGCCTCCGATCGTGACCGAACCGTCGGCAAATCCACGCGCGACTCTCTTCGTACGAGGCGCCACGGCGAGGCTGAGCGTCGGCCGCGTGACGACGATCGGACCGTTGGGGCCAAACGCAACTGCCGTCACCCGGCGATGGACCCGCACCGAGGAGAGCACGCGGCGACGGCCGACCTTACGCACGCGCGCCACACCGCGGTTGTCTCCGACGATGACACGGCTGCCGTCGGCGCTCACAGCGAAAGCGGTCAGCGAGGATTGGTGCGCAACGGCGCGAAGATCGGGCTCCGTCCCTGAGTCCCACAGCCGCGCGGTTCCGTCGTCGCTCGAGGTGAGAACCGAACGACCGTCCGGGCTGAACTCGACCGAATTGATCGCGCCGGTATGTCCCAACAGGACTTCGACGGGCTTACCGGTTGTCAATCCCGTACGCGCCTTCGTGTCACGGCTTCCGGTGGCAATCGACCGACCCGAGGGATTGAAAGCGATCTTGGTGGTGGGATTCAGATGGCCGAACATGATTCCCACCTGGAATCCGCTTCGTGCTTCCCAGATCCGTGCCGTGCCGTCTGCGACCGCTGCCGCGACGAGGATTCCGTTGGGACTGAAGACGGCGGCGGCGATCGAACTGCCAGGCTTAGGGCCGCGCAGGACTCGGATCAGCCGATCGGTCACGGTCGACCAGACGCGCACGACGCCTTCATGGCTGCAGGTGAGGAATGACGACCCATTCGGACTGAAGGAGACGCAGTGGACCAGCCCCTTGTGGTCGAGTCGTTTCACGAGCAAGCCCGTCAGGAGCGAGTACATCCGCGCATAACGGTCGTTGCCGAAGGTCAGGAGCAGTCCTCCTCCTGGACTGACCGCGCCCCCTTTCGGCCGAGCCTTGCCGCTGGTTCGGATCGTCCGAAGCAATCTCCCGTCACTCGTACGCCAGAGGCGAATCAGTCCGGTCCGCGCGATTGTCAGCACACGCTTCGAATGGCTTGCGAAGAACGTCGTCGTGACCGGTCCTCCTGCTTCGAGTTGCCGGAGGGGAGAGTCAGCCTTTCCCCAGATTCGAGCCGTGCCGTCCCTGCCTCCCGCCAGGATGAGTCGCCCGTCGTCGTCATAGGTCGCCGCCGTCACCGGGCCGCCTAGATCGAGGATCCGCTCCGGAGTGCTGGAGCCGACCTTGTACACGCGGACCTTGCCGTCCTCGGAGCCGGTGACGATGTGTCCTCCCGCCGGGTCGAAGTGCGCGATCCGGACGGGCCCGTTCGCATGAAGCACCTCGCGTTGCAGAGCGGCTCTGAGCGCGTCGCGAAGCACTTCCTCCTCGTGTCCTCCGGGTTCGAGCTGCGCCGCCCGCATCGCGAGCTTGATGCTCGTCTGTGGATTCACATCGAGGAAGCTGCTCGCAGCAGCCGCAAGCTCGCGCGCGCGCGCACGTTGCGCCTGGGCACGCGAGTGGCTCCGCTCAACGAGGGCGAACACGGCGATCGCAGCAACGAGAACGAGACTGACGACCGCCGCGATGGCCACCCCGAACGCGCGACGTCGGCGGCGCTCGGCGTCGTGAACCGCGCGTTCGGCGCGATAACGGGCACCCCAACCCGCGACCGCATCGGCGAGCACGTCGTGATAGATCTCGTATCGGGTCCCCGCGCCGTTCTCGGAGCTGGCACGGACGATCCGCTCGGCTGCAAGCTGCCGCAGGACATCAGCAGCCTCCTGCTCTCCGATCTCGGCATAACCGGCGAGATCGCGGGTCCGGTGCGCGATCTTCGATCCGGACGGCGTGACGAGGAAGTTGTACATCGCAGCCGCGGCGTCCTTCTGCCGGGGCGAGAGATCTGCCATCGCGTGCTCGAGGTGATCCTGGACGATCTGCGTGGCGCCGCCGAGCTCGGTGAGCGTCGCTCGCCGGAGCAGCTTCGAGCCACGCTCGGCCTCGACCTCCCATAGCCTGCTCATGACGAGTTGCAGGTAGGGCGCCTCGATGCGATCGTCGTCACTAGGGGCGGTGACCACACCCCGGCCCACCGGAGCGAGCTCGACTCGCCCGGCAGCAACCTCGTCGAGGACGGCATCGACGAGCGCTGGTTCCACCTCGACCGGGCTTTCCGAAGGAACGAGCTCGTTGAACCGCCGCAGGGGACCGCGGATCGCGGCCTCCCCAGCGGTACGGTCGAGGTTCTCCAGCCTCAAACGGTTCGACAGAAGGTTGGGAATCACCGCCTTGAAGGCATCGAGCAAGGCGAGAGCGTCTTCGCGGATCCCGATCAGCACGTTCACACGCAGATCCGGCCTGCGAATGACGTCGGCCAGCTCCTCGACGAAGCTGCGATTTTGCTCGTGGTAGAGAAAGAACTCCTCGAACTGATCGAGCATCAGGTAGACGTCGCGCCCAGTGCGCGGGGCCAGATTCGCGAGTGCCTCGCCGGGATCGCCGATCCACGAGGAATGAATCCGAACGTCGACACCCGCCTCCTGGCGAAGCTTGTACGCAACACCAGCTCTCAGCACGGACGTCTTGCCGACGCCGGTCGACCCGAACAGCACCGTCAGGCGCGACGCCATCAGGTTCGCCGCGATCACCTGGCTGTCGCGGTCGCGCCCGAAGAAGAACAACGCGTCGACGGCGGAGTCTTCGAACGCCGAGAGGCCCTTGTAGGGCGAGGACGGAGCCGGCACCTCGTTCACGTCGTCGCCTCGGCGAGGTCGATGCCGGCGTAGCGCGCCAGGATGCCCGCGTATTGCTCGAGTGGAAGCTCGTGCACCTCGACGTCACGCCGCCTCCAGAACTCGCGCTCGAGCGGCATCGGTTCCGGTTGCACCGCCCACGAGCGATAGCTCAGCGGCTGATCACTCCAGAGCCGGTTGAGGATCACGCGGAGATTCCAGTCCGCCATCGTGTAACCGAGGAAGAGAAAGTGGCTGCGTCTCAGCTTCGCCGCCAGAGACACGGGGACAGCACCCGTGAGATCCGTCTGAGCGAGATAGTCGATGTAGTCGTCCTCAGTGACGACGAAGCTCTCCCACTCACGCTCCGGACCGCGGTCGACCTGTCCATGGAGCTTGAGGATGACCGTGCGCCGCTCCAGTGAAAGCTCGGTGGCGTACGTGTTGGGCAGATCGATGAGCCGGCCACCGCCGTCGGGCGTGATGTGGCAGAACTTGCCTCGGGCGGGGCCGGACGCGATGTAGGAGACGACATCGAATTCCTCGCCGGCTTCGAGGAACGCGGCTTCGAGCGCGAGGTCGTAGCTCGTCGTGACGATCAACTGGTGCGGCACGCCACGCTCGCGCAACACCGGCGGGATCGAGGCGAAGAACCGGTGTACAGCTGTCGGCGGGACATCGGCGTCGAGGAGGGCGTGCAGTTCGTCGTAGAGCGGCCCTGACCCCTTCATCACCGAGACGAATTGCGCGATACGCGGGAGTCCTGCCCCGTTCTCCACATAGTCGAAGCGTTCTGCGAGCCTGCCGGCCAGTTCTCCGACGTCTGCTCCGAGAACGGCAACAAGCCGACCTTCGAGCAAGGTCCGCAGCACCTCGTCGAAGTGATCCTCGGCAGGCGGCGCTGAGTCGGGAGCACGCAGCCCTGCGTCCTGTCGCAGGATCTCGCCGTGCAGCTGCTGCAGATCGCGGCCCGGCTCGATTCCGAGCTCGTCGACGAGCGTGCGGCGCGCGTCCTGGTAGATGCCGAGAGCCTCCGCCTGGCGTCCGGAGCGATACAGGGCAAGCATCAGGTGGGCGCGTAGACGCTCCCGGGTGGGATGGCGATCGACAAGTGCCTCAACCTCGCCGACGATCTCGGCGTGGCGGCCGGCCTCGAGGTCCGCGTCGATTCGTTCCTCGACGACCGCAAGCCGCTCCTCTTTCAGTCGCGCGATCTCGGACTGTGCGAACGGCTCGAATTCGAAGTCGGCCAGCGGAGCGCCGCGCCAGAGGGCGAGCGCTTCCCGCATCATGGTTGCGCGCTGCACGGGCTCCGTTGTCGCGCGGGCAGTCGCGATCAGGTGACGAAAGCGTGTCAGATCGACCTGGTCGGGTGTGATCGCGAGTGCGTATCCGGGCGGCTTCGTCACGAGCACGTCTGCGCCGAGCATCTTCCGAAGCTGTGAGATGAAGTTCTGGAGTGAGGTGCTCGCCGTGCGAGGCGGCTGCTCCGCCCAGAGCGAGTCGATCAAGCGGTCAGTCGACACTGCTTTCGGTGCCTCGAGGAGAAGGAGCGCGAGTACCGCGCGCTGCTTCAGCCCACCGAGTAGCAGCGTGCCCGTCTCATCGACGACTTCAAGTGGTCCGAGGATCCGAAAGTCAGGCATGTGAGGTTTGTAACACGGTCCTTTCCTTCTGAATAGCGACACGCCGACGAGACCCGGCCGGCCGGCTACGCACTCTCGAGGCTCCGGCTAACCGATCGCTAACCGCCGGCGTTAGCGACCCGTTAGCCGGCACTGAGGGAACCGTTGCGACCCCCTTCGACGGTGGCCGCATGGCTACCAACTCTCATCTCCAGCGCGGCGTTCAGCGCCGCATGGCCACGATGTTCCTCCTTGCAGCGGCGATCGGCGGCGGTGCCCTTGCAGGCAGGACGGCCCTCCCGGCTCAGACCTCCACCGCCGCCTCGACCCCGCAGAACTCCTCTGCGGCCCAGCCCTCGTCCTACGGTTGGCCCGTCAAGCCGTTCGACCGTCAGCACCCCGTCCGCGGCAGCTTCGCGGATCCACGCTCCATCTTCCGCGGCAACCCGACAGTGGCCGGCCTGATGACGAGCCGCTGCGCCTGCTCGTACCACCAGGGGATCGACATCTCAGCGGCCGACCGCACCGACGTCTATGCGGTCCGCTCAGGGGTCGTCCGGATCGTTACCCCTGACTGGGTCGAAGTGGACTCGGACGGCCGTACCGCCTTCCAGTACTGGCACATCCGCTCGGCGGTCAAGGTGGGCGATCACGTCCAGGCCCGTCAGACGGTTCTGGGTCAGATCCTCCACGCATCGGGGCACGTTCATCTGACCGAACTGCAGAACGGCAAGCCCACGAACCCCCTCGCGCCCGGCCACATCGGGCCGTATGCCGATTCCACGACTCCGCGCGTGAACACCATCACGTTCCGTCTGCGCGACGCCGGGCCAGATCTCCTGCCGGAATACCTGCACGGGACCATCGAGATCGTGGCGGCCGCAGCCGATACGCCGGCCGTTCCCGTCCCCGGAAAGTGGAACGGGCTGCCGGTCACCCCATCGAAGCTGACGTATCACGTCGAGTCGTTCCCGGATGAGCAAATGGTGATCCCGGAAACGACCTCGATCGACGTGAGCCGCAATCTGCCCGCCACCAGCGACATGTGGCACACATACGCACGCGGAACTCGCATGAACATGGTCCAGATGGGAACGCACCGCTACTGGTACCAGCCTGGCGTGTACCTCTTCAAGCTCTCCCTGGGGTTCGATACCCGTCAACTGAAGGACGGCGTCTACAGCATCACGGCTACCGCCTGGGACACGGCGGGCAACCACAGCTCGACGACGCAGGTCATCAACGTTCACAACCGCGAGACCTGGCTCAAAGGCTGAACCGGGCCAGGCGATGCCTCCCGCGGTTGGCGCCTGGTTAGAGGCGGCGCCGACCGTGGGGGCATGGCCACCGCCAGAAACTATCCACGCATTCTTCTGACCGCTTCGCTCCTCGGCCTCGTCTACGTCCTCGTGTCCGGAGGGAGCCCGCGGGCTGTCAAGGGTGAAGAACCTGAAGGCCGGGCGGAGCGGCTGCTTCCCACCAACCGGCCGACGGTCGAGGCCGCTTTCCCGCGAGAAAGCTATTCACCGGGAAGCCTCGCCCGGCTGGTCTTCTGGACAGGGGGCTCCCAGGTGTCCCTGACGATCTTCCGCGCAGGAACAGAGGACAGCCCGGTCCGCGCGCAGGACGTCATGCTCGGAACCGCCGTGACCTCGCCGCGGTGGATCGGAGCCGCCGAGCCCGGGCGCACGGTCCGGATTCGAATCGGCGAGTGGCCGAGCGGGCTCTACTTCGCCAAGCTCGTTGCACGCGGCGGCAAGGTCGGCTACGCGCCTTTCGTCCTTCGTCCGCGGGTCCTCGGCGAAAGTCACGTCGCCGCTGTCCTCTCGACGATGACGTGGCAGGCCTACAACTTCCACGACGATGACGGAAACGGCACGCTCGATACGTGGTACGCAGGCCAGCCGCATGCCCGCCTCGGTCGCCCGTACGAGAACCGAGGCGTCATCCCGCACTACAAGCACTACGAGCAGCCGTTCTTGCGCTGGCTGGTTTCGACCGCCCGCAACGTCGACTATCTGGCCGACGCGGACCTGGACGCTTCGTCGACGACCGGGCGCGTCCTCGCGGAAGCCTACGACCTGATCGTCTTTCCGGGGCACCACGAATACGTGACTCAGCACGAGTTCGACGTCGTGACCGGCTTCCGGAACCGCGGCGGCAGCCTCATGTTTCTGTCCGCCAATAACTTCTTCTACCGAACGGTCAAGCGCGGCAATGTCATGACCCGCACCGGTCGTTGGCGACTAGCCGGCCGCCCCGAGGCCGCACTCATCGGCGTCCAGTACTTCGGCAACGATGCAGGGCGGCATCAAGCTCCTTGGGCGATCCGGGCCAGTCAGGCCGGAACATGGATTTTCGCCGGTACGAACCTGCAGCCCGGTTCGAGCTTTGCCAGGGGCGGCATCGAGGCCGATGCGACGACGGCGAGCTCGCCGCGTGGGACGCAGGTGATCGCCGCGATTCCGAACATTTTCGGGACGGGGCAGGACGCTGAGATGTCGTACTACGAGTTACCGAACGGTGCGAAGGTGTTCGCCGCAGGAGCGTTCACGCTCGCGGGAAGGGCAGGCATGGTGGCCGTCAAACAAGTGCTCGAGAATCTGTGGGCCCGACTCGCCGACGAAGAGGCCGCACCGGGGCCCGTTGGCAACGTCAGCTCCCCAGGCTAACCTTGGCCCGCTGTCTTTCGTCTTACGACCCGTGCGCTTTCGAATCCTCCTTCTAACTCTCGGTCTGGCCCTGTGCTCGAGTGCAACGGCGTCGGCCTATCCGTGGCCGGTCAAGCCTTTTCACAAGCAGCATCCGATTCGGGCGAACTTCGGCGATCCGCGCACGCGCTTCCTCAACACAATGCTCACGGACGGTCTGCAAGGCCCAGGCACCTTCCTTTTCCACAACGGCATCGACATCGCCGCGCCGGCAGGAACGCCCGTCTATCCGGTCATCTCCGGGAAGGTGCGCTACATCGATGACGCTGCCGTCTCGGTGAAAACCAAAGGCCGCGGCGTCTTCCAGTACTTCCATCTAGCCGTGACGGTGGCGAACGGACAACAAGCCGTTGCCGGGCGCACCGTCCTCGGGTATGTGATGCACGCCTACGACCACGTCCATCTGTCCGAGATCCGCGGCGGGCGTGTCTGGAATCCGCTCGCGCGAGGCGGCATCGCCCCGTACCGCGACCGCACCGTCCCCCAGGTGCGCGCCATCAACGTCCGCCCTGCCGGGTCGCTGCTGCCGTTCGATTCGTCGGCCGTGTGCGGCAGCGTTTCGCTCGTGGCAGCCGCTGACGACGCCGCGCCGATGGCGGTCCCGGGAATCTTCGCCGGCTTTCCGCTTTCCCCCGCGTTGCTGACCTGGTCGCTCGCGAAGGTCGGGGGCAGCACCTACGTCCGCGACGTTCCTGCGGCGGACTTCCGCACGACGCTGCCGGTGTCGAGAAGCTTCTGGAGCATCTACGCGCGTGGCAGTTACCAGAATGCGCCGAGG
>Ga0307277_10000355_pt1 | contig 16624 bp, 20 predicted proteins | sample ER_DNA_116_FD_194473 | JGI IMG/M metagenome (GOLD analysis project Ga0307277, IMG submission 194473) | Bulk soil microbial communities from the East River watershed near Crested Butte, Colorado, United States - ER_DNA_116 | ecosystem: Environmental > Terrestrial > Soil > Floodplain | place...
GATCGGCCACAAGGGCGAGGGCTCGTACCACCTCCTGAACTTCGACGCCGACGCGGAGACGCTCGCAGAGCTGTCGCGCATCCTCCGCATCACCGACGGCGTCATGCGGCACCTCGCCGTGCGCCGTGTCGAAGGGAGCGCCCCGGGGCCGCCTCCGCCCGAGCCCGAGCCGGTCGCACGATCCGTCCCCGAGCCCACTTATGCTGAAGCGAACATCCGTTCGGAAGAGGAGTAGAAGATGGCTGGAGACATAAACCGCGTCACCATTGTTGGACGACTAACCCGTGACCCCGAACTTGCTCATCTGCCGTCCGGAACGGCAGTGCTCAAGCTGGGTGTCGCTGTCAACGGTCGCCAGAAGGACGAAGGCGGCAACTGGATCGACAAGCCCAACTTCTTCGACGTGAAGGTGTTTGGCAACCAGGCCGACGCTCTCAACAACCATCTGGCCAAGGGCCGGCGGGTTGGAGTGGACGGCCGGCTCGATTGGTCCTCGTGGGAAGCACAAGACGGGACTAAGCGGTCGAAGGTCGAAATCGTTGCTCAGTCCGTGCAGTTCCTCGACAGCCGTCAAGATGCGGGCGGCGGAGGCGGTGACGGCGAGCGGCAGTTCGTCCCAGCCGCTGCAACCGCGGGCAACGAGGACTTCGCCGGCTCCGCCGACGACGACATTCCGTTCTGATGCCGCCACGCGGCGGAGGAGAAAAGCGAGACAAGGACCGGGCGCCCGGGCGCAAGCGTCCCGGCCAGTCCTCCGGCCCGATCCGGCGGAAGTCGTGCTTCTTCTGCAAGGACAAGGTCGACGAGATCGACTACAAGAACGTGAACCAGCTGCGCCGCTACATCTCGGAGCGGGGCAAGATCCGCTCGCGGCGCATCAGCGGCGCGTGCCGGCGGCACCAGCGGCAGGTGGCCGTCGCCGTCAAGCGCGCACGTGAGATGGCTCTTCTGCCCTACGTATCGGAAGGCCGCGAGGGCCGTTAGTTGGAAGTCATTCTCCGCTCAGACGTCGACAAGGTCGGTCTCCGCGGCGAAGTCGTGAACGTTGCGCGCGGCTACGCGCGCAACTTCCTCTTACCACGCGGTCTCGCCGACACGGCGACTCCGGCGCGGGTCGCGGAGGTGCGCAAGGTCGAGGAGCGCCGTGCCAAGAACGAGGCAAAGACGTTCGAGGACGCACAGTCGGTCGCCGAGCGGCTCGGTCAGGTCGAGCTCAGATTCGACCTGAAGGCCGGGCCTACCGGCTCGCTGTTCGGATCGGTCACGCCGACGGACATCGCCGACCAGCTGTGGGAAAAGCACAAGGTCCGCGTCGACCGGCGGAAGATCGGCGGCGACCCGATCAAGCGGATCGGGCGTTTCCAGGTGCCGATCGAGCTGTTCCAGGACGTCACCGTCGAGGTGCGCACGCTCGTCGTGCCTGAAGGCGGCGAGCTGCCGCCAGAGGAAGAGCTCGAGGCCCTCGCAGCGGCCGAAGAAGCGGCAGAGGCCCCACCCGAGCAGGAGAAGCACGAGCTCAGCCTTGACGAGCTGGATGCGGCGGCTCTCGCACAGCAAGCTCAGCTGGTCGCGGCCGGCGAGCTGCAGCCCTCACGCGCGGACGTCGAGGGCGAGCTACAAGAAGACGAGTTCGACCGCGCGGTCGACGCGGGCGCACCCGAAGAACAGAGCTAGCCGCCTCACATCCAGCACGGCGACGGCGCTGCGATCGAGACGCCGACCGGGGCGATCATGTCCACAATCTTGCCCCTGTCGTAGAGCGGCGTCCCCGCGTTTCTGTGGAAAGCCTGGGTACAACCATTCACAGGCCTTTCCACGCCCTGTGGACTTGCGGAAAAAGTTCTCGCTCGTAGCGATCAAACCATCAACAGACTCCGTCCGAACCGTATGGGAACATTTGTTCTTTTTCGCTGCAAACAGGCCGCAAAAGACATGTCAAGAACCCACATTCCCACAGATGGAAACACACGCACAAGGGTGGTTCACTCCGACCGAGTGACACCTGTCGCCCAGCTCGCAGAAGCCGCTCCGATTGCGCCACCCCAGAACCTCGAGGCCGAGGAATCGGTCCTCGGGGCGATGCTGCTCTCCCCAGGCGCGATCGGAGCGGTGAGCGAAGTCCTCGATGCCTCCGACTTCTACCGGGAGAGCCACGCGAAGATCTATCGCGCGGGCCTCGCGCTCTATGCGAAAGGCGAGCCGGTCGACGCGATCACGCTCGTCGACGAGCTCGAAGAACGTGGTGAGCTAGAAACCGTCGGCGGGCGGGTGCGGATGCACGAGCTGGCAGCGCTGGTGCCGGCCACGGCCAATGCAGCGCACTACGCGCGGATCGTCCACGAGATGGCGACGCTCCGTGGCCTCATCGCCGCCGGCCAGCAGATCGCCCAGCTCGGCTGGGAGCGCCCGGGCGAGACGCAGATTCTCGTCGACCGTGCCGAGCAGGTCGTCTTCGAGCTTTCGCAAAGCCGCGTCACGACGGAGTTCAGCCACATCGAGGAGTTGCTGAAGGAGAGCTTCGAGCGCATCACCGCCCTGTACGAAGCCGGCGCCGACGTCACCGGGGCGCCGTCCGGCTTCCGCGATCTCGATCGGCTGACATCCGGCTTCCAGCCCGGGAACCTCATCATCGTCGCCGCTCGTCCCAGCATGGGAAAGTCTGCCCTCGGCCTCTGCGTGGCGGCGAATCTGGCTCTTCGATACGAGATCCCGGTCGCGCTGTTCACGCTCGAGATGTCGAAGTCGGAGGTCACGCAGCGGCTCCTCTGCAGCGAGGCGAAGGTGGAGTCGCAGCGCCTGCGCACCGGCAAGCTCGCGCAGGACGATTGGCCCCGCCTCGTCGCGGCCGGTGACAAGCTGATGAAGGCGCCGATCTATGTCGACGACACCGGCTCGATCACCATGATGGAGATCCGGTCCAAGGCGCGCCGGCTGAAGACCCGCGAGCCGAACCTCGGGCTGATCATCGTCGACTACCTGCAGCTGATGACCTCGGGGACGTCGGCGGAGAACCGCGTTCAGGAGGTCTCGCAGATCTCACGCAACCTCAAGGTGCTCGCACGCGATCTCGACGTGCCGATCCTCGCGATGTCGCAGCTGTCCCGCGCGGTCGAGCAGCGGCACGACAAGCGGCCGATCCTGTCCGACTTGAGAGAAAGCGGATCGATAGAGCAGGATGCGGATCTCGTCATGTTCGTTTACCGCGACGAGTACTACACCGAGGACAGCGACCAGCAAGGGATTGCGGAGATCATCCTCTCGAAGCACCGCAACGGCCCGACCGGCGTCGAGAAGCTCTCGTTTCTCAAGCGCTACGCGAAGTTCGCGGACCTGGCGGCTGGTTGATGGCGTCGTGGGCGGTCATCGGCGAGCAGGTCGTGTGGATCTCGCCGCTGGCGATCGGCTTCACGGTCGTGTGTGAGCGATGCGTCGAGCTCGGCGAGGGTTTCCCGTCGGTTCAGGGGACGCTGTCGCTCGATCATCTGCGCGGGTCGATGGCGTGCTCACGCGGCCACGAGATTCGCGTCGAGCGCGACGGCCGCTAGCGCTAGCCGGCACTAGCTACGACTATCGCGAACGCGACGTAGAGCGCGACGATCGCGCCGCCTTCGCGTCGTGTGAGACCGCCGCCAAAACCGAGCACGACTGCGACGACCGTCATGCCGACCATCCACAGGGCCGCAAAGGTCTCGATCCCCGAGGCCGAGCCGAAGCCGAGGATGAGCGCCGGCACGCAGAGCCCGACGAGGATGTTCGCGTTGTTGGAGTTGAGCGCCTCGCTCACGCAGGCTGCACCGCGGCCGTGGCGGGCGAGCCTGACCGCAGCGATGAGATTCGGGATGCTCGTCAGGGCCGCGAGGACAAGAGCTCCGAGCACGATGTCCGAGACGTCGAAGCGATCGCCGAGCGATTGTGCCGCTGCGACCATCCCGTAGGCGCCGCCGACGACCGCCGCCAGAGCCGGAATGACGGCGAGTGCGTCAAGGGTCGTTGCCGGCGGGCTGAACTCATCGCGGCGTGCATCCCGCTGCTCCTCGGCCACGGCTTCGCGTAGCGGCGCCGGCAGACGTGAACGTGCACGTTCGTGCAACGCGGATACCACGACGTAGGGCGCCAGTACGACCACTGCGAGAACGAGCCCGACGCCGCCCGGCAGGAGGTCGATCGCGACGAACGCACCGATGATCGCGACGACGATTGCCACGCCTCCGTTGAGCAGCAGACCGTGACGGTGAATGCGCACGCGTCCGGCGATCAGAGCCGACACGCCGAGTAGAGCGGCAAGGTTGAAGACGTTCGACCCCACCACCACCCCGACACCGGTGTCCTCGTGTCCCGCCACGAGCGCCGCCACCGCCGCGGCGATCTCCGGTGCGTCGGCGCCGAGCGCAGTCACCATGCCGAGCAGCGCTTCCGAGAAGCCGAGCCGCTGGCCGATCCGATCAAGCTCCCGAGCAAGCACGACGCTTGCAACCACGGTGAGCACGAACGCCGCGGCAAGTAGAAGAAGTGCCACAGAAGTCGACACCGGCGGCGGACCCTAGCCGTAGGCTCTGGCAGACTCGGCTCATGCCCGCCACGGTGATAGTCGGTGCGCAGTGGGGAGACGAAGGCAAGGGCAAGATCGTCGACCTGCTCGCCCTCGACTCGGACCTCGTCTGCCGCTACCAGGGCGGCCCTAACGCCGGGCACACGATCGTTGTCGACGGCGAAACGTTCAAGATCCGTCAGATCCCGAGCGGCGTCTTGCGCGGGAAGGTCTGCGTCATCGGTGCCGGCTGCGTCGTCGACCCCGAGGTGTTTTTGACGGAGGTGGACGAGCTCACGTCGCGCGGCGTCTCGACCGATGTCGTGCACCTCTCTGGGGAGGCACACCTGATCATGCCCTGGCATGTCGCGATCGACCAGGCGAGCGAGCGGCGTCTCGGCAAGCTGCAGATCGGGACCACGAGGCGCGGCATCGGTCCGTGCTACGCCGACAAGGCGGCGAGACTCGGCATCCGCGTCCAGGACCTGCTCGAACCGAAGATCCTGCGGCAGAAGATCGAAGTGGCGCTCGTGGAGAAAAATGTCTGGCTCGAGCGGGTGTACGGCGTTCCGCCACTCGACCTCGAGGAAATCGCGGCGAAGCTCGAGTCGTTCGCGCAACGGATTCGCCCCTACGTGTCGGACACATCGCTGCTCGTCGACCGGGCGCTGCACGAGGGTCGCGAGGTTCTGCTGGAGGGCGCGCAGGGGACGCTCCTCGATCTCGACCACGGCACCTATCCGTTCGTGACGTCTTCGAACACCGTCGCGGGCAACGCGGCGACGGGGATCGGGATCGGGCCCAACCGGATCGATCGGGTGATTGGCATCGCGAAGGCCTATGTGACCCGAGTGGGAGAAGGGCCGTTCCCGACGGAGATCGAAGGCCCCGATCAAGAGCGCGTGCGTGAGCTCGGCGGCGAGTTCGGGACGGTCACAGGGCGCGAACGCCGTTGCGGTTGGCTCGACCTCGTCGCGCTCCGCTATGCAGTGCGACTGAACGGGATCACATCGCTCGCGCTCACGAAGCTCGACGTCCTCTCGCACTTCGGCGAGTTGCCGGTCTGCGTTGCCTACCGGCTGAGGGACGGCTCAGAGACATTCGAGTTTCCGGCGCATCAGAGCGACTTCCATCACTGCCGCCCGGTCTACGAGATTCTGCCGGGCTGGCAGGAACCACTGACGGACGAGCTGCCCCAAGCGGCCCACGGGTACGTTGCGTTCGTGGAGCAGGCGCTCGGTGTCGAGATCTCGCTCGTCGGCACGGGTGCGGAACGCGAGAGCGTCGTGGCGCTGCGCTAGTTAGGCGCGGCCCTTTACCGCCCACGCCTTGGCGCTGAGCGTGAAGGGGCCGGCCGGGTCGCCGAGCCGTCGTCGGCACTCCTCACGCAACGCCGCGCGACGATCAGGATCGAGGGACACGGTGTACGTCCCTGCCGGACCGACACCACCGGTGAACGGGTCCCAGTAGTCGTCGAAGTCCCGGTAGGAGGCTTCCACGACGAGCGTGTCGTTCTCTACCTCCTCGAGTCCCACTCGCAGCCAGAGCTCTCGCAGTACGTCCGGATCGTTGTAACGCATCGTGCGCGCCTCGTCGGGCGTCTCTGGATCGAGCGAAAGCGCAGCGTCCCAGAAGGTTCGCAGCATCGTCATCCCGCCGGAGTAGTCCCATGTGCAGGCCGCGAGGATGCCGCCGGGGCGGACGACGCGCCGCATCTCGGCGATACTCGCGTCCGCGTCGGACATGAAGTTCACAACGAGCTGCGCGAGCGCCGCATCGAACGAGTCGGCGGCCCACGGCAGCGACTCAGCACTGCCGACCTGAACGTCCGCGCCAGGAACACGCTCTGCATTGGCTGCTGCAAAGGGCTCGGACGGGTCGACGGCGGCGACGTGGTCAGGCCCGACGAGCTCGGCGAGCGGTTGGGTCAGCGAGCCCGGCCCGCAGCCGACGTCGAGCACCCGGTCGCCCGGCTCAACGCCCGCGAATGCGATCAGGCGTGGCGCGAGCAGGTCCGCGTAGCGGCCCATGAACGCGTCGTAGGCTTCACGGCTGGTGGTGAAGGTCATACGCGAAGCGTAAGCTCGTAGAGCAGCCGCTGCTGTTCCTGCCCGGCGAGCCTGACGACACGGGCGTGGTTCGCGCGAGCCCAGTCGAGCGCTGTCGACAGCAAGCCGCTCGAGCTCGGAAGGGTCATCGGCATTCACGAACCGCCGATTGTGTCTGCTTCTTCAAACCCGTCAATCCCGCTCGGTAGAGTCCTCGTGTGAAGGTGCTCCTGGTCGGCTCGGGCGGACGCGAGCACGCGCTCGCGTGGAAGCTCAGCCAGGCAGCGAACCTCACGGAGCTTCACGCCGCCCCCGGCAATCCAGGCATCGCCGCGCTCGGCCGCTGCCACCCGGTGCGGGCGGAGGACGGCGAAGGCCTCCTCACGCTCGCACGGTCACTCGAGATCGACCTCGTGGTCGTCGGGCCGGAGGCGCCACTCGTCGACGGCGTTGCGGACGAACTGCGCCACGCGGGAGTCCCCGTCTTCGGCCCGAGCTCCGGAGCGGCGCAGATCGAGGGCTCGAAGTCGTTCGCAAAGGACGTCATGCGGGCGGCGGCAGTACCGAGTGCGGAGTCGCTGTCGATCGCACGGCCACCGTGCGTGATCAAGGCGGACGGCCTGGCAGCAGGAAAAGGCGTGTACGTCTGCCACGATCAAGCCGAACTCGACGTGGCGTTGCGCGCGGCAGCATCCTTCGGCGATTCGATCGTGATCGAGGAACTGCTCGAAGGTGAGGAGGTCTCGGTCTTCGCTCTTTGCGACGGGGCGCGCGCACTGGCCCTCCCGGTAGTGCAGGACTTCAAGCGCGCCGAGGATGGAGACACCGGCCCCAACACGGGCGGAATGGGCTCGTACTCACCGGTGGCCGGCTTCGGCGCGGCCGAGGTCGAGGAGGTACTGGACACGGTTCATCGCCCTGTGCTCGAGGAGCTCACTGCACGTGGCGTTCCCTTCGTCGGCGTCCTCTTCGCAGGGCTAATGCTCACCGATGACGGCCCACGCGTCCTCGAGTTCAACTGCCGTTTCGGCGACCCCGAGACGCAGTCGCTCCTCCCGCGTGTGAGCGGCGACCTCCTCGGTGCGCTCGCACGCGCCGCGGCAGGCGATCTCTCCGGCGTCGACCTCGAGGTCTCGGACGACGCGGCGGTCACGGTCGTTCTCACAGCCGGCGACTACCCGGCCGGCAACGACGTGGGGTCGCCGATCGACGGGATCGAAGACGCCGAGCAGGCCGGCGCGCACGTCTTCCATGCCGGCACGGCGCTCAACGGGGAACGCCTGGTCACGAACGGCGGCAGAATCCTCAGCGTGACGTCCACGGGAATCACTGTCGCGGTTGCACGGGAGCGCGCCTACGCGGCGTGTGAGCACATCTCGTTCGCGGGAATGCGGTATCGCAACGACATCGCCGCGATGGCACATGCCTAGCCCGCTCGTCGGCATCGTCGTGGGCTCGGAGTCCGACCGGGCGCGCATGCAGGCGGCGATGGACGAGCTGGACACGCGAGGCATCGCGCACGAGTTCGAGGTCCGCTCGGCGCACCGGCAGCCGGACTCCGTCGCCGAGTATGGACGCACTGCGCGCGAACGCGGGTTGCGCGTGCTGATCGCGGGCGCAGGGCTGGCGGCCGCACTGCCAGGAGTGCTCGCAGCCCACACCGACCTCCCCGTAATCGGCGTACCGCTTCGTTCGTCGCTGAGCGTGCTCGACGGGCTCGATGCGCTGCTCTCGATCGTCCAGATGCCGCCCGGCGTACCGGTGGCCTGCGTTGGGGTCGACAACGCGAAGAACGCGGCCGTCCTGGCCGCTCGGATTCTCGGACCGACGGTCTCTCTAGAATCGACCCAGTGATCGCGCGCTACTCCCGCCCGGCGATGACCGGGATCTGGTCGGAGGAGAGCAAGTTTGCGCGGTGGCTCGAGGTCGAACTCGCTGCGCTCGAGGGCTGGGCGGAGACGGGTGCGATCCCTGTCGAGGATGTCGCAAAGATTCGCGCACAGGCGAGCGCGCCTTCACCGGAGCGCGTTGCCGAGATCGAAAACGTCACAGATCACGACACAGCAGCGTTCGTGGACGCGGTCGCGGAACAGCTGGGCCCCGAAGGACGCTGGTTCCACTACGGGCTCACGTCATCCGACGTCGTGGACACAGCGCTTTCGCTGCAGATTCAGGATGCCGGGCGTCTGATCCTCGAAGGGACCGACCGCGCGCTCGCCGCAGTCGTCGCGCGAGCGGAGGAGCACCGGCATACCATCTGCATCGGCCGCTCGCACGGCGTTCACGCGGAGCCGACCACGTTCGGCTGGAAGCTCGCCGGCTGGGCGTTCGAGCTCGACCGCACACGGGGCCGGGTCGCACGGGCTCTCGAGACGAATCGCGTCGGGCAACTCTCCGGAACTGTCGGCACGTACGCGCAGATGGACCCAGAGGTCGAACGTGTCGCGTGCGACCGGTTGCGATTGGAGCCCGAGCCGGTCTCGACCCAGGTGATCGCCCGCGATCGTCATGCCGAACTGCTCTCGGCGCTCGCACTCGCGGCCACGTCGCTCGAGCGTTTCGCCACTGAGATCCGCCATCTCGCCCGCACCGAAGTTCGCGAGGTCGAAGAGCCGTTCGGCAAGGGGATGAAGGGGTCGTCGGCGATGCCGCACAAGCGGAACCCGAAGGTGGCCGAGCGCATCTGCGGACTCGCGCGTGTCGTGCGCGCAAACGCGCTCGTGGGTCTGGAGAACGTCCCGCTCTGGCACGAGCGCGACATCTCGCAGTCCTCTGCAGAGCGCATCGTCATTCCGGACTCGTTTCTGGCGTTCGACTACATGCTCGATCGCTTCGCCTGGATCGTCGACGGCCTCGTCGTCTATCCCGAGCGGATGCGGCGGAACCTCGAATCGAGTCACGGGCTCGTCTTCAGCCATCGGCTGCTGCTGGCGCTCGTCGATGCGGGCCTCGCACGCGACGATGCATACCGGCTCGTCCAGCGCCATGCGATGCGCGCGTGGGAAGAGGAAACGGACTTCGCCGAACTGGTCCGCAGCGACCCTGAGATTGCCGGGCGCGTGGATCTCGAGGCCGTCTTCGACCTCGACGCGACCGTCCGGCACGTCGACACCGTCTTCGATCGCCTTCACGCCCTCGTCCAGAAGGAGGTTCCCATCCATGCCTGAGGCCGCGCTCCACGTGGGTAGCGGAAAGGTTCGCGAGCTCTACGCCCTAGACGACGACCGGTTGCTGCTTCTCGCCAGCGACCGCATCTCGACCTTCGATGTCGTGCTGCCGACCGACATCCCCGACAAAGGTCGCGTCCTCACCGGCCTGTCCGGCTTCTGGTTCGCGCGCACGCGGGAGATCTGTGCCAACCACCTGCTCGCCCTCCGCTCGGACGGCCGCTCCACCGAGTGCCGACGCCTCGAGATGTTGCCCATCGAGTGCGTCGTGCGCGGCTACCTCGCAGGATCCGGCTGGAAGGACTACACCGCGACCGGCGCGGTCTGCGGTCACGCGCTGCCCGCGGGGCTCGTGGAGTCCGAAGAGCTGCCGGAACCGATCTTCACGCCGGCGACGAAGGCCACGACGGGCCATGACGAGAACATCGACCGCGAACAGGCTGCAGGGCTGGTCGGCGCCGACATGCTCGCGGAGGTCGAGCGAGTCGCGATCGCTCTCTACCGCCACGCCGCAGACCATGCCGGTCAGCGCGGAATCCTGATCGCCGACACGAAGTTCGAATTCGGCCTCGACGAGGGCGGACGGCTCGTCCTCGGCGACGAGGCCCTGACACCTGACTCGTCGCGCTTCTGGCCCGCCGACGAATACACACCCGGCGGCTCGCAGCCCTCGTTCGACAAGCAGTTCGTCCGCGATTACTGCGAGACGCTCGGGTGGGACAAGACGCCGCCGGGCCCGGAGCTTCCCGACAATGTCGTCGCAGGCACTCGGGCACGTTACGTGGAAGCGTTCGAGCGGCTGACCGGCATCGGCTTCGACGCTTACCTCGCAGATCCCGAAGTGGTGTTGCTATGAGGGCAACCGTCCTCGTTCGGCCGAAGCACGGCATCCTGGATCCGCAGGGACAGGCGGTCGAGTCGTCGTTGCGGCAGCTCGGCTTCGCGGTCGGCGAGGCGCGTGTGGGCCGCGTGGTCGATCTCGAGGTGGAGTCGAACGATCCCGCGGGTGCCCGCGCAGAAGTGGAACGTATGTGCGAGCAGCTGCTCGCGAACCCCCTGATCGAGAGCTACGAGATCGAGCTCGCGGAGACGCCGGGTGACTAGCCCGCAACCACGCATCGGCGTCCTTCGCTTCCCCGGCGCGTGCGACGATCGCGACGCGCTCTGGGCACTGTCCGCACTGGATGCGGAGGCGCTGTTCGTCTGGCACACCGAGACCGAGCTGCCCGATCTCGACGCGGTCGTTCTACCGGGCGGATTCTCCTACGGCGATTATCTGCGCTGCGGCGCGATCGCCCGTTTTGCTCCCGCAATGAAGGCAGTAGCCGAATTCGCCGGCACAGGCGGGCTCGTGCTCGGGATCTGCAACGGCTTCCAGATCCTTTGTGAGGCCGGCCTCTTGCCCGGCGTGCTCCGCCGGAACGAGTCGCTCTCCTTCGTGTGCCGCGATGTCCCGCTCATCGTCGAGCGGACGGACACTCCGTTTACCTCACGTTGCGCCGAGCGGGAACGACTCACGATCCCGGTGAAGCACGGCGAAGGCTGCTGGTTCGCCGACGACGCCCTCTACGACGAGCTCGAGGCAGGCCGCCAGATCGTGCTTCGCTACCTGGAGCCGGTGAACGGTTCTCTGAATGACGTTGCGGGCGTCGTCAACGAGCGCGGGAACGTGATGGGCCTGATGCCGCATCCCGAGCATGCGGTGGACCCGCTGCTCGGCTCGGCGGACGGCGCCCTCATCCTGTCCTCCCTCGTCGAGGCCGCTCGCGACCGCGCACTGGCGAGCGTCTAGGCGTCACCTCCGTAGCCGAACGCCTGGGCGAGCTCCGGGTGTTCGGGCAGCGCCGCGCGCAGCCGCTCGAGGTCGTTCAACCGCAGCGTGACCGGCCCGCGTCGCGCAACGCCGCCCGTCGTGTATGCGAAGCGCACGTACCGCTCGCCCTTCTCGGTCTCGAGGAGCTGCACCACTGAAGCGAACCGCTTCTCGCCGACGCGCTGCGGCAGCGTCAGCTGCTCGACGGTACGCGCCGGGCCCCACGGTGTTGCCGTCGTCTTCTTGCTCTTCGCCGCCGTTCTCGCCATTGAGGCAACCTAGCCGCCGATCTGTCACGCGCGTGTGACGCGCGTGTGTCGGAACTGTGTCGAAAGACTGCTACCGCGGAGCCCGCGCCGTTATTTACCCGAGCGGTCGATAAGCTCGATCCGGTAGCGGTCCGGGTCGCGGACAAAACAAAGTCGCGAACCGCCTTCGCGAACGCGGTACGGCTCCCGTTCGGCCTCGATCCCCTGCTCCTTCAGGCGCGAGAGCGTTTCGTCGAGATCGTCGACGGCGATCGCGATGTGCCCGTAGGCGTCGCCCATGTCGTACGTGCGTCCGTCGTGGTTGAAGGTGAGCTCGAGGACGTTCTCGTTGTCTCCCATCGAGAAGAAGTAGTTGGTGGCTTCCACTTCGCCGTTGCGGACGATGTCCATGTCCCGGCTGAACTCGAAACCGAGCGCCTCGTAGAAGGCTCGGCTCTTCTCCGGGTCGGTGATGCGCACCATGGTGTGAAGGTATTCGGCCATGGTCGTGATCCTAAGCTACGGCTCCGCGACAGCCTCTGGGGTGCCGCCCGTCGCCAGGATGCTGCCGGCGAGGACCAGCGCGAACCCGATCACCATCCCGAAGGTCAGCTGCTCGTTCAGAAGCGTCACCCCAAGCACCGCTGCGACAGCCGGATTCACGTAGGTGATCACCGTCGCGCGCAGCGGGCCTACCTCCCGGATCAGCGCGAAGTAGATGATGAAAGCGGCCGCCGAGCAGACGACCGCGAGGCCGACGACGGACTCCACGACATGCGCGGACGGGAACGAGGAGGGCCAGTTGACCGCAGCAAGCGGTGCGTAGAAGAGAGCGGAAACCGCCAGCGAGACGGCGACGATCCCGAGAGCGGGCAGCCCGCCCATCCAGCGCGCAAGGATGATCGGGCCGACGGCGTAGCAGACCGCCACCAGCGCGACCTCCCCGAGCGCCACGAGGTCGAGCTCCCCGAAGTCCAGACCGACGATCGCACCGACGCCGACGATGCCGACGAGGAGCCCGAACCAGCGGCGGCGGCCGAGCCGCGCGCGGTCGCCGCTCAGCGTCACGATCAGCGCCGCGACCAAAGGCACCGCCGCAATCAGAAGTCCTGTCAGCGAGCTCGTCAGCTTCGTCTCCGCCCGCCCGAGCAAGAGCCAGGGCAGCGCCACCTCGATCGCCGTGTAGGCGAGCAGCGGCCGCCAGCCGGCGAGCAGCGGCCGGAGCTCCCCCCGCCGTGCGGCCAACGGCACCAGCAACGCAGCAGCTATCCCCGTCCTCAGGAAGACCATCGTGACGGGCGCGAGCTCACGCACCGCCACCCGAATCATCAGATACGGGATCCCCCAGATGACGCACATCGCTGCAAACAGCAGCGCACCGCGACGGGTCAGGGCGTCAGTTCTCCTCGAACGTGACGACCAGTTTCTGAATCCTCCCGTCGCGCCGAGTGACGCGCATCCGCCCCGCCTGCTTGCCCGGCTCTTTCAGCCAGCCGTAGCGGGCGACGATCTCTTCGCCGTTCTCCTCCGTCCCGAAAATCAGGACCTCGTCGTCCGGCGGCTGCGCCTCGTAGGCGGCCGCGATCGCGGCACGGCCGTTGAACGGGCCGACCGGCACACCCACGAACGCAAGCTCCGCGTCCTCGGTGAACCAGCCGGAGAGCGGCTCCCAGTCGCCTGTGCGCACGCACTCGTTGTGGACCATGACGTAGTCGTGGAGGAGCGCGATCGCGTCCGGCACGTCCAGATCATCTCGTATCAGTGCATAGAGAACGCCGTCCATCCATTCATCGTGGCGCCAGTACGCCTGGCGGCGGATGCCCTCCAGTCGGAACCCCGCGCGTTCGGCATGCCGCTGCGCGCGGTCGTTGAAGCTGTAGATCTCGAGCTGGAGCCGGTGGTAACCGAGGTCGCGAACGAGATGACGCTGTAACAGGCGAGCCGCCTCATCGGACACACCCTGCCCGCGGTAGTCCGGATGGAGGGCCAGACGCTCGAGGTGCGCAATTCGAGAGCGGCGGTTCTCAACCTCGAATCCCAGCACGCCCGCGCGGGCTCCGTCCACTTCGATCACGAAGCGGCCGTACGAGGTCGGATCTGCCTGGGAGCGCTCGATCTCACCCGCGACCGCGTCGCGGTCCCGAGCCCCCCGGCCCCCCAGGAACCGTTGCACGTCTTCGTGATTCACCAGCTCGACGAGGAAGTCGAGATCGTCACTCTGCGCGCGCCGAATCGAGATCACGGGGTTTCGCTCACAGGCGCGGCACGCGTGAGGCGCACCAGGCCTGACCCGAGCGCGACGCCGAGCAGGATCAGGACTAACCCGCCGACCGCCTGCGCCGTCAGCTGCTCGCCGAGCAGCGTCACGCCGTAGAAGAGTGCAATCGGCGGCAAGAGGAACGTGACGAGACTCGTGCGCGAAGACCCATAGTGACGGAGGAGGCGGAAAAGGAGGAGCTGCGCGATTCCGGTTCCTAGGATCCCGAGCGCCGCGGCGGAGGCGACGGGTTTCCACCCTGGCGCGTGCGAAGGGAGTTGCAGGAGAGCGAAAGGCAGCGTCACCAACGCCGCAGCGACGATCGTCGCGGCTGCCAGCACCGGCCCCGTGCGGTGCCCCGTCTGCTTCTGGCCGTAAATCCCTCCGACCGCGTAGGAGAAGGACGCGAGCACGACAGCGAGCGTGCCCGCGACGGCCCACCAGCCACCGCTCGGGTGCACGCCGGCGAGGACGCCGATGCCCACGATCCCGATCAGCAGCCCCGCCAGCCGTTCCCGGCCGACCCGCTCTTCCGGTGCGAAGTGCATCACGAGCAGGAAGTTGAACAGCGGCACGGATGCGTTCGCGATCGCCGCGACGCCGGAGTCGACGTGCTTCTCGCCCCAGGCGATCAGCGCGAACGGCACGGCCGCATTGACGGTCCCGAGGACGAGCCCGGGTACCGCCGCGTCCCGCAGGTCTCTGAACGCCCCGCGCACGCCGCTGCGCATGAACAGGAAGCCGAGGAGGACCGGCGCCGCAAACAGCAGCCGCAGCTCGACGAACGCGGCCGGCTCGAAGTCGCGGACGCCGACCTTGATGAAGAGGTACGAGGCGCCCCAGACCGCGGAGAGCAACAAGAGCAGGGTCACGTACCCGCGCATCCGGTTCAGGCTATCCACGTACGTCCAAACGTCCACAGGGCCCGTCGTCCTCCCTCGCTAGACTCCGGTGCTTGACGCAGGTCGCGCCGGAACAGCCGCTCCACCGTGCGCTGGGGTTGACCGACGAGGAGCTCGACCGCATCCGCGAGCTGCTCGGCCGCGACCCGAACGATTTCGAGCTAGCCATCTTCTCTCTGCTCTGGTCGGAGCACTGCGGCTACAAGCACTCGGCCCTCCTCCTGAAACGGCTTCCCTCCGAAGGGAAACGCGTCCTACAGGGTCCCGGCGAGAACGCAGGGGTGATCGACCTCGGCGGCGGCGAAGCGTTCGCCTTCAAGGTCGAGTCCCACAACCATCCATCTGCCGTCGAACCCTTCCAGGGCGCCGCGACCGGCGTCGGCGGGATCTTGCGCGACATCGTGGCCATGGGCGCACGGCCGATCGCACTCCTCGACGGCCTGCGGTTCGGGGCGCCGGACCACCATTTCAGCCGCGCGGTTGCCGGCATCGGCCATTACGGCAACAGCGTTGGCGTCGCGACCGTCGGCGGGGAGGCCGTCTTCGACGAGGCGTACCGCGACAACTGCCTCGTCAACGCGATGTGCATCGGCCTGCTGCCGGCCGACCGGGTCACGCGCGCTCGCGCGACGGCGATCGGCGCGCACGTCGTGCTCTACGGCGCCACCACCGGCCGCGACGGGATCGGCGGCGCGTCCGTGCTCGCAAGCGCGGAGCTCGGTGAGGACGATCCCGACAAACGCCCGACCGTGCAGATGGGCGACCCGTTCACCGGCAAGAAGCTGATCGAGGCGTCACTCGAGCTCGTCGAAGGCGGTCTGGTCGAGTCGCTGCAGGACTGCGGCGCTGCTGGGCTTGCATCGTCGCTGGCGGAGATGGCACGCGACGGCGCCGGCATCGACGTCCACCTCGACCGCGTACCCCTACGGGAAACAGGCATGGAGCCTTGGGAGATCATGATCTCCGAGTCGCAGGAGCGCATGGTGGCGGTCGTGCGGCCGCAGATGCTCGAAGCCGTGCAGCGCGTCTGCGCGACGTGGGAGCTTGCCTGCACGCCGATCGGCGACGTCAGCGACACGGGCGAATTGCGCGCGTTCTACGACGACGAGCTCGTCGGCTCCATCCCGGCGGCACTCCTCACCGATGAATGCCCGCGCTACGAGGTCGAAACGGAGCCCCACTCATTGCCGTTCGTCGAGCGTTCGCCGCACAACAGCTCGCCGAAGGCCTGGATCTACGAGCAGTACGACCAACTGGTCGGCTCGCGCACCGTGCGGCGCCCGGGACTCGACGGTGCTGTGCTGCGGCTGCGCCCATCGCTGCGCGGGCTCGCGGTTTCCCTCCAGGGCCCGCCGCCTGGTGAGCGCGATCCGTTCCGCGCCGGCGTGCTGGCGGTGCTTGGCGCGGCCCGCAACGTCGCGTGTGCGGGAGGGGAGCCGCTCGCGCTCACGGACTGCCTCAACTTCGGCAACCCGGAGAAGGCGGCAATCGGGTGGGAGCTCGAACAGGCGATCGAAGGGATCGCCAGGGCAGCCAACGCTCTCGGCGTGCCGGTCGTCTCGGGGAACGTCTCGCTCTACAACGACACCGACGGGCGCTCGATCCCACCCACGCCGGTCGTGGGCTGCGTCGGGCTAGTCCCGGACGTACGCTTCGTCCCA
>Ga0307277_10000357_pt1 | contig 16562 bp, 12 predicted proteins | sample ER_DNA_116_FD_194473 | JGI IMG/M metagenome (GOLD analysis project Ga0307277, IMG submission 194473) | Bulk soil microbial communities from the East River watershed near Crested Butte, Colorado, United States - ER_DNA_116 | ecosystem: Environmental > Terrestrial > Soil > Floodplain | place...
TCCGTCGAGACCGCGAACGCTCCTCCGAGAAAAGACACGACGTAAAGCTGCGTGAGGCTCAGCCCTCCGAGCGCTGCGGCGAGCGGGACGCTCGCGATGACGATCGCGCTCGCGACGTCCGACCAGATCATGATCGGCCGCCGCGGAAGACGATCGACCCACACGCCGATGAACAGGCCGGCGACGATGGACGGGAGCATCTGCGCCGCGACGAGGAGTCCGGTCTCCGTCGCGCCGGCGCCGAGGAGGAGCACGGCGGTGAGCGGCAACGCGAGAACGGTGATCTGGCTCCCGACGCGCGCGATCGTGAACCCGGTCCACAGCTTGACGAAGTCGCCGTTGCGCGAGAGGGAAGGTTCGGACGTCACCACTTCGTCGCGCAGAGTGACGGCTCCGGCCACGAACGGTCTATGCCGGGAGTAACGCTCGGACCCTTTAGACTTGTTTTCGCCTTTCAGGCCGACGTAGCTCAGCCGGTAGAGCAGCGGTTTCGTAAACCGCCGGTCGGCAGTTCGAGTCTGCCCGTCGGCTCCGAAAATCGCGCGTTTTGCTGTCGCGTTGATCAAGATGACAGGCACCGGAACCCCCGGTGGAGTGTTGCGAGTGTCGCGCCCCGGGACGCCTCATGACCGCGTCGACGCGTCGGTGCCGACGGCGACCTGCGACACGACCGTGGTGATCGATACCTGGCACTGATCTGGTTGTCGGTGTTAGCGCCCTCCACAGGCGCGATCGCGTCGATTTCTTCAGCACCGTCTCGTCCACCGTCTCAACCCTCCATTGCGACACCGCCCTCGCCAGAGTTCCACGGGCTCGGTCCGACTCACCGTCGAGTTCGAGCTCCGATACGGACCACAACTGCACGACGAGCGCAGCTCCATCGGATGGCCGATCCCGAGTGCGGTGTGAGTAGAGCGCGGCGAAGAGCTCGACATGCCGTGCGTGCCCTAGGATTCCGCCGCGGTGCAGGACCTCCCGGCGGGGACGGTTACGTTCCTCTTCACCGACATCGAAGGCAGCACCCGGTTGCTCGGGCAACATCCGAAGCAGCTTGCCGCGGCTCTGGTTCGACACGACGCGCTCATGCGCGATGCAGTCGCCGCGTCTAGAGGCGTCGTCTTCGAGACTGTCGGCGACGCTGTTTATGCTGCCTTCTCTTCGCCTACAGATGCTGTCACAGCAGCACTCAGCGCCCAGCTCGCCCTCGCACGACAGAACTGGGGTGTGCTCGGTGCGCTGAAAGTGCGTATGGGCCTCCACGGCGGAGACGTGGAACTGCGTGGCACCCACTACTTCGGCGCACCCCTCTACCGCTGCGCGCGGCTCATGTCGATCGGCCACGGGGCGCAAACGCTGCTGTCCGAAATGACCGCCGCCGCCGTGCGGGCCAGTCTCCCCGACCGCGCAGCGCTGCGCGACATGGGTACGCATCACCTCAGGGACCTGAATGAACCGGAGAGAGTGTTCCAACTCCTTCATCCCGACCTCCCGGCCGACTTTCCGGCGCTCAAGAGTCTCCGGCCGCGTCCCAACAACCTCCCAACTCCGCCAACGACGTTCATCGGGCGGGTGCGCGAACGAGAAGAACTGAAGCGCCTCGTGCGCGAGTCACGCCTCGTAACGCTGACCGGCAGCGGCGGCACGGGAAAAACGAGGCTCGCGCTGCAGGTCGCGACCGAGGCATTGAACGGCTTCAACGATGGCGTCTTCTTCGTTCCGCTTGCCGCGGTCAAGGACGCGACGCTCGTCCTGCCGGCCATTGCCAGCGCGCTCGGGCTACGGGAGCGACCGGGTGTCGCGCTCGCGACGAGTCTCGCTGGGGACCTGGCGGGCAAGGAGATGCTGCTTATCCTCGACAACCTGGAGCAGGTGGCCTCGGCGCGTGCTGACATCGCCGATCTCGTCGCGAGGGCGCCTCGCCTGACGATCATCGCGACCAGTCGCGTCCCGCTACACGTCTCGGGCGAGCGTGTCTTCGCTCTGGCGCCGTTCGAAGTACGAAGCTCCGGCGCGGGACGACGCGATATCGAAGGCCTGTCGCGCTCGGACGCGGTCGTGCTCTTCCTGCAGCGCGCACTCGCGATCGCCCCCGACCTGTCCCTCAGCGAGGAGAACGTGATCGCGATCGCTGACATCTGCGCGTTCTTCGAAGGAGTGCCGCTCGCAATCGAGCTTGCGGCCTCGCGCGCCAACGTGTTGTCCCCAGTAACGATGCTGCCGCGCCTGCGTCGCCGGCTGAATGTCAACCTGATCGTGCCCGGCGGCGCACAAGAACGACAAGACAGTCTTCGGGCGGTGATCGCGTGGAGCGAGGAACTTCTCACTGCCGAGGTCAAGCAGATGCTGGCCGAGCTCGCTGTCTTCGTCGGCGGCTGGACCCTCGAAGGGGTCGAGGAGATCTGCACGCCAAGCCCGCTCGACCCAATAGAAGCGCTTTCGATGCTCGTCGAGCACAGCCTGGTCCGGCGCGAACTGCAACCCGACGGCGGCACCCGCTTTTCGATGCTCGAGACCATCCGCGAGTACGCGCTCGAGCGGCTCGAACAGTCCGGCGGCCGGGCGCAGATCCAGCGCGCGCACGCTTGGTACTTCATGCGCTTTGCGGAGCGCTTCGGGACGGCCTCGATCACCTATGACGCCGCAGTCGCCGAACACGAGAACATCCGGGCAGCGATCGCGGCGGCCGACGACCAAGAGGACGGCGCGGATGCCCGGCGACGGATCGTCGCGGCCGTTTGGCCGGCGTTCGTGGAGAGCGCGCACCTGGGCGAGATGACAGGCTGGCTCGCTGACGCGATCGCCGCGGGACGCGCAGATCTATCGCCGCTCCAGGCGCAGCTGCTCACCGGCGCCGGCATCGCGGCTCGCGTCCGAGGCGACTCGGCCGCTGCTATCGGATATCTACGCGACGCAGTCGGGATCCGAAGGCAGATCGGCGACGACATACAACTCAGCTATTCCCTGAGCGCTCTCGCAAGCGCGCTCTTCGACAGCGACCTCGACGCCGCGTACCGGGCAGGCGACGAATCGGTGGCGCTCGCCCGCGCTGGCGGGAACTTGCCAGCGCTCGCGCACGCCCTCAGCAACCGCGCCGAAGCCGACCGCTACGGCGGCCGCGAAGGCTCCGCGTTGGCGTTGCACGAGGAAGCACTCAGCCTGGCCCGAAAGATCGGCGACCGACGGCTGCTCGCGATAGGCCTGCACAACGTCGCGCTCCTCCGGCTTCGATCGGGAGGACTGGACGATGCGACCGAGCTCTTGCGTGAGGCCGTCGACGTGACGATTGCGGCGCGCCAGTCCGTCGGCGTCGCGTACTGCGTTGCCGCGCTTGCCGGTGTCGCTGTCGTCGGCCACCAGCCGGAGCGAGCGGCGATGCTGCTCGCGGCTGCGGACGCCGCGTTCGAGCGGCTGAACGCGATGATGAACGGGACGGACCGTCGCGAGTTCGAGCGGTACCGCGAGACGTGCCGCCAGGAACTCGGAGCGACTCCGTTCGCCGACGCATGGTCCCGCGGAGCGGCGCTGACTCTGGATGAGGCCGCGGATCTCGCACGGCAACTCGCTCGCACGGATGGACCGGTCGCTAGCTGACTGCCGGATTGGGACTGCCAAGCGGTCGTGGGTCCCAGCCGGTGCTCGTGGTCATGCCCGACACCCCCGACCCCGAACAGCTCGTTGCTGTTCAGGATCGTGGCCTCGGCGCCGGCCGCGATCATCGGCTGCGCAGTGGTGCTCTTTTCTGTCCTAAAGAGGTAAAACGAATAATTGGATCTTGGATACGTAGGCTTCAGGCTGCTGGGCGCAACAATGCTCGTGGTTAGTGCAGCGCTGCTGCTGTCGTTGATCGCTTTGAGCCAGAACTACATCACGACTGCCTGTGCGGCCTCCACCTTTCGGGCGGTAGCGGAAGTGACTCTCGCACAACAGTTCTGGGTATCTCGGCCCGCTGCGCTCGCCGACTTATTCGCCACTTCCATCCTCAACTTCCTGCTGTACGGTCCCACCTGGTGCCGCGATTCATTTCTGTCTGGAGATTCATTGCGCTCGCGATGCTGGCGACGGGTTTGGCCATAGGGGTGGTTGACCCGATGCGTGGTCTTGAGCCAGGACAGCTGCTTGTCGTTCCGATCATTCTGTCGGGGCTGTCCTTTGCGCGGCTGATCGTCAGGGGATTCAATCTGTCTGCAGTGGCCGCGATCATCAGTTGAACACGTCACGTGCCGCAGCTGCGGCGCTCCCAGTTAAGTGGGCGATTATGTCGACGGCCAACATCAACCGGAAGGTGCTCCCGGGAGCGCACGCGTCGCCGAAGGTCGAGCTCGTCGCAGTAGCGAGCCGAGATCAAGCGCGCGCCGACGAATACGCGAAGACATGGGAGATCCCGCGGGCGTACGGCTCCTATGACGCGCTACTGGCGGACCCAGACGTTGAGGCGGTCTATATCTCGCTCCCGAACTCGATGCACTGCGAGTGGGCGATCAGAGCACTCGAAGCAGGCAAGCACGTGTTGTGCGAGAAGCCGCTCTCGCGGCACGCGAGCGAGGTCGAAGCAGCATTCGACGCTGCCGATCGCACGGGTCGGCTCCTGAGCGAGGCGTTCATGTATCGCCACAACCCGCAGACGAAGCGCGCGAAGCAACTCGTCGACGACGGGGCGATCGGCGAATTACGGCTCATCCGCTCCGCATTCAGCTACTCGCTCTACGACCAGAGCAACATCCGCCTGAGCACGGCACTCGATGGCGGAGCGTTGATGGATATCGGTTGCTATGCCGTCAGCGGGTCGCGCCTCTTCGGCGGCGAGCCCGAGAGGGTGCACGGCGAGGCCTGGTTCGGACCGTCGGGGACAGACTGGGTCTTCGCGGGCATGCTCCGTTTCCCGAGCAACGTGGTGGCGCTCTTCGACTCCGGGACCGCGATGACGGAGCGCGACGAGCTGGAGGCCATCGGCAGCGAAGGCTCCCTGTTCCTCGACGATCCGTGGCATTGCAAGGTGCCGGGCATCGAGCTCCGCCGTGAGGGAAGGGTCGAGCGGATCGATCTCGATCTCGTCGACTCGTACCGCCTCGAGCTCGAAAACCTCAGCGACGCGATCCGCGGCGATGGCGAGCTGCTCCTCGGCCGCGACGACGCAGTCGGACAGGCCCGCGTGCTTGAAGGGCTGTATGACTCTGCGATGCGCGGCGCACCTGTCTGGCTGTGATGCACGGAGGTTTGGCGCCAGATGAACCGGACGAAGGACAGCTCTTCACGCCGACACCGGCGTTACAAGAGGAGTCATTGACCCCACCGGCGCATCGGCACATGATGCCCGCGCTCGCGCGGCCAGTCGGCGCTGCGCGGGCATGGGGGAGGTTGCGATGGGTATTCGTTCGCGGTTAGGTGCGCTCACCTGTGTCGTCGTACTTGTCCTGACGGGCGCTCTCGGAGCTGTGGGGTTCGCGGCCGGCGAGTCGAACTCGTCACAGATCGCGTGGTCTCCCTGCTACCGCGAGCTCAATCTCGGCGAGTTCGAGTGCGGCAATCTCTCGGTCCCACTCGTTTACTCGCAGCGCGACGGCGGCCAAGACCAGGCCGAACGCCGCGATGACGGGGGCGCCCGAATCTCGATCGCCGTCGTCCGGCTGCCCGCGAGCGATCGGCAGCATCGCATCGGTTCGATGTTCATCAACCCTGGCGGTCCGGGCGGGTCGGGCGTCGACTTCGCACTGTTCGCGTCGTTCCTGTTTTCCCCGGACGTGCTGGCGCGGTTCGACGTCGTCGGCTTCGACCCTCGAGGTATCTACCGCAGCACGCAGCTGCGCTGCTTCAACAGCTCGGCGGAGTGGGCTCCATACTTCACGACCTTCGCCTTCCCGAGCAACAACGAAGAGGAGCGAGGCTGGATCGCCGCCGACCGTTTCCTCGACAACGCGTGCGCCACTCGCGGCGGCGCGATCCGCGATCACATGTCGACGGCGAACGTCGCCCGCGACCTCGACCGCTTGCGCGCGGCCGTCGGCGACAAGCAGCTCACCTATGTGGGCTACTCGTACGGCTCATACCTCGGCGTGACGTACGCGAATCTCTTCCCGAATCGAGTCCGCGCCTTGATCGTCGACGGCGTTCTGGACCCCATCGCCTGGGCAACGGGTGTCGGTCGTGAGAGCGAGACGATTCCATTCTCGACCCGATTGCGCAGTGACCAGGGCGCGCAAGCCACACTCCAGGAATTCTTCCGTCTGTGCGACAGCGGCGCAGGCTGCGCCTTTGCCCCTAGCTCTGCGACGCGCTTCGCTGAGCTCGGCGAACGTCTGAAGAAGGAGCCAATCCTGTTTCGCGACCCGACGGGTCAGGTCGTGTTTGAGTTCAACTACTCGCTGCTGATCGCGAACACCCTCGGCGCGATGTACGGCTCCGATTCGTGGCCTTCATTCGCCGAGTTCCTTGCGTTCCTCGAAGCTCAGGCCGGCCCTGAGGACCTACGCGCCGCACTCGCCGCATTCCACAGCAGCCTCGGCGTCGGTCCAAGACTGGCCGATCCCGACTACCGCAATCAGATCGAGGGTTTTCCGGGCGTCGCGTGTTCCGACAGCGACAATCCGTCCTCGTACACCGCCTGGTCAAAGCAGGGAGCCCAAGCCGACAAACGCTTCGGCTATTTCGGGCGGATCTGGACCTGGGCCTCGAGCATCTGCGCGGAGTGGCCGGGTAGTGACCAGGATCGCTACATCGGTCCCTTCACACGGTCTACGGCGAACCCGGTGCTCGTCGTCGGGAACAACTTCGATCCTGCGACGCGTTACCAGGGCGCTGTCACGGTAAGTGGACTGCTGCCGAAGTCGAGGCTTCTTACGGTCCACGGCTGGGGGCACACCTCGATATTGCTGTCGGCGTGTGCCACGGCGGCCGTGACCGCGTACCTCGTGAACCAGGCGCTCCCCGCGACGGGGACAGTCTGCGAACAGGACGCCGTCCCATTCGCGCCGGCCGCGCTCTCTGTCCGGACGGCAGCGAACACGATTGCGAACCCACGCGCGGCGCTCATACCCGATGCGCTCACGCGAGCGATGCGCTAGACGGCAGCTCGGCGGGCCGGCCGGAGAGACCGTCGGCCGGCCCGCCGGTTAGCTGGAGTGCAGCGTCCAACGATTCCCCTCGGCGAACTGATCGCCTATCTCTTCGGCCCGGGTGATGCTCCGTTGGCCGCCGAGGTCGGCCCGCGGCTGGTCGCCTCGCCGCGGTTTCGTGCGTTCGCCGAGACCTACCGCGACAAGATTCGCAAGAAGGCCCGCGCGCTTCGCGAGGACGAGGCCAGACGCGACTTCGCGTTCGAGCTCGCGATTGCTGCGCGGTTGGTCGAAGACCGACGCTTCGCGCTCGAATACGAGTCGTACGGCATGGACAAACGTGCGCCCGACTTCCGTGTGACGTTCCGCAGCGGGACCCGCTTCAACGTCGAAGTCCGCCGGTTGCGCCGCCGAGCGCCGGCCGACGCCCTAGCCGATCCGGCGCGAATCACCCGTGCGATCTGCGACAAGCTGGGCCAGCTGCCGCCATCGATGATCAACGTCCTCGTCCTCGGCGCCGACGGGCCATCCTCCGCGGCGGATGCGCTGGCCCCGGCAATGCTTCAGCTGCAAGAACGCGCGGCTCAGAAGGACGAGGCGTTCTTCCAGCAGCGCGGCTTCACCGGCACTCGCGACTTCCTGCGTCACTACCAGCGACTGAGTGGGGCGCTGTGGCTGACTGGCGCGCCCGGCGCGCTGCAGGCCAGCCTGTGGCGCAACCCGCAGACGCGCCATTCGCTGCCGGCTGATCTCGCCAGAGCGCTGACCAGCACGGTGACGTGAAGAGCTAGGCCACCGCGGTCGTCACCGCGACCGTGAGCAACTCCTCGGCCTGCCCGCGGAATGTTCCCTGGTGCGGCGGGATGTCGCCGTAGTCGCGGCCCGTCGCGACCTTGACGTGATACGCGCTCGCGACGAGATCGTTCGTGGGATCGAATCCACGCCAGCCGTGTGTTGGCGTGAACGCCTCGACCCACGCGTGCGACGCGCCGGCGCCGCGGGGCGGGCCGCTCGCGGCGGCGACCGTGTACCCGCTCACGTACCGCGCCGGGATCGCCACCGAGCGGCAGAGGCCAAGCAGCAGATGCGCGAAGTCCTGGCAGACGCCGCGTGGCTCACCGAGGACCTCGACGACCGTCGTCTCGACCGTCGTCACGCCGGGCACGTACTCGAGGCGTTCGTTCACAAGGTGCATGAGACGCTGGACGGCGGCGAACGTGTCGTCGGGCGACGTCGGACGGTGCGGCCCCGCGAGTGCCTCGAGCTCGGGAACCAACGGAACGAGCGGCGACGGGTCGAGGAAATCGGCGAGCGCTGACGGGCCGAGGGGATCGGGTGGCTGTGCGGGGACGGCGAACGGATCCGCAAGGAGGGTCTCGATCTCGCCGGTCGTCCGGAGCTCCAGGTGCCGGTGCGCACGTGCGAGCGTCACGAGGAATCCGGTGTTGCCGAATCCGTCGCCGTAGCGGCGGATCGCGCCTGCCGGATCGACGACGATGTTGAATCGACCCCACCGCTGATGCGGGTCGCTGCGCGGGCCGAGTCGGACGTCGATAACGCTCTCGACGACATCGGCGTCGTACTCGAAACGCGTCATGTGCTCGACGCGCACCTTCACTGCTGCTGTTGCGCGGCCATGAGCATCGCCGCGCGCGCGACACCGACGAGACGGCTGGGTTGCGGCTCGTCACGCAGGTATGTCGCGGTGATCTCGTCGCTGACCTGCGCGATCGATCGCTGGACCTCGAGAAGAAAGTCCTCGAGCCCGGCCTCGAACACCTCGTCGATCGCGGCATGCTCGACCTCGCCACGCACGCGCCCGAGCGTGCGGATTCCCGGCCCTGGTTCGTTCGCCGCCGCGGTGCGGAGCGCGGCCACCGCGCTCAGCGCATCGTCCGCAGCGCCAAGGGAGAACCGGACCGACTGAGGAAACACAGCATTGAGAAGAAGGAATTCGACGATCCGAATCGGCTCGACGCGGAGCGAATAGAAGCGCGCGTAGGCCTCCGCCGACCCGCACGAACGCAGGACCGCGAGCCAACGGACCATGTCGGCATCGGTCGTCTCCTCTTCGTTCCGTGGCGCGAGGAGGTGGGCCTGCCGGCCCAGAAGGCGCACGACGCCGTCGGCGCGCTCGAGGTACGTGCCGAGGGACAGGAAGTGCCACGGCTCGTCGTGGGCGAGCGTCGAACCGGCGAGTCCTTGGAAGTACTGAAGTCGCTCCCGCACGAGGCGTTGGAAGGACAGGCTGTCGCCCTGCGCGCGCCGCTGCGCGCCGGGAAGGGCCAGCGATTGGTAGAGGGTGTTGAGCTCCTCCCACATCTCGCTCGAGATCGACTCGCGAATCCCGCGAGCCAGCTCGCGCGCATGACGGACGGACGAGATCAGCGAGTCCGGGTTCTTTTCATCGGAGAGCAGGAAAAAGGAGACATCCTCGGCGGAGAGACCGATCGCCCCGACGAGAGGGCCCCAGAAATCGCTCACCTCCGTGCCGACGTCGAGCTCGAGATGCCGTGTCACGTCGATCAGGCGCGACACCGCGACGCCGCGCTCGACATATCGCGCGGTCCAGTAGAGATCGTCCGCGACCCGGCAGAGCACTAGCCGAGCACCCAGGTGTCCTTGGCGCCGCCGCCCTGCGACGAATTCACGACGAGCGATCCGGCGCGCAGCGCCACGCGGGTCAGACCACCAGGCGTCACGCGGATCTCCTTCCCGAACAGCACGTACGGCCGCAGGTCGACGTGGCGGCCTTCCAGCGATCCGTCGCTCCAGCTGGGGTGACGCGACAGCGCGAGCGTCGGCTGTGCGATGTAGCCGCGGGGGTCGGCCTCGATCCGACGACGGTATTCATCGCGATCCTTCTTCGGTGCGTGCGGCCCGATGAGCATCCCGTAGCCACCGCTCGCGTTCACCGACTTCACGACGAGCTCGGCGATGTGCTCGAGGATGTACGCCCGCTCGCTCGGGTCCGCGGCGACGTACGTCTTCACGTTCGGAAGGATCTCGTCCTCGCCGAGGTAGTACTTGATGATCGTCGGGACATAGGCGTAGATCGCCTTGTCGTCCGCGACACCAGTGCCGAGCGCGTTCGCGACGCTCACCCGGCCCATCCGGTACGTCGCCACAAGTCCGGGGACGCCGAGGAACGAGTCACGACGAAATGCGAGCGGGTCGATGAAGTCGTCGTCGACACGCCGGTAGATCACGTCGACTCGCCGGCGGCCGCTCGTCGTCCGCATGTAGACCGTCGCGTCGTCAACGAACAGGTCCGAGCCCTGCACCATCTCGATGCCCATGGCCTTCGCGAGGAAGGCGTGCTCGAAGAACGCCGAGTTGTGGACGCCGGGCGTGAGCAGCACGACGGTCGCCGCATCCGCGATGGGCGGCGCGATCTCGCGCAGGACGCTGAGGAGGTCCTGCGGATAGCCCTCGACCGGCCGAATCGGATAGTCGGCGAAGATCTGCGGCCAGACCCGCTTCAGCACGCGCCGGTTCTCCACGACGTATGAGACGCCAGACGGAACGCGCAGGTTGTCCTCAAGTACGTAGAACTCGCCGCGGTGGTCGCGGACGAGATCGCTTCCGACCACGTGCGTGTAAACCCCGAGGGGCGGCTCGACCGAACGCACCTCGCGCCGATAACCGCGAGAGCCGAGGACGAGCTCGGGCGGGATGAGACCGCTCCCGAGGATCTTCTGCTCGTGGTAGATGTCGTGGAGGAAGAGGTTGAGCGCGCGCACGCGTTGCTCGAGACCGCGCTCGATGTGCTCCCACTCCTCCGGAAGGATGATCCGCGGGACGAGGTCGAACGGCATGATCTTCTCGAGGCCGCTCGGATCCTGATTCACCGCGAACGTGATCCCGCGCGCCTGGAAGCTGAGATCGGCCGCCCGCTGGCGTCGCGTGACCTCCTGTGCCGAGAGCGTTTCCAGGCGGCGCGCGAGCGCCGCATAGTGCGGCCGCACCACACCCGGCGCGGAGAACATCTCGTCCCAGAACGCCGTCGGGTCATACGACGCGAGAGGCGAGCGCTGGGTGATCACGCCACGCCAGCGAATTCGTGGAGCTCGATGATCTCCGCCTGCTTCGTGTACGCCAGTCGTCCCTGAGCCGGACCGCCGTATGTCCCCGAGGTCGGCGTGACGTCGGCGAAGTCGCGGCCGGTCGCGACGGTGATGTAGTCCATGCGCGCGCGTCGGTGGTGCGTCGGGTCGTACGCGATGACCTCGATCTCGCCGGGGGAGCTCGGGTCCGCGATCAAGGCCTCGACCCACGCGTGCGGGGCACCTTCGCCGAGCATGTGTCCCGACACGTACCGGCAGGGGACGTTCGCGAGTCGAAGGACGGCCAGCAGGATGTGCGCGAAGTCCTGACACACGCCCTTCTGGAAATGCAGCGCCATGGCCGCGGGCGTCGTGTAGCCGGTCACTCCGTGCTGGTACGTGATGCAGCCGGAGGCCCAGTCGTGCGCGCGTTCGGCGCGCTCGCGCTGATCGTCAGCAGATCGGACGATCTGGATCGCGGCGTCGAGCAGTTTCGAATCCGGCGCCGTCAGTGCCGTCGGTCGCAGATAGTGCAGCGGCCCGAGCTCGGCCGGCCACGGGGCCGGTCGGCGCGCGCTCGATCGCGTCGCGTCTCGCTCCACCTGGAACACGGCCTCGAAGTCCACCGCCTGCTGCACTCGCTGCACGGCGACACTCGCGACGCGATTGCCGAACTGATCGGGAGCCCACGTCACCAGGGCGCCGTCATCCATGCCGCGGATCGCGAGATCGTGTTGGAGGACGCGCTGATCGCCATCCTGATCTTTCGGGATCATGACGAGCCGCTGCTTCATGTCCCACACCGGGCCGCTGTAGGTGTAGCGGTAGTGCTGCCGGACGCGATAGACGGCGCGAGCCACGCGCGACCAGTCGGTCACTGCTTTGTCCGCGCGGCTGCCTCCTGGCGGTCCGCGTCCTCTTCCGTCGGCGGGCCGCCCGGCCGCTCAGCGGTGATCTCGTCGGACCAGACGACGAACTTCGCGAGCCGCGCTCCGCCGAATGCCGTCGAGAGCGCGCAGTCGACGGCATCGCGGCCACGTCCGATCACCACCCTGCCGATCCGGGGGGTGTTGTGGCGCGCGTCGAAGGTGTACCAGCGGCCGCCCACGTATGCCTCGAACCAGGTGTGGAAATCCATCGGCACGTCGGGCGGCTCGATCGCGATGTCCGGGAGATATCCGAACGTGTAGCGCGCGGGGATGTTCAGCGCGCGGCAGAACGCGACCGCGAGCAGCGCGAAGTCGCGGCAGACTCCCGCGCGCTGCTTGTAGATGTCGAGCGCGGTCGTGCTCGGAGTCGAGGAGCCGTTTCGGAATTCGATGTTGTGGTGCACCCAGTCGCACACGGCCTGGATCCGTGCCCACGTCGGCGGCGTGTCACCGAAGAGGGTCCACGCGTCGTCGAGCAGTTGGTCGGACTCCACGTAGCGGCTCGGAAGCGTGAAGACGATCGCTTCGTCGGGGAGGTCCTCGACTGGATGGAGGGCCGCGTGCGGAACGACCGGGTCGGCGGTCTCAGGGATCTCGACGACCGCGTCGTAACGGACGGTCGTCAGCCCCGGCGGCGCGACGAAGCGCCAGCAGATGTTGCCGAAGAGATCGTGGTACTCGTGGAGCGGGATGTCCGAGGGCTCGATCCACTTCGACTCGTAGACCGCGATGTGCTCGGCATCCATCCGCGGCCGCACGAGCATGAACATAGGGACGGGGGCTTCCGTCTCCCACCCGAACTCGCAACCAACCCGAACTCGCATCGGCCAAGTCTACGGAGCCGGGCCGTGACCCCGCGGCGCTACTTCTTGAGGGGAAGTGCGAGCGCGAACACGCTGCCGGCATCGGAGCTGGCCTCGAGCCAGAGGCGGCCTCCGTGACGGTTCGCCAACTGCTGGCTGATGTGCAGGCCGAGCCCGCTGCCGTGAACATCGGACGTCCTGGAGGTCCGGAAGAATGGCGTAAACAGCATCGAGCGTTCTGAGGCCGGTATGCCGACCCCGCGGTCCGCCACGCGAACGAGCGCCTCGGCTCCGTCCACCGTGAGCGTGATCTCGATCGGCGCGCTCTCGGGGCTGTACTTGATCGCGTTGTCCAACAGGTTGTCGAGGATCTCGGCGATCCGCTCGGGGTCTCCGCGGACGGAGACGGCGCTCCCCGGCCGCTCGAACCTGATGCGCGCGGTCTCGCCGTACTGGTGCCTGGTCACGGCCGCCACGACCATGCTCGCGAGATCGAAGGCGACGACGGAGAGGCTCAACGTGTTTGAGCTGACTCGCGATTGGTTCAGGAGCTCGGAGATCAATCGTGCCATGCGATCCATTTGCGCGAGGGCACCGTCGATCGCCACGCGCTCGCGCACCGGATCCTGTCCGATGTAACGGCGCGCGAGCTGTGTCTGTCCTTTGATGACGGTCAGGGGCGCGCGTAGCTGGTGCACCACCGTTGCAAGGAAATCGGCCGGCGGGCGGTCGGCGATGAGGTGCTGCCCGATGTCCGGGAAGACCTTGATCGCCTCGTCGCTATCGCTCTTGGTCCGAGAGTCCTGCTCCGAAGGCTGCCGCTCGACCACGCTCTTGACGGTCGCGAGGAACTCTTCGACGACGAACGGTTTGCCCACGATCCCCGCGAAGCTCGCCGCGCGGCTTCGTTCCGATACGCCCGCCCGTGCCTCGGCGATGTCGTCGGTGTCCGCGCTGAACATCACGACAGGTATTTCTGGATGTGCCCGCCGGATCGCGACCGCGTCGTCCCACGAACGGCCCTCGCCGGTGTCGCGGATCTCGCCGTCGAGAATCACGAGGCGTGGCTGCCACCGCTCCACGGCGACCCCGATCAGCGAGTGGTCGGCGATGGTCATTGGCTTGTACCCAGCGTCGTCCAGCAGCCCGCCGACGAGCTTGCTCAGTGCAACATCGTCCTCGACGATGAGCACGTTGTTCGACGCGTCCATGGGGCCCTCCCGCTAGCCGCAAGAAGAGCGGCGATTTCCGCCTCTCCTCTCCCTCAGCGGGCCCATGCTCAGCTGGGTCGACCTAGGTCGCATGACGATTTCGTCATGTCTAAACCGAGCCCCGTTTTCGGCGGTTTCTGCGCTCAGGCGAGCGCTCGGGAACCTAGTTGTCTTCGACCTCGGACGCGCTGACGAATCGATAGCCGGCGCCCGGCACGGTTTCGATGTACCGAGGCTTGTGCCAATCGTTCTGAAGCTTCGCGCGGAGGGCGCGCACGTGACGGTCAACGACGTTGCTCTCGATCACGAAGTCGGTGCCCCAGAGCGCGTCGAGGATCTGCTCGCGAGTCAAGATGCTGCCGGCGTTGGCGGCGAGAAGGTAGAGGAGTGCCTGCTCGAGCGAAGTCAGGTGCAGCTCGTGCTCTCCCGCGAGCACCTTTCGGTTGAGCACGTCGATCTCGAGATCGCCGATGCGCAGGCGCGGGACGAGCTCTCCGGCGCTGCCGTGCGTCCGACGGATCACCGCGCGGGCACGAGCGACGAGGTCGTCGGGCACGAAAGGGATGCCGATGTAATCGTCGGCTCCGCGCTCAAAGGCGTCGAGCTTCCCTCGGAGATCGCTGCGGCGGGTGAGCGCGATGACGCCCATCGGGCCGTGATTGCGCGCTTCGTCAATCAGCTGAATACCCGCACCGGCCTCGGTGTCGATATCCACGATGAGCAAAGTCGGCTTCCACTCGGCGATCGCCGCCTTGGCACCGTCAACCGTTCCGGTGACCTGGCGGAGGTAACGTCCGTGCCGCAGGGTCAAGTCGATGACGTTCGCGAGCGGCTTGTCGCCGACAACCAGGAGCACGCGTACCGCGCGCTCCGACCCCCGTGCCACCGACGTCGTTCCCGGGCCTTCAGCCATTGCTACATCTTAGATTGGGGTGTTCTCGTAAATGCGTACCCCGAGGTCTCGGCTCAACGGAAGCGGCCACCCGGAGGGGTCATTCCCGAACGCTCGAGGGTCCTTTTCGTAGCCGCCGAGGAGCACAAGGAGCCCCGCGTGCGTGCCAACGGGCGCTCCAATCCACAACAGACCGATCGGGCGGTTCGTCGCTTGGTCGACCGACCCCTCGGGCGCTGGGCCTCGGGCACCGTCGACATTGATCCCAGATTCGGTCACAGCGAGCCGAAACGAGGAAGACGGGCTCTGCGAACGTTCGGTGATCCTTGGCCCGTAATGTTTCGGCGCCGACCAGCTCGAGACCAGAGGAGCGAGGGCGGCATGCTGCGCCGCGTCGCTTTCGGTTGATTCTCCCGCGTGCAACCCTCGGAGTGTCGCGACGTCTCGTCGATCGTCGATGCTCGTGAGCAGAGGTATGGCGGGTTCGATCCCGTGCGGGGAGCCCGCGACGATTTGCGCGGCCGCTCCGTCTACGTCCGCAACGTGCAGCCGGAATTCTTCGAGCACGAGTACACGGATGGGGTTGTTCTTGGTTGACATGTCTTGAACGATGACCCTCCGCGGCCGCCTTGTCATGACCTAGCCGTCACGCGCCGTCGCTACATGACCAACTCGTAATGACTCGAGCAAGCAAGCGGAGGACGATCAACCCCGATTACCCGTTTCGCACCGTGATCGCCGTCCAGTAGGTCACCGACGGGTGTTGACGTTTGTGTTAGGTGACGAGACGGTCATGACACGGACGACCACACGGTCGACCATCCGGCAGAGACAGACACGCCACAGCGCGCGTGCGCGTCCAAGGGGGCGTCCAGTTGAACAGATCAAAGGCAGTCGTCGCGATGGTCGGGATCGCGTTCATCATCGCGATCGGCGCGATGAGAGGCACCACGGCAAATGCGGCGATCGTCCCCACCGTCGGGCTCGGATCGGCTGCGACATACTCGATCCTCGCCGGCACGCCAGACATAACTAACACCGGCGCGACCACCATCGACAGGGACGTAGGCATCCATCCTGCGGCCTCGATAACCGGATTCCCGCCCGGAGTCATCGCGGGCGCGGTTCACGCAGGCGATGCCGTCGCGCTGCAGGCAAAGAGCGATCTCGTGATCGCGTATAACGACGCCGCGGGACGAACGGGCGTGGTCGTCCCAGGAGGCACCCTCGGCGGGCAGACGCTTGTCGGCGGCGTGTACAACGCCGGTGGGGTAACGCTGGACCTCACGGGCACCCTCACGCTCGATGGCGCGAACAATCCGAACTCCGTCTGGATTTTCCAGGCCACGTCTGACCTCATCACGGCATCGACGAGCTCAGTCGTGTTCATCAACGGCGGAAGCCCATGCAACGTTTTCTGGCAGGTCACGAGCTCAGCGACTCTGGGCTCTGGCTCTTCCTTCGTTGGAACGATCCTCGCGATGACGTCCATCACGCTCAACAGCGCGGTCAACGTCCAGGGCAGAGCGCTGGCACGGAATGGCAATGTGACGTTGATCAACGACCACTTCGTCACGTCGACGTGCAGCCCTGCGCCGGTTGTGGTCATTCCGCCGACGCGGCCACCGTTCA
>Ga0307277_10000358_pt1 | contig 16539 bp, 16 predicted proteins | sample ER_DNA_116_FD_194473 | JGI IMG/M metagenome (GOLD analysis project Ga0307277, IMG submission 194473) | Bulk soil microbial communities from the East River watershed near Crested Butte, Colorado, United States - ER_DNA_116 | ecosystem: Environmental > Terrestrial > Soil > Floodplain | place...
AAAGTACCGAGGCCGGATCGGCCTGAAGCTGGTCGCCAAGCACGAGAACGGCGCGCTGGTTCAGCCCGAGGAGCTGATCGAGCGGGCCAAGAACGCCCCGCCGCGGCCGCCCGAGGAAGAGCGGCCCCGCGGCGGCCGTGACCGCGGCCGTGGAGGCCGCGGGCGCGACCGCGAACGGCGGTAGAAGCAAATGAACGGCGGCGCGTCCGCAAAGGGCGCGCCGCCGCTCGATGCCTCGCGCCAGGCGCTACTCGTCGCGCCCGTCCGCCTCGCGCTGGGCCTGGCAGGGATGCTGGCCGCGGTTTCGATCGACGTTTCCGCCGGCACAGCGCTGGCAGAGGCGGGTCTGGGAGCCGGCCTGACGGTCTTCGCGCTGGTAGCTCCCGGCGGACGGCGGCGCCCTGAGCGGCTGCGTCCGCCCGCCCCGGCGCGATCTCCGGCACATCGGCCGTGGTGGCGAATCCTGGCGATTGCCATGTTCCCCAGCACCTACGGCGTCGCCCTCCTCACCGGGATCGCGCTCGCCTTCAACCGTGACCTCGCAGCGTTTCTGGCCGGCGTGCTGCTCGGCATGGGCGCGGTGGCGCTCATCTACGTGCTCGTAAGGTCCCGGGCGTGACCCACGACGTCACTGTCGCGCTGGCCGCGCTCGGCGTCGTCGGCCAGGTGCTCGCCGCCGGACTCGTGCTCGTTACGGCGCTCGCGCTGGTCGGCGTCAGAGCCCCGCTGCGAAGACTTCGAAGCGCCGTCGAGGGCTACGAGCTCTGGCTCGTGTTCGTCGTGGCCGCGATCGCCACCGGCGGCAGTCTCTTCTTCTCCGAGATCGCGCACTTCGTTCCATGCGAGCTCTGCTGGTACCAGCGGATCTGCATGTATCCACTCTCGATCGTGACGCTGCTGGCGGCGCTGTTCGACGACCCGCGTACGGCGCGTTACCTGCTGCCGCTGCCCGTCGTCGGAGCGGGTGTCTCCGTCTACCACTTGCTGGTCGAGAACCGGGTCTTCGGCGAATCGCTCACCTGTCGGATCTCGGCGCCGGGCGGCTGCGCAGTTAAGTGGATCAACGAGTTCGGTTACATGACGATCCCGACACTCGCGCTGACGGCGTTCGCGCTCGTGTTCGCGTTCCTCCTCCTCGCGGCGTTCGAGCCGAGGGCTACCGTTATGACCCATGAGCGGTAAACAAGCAAGGCGGCGCCGCCAGACGGCGGCCGCGCCCCCTCCGGTCGCGCGGAAGGGCGAGCGCCGCCGCGCTTCTCCGAAGGTGCTCGGCATCGCAGCCGTCGCTGTGCTCGTGGTCGCGGGTGTTGCGGTCGGAATCGCGCTCGCCGTCGGCGGCGGGAGCTCGTCCGCGTCGGGAACGGTGCCGACTCGCGGCTCGCTCACCAACGCCTTGCCCGACGCCGATGCCGTCCAGCGCGAGTTTGCCGGGGTCCCCCAGCACGGGCTCGTCCTCGGCTCGCCGAAGGCGCCGTTGACGATGATCGAATACGTCGACCTGCAGTGCCCAGGCTGCCGCGCGTTCGAGACCGAGGTGCTGCCGAGCATCGTCCCGGAGTTCGTCCGCACCGGGAAGCTCAAGATCGAGGCTCGACCGATCTGGATCATCGGGCCCGATTCGCTGCCCGGCCGCAACGCGGCGATCGCCGCCGGCCGCCAGAATCGCGCGTTCAACTTCATGCAGGTGGTCTATTCGAACCAGGGCACCGAGAACACGGGCTGGCTCAACCGCGCCTTCATCGAGAAGGCTGCCGCGAGCGTGCCCGGCATGGACGTGCGAGCTTTGCTGGACGACCAGAACTCGAGTGCCGTCAACAAGGTGGGCGAGGGGTTTGACGCGGCAAAGGTGACTACCACTCCGACGCTGCTCCTAGGCAGGACCGGCTCGACGCTGCAGCCCGTCTCGTCGGCGGCCACGTTCGACCAAGCGAAGCTCGCGGCCGCGATTCGCAGCCTCGGCTAGGAGACGAGCAGGTCGAGCACCTCCGCGCCGCCGTGGGCGCTCACGTCTCGTTCGTCCCGCAGTGCCACTGAGACCGCCTGGGCACGGCTGCGAACTTCGAGCTTGCCGAGGATACGCTGGATGTGCGTCGCCACAGTCTTCGGACTGATCACGAGCCGGTCCGCGATCTCTTCCTGCCTCAGGCCTTCCGCGAGCAGCTCGAGAACCTCGTTCTCCCGCCTTGTCAACGACTCGAGCTTGCCGTTCGGGCTCGCGCCGTTCCCGTTCGAGCGAGGCCGGTCGACGAGGCGCGTGATGCGCGCGATCAGCTCGGCGGGATCCACGGGCTTGGTCAGATAGTCGTCCGCACCGATCAAAAGGCCTCCTGCTCGATCGAGCGCCTCGATTCGCTCGCCTGAGATGAAGACGATGGCGATCGAGTCCCCGTATCGATCGCGGAGCTCCCGGCAGACTTGGTACCCGTTCAAGCCCGGGAGCTGAACGTCGAGGAGGATCGCCGCGGGACGTTCCTCGTGGACGGCGGACAGGACAGCGGCCCCGCTCGCAAGCTGGGTCGTCGCGTATCCGATGCTCCCTAATAGCTCGCTGACGAACGACCGAAAATCGTCGTTGTCATCGACAATCAAGATCCCCCCGCCCGGATCGTTTTTCACGCCTCTCCCTAATTCGGCTTCCTCTCTTGTAACGGAATCGGCGTAGGCCTTCAAGGAGACATTACGTTGCCTTACAACGGATCCCGTAGGGCAAAGATCCGTGAATTTCCCACTATTAGCCCGCCTCGCGCACTTCTATCGTCCCTGTGGAAAGCCCTGTGGATATTCAGGTGCCCGGGGCGAGGGTTCTGCGGTCAACCAGGGAGAGTGGCGATGGAAGAACGAAGGCGTCGGTCCCGACGAACTGGTCCGACGTGCGTTTGTGAGTCATGTCTTTGCAATCTGCGGAGGAGGTTCTGGTAATGGCAACACGTATCTTGGGGCCGACAGGGAGCAAGCGCCGTAAGCGCTTCCTGCTCGTGTCTCTTCTCTTGGTGGCCTGTACGGCGCTCGTCCTGGCGGGAAGCGCCCAGGCCGTTCACGAATTCGCGTTGCAGCTGGACGGCGACGTCAGCACGCACGCGTATACCGTGAACGACCCCAGCAAGCAGCTCTACGACTGGGGGGCCAACCCGTGCAACGTCGCGGACAGCACACCCCCCAGTTCTTGCGTTACGGGCATCGCCGGCCAGACGGACCTGGCCCACTCCATCTTCGTAGCGAGCCGGAACGCGGCCGGGACGACCGAGTCCGTCAACCCCAACCCGGCGACGGTGCCGTCCGTCTTCGACTCCGCGAACTTCCAGCGGGACTTCGAGTCGGGCGCGGGCTGCACGCTGAACTCGACCTCGACGACGCGCTGCGGCGCCGACGACACCACCTACTCGACGGGCAGCAAGGACACCCTGGGCATCGGCATCGGCCCGTCTGGGTGGCAGTGCGGCCACTCCAACAACGTCAACAACAAGGTCGACATCAACAACGCCTACGTGGCGTCGTTCTGGACCGGCGGGAGCCCGGGAAACGGCGACCACATCCTCTATGCCGGGGTGGAGAAAGAGAAAAACAACGGCTCCAATGACATCGGCGTCTGGTTCCTCCAGGGCAACGCGAACTGCTTGGCGACCGGTGGCGCAAACGTGAGCTTCACCGGGGGCCACAGGAACGGCGACGTCCTCGTCGTCTCCGAGTTCTCGAACGGCGGCGGGGTCAGCACCGTCAAGGCCTTCACCTGGCGGGCGTCGACGGATCCGGCCTCGCCCTTCTTCGGTGACGGAGGCTGCATCGACTCGCGGCCGGGCCACTTCAACCCGAGAGTGGACAGCGGCTGCAATCTGCTACAGAGCGGCGGCGGCGGCGACTGCAAGAGCGCAACCGTCGACGACACGACCTGTGCGACCACCAACGCCAATGCCACGACGGGAGGGGCCGCCAATCCGTACAAGGGCACCGTCTCGACCCCGTGGCTCGCCTCGGACGCCACGCTCGGCATCGGCAACAACAACGTCGTGGCACCCGACTTCATCGAGACGGGGATCGACATCACGAAGCTGTTTGCCGGGACCGGGGAGGCGGCCCCCAGCTGCTTCAGCGTGGGTGTTCCCGACACCCGGTCGGCGCCTTCGGTGACCGCGACGCTGTTCGACTACGTCATCAACAAGATCGGGGGGTGCGGCTCGAGCACGGTGACGACGCCGAAGGACGGCTCCGGCAGCAACATCCCCCCGGCCGGCCTCTCGATCGGCACCGGCGCCGCTGTCCAGGTGAAAGACCACGCGGACATCACCGTGACTGGCTTCACCGGGAGCTTCGGGGGGACCGTCACGTTCTATCTCTGCGGGCCTCTTGCTTCCAGCAGCACGAGCAACTGCAACGACACCGATACTGCCGGCCCACCCGCCGTCGTCGACACCCACGGCGTCCAGATTGGAGACCCCGTCACCGTCAGCGGGTCGAGCGGTTCGGCCAGTGTGAACTCGTCCGATTCGGGCGGTGTGAACGGGAACACCGTTCTCACGTCAGTCGGCCGCTATTGCTGGCGCGCGGTCTATTCGGGCGACGGGGACATTCCGGGCTCTGTGGAGCCGGCTACGACCAGCTCCAGCACCTCGGAGTGCTTCAAGGTCACTCCGTTGGCGCCGACGCTCAGCACATCGGCGACCTGTTCGGCCGATCCGTGCGTCCTCGGGAGTACGCTGAATGACAAGGCGTCGCTCACCGGGACGGTGAAGAGACCCGGCACGAACGGGATCGGCGCGGCGACTGCATTCAGCGCCGCCGGGACGATCGACGCGACGGACCAGAGCCTGGCGGACAACTCGATCACGTGGACGGTCTACGGCCCGACAAGCACCGGCGACGCGCAGTGCACGACCGCGATCACCGGCGCCCCGACGCCGTCGTTCGTGACCGTGAGCGGCGACAAGCCGAACGCCGGCGATCTCACGGCGAGGTACGGACCGGTGAGCTACACGACGCTATCGACCGACAGAGTCGGCAAGTACGAGTTTGCCGCCTCCTACCTCGGCGACTCGCCGAACACCAGCGCCGCTACGGCGGTGAGCTGTGACACGACGGGTGCCAACAATGAGCAGGTGACTGTGATCGGCTCGGCCAGCAGCTCGTCGAAGCAGGGGTGGCTGCCGAACGACCGGATCACCCTGACGTCGACGACGGGTACGACGATGAGCGGCAACCTGACCGTCACGCTCTACTATGGTGCGCTCGCGACCGGGAGCACGCTCGGCAACTGCACCCTCGCTACTGGGGCCGCGCAGAAGTACCAGGAGACGTGGAGGTCCGGGGGGGACAACGCGGCTATCTCGGGGAACCCCGTCACGGTCAACACGCACAACGCGTCGTTCTACGTCGGGACCAATCCGAACACCGGCGCCGCCGGCGGTCCCGACACGGACGCGAATAACAGCTACATCTGGCTGATCCACTACGACGACGCGAGCCTCACCGATCCATCCGATCGGTGCGAGACGTCGACCATCACGCACAACGACGGCTAGCGGAAAGGAGCAACTCTCCTGAAATGGACGGAGGCCCCGGCGAGAGCCGGGGCCTCCTATCTTGCTTGGGAAGAGCTCGACCGCTCGGTTACGCGTCTACGTGGAAGCTCGTCGACGCGAGCACATTCCACTTGCCCTTATTCGAGTACATGCCGAGGTCCGCGGTGCAGTTGGCTGCCCCGCTTTTCCAGATCGGCGAGGAGAGCCCGAAGGCGCCGGCGGCCCCACCGGTGAAGAAGGTTGCCCAGCCCTGGGCGACCAGACCGCCGTTCTGATAGCAGTTGAGGTTCACGAACGGGGTGGTCGTCGCCGTCGTGGACACGTCGAATGTGACGGTGTCGCCGAAGCGCGGCGCGGTCGTGGAGGCCGGCGCCGCGGTCGGGGCGGCGGCGGACAGGACGATTGGTGGGCTGATCTTCGACGCCGAGGTCTTGTTCGATCCCGCGCCGTTGGCGGCGAATGCTACGCCGGTGAGCGTCAACGCGGCGGCGAGCGATGTGGCGAATGCGATTCTGCGGAGCATGAGAATTCTCCTTTCGGTGCGACTCCAAAGGGCGGCTAGAGATTTCTCTCACGACGTCCTTCGTCGGCCCCACAGGAGACGCGCATCCCCCGTGCGAGTGGTCGACCCTGCGCGTTAATGGGAAAACACGCTTACAAAGAAGAGAAGGGCGGCCTTTGGCCGCCCTTCTGAATCGGCTCCTACTTCCTCGAGCGTTTAAGCGTTGACGCGGAAGCTCGTCGAGGCGAGTTGCTGCCAGCCCTGCTTCGTCTGCTTGTCGAGCGTCGCGACGCAGTCGGCGGCTCCGCTCTGCCAGGTCGGGGAAGCGAGCCCGAAGTTCCAGTTGGGGTCGATGGATCCGTCCCAGAAGCCCTTCATGCCGCTCGCCACCTGGACGCCGTTCTGGTAGCAGACCAGGTTGACGAAGGGTGTGGTCGTCGCAGTGGTCGAGACATCGAAGGTCACGGTGTCGCCCCAGGAGAGTCCGGGCGTGCCTGTGTCGGTGACCGTGACCGGCTGAGAGATGCTGGAGCTGCCACCGGACGTGCCGCCACCTCCGTGACCCTTCGCGGCGAGCGCGGCGGGGACGAGAGCGAGGGCGAGAACGAGGGCGGCGATCTGCGCGGCATGGGCGATGCGGCGGTTCAGCACTGGTACTTCCCTTCTGTAGGGGGCGGCGAGTTGAAGCTGCGGCTTGAAGCGATTGGATTCGCGGTCACGCGAAGACCTGTCTGCATTTCTGGGGCGTGGCCGCCCGCCCGCGTCGTGGTAGGTGTCAGGGACATCGGAGGGGGCGGAGGGACCCGATGACCCCCGAATGGGGGATTGAGCGGCTGGAACACACGTCGCTCGCAAGGTCGCCAACTGCCCCAGGACGGCGTGAAATCCGTCTCCGGAACCTTTCTGACGCCCCCCGGCGGTTCGCGGCCCGGCCCACGAAGGGGCGGAGGCTAGCAGGCGCGGAGGACAGATGAAAAGAGAGTTTTACTCGCTCGTTTCTGGTGATCGCGAGACCCGCTTGCTCAGTGCAGAACCTCGGCGAGCAACGCCAGCGCGACCACTCCTCCGACGACGAAGAGAGCAGTCCGTGCTGTATCCGCCAGGCGCCAGAGGGCGTACCCGAAGACAGCCACCAGGAGGCGCGTAGCGGGTTGAGCGTCAGCGACCGTGCCGGCTCGATGAGAAACCGGCTCACGGGCTCTGGCGAGAAAGGCGTCCGGGTCGCGCTCCGGCAAGAGTTCGAGCGCACGCTTTTTGACCTCGGGACAGACGAGCACGAGTTCCGAGTGCAGCTCCCACGGCTTGATGTCTTCATTCGCACCCGGCTCACCTTCGGCGAGAAGGCTTTCCTCGGCCTCAAAGGCCGTCCGCGGATTCGAGACGATGCGAAGCCGGTGTTGGAAATCGAGCGCAGTTTCAAAGGCGGCAGCTGCCATACCGGTAGCGGTTATCGGCGCCAGGCATCCCTCACTTGAGGGACTGACGCCCGAGTACGATCCGGCAGTGCAGAAATACGTTCTCAGCGAGCTCGATTCGGGTGAGCGCGTCATCTCCGAGCGCCTGGCGCACGTCCGCTCGGTTGCGATCGGCTTCTGGATCGGAGCGGGATCGCGTGACGAGAAAGCTGATCGTGCTGGCGTTTCCCACTTCATCGAGCACCTTCTCTTCAAGGGCACGGCGACGTATTCGGCGCAGCAAATCGCCGAGATCTTCGACACGCTCGGCGGCGAGCTGAACGCGGCCACCTCGCGCGAGCACACCGTGGTCTACGCGCGCGTCCCGGACGATCAGCTGCAGACGGCGCTCGACGTGATGGGGGAGATGGTCTTTGCGCCGGCGATCGCGGATCTTGACGCTGAGCGCGAGGTGGTGCTCGAGGAGATCGCGATGTACGAGGACCAGCCCCAGGAGCTCGTCCACGACCTGATCCAGGAGGCGACCTTCGGCTCGCACCCGCTCGGGCGGCCCGTGATCGGCACCGCGGACGTGATCTCCTCGATCGGCCGCAGGGCGATCACGTCGTACCACCGTGCGATGTACTTCCCCGGCAACGTCGTGGTCGCGGCGGCCGGCAACGTCCAGCACGAGACGTTGCTCCGCCTGATCAACCGCGCCCAGATGAAAGCGCTGCACTCCGCGCAGCCGAAGGGGCCGCGTGTCCGCAGGCCGCTCGTCAAGGCCCCCGCGCCGGGCCTGCGCTTCCAGCGCAAGGACACCGAGCAGTATCACGTCTGCCTCGCCGCTCCCGGCATCTCCCGCTCAGACCGGCGCCGGTTTGCCGCCTCGCTGCTCGACGGGATCCTCGGCGGCTCGGCCTCTTCGCGCCTGTTCCAGGAGATCCGCGAGAAGCGCGGGATGGCGTACGCCGTCTATAGCTTCGCGTCGCAGTACACGGACACGGGTCAGATCGGGATCTACATTGGCACGCGCGAGGAGAATCTGCGCGATTGTCTCGAGATCACGCGCGAGCAGATCGCCGACATCGCCGCAGGCAACTTGCGCCCCGACGAGCTCGAGCGCGCCAAGGAGAACATGAAGGGCCGGATCATGCTCTCGATGGAATCGACCTCGAACCGGATGAGCCGGCTCGGGAAGTCGCTGATCTCGGACACCGAACTGCTCTCGATCGAGAGGATCATCGCCGAGATCGAGGCCGTCGAGCCCGAGGAGCTCGCGGAGCTCGCGGGTGTGCTCCTGGCGCCGGAGAAGCTCTCCGCCGCGGGGATCGGACCGAGCGAGAAACGCTTCCTCGCCGCCGTCGAGCGGGTCAACCCGGAGCTGGCGAAAGCGGCGTGAGGCTCGCCCTTTTCGGGCACCGTGGCAGAGTCGGCTCGGTGCTGGCGCCGGCGCTCGAGGCGGCCGGCTATGAGGTGCGGGGGATCGGGCGTGGGGAGGAGGCGGACCTGTCGGGGCTCGACGCGGCGATCGACTTCACGCAGCCCGATGGTGCCGGTGAGAACGCGCGCGCCGCGCTCGCGCAGGATGTCCCGGTTGTGATCGGGACGAGCGGGCTCGAGGGGGCGGAGCTCGAGGAGCTCGACGCGCTCGCGCTCGACCGCTCGCTGCAGCTCCTCGTCGTCCCGAACTTCGCGATCGGCGCCGTCCTGATGATGCGCTTTGCCGAAGCCGCAGCCGAGTACCTGCCCCGCACGGAGATCGTGGAGCTGCATCACGAGGGCAAGAAAGACGTCCCTTCCGGCACTGCCCGGGCGACGGCCGAGCGCTTGCCGGGCGAGCCGGCGATCCACTCTGTGCGGCTGCCCGGCCTCGTCGCGCATCAGGAGGTTCTGCTGGGCGGGGACGGTCAGCTGCTGACGATCCGCCACGACACCCTCTCCCGCGAGGCGTTCGTCCCGGGCGTGCTGATGGCGCTCGAGAAGCTGGCGACCCTGCCGCCGGGCTTGACGGTCGGTCTCGATCGGCTAATCACGTCGCCGTGACGATCGAGCGGGTCGCGGAGGCCGACCTCGCCGAGCTCCTTCCGCTCATGCGCGGCTACTGCGACTTCTACGAGGTCGCGCCGCGGGATGAGGAGCTGCTCGCGGTCTCGCGCGCGTTGATCGCCGACCCCGAGAAGGAGGGCGTCCAGCTGTTGGCGCGCCACGAGGGCCGCGCCGTCGGCTTCGCGACGATCTTCTGGAGCTGGGCGACGACGAGCGCCGAGCGGATCGGCGTCATGAACGACCTGTTCGTGGGGCCCGAAGCGCGCGGCACCGGCGTCGCCGAGGCGCTGATCGAAGCCTGCCGCGCCGAGTGCGCGGCTCGCGGCGCCGGCAAGCTCACCTGGCAGACGGCTCCGGACAACGCCGCCGCGATCAAGGTGTACGACCGAGTCGGCGCGACGCGCGAGCAGTGGGTCGACTACTGGCTGCCCGTCGAGCAACCCGCGAGCGCGCGCGAGTAGCGACCAGGGAGGCCGCAATCCGATAACGGCTCGCCTAATCGCGGCCGCGAGGCCGACGGCCGGCAGGAAACGCGGCTTCGGCACGGCAATAGAATGGCAACGTGCTTGGCGAGGTCCTGACCGCCACCGTCACACCGTTCGATTCCGGCGGCGCCGTCGACTACGAGCGCTACCGGGAGCTTTGCACCTTCCTCGTCGACAACGGCTCCGACGGCGTCGTCGTCAGCGGGACTACGGGAGAGGCGCCGACCCTTTCCGACGACGAGCGGCTGGAGCTGCTTCGCGCTGCGATCGCAGCGGTCGGCGACCGGGCGACCGTCATGGCCGGAACCGGCACGAACTCGACAGCCCATTCCATTCACCTGACCGAGCAGGCGCACGAGGCGGGCGCGCACGGCTTCCTGGTCGTGACGCCGTACTACAACAAGCCGCCCCCGCGCGCGATCGTCGAGCATTTCAAAGCGGTCGCGGCAGAGAGCGACCGGCCGGTGATGGTCTACAACATCCCCTCGCGGGTCGTGATCAACATCGAGCCCGAGACGATGGCGAAGCTGGCGGAGATCCCGAACGTGACCGCCGTCAAGCAGGCGAACGACAACCTCGAGCAGGCGCGGCGGATCGTCGAGCTGGGACTCGACCTCTACGCGGGCGACGACAACATCGTCTACCCGTTCCTCGAGCTCGGCGGCAGGGGCGGTGTCTGCGTGCACACGCACGTCGTCGGCCCTCAGGTCAAGGAGATGATCCGGCGTTTCCGAGAGGGCGACCCGAACGGCGCGAAACGGATCGACGAGGAGCTCGCGCCGGCTTACGAGCTGCTCGCAGTCACAACAGGGCCGATCCAGATCAAGGCTGCGCTCAACCTGCTCGGCCACGACGTCGGCGGTCTCCGGCTGCCCCTCGTCGAGGCAAGTGAGGACGAGAAGGCGCAGATCCGGGACTGCCTCGAGCGCCTTGGCGCGCTCGCGCCCGCGACTGCTTAGCCTGCGGCAAGCAGCGGGTTGCGAGCGGCCACCGGCTCGTCGGGCCGGGTGGCGAGCGCCAGGGCGAGCTCGTCGGCGGCGTCGGTGAGCGCGAGCGCGACATGGGCGGGCAGGCGCCGGGCAACCGCCAGGACGAGGAACCCGACGAGCGCGCTGTTCTCCCGCCGCAGCGGCACGGCGACGACGACGCCGTCCTGCTGAAGCTCGAAACCGCCAGCGGACAGCAACGTCTCGCCCGACTCGGCCTCGCGGACGAGCCAGCTCGTCAGGACCGGCAGATGCGGCCCGTCGGTCCCGCGCTCGCGGCTCACTGTCCCGCCGAGGCCGTCTTCCTCCCAGTCGATCAGGCCGCTCCAGGTCGCGCCGCACGCGCGCTCGAGCACTGCCGTCAGCTGGTCGAAGGACGTCTCGCGGCTCTGCGCGTTTCCGACCGCGTCGAGCAGCGCCTGGGTGAGCTGAGCGACTCGAGTGCGCCGTCTGACGTAGAGCAGCAGCCCGAACAGGCCGATGGCGGCTCCGGCGAAGACAAGCTCGAGCTGGTCGAAAGCGGCCGCGACTAGCGCGAGGGTCACGCCGGCGATCGCGATCAGCTCCGGGCGATCGCGCAGGTCGCGCGCGCCCGGGATGACCGGCAGGCGGTAGGGGATCGCGGCGTCTCGCAGCTGCTCGAGCTCGTCGGCGCTCAGGACTGTGATCGGGTCGAGGCCACGCTCGACCGCGACGAACGCCCTCGCGACTGTCGGGTGGAACTGGGTACCGCTGCTCCGCTCGAGCTCGGCCAGCGCCTCCTCCTTGGACAGCCCTGGACGGAAGGGCCGATCGTGGGTCATCGCATCGAAGCTGTCGGCGACGATCAGGAAGTGGGAGGCGAGCGGCAGAGCGCTGCCGTCGATCCCGTAGTAGCCCTGTCCGTCGTAGCGCTCGTGGTGGAACTCGACCGCACGCGCCTGGCCGGCTGCGAACTCGAAGCGCTGCATCAGCCGCGCCGAGAGGCGGGGGTGGCGTCGCATCGCCGCCCATTCGGCTCCGTCCAGCGTTCCCTCCTTGCGGAGAAGCGACGCGTCCACGGCGACCTTGCCGAGATCGTGGAGCCGCGCGGCCCAGCGCAACCGGTCGATGTCCGAGAAGGGCAGGCCGAGCGAGCGCGCGAGCCGGTCGACGGAGCGGGCGACGCGAATCGAGTGCTGGTAGGTCGAAGGGTGGCGCTCGTCGACGATGTTCGCGAAGGTCTCGAGCGCCTGCAGGGTCTCTCGCCGCACCCGCGCGAGACGCGTGTAGGCGACGTGGACGACGAGTGCCAGCGGCACGAGCGTGACCAGGTTCCAGGCGTGGCCGGTCGCGAAGACGGCGACCGCTGCCCCGAGTGCCGTCTCGCCGGCGCCGGTCACGAGATCCGGCTGGAAGGCCTCGCGCCCCGCCACGACCTGGAGGAGCGTCCTGCGGATCGTCAGGTAGACGAGCGCGAGCGCGGCGAGCGGGCCGAGGTCGCCGAGCAATTCAATCCCGCCAGTGTGCCCGCCGGCCCAGAGGAACGCGTAGCCACCGGCGAGTGTCGCAAGCGTCACGGTCGCGGCCTCGAAGGAGACGGCCCCGAGGGAGCGGTCGCGCAGACGGCGTACGCCGAGGGCGGAGCCGCCCGCGAGCAGTGCGGCCGACCAGGGCCCGATCACGATCGCGGCTGCGATGTGCAAGGCCGAGGCGACACGGAAGGCCTCTTGGTCCGAAGGCTCACGGCTCCGGACCCGGTCGGCGTCCTCGATGAGCTCCGTCACGATCAGCGCCGCGGCAAAAAGGGCGAGCGGCGTCCAGTCCGCGCCGCCGAGCAACTTGAGCGCCGCAACGCCGAGCGCGGCGAAGCCGAGCACGATCACAGCGGCGTGCAAGGACAGCGCGCGCATGTCTTTGGTTATCGGTACGCGGCCGGGTTCTCCTTTAAGGCAGGCGCTACTTCGTAAGTGGTCACGATCTGCGCGCGATACCGCTCGCGCCAATCGGCGCAGTCGCCCAAAGCGGCGCGGAGGTCGGTCTCGGCGAGTGGGATGCGGGGTCGCTCGAGTCCGGCGTGAGCGCGCGCGCTGCTCCAGGGCCAGTCGAGCGGATCGGTCACCAGGCCTGCCTCGACCGGGTTGAGCGCCAGGTAGCGGCAGGCGGCGACGAGCTGGGCGTCGCTGCCGATCTCGCGGGTCATCGCGTGGGCGCGGAAGAGGTGGGCGCTGCGCCCGTGGCGGCGGTTGTGCCAGCGCGAGTAGTCGGTGTGGAGCCGTTGAAGCGCCTTCGAAAGCCGAGCGTCGGGGATGCGGACGAGCGCGTGGTAGTGGCTGCCGAGCAGGACGTAGGAGAGCAGCGCGAGCTCGAACTTCTCCCAGATCCTGGCCAGGCGTTCGAGAAAGTCTTCACGGTCCTGGTCGCTTACGTACAGGTAGCGCTCGTCGCTGCCGTGAGCGGCCAGGTGGTAGATCCCTGCGTAGAGGTTGCGCGGACGCCGGGGCACGCATTCGAGGCTAGGCCGCGCCGCCCGCCCCCAGGACCGCCGCGACAGTTCCGGCACACGTTCGCGACACTTTTGTCGCCTTCCGCCCTTGACAAAAACCGGTGTCGGACACCGGTTTTCTGGTTGCCGCCCCCGCCGAACCTGACGGCCGCTTTGACAGGCGCCGGCACCTAAACTGCGGCGATGCCCAAGGCGTCGCTTGCGACGCCGATCAGGAAGGCCGTGCCGGCTTTGCCCGTGCGGCCGCTAAACCTGGCTCGGTGTCCGACAGGCGCCGGCACCTAAACTGCGGTGATGCCCAAGGCGTCGCTTGCGACGCCGATCAGAAAGGCCGTGCCGGCTTTGCCGGTGCGGCCGCTAAACCTGGCTCGGTGTCCGACAGGCGCCGGCACCTAAACTGCGGCGATGCCAGAAGCACTGCGGATCATCCCGCTCGGCGGCCTCGGCGAGGTCGGCAAGAACATGACCGTCTACGAGCTCGGAGACGACGCGATCGTCGTCGACGCGGGGCTCGCCTTCCCGCGGGACGAGCACCTCGGCGTCGATCTCATCCTCCCCGACTTCACGTACCTGCGGGAGCGCGAGCGCCCGATCCGGGCGGTCATCCTCACGCACGCGCACGAGGACCACGTCGGCTCGCTGCCGTACCTGCTCCGCGAGGTTCGGGTCGACGAGGTCTGGGCGACGCGGCTGACGCTTGGCCTCGTCAAGTCGAAGCTGGACGAACACGGCCTCCTTCGCGCCTCGGAGCTGCGGGAGATCGACCCCGAGGCCGGCGCGATCCAGCTCGGCGCATTCCGGGCGGAGTTCGTCCGGATGGCGCACTCGGTGCCCGACGCGGTCGCAGTCGTACTGGAGACCGAGGCCGGCCGCATCCTGCACACGGGCGACTGGAAGCTCGATCACACGCCGGTAGACGGCCTCCGCACGGACGTCGGCCGGCTCGCCGAGCTCGGGAACCGCGGCATCGATCTCCTGCTCGCCGACTCGACGAACGCCGAGCGGCCCGGAGTCACGGGCTCCGAGCGGCTCGTCGGCGAGGCCTTCCGCCAGATAATCCCGCAGCGGCAGGGGCGGATCCTCGTCGCCTCGTTCGCCTCGAACGTCCACCGGATGCAGCAGGCGATCGACGTCGCCGTCGACGTCGGCCGCAAGGTCTGCGTCGTCGGGCGCTCGATGCGCAAGAACCTGAACATCGCGCGCAACCTCGGCTACATCGACATGCCCGAGGACTCCCTGATCCGGCCCGTCGAGCTGGACGAGTACGAGCCCGGCCAGGTGCTGATCCTCTGCACGGGGTCGCAGGGCGAGCCGCTGTCGGCGCTCGTCCGGATTGCCTACAACGACCACCCGGCCGTCCACGTCGACCGGGGTGACACGGTGATTATCAGCGCTCGCCCGGTGCCAGGGAACGAGCTGCGCGTCCACGACGCGATCAACCAGCTGGCGAAGCTCGGCGCCGAGGTCCTGCACCAGGAGAACGCGCCGGTGCACGTCTCGGGCCACGGCCATGCGGAGGAGCTACGGACGATGATCTCGCTCGTCCGACCGAAGGCGCTGATGCCAGTGCACGGGGAGTTCCGGATGCTTGCCGCGCACGCGCGCCTCGCGGAGGAGGGGGGAGTGCCGCCGGAGGGGATCGTGCTCGCGGAGAACGGCGCCGTCGTCGAGCTGACACCGGAGGGCGCCCGCATCGTCGACGACGTCGAGTCGGGCGTCACCTTCGTCGACGGTCTCGGTGTCGGCGACGTCCACGACGTTGCGCTCCGAGACCGCCGCCACCTATCCGAGGACGGCGTTCTGATCATCGTCGCCACGCTGGCCGGCACGAACGGGCGGGCGAGCGCCGGACCGCCCGAGCTGATCGCGCGAGGCTTCGCCGATTCCAGTCCGCTGCTCGACGAGATGCGCGACGAGGCCACACGCGTCCTCGAGGACTGTCTGGAGGAGAACATCGTCGAGATCAAGCTGCTCCAGGAGCACCTCCACGACGGGCTCGGGCAGCTGATCTACGACCGCACGGGTCGACGGCCGATGATCCTTCCTGTAGTTGTAGAAGTGTGAACGTTCGCGCGGCATACGAGCCCGGCTGGGCCGACGTGCTCGAGGACAACGCGGCCGAGCAGGAAACCGCTCGCCGGCTCGTAGGGCAGCTCGGCGCCTGCGAGGCGAGCGCACTCGCGTTCTGTCGCCTGCTGGAGCGCTGGGCGCGCGGCGAACCCGAGCCCGCGACTCCGGGCCGGCGCCAGGCCGCGCTGCGGCGCGCGGCAGATCGGGTCGAGACCGCGCTCACAGGGCTGGACGGGCCGCTGGGCCGCTACCTGCTGGAGCTCGAGGCCGATCACGCCGAGGGACGCTCCTGGTACGGGGCTCCCGGGGCCGCCGAGCTGCTCGAGTGGGAGCCGATCCTCAACCGCGCCGGTGTGCACGCGAGCCCGATCCGCGTCGCACAGACATACCTCGAGCTCGCAGTCTTCGTCCGCGCCCTACAGGGCCTCGCCGACGCCGCCCGAATCCGGGCCTCGCTCAACCGCTCTTCGCTGTGGGCCGGCCTGTTCGACCTGCGCGAGAACCTGCTCGGCCGAACGCTCGACGATCTACGCGCGCTGGCCGCGTAGACAATCTCCGTCGAGCTATCCGATCTCGGCCAGGAACCTGAGCGTGCGCTCCTTGAGCAACCCCGCTGCTGCTTCGTCGAAGTCGCCGAGGCTGCTGTCCGCGAACAGGTGACCGTCACCGGGATAGAGAAACAACTCGGCGGTCTCGACTTCGTTGACGAGCGCCTGCGCGGCCGCCATGTCCTCCTCGAACCACGGGTCAGCGTCCATAGCGTGGATCTGAACGGGAACGCCGTTCGGCCAGGGAGCCTCGAACTCCGAGGTCGGCATGCATGCGTGGAACAGCAATGCTCCCTTGGCGCCGGGACGGGTCTGGGCGAGCATCTGGGCCGGTAATACGCCGAGAGAGAAGCCGGCATAGACGAGCTCGGCGGGCAGATCCTCCGCGGCAGCCACGCCTCGCTCGATGATCGCGCCGAAACCGACTTGCTCGGCATAGCCGACCCCATCGGCAAGCTCCGCAAACGTCTTGTCGTCGTACAGATCCGGGGCGTGGACGACGTGGCCGGCAGCCCGCAACTCATCGGC
>Ga0307277_10000359_pt1 | contig 16524 bp, 14 predicted proteins | sample ER_DNA_116_FD_194473 | JGI IMG/M metagenome (GOLD analysis project Ga0307277, IMG submission 194473) | Bulk soil microbial communities from the East River watershed near Crested Butte, Colorado, United States - ER_DNA_116 | ecosystem: Environmental > Terrestrial > Soil > Floodplain | place...
TGACCATGCGCCGCGATACGAGATCGAGCGCGACGATGTACGGCCGCTCGTCAGCCTTCGGGGTGCACCTGGGTCCATCGAACGATGTGCAGTTGCCCATCGGGTTGCCGGCGTCGAGACTGAACATCCACCGGCCATCCTTTGAGAAGACCGGAGCGGTGCGGAAGCCGCTCTGCCTGACAGCGCCGGCGATCGCATTGGCGGGCAGGAGCGTGCTTGATGGGACGTCGAACACGCGAATGCCTGAGTCGGTTTCGCCCGATGGACTGAGGGCCAACGGACCGTTGAGATAGAGCGACCGCCCGTCGGGGGACATCGCGACGAAGCCATACGTCGACTGTCCCTTGAGATCCAAGCTTGCCCGCGTCGTGCCGGAGGCCGGGTCAACGACCTTGTAGCCGGTCACCCATTCGCCATCGACCTTGTACGGGTAGATCGAAAGGGCAAGGAGACGGTCGTCACGCGAGAGTGCGGTCTGGCCACTGTCGGTCCAGATCGCGTGATATGTCCCATCGAGCGTGAACGAGCCGAGCTCGCGCTGGGAGCCGATGTCGATCCGGCGGACCACGGTCTCCGTGGCGCCGTTCGTCTCCTGGGTCGTGTAGAGGGTCGAACGATCGAATGACGGCGAGCCGTCGGGAAGCGTGCGCAACGTCGCCCCGGTCCGGGCATCGATTACCAGGATGTTGGTCACCCCACCCGAGCCCACCGATCGCAGGTAGACGATGTCGCTCGCCGCGTTCGTCGGCTGAGGGGTTGCGGTTGGACTCGCCGTGACCGGCGGCGCGTCCGTCGATCGCGGGGCGGCGACCTCGGCGCTGCAGGCGGCGAGCAAGAAAGCGAACGCCAGCACGATGATGCGTCTGGGCCGCGTCTTCATCACCACGGATACAACCGCGTCTGCCTCGCGGTTCCCGCCCCTTAGGCCGCTGCGACCTCTGCGCGCCGGTTGCCGACGACCGCGATCGTCGTCGCGCCCATGCCGAACAGAAGTGCACAGAAGATGACGATCCCGCCGAGGATGGGGATGAGCGCGACGAGGAGCAGCACGATGAGCCCGATGAGCAGGGCAAACCACACCGGCACCGGACGTCGCGCGATGCGCAGGAGCGCTCCGCCGATGCCCACGGCGGCGACGGGAATGCTGAGCGCGAGGGCGACGACGAGAAGTGCGAGCACCACGAACCCGATCCACCATCCGCCGATCAGTGCGCCGACCGCGAAGAACACGACCGCGAGGATCGGGAGGCCAACGAGCACGAGCGCGCCGATCGCCAGGGTCAGCCAGGGCGAATGAACGAGCGCCTCACCGGCACGCCGTGAGAAGCCCGGAAAGAAGAACACGACAAGGATGCCGAGGATGAGCAGACCGATGAGGCCCTTCAACCAGTCGAGGACGAGCGCGGCAGTTCCGGTGACGAGCGGCGCGCGGCCGCTTTCCGGAATCTGCCGCTCGGTGGTGCCCTTCACCGACGCGGGGTTTGCGATCTGAGCTTCCGTCTTGCTCGTGTATTTGAGGTTTCCGCCGACCGTCGCGCGGTCGGTCAGTTGAAGCCGGTCGATTGAGGCGAGCACGTTCCCGCCGATGCCGCCGTCGATCTTCACGTTCGAGCTGCCTGCCTGAAGGTCGCGGCCGACCTGGCCGCTGATCGTGGTGTTCGTCGAGCCGACGATCGCGTCGCGCCCGACTCGGCCATTGCTCAAGATCGTCAGCTCGTTCCCGGCGGCGAGGAGATCGTTCGTCACCTTTCCATCGAGCACGACCGTGTTGCCCGCGGCGCGCACGCTCCCGCCGACCTGCCCGCGGATGGTGACGCTCTGACCTGCCGCGATGACGTCGCCGGTCACACTGCCGTCGATGCTGATGAAGTTCCCGGCGGCGATCAGATCGCCGTGAATCGTTCCATTGATCGCGATATTCCCGCCGGCGACGTACAGGTCATCCTCGATGGTTTGGCCAACTTCGATCGTGATGTCGCCGCTGCGGATATCCGCGGCCGCGGCCGGGCCCGGCGTGAGACCGAGGAACAGGACGACGAGAGCAAGCAGTCGGAGGAATCGCATCGCGGGGAGTCTAGGTGCGACTGCCAAGGACGCACAGCCGTCAGATCAGTCACGGCCTAGCCCAAAGCGAGCGCGACCACCCCGACGACCATTGCGGCCGCCCCGATACCGCGACGCATGACGTGGCCTTCGGCAAGCACACGCGCGCCGAGAATCGCGCCGATAAGGATGCCGATCTCGCGCGCCGGCGCGACGTACGACACCGGGCTCACGACGAGCGCAGTGAGCACGAGGATGTACGCGAGCCGGCTCAGGACTCCGACGCCGATGACCGCGCCGCGGTGGCGCGCCCAGGCCTCACGCACCGCGTCGCGGTGGCGCAGCGCGATCGGTGTGACGACGAGCGCCTGGCCGACGACGGTCGTCCAGTCATAGAGGAGCGGCGGGATCAGCACGACCGAGACGGCGGTCTTGTCCCAGAGCGTGTAGAGCGCGATGACCACGCCGGTCATGAGCGCGAACCCGACGGCGAGGCCCGCGCCGTCGCGACGCAGCGCGCGCGGATCGCCGGTCAGGAAGAGGGCGCCGGCGACGATCGCGAGCGCGCCGCCGATCGCGACGGGCGTCGGGTGCTCGCCAAACACCGCGATCGCGCCGATCGTCGCGAGGAGCGGACCGCTCGCGCGCGCGATCGGATAGACGAGCGAGAGATCGCCGGCGCGATATCCCGCGGTGAGCGTCGCGAAGTAGAGCGTCTGCAGACCGACCGCGACCGCGATGAACACGAGCGCGGGCCAGCCGAGCTCGGGCCGCGCGATGACGAGGATGGCGATCGCGAAGGGCGCGAACACGATCGCGCCGACGACGTACGCGAGCCACAGGAACGGCGTGTCCGCCCCCGCGCGCTTCGCGAGCAGATTCCACGTCGCATGAAATACCGCGGAGATCAGGATCAGACCAAGGGCAAACGCGCTCACGACCAGACACTAGCCAAGCTCGATGTCCTCACCATTCAGGTAACGGAAAAGAGCGATCGCAAAAAACGACACTCCAAAAGCCACGAGTGCTTGTCCGCCGACCCCAATTGACTGGGCCGCGGCAACTACGGCGAAACCGGAGCCGAAAAGCCCTACGAGATACAGCAGCAGCGCGCCCGTCCAACCGACCCAGTCCTCCAACGGCTTCCACCAACGGTCAAGGAGACCCGAGACCACGAGAAGATGCCAGCCAATTGGTAGGAGGAGCGCGGCGACGACCAGGACCACGGCCATCGGATTCAGAGCGTAAGCCGCCGAGGCTTGCGCGGTTACTCGGTCGAGACGGTCTGATCCGTAATGTCCGCTCCGGGTCGGATCGCGCGGAAGTGCGCGGTCGGATCGTCGAGAAGCGCGCGCACATATTCCGCCGGCTCGGGCTGGTCGCTATCGCGAAGCGCGTCGGCGTACGCATTGATCAGCTCGCGGAGCGCGGGCAGATCCTCGTCGCGCGGCGCGCGCATGTGGACTTTGGCGCCTTTTGCGAATCGATCGCGGAGCGCGACGTCGTCGAGACCTCGCGCGGGATCGTGGCGCAGGAAGACGACGCCGCCGCTCATCCCTGAGCAGATCCACCGACCGGGATCGCCGAGCACCACCGCGGTGCCGCCGGTCATGTACTCGAACGCGAAGCCGCGAAGATCGCCGCCGAACACGATCTCGGCGCCCGAGAGCCGGATCGCGGCCCGCGCGTCGGCTCCGCCCTGCACCAGGAAGCGACCGCGCTGCGCGCCGTACGCGAAGCACTTTCCGACCGAGCCGTCGACGAACCTGCCGGCTCCGTTGCGGGCTTTGAGGATGGCGACCGAGCCGCCGAGCGCGGTCTTCGCGGCACCATCCTGCGCGCCGCCGCGCAGCGTCAGCGCGACACCGTCGGTCGCGTACGCGGCGAAGCCGTTGCCGGCCACGGATCCCTCGCGATAGCGGGCCGCGATATCGACGACGCTCGCGCCCGCGATCCGGAGTCGCGCGAGCTCGCCCGACGCATCCGTCGCGACGAAGCGGTCGGCCGAACGGAGCGTTCGCCCTTCCTCAGCCTCCTCGGCGGCCGCCGCCACTCCCGCGACGACGCGGACCTCACGCCGGCCCGGCGGCGTCCACGTGACCGGCTCCAAGAGCTCGCGTAGATCGACGCGATCGAGGCCGCGCACCTGCGCGAGGAGATCGGTGCGTCCGACAAGATCGGTCGTCGCCGCGACGCCGAGCTGCGCCGCGATACGAGCGAGCTCCCCGCGCAGCGCGGTGAAGAAGCGCGCGAGGTTGTCGACGGCACGCTCGAACTCGCGCGGCTCGAAGCGCTTGACGCCGCGGTCGGTCGCCTCGGCGACGGACTCGAGCTGCGTCGCGATGCCCACGTGGCAGGTGTCGAGCTGGCAGCCGCGGCAGATCGTGCAACCGATGGCGACCATCGCGAGCGTTCCGAAGCCCACGCGGTCGGCTCCGAGGCAGAGCATCTTGGCGACGTCGAGCGCGCTCTTCATGCCACCGTCGCACCAGAGCTCGACGACGTCACGGAGTCCGGAGGCGACGAGCGCGCGGTGCGCCTGCGCGACGCCGATCTCGACGGGGAGGCCGGCGCGGCGGAGGGCGTGCTGGCGCGCGGCCCCGGTACCGCCGTCGTAGCCCGAGAGCGTGACGATGTCGGCGCCCGCTTTCGCGATGCCGACCGCGATGACGCCGATGTCGGGCACGACCGGGACCTTCACCGAAACGCGCGCGCGAGGATTCACGGTCTTGAGCTCGTGAACGACCTGCGCGAGGTCTTCGATTGAGTAGATGTCGTGGTTGTTCGACGGCGAGATGAGATCGATGCCCGGTTGCGCGTTGCGCGCGAGCGCGACCTTCTTCGAGACCTTCCGCGCCGGGAGGTGACCGCCCTCGCCGGGCTTCGCTCCCTGCCCGATCTTGATCTCGAGGTAGTTCGATGAATTCGCGAGGAGCGCGGAAACGCCGAACCTGCCCGACGCGATCTGCTGGCCGCGATTGCGCGGGTACCGGCCGATGAGATCGGGCAGCTCTCCGCCTTCGCCGTTGATGCAGAGCAGGTCAAGCCGCGCCATCGCCTCCGCGTACGCACGATATGCGGTCTCGCCCTGCGATCCGAACGACATCGACGAGATGTAGAAGGGCCCGGCGTGCTCGCCGGCCGAGGTGTTGGCCACGCCGTCCGCGTCGTCGAGCGGTCGGCTGAAGTCGATGAGGTGCCGAAGCGAGACCGGATGCAGCGTCTCGAGCTCGCGCAGCCTTTCGGCGTACGTCGCGTACGGCGCCTCGCCGTTCGCGACCGCGAGCGCCGACTTCCAAGCGCGCGGCCAGATCCGGAAGGCAGGCTCGAGCCGCGCGTCGCGCCGTTCGCGGAGCATCGACGCTCGCGCGAATCCTTCCTCCGCGATGCGGTCCCAGCCGAGCCCGATCTCGTCGCTCGCGCAGAACGTCTCGAGGCCGGCGAAACGAGCGACCTCGGGGGCGAGGCCGACCGCGGCGAGCTGCCGGCCGTAGCCGCGGAGCTCGTGGATCCCGAGGGTCGACATGACCTTCTCGATGCCCTTGCGGAGCGCCTCGATGAGATTTCCGAGCGCGTCGGGGTCGGCCGTCGCGATCGCGTACTCCAGCAGCAGGTACGGGTTCACCGCATCCGCGCCGAGAGCGAGCGCGACCATCACGTCGTGGAGGTTGCGGATGCTCCCGGCCGACACGACGAGCGCGCAATCCCGACGAAGCGAAGGCTGAGCGACGAGGGCGCGGTGCGCCGCCGCGATCACGAGGTGCGGGTCGATCCACGCACGCCCCTCGCTCATCACGCCGTGATCGCGAACGACCACGAGCTGCGCGCCGGCGCGGACGCCGCGCGCGGCCGCCGCGCCGAGCCGGGCGAGGGCATCGCGTGGGTGCTCCTCCCAGTCGCGATCGGCTTCGAGGAAGACCGGCGGGATCTTTGCGTCGTGGGCGAATCGCGCGACGACGTCGTCGAGCAGCCATGTCCCCTTCTGTCGCGCAAGGGCTCGGAAGTCGTCGCTGCGCAGGCCGGTCCACGCGGGATGGCCGCCCAGCAGGAGCGGCGTCGTGAGCTCGATCCAGCGGCGCGAGTCGTGCGCATGCGGCGCGGGACGCGGGCCGAGCAGGACGCGCGTCGAGAAGTGCTCGATCTCGCGCTCGCGGTCGATCGCGGGATTCGTCACGACCGCGACCGTCTCGTGAAGATGGTCCGCGAGGTTCGCGCGCGGCGCGAGCGCGGCGAGCGGCCCGTCGTATCCGAGCGAACCGATGGGCTCGTTGCCTGTCTCGATCATGAACGCGGCCATCTTCAGGTCGTCCGGCTCGAAGCCGAGCGCCGCGAACTGCCGCTCACGGCGAATTGAGACGTCGTCCATCTCGTCGGGCGGAGTCCCGATCTCCCAGCGCTTGGCCGGCCCGATCGGTTCGGCCGGTCCGCCTGTCGTGAGGTGCGAGCGAAGCCCGTTCATCGCGACGCCGCGCAAACGACGCGCCGCGAGGAACTTGTCGCGCACCGCGCTCTGGTCGAGGAGTCGCCACCCCATGTCGCGGCGGAGCGCGACGCGCTCGCCGGGGGCGAGCGGCACCGGGTCGCTGACATAGCGCTCGAGCGGCACGAAGCCGCGCTCGCTCGCGAAGACGTGCTCGTCCTCCGTCTCGACGTGCCAGAGGGGCCGCAGACCGAGCGCGTCGACGCCGAAGATGCAGGTGTCGCCGACGCGCACCAGGATCCCCGCCGGTCCCTGCGCGAGCGGCCCGAGCGCCGCGCGCCCCTGCACGTACGCGTCCTGCAGCTCGGCGCCCATCCGCTTCATCTCGTTGACGATCGGCGGGAAGAGGAGCTCGATCGATTCGATCGCGGTGAGTCCGTGGCGGATCACGAGCGCACGGATGGCCGCGTCGACGTCCTGCGAGTCGCTGCCGTCGCGCGAGAGTGGAAGGCCGAGTGCGCGAGCCTCCTCCCGCAGCCGGCTGATCGTGTTGATCTCGCCGTTGTGCGCGAATACCGGGAAGGGCTGCACGCGCGTGAAGCTCGTCGATGTGTTCGTCGCGTACCGGTTGTGCCCGAACGCGGAGGACGTCGCGAAGCGCGGATCGGCCAGGTCGGTGAAGTACGACGTGAGCTGATGCCCCGCACCGCGCAATTTGTAGACGGCGGTATGGCGCGAGAGGCTCACGACGGTCGCGGAGGTCATTCGCTCGATGTCGACGCCGGCTTCGTACAGGGCGCGCGATCCCGGGGTCGCACCTCGGGGCGCGAGGAGGGCGAGCTGCAGGAACCGCGGCGCTTCCGTTTTTCCGCGCGGGCCGAGCGCGGCTTCGTCGGTCGTCTCGGTTCGCGCGAGCAACGTTTCGATGCCACGGCCGGCGAGGATCGCGACGATGGTCTTGACGTCGGTTGGGTCGTCGTGGAAGAAGTGCCCGACCGCGAAGCGCTCGAGTTGCACCGCCGTCTCGTCGCGTCCCGTTCGCTCGAGCTCGTGCGCCCATAGAGCCCGCGGGATGTCGGTCAAGATGCCGGCGCCGTCGCCTTCGCCGTCGACGACGCCCGAACGGTGCGCGAGCGACGCCATGCCGTGGAGCACGAGCTCGAGGACCGCGCGCGTGGGCCGCGCGTCCTTGCGCGCTATTGCGACCAGCGCACACGCATCGTGCTCGCTCGCCACGTTTCCTCCCATCTAATGAAGAAGCCTCCCGCTCTCGGGAGGCCTTCGTCGCTTCGCGGTGTGAGCGGTCGCGACTAGGCCTCGTCCTCCGACGCTGCTGCTGCTGCGGACGAGGTGACGCGGGTGCTCACGTGCGCGAGGCTATCGGACGCGAAGGTTGCGGAACAGCCTTCGGACGGTCGCGTTTCGGTGCTGAAGCTAAGCGCGGACGAGCAGCTCGACCGGGTCGCCGACGCGGATCGGCCCGGAAACGGCGCTCACGGTGCAGAGCGCACCGCGCCGCCCCACAAGGGACAGCCGGAACTCCTCGCGATCGGGTACGCCGAGCAGCTCGCCGATGTGCGTGCAGGGCTCGCACGGGCCATTGACCCGCAGTGTCACGCCGCCGACGCGAAGCTCGGTGTCCTCGGGCAGGTTGGTCACGTCGGGCAGGCCCTCGATCGTGATTTCCTCGCGGAGATCGCCGGGCGCGAGACGAAGCGCGTCGAGGGTTGCGCGATCGACGACGAGCACCGCTCGCGAGGTGCGCTGCGCATGCACGTCGCCCTCGAGACCGCCGCCGACGCGCCCGACCAGCTCCCCTACGGGCATGGGCGCTCCGTGCTTCTCGGTTCGCACGTGGAGCGAAATGACCCGACCGCTCATAGCTTCTTCCGAACGATACAGAAGTCGTCCTGCTTCTCGGCGATCTCGAAACCCGCCTTCAGGTACATCGATAGCGGACCGACGTACTGCGACCAGATCCACCTCGCGGGATCGACCTCACGCTGCCACGGGTACGCCTCTGCGGTCTTCATGCCGCGCGAGCGCAGGTGCTCGAGTGCTGCGTCGAGGAGCTGCGTCGCGATGCCCTGTCGCCGCTGATCGGGTGCGACCACGAAGCAGACGATCGCGCCGACCTCCGCGAGGCGCTCGCCGGGAACGGTGACGAGCTCGGACTTCGGCGCGGCGTGGCACCAGCCGACGACACGGCCCAGGCGGTATGCGACGAGCCCGTTGGCCTTCGCGGATCTGATCAGGCTGCTTCGCAGGGCCCTGTTCTGTTCTTTCGTTCGCGACTCGTAGTCTTCGACGATCCGTTCGCAGCAGAAACACTTCGACCAGTTCGGGTTATCTGCGTACGCGACCATGTCGAAGTAGTGCATAACGGCGTCGTGCTGGTCGGGCGTGACCGGCCGGATGGCGACCTCGCTCACTGGCCGAGTCTCCCACACTGATCCCCGTGGACATCTGGTCGATCGGTCATGGCGCGCGACCGCTCGAGGAATTCCTCGAGACGCTGCGCGCAGCCGAGATCGAGAGTCTCGCGGACGTTCGTTCGCAGCCAGGCTCGCGGCGTCATCCGCACTTCGGCGCCAAGGCGCTCGAAGCAACGCTCGGCGAGATCGGCGTCACCTACGTTCATATTCCGGAGCTCGGCGGCCGTCGCGAGCCGGGCGCGGATTCTCCGCATCGCGCGCTGCGGGTCGACGCGTTCCGCGGCTACGCCGATCACATGAGCAGCGCGGAGTTCGCGCGCGGTTACGAGCGCCTCACTTCGCTCGCGCGGCGATCGCGCACCGCGTTCATGTGCGCGGAGACGCTCTGGTGGCGATGTCACCGCAGACTGATCGCGGATCGCCTCACCGTCGACGGCTGGGCCGTCACGCATCTTTTCGCACCGGGGAAGAGCGAGCCGCACGTGCTGTGGGATGCCGCACGTACCGAGGAAGGACACCTCGTGTACGACGCCGGGACGCTACCGTTGCCGACATGACCCGGACCTGGGACGCCGACTGGGACGAGCGCAAGGCGGGCAAGGGCTGTCCCATGTGCGCCGAGGGCCGCCCCGACGACACATACGGCAACGCGCGTGTCTTCGCCGGCCGCGTCTCCGACGCCTATCTCGTGCGCGGCGACATCGGTCAACCGGGATACACGATCGTGATCTGGCGTGGCGGTCACATCGCCGATCTGACCGAACTGAACGACTCCGACGCGACCACGTATCTCCGCGAGGTCCTGAAGGTAGCCCGCGCGCTCGAAGCGCATTACGAGCCGGCAAAGATGAACCTCGAGATGCTCGGCAACACCGTGCCGCACCTTCACACGCATCTCGTGCCGCGCTACGTGACCGACGACAGCCCGGGTCAACCCGCGAAAGGCCTGATGCAGCCCGATCCCCACCGCAAGCCGATCGCCGACGACGTGTTCCATCGTGACGTCGCCGCGCTGCGCGTCGCGCTGAGCGGCATGCCGGAGCGACGCGCCTAGAAGACCCGCTCTCCCCCAAGCGAGGGCGTTTCTGTTCAGTACCGCGCAGCCAGTACGCAATTCACCTGAAGGGGTGACGTGCATGTTGTGGCTGCTGCGTCAATCAGTGTGATGAACGATCGCATCGACTTCTTCTGCGCGCGCGCGGAACACCAGGCGTCCGGGCCGGACGACGCCCTGACCATGCACGAGGAAAGCTGGGCGTACTGCGCGGCCGGCGCTGCCGAGCCGCATGAGTGGCACCCGATGCCCACCGGCGGCATGTCTTTGGACGATGCGAAGCAGTTCATCCGACGGCGTTCGATGCCGGTCGACGCGACGGACCAGCGCTCCGACTGACAACTCCACCTCAAGACATGGGGGACCGTGCGCGGTGGGTCGCGGCCCCCATGTCACTCTCCGGCCGCGAGACGCGCGCGGAGCTTCACGCCCGCGAGGCCGCGGTGCGAGATGCGGTGTTTCTCCTCTGACGTCAGCTCGGCCATCGTGCGCCCGTCTCCCGCGATGACGAACACCGGGTCGTAGCCGAAACCGGCTTCGCCGCGCGGCGACTCCGCGATCTCGCCGTGCACCTCGCCCTCGAAGAGCTCGACGTGCCCGTCGGGTGACGCGAGCGCCGTGACGCAGACGAATCGCGCGGACCGGTCCTGGGCTCCGTCGAGCAGCGCCAGAAGCTTCGCGTTCCGCTCCTCTGCGCTGGCATCCTCGCCGAAGAAACGCCGGCTGCGCACGCCGGGCGCGCCGCGAAGCGCGTAGACCTCGAGACCGGAGTCGTCAGCGATGGTCGGCAGAGCGCTCGCGGTCGCGTAGGCGCGGGCCTTCGCCGATGCGTTCTCGGCGAACGTGGGCGCGTCCTCGTGCGGCTCGGGCGGCACCGGGTCGAGATCGCTCGGCGCGACGAGCTCGAGGTCCAGTCCCTGGAGGATCTCGCGGTATTCGCGGAGCTTGCCGGGGTTTGTGGAGCCCAGAAGAAAACGGTGCCGGTCTTCGCTCACACGTCCATGGTCGCGCTCGCGGGAGCGAAGTGCATGCGGCGTCCGAGTCGCCACGGCGCCCACCAATTCGCGCGCCCGAGAAGTCGCATCGTTGCCGGGACGACCAGAGCGCGCACGAGCGTCGCGTCGAGCGCGACCGCGATCGCCAGTCCCAGACCGACCGACTTGATGATGACGACGTCGGCGAGCGCGAACGCCACGAATACCCCGACCATGATCGCCGCCGCTCCGGTGATGAGGCGTCCGCTGCGCTCCAGGCCGCTGGCGACAGCCGCCGTGTTGTCGCCGGTGCGGAGATATTCCTCCTGGATCCGCGAAAGGAGCAGCACCTCGTAGTCCATCGAAAGGCCGAACATGATGCAGAACATGATCACGGGAAGGCTCGGCTCGATGGACTGCGGCGTGAAGTTGAGGATGTTCGCGAGATGTCCCTGCTGGATGATCCACACGAGCGCGCCGAACGACGCCGCGACGGAAAGCGCATTCATCGCGACCGCCTTGATCGGTAGCACGACGGAGCCGAGCAGCAGGAAGAGCGCGAGCATCGTGGTGAGCGTCACGAAGCCGACCGCGATGGGCGTGCGATCGACGAGGTAGTCGACCGCGTCGACGTCGAAGGCCGTGTCGCCCGTCACGAGCACGTCGCCGCCGCTCACGGTCTGGGCGCGGATCGCCCGCACGATGGCCCTCGCCTCGTCGCTCTGCGCGGTACGCGCGGTCCGCACCTGAAGCGTGGTGATGTGCGGCGAGGTGGTCTGCGCGCTGAGCGGCATGTCGACGCGCAGCACGTTCGGGAGGGCGGCCAGGCGCTTCTGAAGGTCTTCCAGGGCGGCGCGGTGCGACAGCGGATCGTCCGGGAAGCGCGCGACGACGGTGATCGTCGATTGGCCCTGGCCGGGGAACTCGTTCACGAGCATGTCGTACCCGCGCCGTGACTCGACCGTGGGCGGGAGGATCGTCGCGTCCGCCGTCGCGAGACGCAGCTGCGTGAAGGGGGACGCGGCTATCGCGATCAGCGCGATGGTCGGCACGAGGACCAGCACGGGTCGTCGCATCACGGCGGTCGCGATCGAATGCCAGAGGCCGGGACCGCCGCGGCCGCGCGGAAGCGGCAGGCGCCACGCTCCGACGCGCGGTCCGAGGATCGAGAGCAGCGCAGGAAGGAACGTAAGGCCGTACAGAACGGCCGCCGCGACGACGAGCGAGCCGCTCACGCCGAGCGACACGAGGAACGTGCCGGGGTAGAAGAGCATCCCCGCGAGGCCGATCGCGACGGTGATTCCCGAGAACAGGATCGCCCGGCCCGCCGTGCCGAGTGCGATCGCGACGGCGTCTTCGACGGTCGCGCCGCGCGCGAGCTCCTCGCGGAATCGGCTCACGATGAAGAGCGAGTAGTCGATCGCGACGCCGAGGCCAATGAGCGTGACGATGTTGAGCGCGTACTGCGAGACGTCGGTCGAGCGCGCGAGGGCGAAGGTCGCCCCGAGACCGGCGACGATGACGATGATGCCCACGCCGAGGGTCAGGAGAGCAGCGGCCGCGCTCCCGAAGACGAGCAGCAGCAGGATGAGCGCGAGCGGCAACGACACGAGTTCGGCGCGCTGCAGGTCGCGATCGAGCGTGGCGTCGATGTCTCCGTTCAACGGGATGTTGCCGGTAGCGACGACGTCGAACGTCGCGGGCCGAACGAGCGCTCTGAGCTCGGGAAAGAACGCTTCTGCCTCGGTCGTCGTTCCTTTCACCGTCACGCTCGCGAGGGCGCGCTTGCCGTCCTTGGAGCGGAGCGCCGCGGCCGACTCGGGCAGGACATTGTCGGGGGTGAAGATCGACACGACCCGCGAGTCGGCGCGGAGCGCCGCGAGCGCGTCGTTCATATCGCTAACGAAGCGCTTGTCCGTCGCGTCGAACCCTTCCGTGCTCGTGAAGATCAGGACGAAGGACGATGTCGCCGCCGGCGGCGCGCCGGTCGGTCGCGGGAACTCGTCACGAATCAGCTGGTTGGTGCGTCCGGCCTCGGTGTCGCGGAACGGCACATTCCGGAGCTGCCCGCCCGCGAGGAGCGAGGCCACCGAGGCACCGAGAGTGAGGACCGACACGACGAGGACGAGCCACCGGCGCCGGTAGACAAAGCGGCCCCACCAGCCGAGCAATCCCATGACGGCCTATATACGCCCGGGCAGAGCCCGGCGTTCCCTACCGAAGCGCCGCGCGCTGGGCGGCGATGAGCTGGGCGATCCCGTCCAGCGCGAGCGCGAGTACGCGATCGAAGTCGCCGCGCGAGAAGGGCCGGCCCTCGGCCGTCCCCTGGACCTCGATGAGCTCGCCCTCGCTCGTCGCGACCACGTTCACGTCGGCGTCGGCGATCGAATCCTCGGCGTACGCGAGGTCCAGAAGGAGGTCGCCCTTCACGTATCCCGCGGACACCGCGGCGACGTTGCGCACGATCGGCGACGGCTTGACCTTGCGGACGGCGTGCGCGAGCGCGATGAACCCGCCGGTGATCGCTGCGGTGCGCGTTCCACCATCGGCCTGGATGACCTCGCAGTCGACCATCACGCTCCGCGACCCGAGCGCCTTCAGGTCGATCGCCGCTCGCAGCGCCCGGCCGACGAGGCGCTGTATCTCGAAGGTCCGTCCGCCGGGCCGTCCCGCGATGCTCTCGCGCTGGCTGCGCTCCGGCGTGCTCCGCGGCAGCATCGCGTATTCGGCGGTGATCCACCCGGTGCCCTTGCCTTCGAGGAACTTCGGAACGCTTTCCTGAAGGGTCGCAAGGCAGAGCACCTTCGTGTCCCCGAACGAGATCTCGGCCGAGCCTTCAGCGAACTTCGAGACGCCGACGTTGATCGTGATTGGGCGCAGCGCCGTGGGTGTGCGTCCGTCCGGCCGCGCGAAGGTCACGCGGTCTCGTCCCACAGGCGTCGCATCTCCTCGGGAGCGTACGACTCCAGCGCGCGTCCATCTTTTGACGACCGGGCTTCGACCCGCCCGACGTGGGCGGCGAAACGCTCGTTCGCCTCGCGAAGCGCGGTCTCCGCGTCGAAGCCGGCGTCGCGGGCCGCGGCGACGATGTCGAACAACAGCTCGCCGAGGAACTCCTGATCGTCGATATCGAGCGGTAGGTCGAGACGCGGGGGCTCGATCTTCACGCGCGCGGCGCGCTCGAGCATCCGCTCCGCCGCGAAGAGCGCAGGGAGCTCGGGCGGAACGCCGCCGAGCAGGGACTTCGTTCCCTCGCCCTCTTCCTCGCGCTTGATCTGCTCCCATTGCGCGAGGAGATCTCCGCCGACGATCTCCTTGCCTGCGAACACGTGCGGATGACGCCGAATGAGCTTCTCGTTCAGCCGGCGCGCGACCTCGTTCGCGTCGAACGCTCCCTCCTCGCGGCCAAGCTGTGCGTGGATCGCGATCTGGAACAGGAGATCGCCGAGCTCGTCGCGGAGGCGCGCGGGGTCGCCGGAATCGAGCGCGGCGAGCGCTTCGTACGCCTCCTCGAGGAGATGCGGCCGCAGCGACGCGTGCGTCTGCTCGCGGTCCCACGGGCAGCCGTCCGGCGCGCGAAGCCGCTCGGCGATGCGGACGACGGTGTCGAGCGAGGCGAGATCCGCGAATGGCTCGAGCGGCGCGAGCACGAGAAAACGCGACGTGCCCAGGTCCCGCTCCGCGTCACCGAGCGTGGTCGTGCGATCGGGATCGAGCAGCGTGACCGGGTGGTCGGTGGGGTAACGCGCGCGAAGCAGCGGCCAGTCGACGGGGGCGTCGAGAGCGATGGCGACGGCGCGCAGCGTCGACAGCGCATGGCGATCGAGACGGCTCGCTGGAACGAGGTCGATGCCGGCGGGCCAGCGCGTTAGGACGGCGGCGAGGGCCGCCGTACTACTCGAACTCGAGGCCGGGGATGAGGCGGGTGACAGCGTGAGCCTTCTTCTGCTGGTTGAGCCAGTAGGTGTAGGCGTTGTCGTTGATCGTCTTCTTCTGCGTGTCGTCGAGCTCGCGCGAGTCGGACTTCTCGATGACCTTGTACCAGGTCGTGAAGGTGAGGCCGTTGTGCTGCTGGCTCAGCTTGCCGGCGTCGATGTTGAAGAGCTCGTTCTCGGCCGAAAGATCGGTGAGCATCCCGCGCGCTAGCCAGCCCATGTCGCCGCCCTGGTCCTTGGTCGCGCTGTCTTCGGAATACTGCTTCGCGACTTCCGCGAAGTCGGTTCCGGCGTCGAGCGCCTTGCCGATCTCAGAGACCTTCTTCAGCTGATCGGTGAAGGACTGAAAGTCACCACCTACCGGGCGAGGCGTCCCGACCTGGATCTGCGCGATGTGCACCTGTGCAGTCGGAGAGGTCACGCCGCGATCCTGCTGCCGCTTGGTGAATTCATCGCGCAGGATGTCGTGCTCCGTGTGCCGCTTGATGTCCGCCTCCGTGAAGCCGCTCGCGAACCATCGCTTCACGATGTCGTTCTCGGCGGGGCCGCGGCGCTCCTCGACCTGGATGATGTGGTAGCCGAAGTCTGACTTCACCGGATCGGAGACCTGCCCGATCGCGAGTGCTTTGGCCGCGTCCTCGAACGGCTTTACGAATTGACCCTTGCCCACCCAGCCGAGCTCGCCGCCTGCGTTCGCGCTCCCCGGGTCCTGCGAATTGTCCTTCGCGAGCTGGTTCCAGAGATCCTGATTGTTCGGGTCCTGACGCAGCTGATCGCGGATCGCGGTCGCTTTCGCGAGCGCGAGGGATTCGTCCAGCGCCTTGTCCGTCGCCGCCGTGTCGAAGGTGATCAGGATGTGCCGGCTGCGGAACTGTCCGAAGTCGTCCTGGTAGCGCGTCTCGACGGCGTCGGGTGCGACGGTGACTCCATCCGCTCTGGCCTGCTGGTCGAGGATCGCGTACTCCTCAAGGGTGTCGAGCGCGCTGCGGTCGTACGAGGCCTTCTGCTCGGCGATCTGGGGGTCGCTCTCGTAACCAGGAGGAACTCCGAACTCGACATAGAAACGAGAGAGCTGGTAGGTGCGCTCGGTCTTCCAGTCGCGCATGGGGATGACCCTGCCGTCGAACTTCATCGCCGGTTTCAGGTTGCTCTGGTAGTAGTTGTCGCTCGCGGCCCAGCTGACCAGTCCCAGGACAAAGAAGAGCACGGCCGAGAAGACGGTCACGATGACCGCTTGCTGGCGGCGCTCCCGCTGCCAGCGCGCGGTGCGCTGCCTTCGGGAGAGACGTGGAAGTGGGATGCGGCGGGCCATATCTGGAGACCTAAATTGTACGGGAGTTATCGGGCGACGCTGCGGTACACCGCGAGCGTTTCGTCGGCCGCGCGGTCCCACGAGAACGCATTCGCTCTCGCGCGCGTGCGCGCGCGCAGACCTGTACGTAAGGGCTCGTCCTCGAGGAAGCGACCGAGGGCACTCGCGAGCGCGTCTTCGTCGCCGCTCGGGACGAGAAGACCCGCGTCGCCGACCACCTCGGCTACGGCGCCCCCGGCGTAGCCGACGACGGGCGTTCCGGCCGCGAGCGCTTCGAGAGCGGTGAGGCCGAAACCCTCGAGGAATGCGGCGTGGAGAAGGCATTCGGCGCCCGCGTAGAGTGCGGCGAGC
>Ga0307277_10000360_pt1 | contig 16520 bp, 18 predicted proteins | sample ER_DNA_116_FD_194473 | JGI IMG/M metagenome (GOLD analysis project Ga0307277, IMG submission 194473) | Bulk soil microbial communities from the East River watershed near Crested Butte, Colorado, United States - ER_DNA_116 | ecosystem: Environmental > Terrestrial > Soil > Floodplain | place...
TTCGTATCGAGTAGATACGGGCGCGGCTGCGATACCAGGGCGGAGCCGGTGGCGTCCAGCGCGGCCCGGCGGCTCAGTGCTTCATTATGAAAGGGGCTCTTGGCCTGCAAGCTCCAGGATCTGCCGGGCTCGCCGCAGCAGCGGCTCGGTTTCGTCGGGCTTCGCGAGCGAGACCATCGACCCGTCGCCGAAGTAGACGTCGACGCGCTCGCGGCGGCGGGCAAGGCGCCGGCGGAAAAGCAGCGTCCCGGCGAGCGAGCCGGCGCCGAGCAGCATGCCTGTCAGGACGCTACGACTTCGCATCCGTCTTCTTCACTCGCGTCGCGGGCTTGCGCTTGGCTGGCTGACGCTTTTTCGGCGCCGGCGTCTCGAGCTCGCGCAGGCAGCTCTTCAGGTCGTAGAAGACGAGCCCCACCGTGGGCTCCGGCGGACTCGTCGCCGCGATCAGTCGCTCGCCGTCCCGGACGACGAAGACGCTCCCGGCCTGCAGCGCGACCTCGAGCTGCGCGAAGTCGCCGCCGTCGGGTCGGTCGCTCCGCTGCTCGGCCTCGCGCAGTAGAGCCTCGGCCTCTTCCGCGACCTGCTTAGCGCGCTCCTCATCGGCCAATGTCGAGCCGACGACTTTGCCGCCGCGCTCGAAGATAACGGCGGCCCGGACTTGCGAGGAGATCTCCCTCAGGCGCTCGAGGGCGGCGGCAACGTCCATGGGCTCACGCTAACACGGAGGCGTCGCTGGCGATGCCGAATCGAAAAGGCCGCGCCGACATGCGCGGCGCGGCCGCTAAACCGGCTGAGGGTCACGCTTCGAGATCGCGACTTTGCTCGTCAGCGGCCGCGATACTCCCCCGGTCATGTACCGCCCGTTGGCCAAGTTCTTCCGGGACCGCGGGCCCCACCTCGCGGCCATGATCGCGTACTTCGCGCTGCTCTCGTTCGTGCCGCTGACCTTTCTCGCGCTCTCGCTGCTCGGGCTGACGGGACGAGCCGACGAGTCGAGCTATCTCGTGACCGAGCTGAAGAAAGTCTTCCCGGGCACGTCGGTCTCCGCGATCGTCAAGGCGGTCCGGTCGGTGCAGGACAACGCAGCGACGCTGGGGATCATCGGCGGCATCGCCCTGCTCTGGACCTCGCTCTCGTTCTTCAGCGTGCTCGAGTCGGCGTTCAACATCGTCTACGGACAGCCGAACCGGTCCTTCCTGCGGGGGAAGGCACTCGCCGTGCTGATGCTGATCGCACTGCTCGTGACGCTCTTCGTCGGGCTGCTCGCGGGGTCTGTCGGCTTCGACGTCCTCAAGCGGTACGCCCCCGGAATCGCGAGCAACGGCATCTTCGCCTACGCACTTTCGCTGTTGGTCTCGCTAACCGCCGTTTTCGGGTTCCTCGTCGCCGTGTATTACCTGCTCACGAACGCGAAGCTCCAGCTCGTCGACGTGCTGCCAGGCGCGGCGATCGCGGCGGTGGTACTCGAAGCCTCGTTCCAGGTGCTGCCGATCTACGTCCGCCTCTCGAGCGTCTCGATTGCGCTGCGGGCCTTCGGCGGCCCCGCGCTGCTGCTCGTCTGGCTCTACCTGATGGCAAACGCGATCGTCTTCGGCGCCGAGGTCAACTCGTGCCGGGCGGCGCGCCGCGAGACGGTGGCGCCCGAGGCCGCTGGCCTTGCGTGACATGTCTGGGGTCAGACCCCGGACGAGCCTCGGCGGGACATGGCTCGCAGCAGGTCACGCGCTGCGCGGGCGCGGTGGGAGTTCTCGGCCTTCCACTCGTTGCCGAGCTCCGCGACGGTTTGCTCGTCGCCCGCCGGGACGAAGATCGGGTCGTAGCCGAACCCTTCGTCGCCGCGCGGCTCGTCGGCGACGCGGCCCTCGAGGACTCCGGTTCCGCGCAGTTCTTCTCCCGAGAGCGAGAGGGCGACCAGCTCGCACACGTAACGGGCGCGCCGGCCCTCGCCCTCCACAGAGCGAAGCTCCGCGAGCAGACGCTCCACCGGCTCCCCGACGCCAAAGCGTGCCGAATGGATGCCCGGAGCACCGCCGAGACCGTCGACCTCGAGCCCGGAGTCCTCGCCGAGCACCCATGTGTTGGCGTCGACGAACCTCAGGCCGTGCCGTGCCTTGCCGAGCGCGTTCTCGTAATACGTCGCGCCGTCCTCGGCGGGATAGCCCTCGGCGTCGAGCAGGGCGAGCTGCCAACCGTCGAGCACGCGGGTCAGCTCGCGCAGCTTGTTCTCGTTGCGGGAAGCGAGGGCGGCCCTCAATCCGCCCAACGCACCTCGAGCACGTGCTCGAGCTCGGCGAGCTTCGAGACGAGCTTCTGCGCCAGCTCCGGCCGCGGAAGCTCGAGCGTCAGCTCGAGCGTGCGCCGGTCGCCCTCCTGACGGACCTCGATCGTCTCGACGCGAGCGTCGCTCTCGACGGCATCGATCACGCCGGCTGGGCTCTGGCCCGCCGGCAGCTGGACGAGCAGGAGGCCGCTCTCGCCGCGGAAACGGTGGACGAGCCGGTATGCGAGCGCGCGCAAGGGCCACAACGCGACGAGTGCCACGCCGGTCGTGATCACGGCAGCCGAGTAGTAGCCGGCCCCCGAGGCGAGCCCGATTGCAGCGACCACCCAGAGCGTTGCCGCCGTCGTCAGGCCACGGATCGCAAGCCCCTGGCGAATGATTGCTCCGGCGCCGAGGAAGCCGATCCCGGTCACGATCTGCGCGGCGATCCGGGTCGGGTCGGCGCGGACGACGCTCTGACCGGAGGCCAGAAACTCGCGGAACCCGTATGCCGAGACGATCGTAAAGAGCGCCGAGCCGACCGAGACGAGCAGGTGCGTACGCAGGCCGGCTTCCCGATCGCGAAGCTCCCGCTCGAGCCCGAGCACCCCACCGAGGGCGGCCGCCAGGGCCACCCTCCCCAGCACCTCCGGCCAACCGAGTGTCGGGAGACTAGATGCGAACAGCGGCAGCACCCGCCGCTTCCTCCTGCGCAGCGGCGATCCGCTCGATTCCCACCGTGGCGAGCTCGAGCAGCTCGTCCAGTTGCTGACGCGAGAAGGGCTCCTGCTCCGCGGTCGCCTGGACCTCGACGAGCCGCCCACCACCGGTCATGACGACATTCATGTCGACCTCGGCGGTCGAGTCCTCTGCGTAGTCGAGATCGAGCAGCGCCTCCCGGTTGACGACGCCGACCGAGACCGCTGCGACGGAGTCGGGCAGCGCCTTCGAGAGCCCGAACCGGTCGAGGGCCAGCCGCGCCGCAACATGAGCCCCGCAGATCGCCGCGCACCGGGTGCCGCCGTCCGCCTGCAGCACGTCGCAGTCGAGCCAGAGCGTCCGCTCTCCGAGTGCCTCGAAATCGGTGACGGCCCGCAGCGCACGTCCGATCAGCCGCTGGATCTCGACCGTTCGGCCACCTTGCTTCCCACGGGAGGCCTCACGCTGCGTGCGCTCGCCGGTCGACGCAGGCAGCAGGGAATACTCAGCGGTCATCCAACCGCGCCCTTTGCCCACGAGCCAACGCGGGACACCGTCCTCGATCGACGCCGTGCAGAGGACCTTCGTCTTCCCCTGCGAGTAGAGCACCGAGCCGTGCGGCTGCTCGAGCCAGTTGGGCTCCACGCGGAGCGGACGCAACTCGTCGGGACGGCGACCGTCGGCTCGATTCACTGTCATGCCGCTCGTTTCAGCTCCGCCAGCTCGATGTGCTCGACCTCGGCGATCGGCAGCTGCAGGAAGCGCGCTCCGAGCTCGCGGAAGACCTCCGGGTCGCCCGTGGTCAGGAACCGATACGAGCCCTCGCGCGCCTCCTCGTTCTCGATCCCCTTGCGCGCCAGCGTCTCGGCGACCTCGCGTGCCGTCTCCTCCGCCGAGAAGACGAGCGTGACGGCCCGGCCGAATACGCGCTGGAACACCGGGCGGATGAGCGGGTAGTGCGTGCAGCCCAGGATGACCGTGTCCACGCCTGCGTCCTTCAGCGGCTTCGAATACTCGCGCACCGCCTCCGTCGTCTCAGCGCCGAAGGGATCGTCGCCCTCGATCAGGGGCACGAGCCGCGGACAGCGCAGGGCCGTGAACTCCGCGCCGGCGTCGAGCGCCGCGACGAACTCGCGGTAGCGCCCCGCCTCGACCGTCGCCTCCGTCGCGAGCAAGCCGATCTTGCGGTTACGGGTCGCCTGGACCGCGGCGTGCGCCTCGGGCTGGATGACGCCGACGACCGGGAGCGACAGCTCCTCCTGCAACTGCGGCAATGCCGCGGAGGTGGCCGTGTTGCAGGCGACGAGCACCAGCTTGACGTCCTGCCGTTCGAGGTAACGTCCGATCTCGAGTGCAAACCCCCGAACCTCGTCGAGCGGCCGCGGTCCGTAAGGCAGGCGCGCATGGTCGCCGAGATAGACGAAATCCTCGTGCGGCATCGTCACCAGGCATTCGTGCAGGACCGTGAGCCCGCCTGTGCCCGAGTCGAAGACCCCGATCGCCCGCGCGTCCATCGCGCGATTGTACGAGGCCCCCACACGTACTCGTGTTTCGCGATACAACTCTCCGTCCAAATTTGCGTCTGAGCAGAAGCACGCTCGCGACATCACCAAGGAAGGGGCCATGAGGAGATCCATCCGTTTGACAGTTCTCGGGTGCGCGGCTGCGCTGGCGCTCGCCTGCGCGGCGATGGCGGCCGCCTCGTATACGCCTTCGATGGGAATCTTCCAGCAGTCGTACGCGCCTGGTGGGAGCAAGCCCGTCACCATCGTCGTCGCGCAGGAGACGGCCGATGACCCGACGGCGCGGATCGTCATTTACGCCCCGCCGGGCTACACGGCGACCCTGAACCAGGCTGTTGGGACGACGATCGGGTCAGTTGTCGCCCATGTCCAGGTCCTCGACCTGGGCCCCAACTCGCTGCCGCTGACCGGGCCTGTGAAGGCCGACAGCCCGGCGAATTATCCCCCCGCCTCGAACCTCTGCACGCCGGGGGTCACCCACGAAGCCGTCTGGACGCTGAACGCCGCGCTGCCGGGACAGCCGGCGAACCCGATCCCCGTCTACGTCGACCACACGAGCGGAGCAGACACAGCATTCGGGACAGCAAAGCTGACCGTCTGCTTCCGCGACCCGACCCTCGCCGCGGGCGATCCGCGCCGCTCGCCGAACGGGACGAAGTTCCTCGATGCAGCGATCACCGTCAACGGCGTCTTCAGGAACCCGACGACCGCAGGCAACCGGCTCTGGCGCTCGCTGTTCACGCCCTACACCCCGGGCACCGGCGTCGCGAACCAGTCCGGCACCCGCGAGGCGCAAGGCGTCGTGCCGATGCCCTACAGCATCTCGCTCAAGCGCATCAGAGCGCGGCGCGGCTACTACCGGATCGCCGGAAGGCTCAACGTCGCCGGCAGCGCGCCGAGCGGCGCCAGGCTGACCCTCTTCGCGGGCGTGAAAGGCAAGAACGGCGTCAGCTTCAAGGCGGTCGCGTCGACGAAGACGCGCAGGGGCACGTACGTCTTCAACCGCCGGCTGCCGAGGAAGGTGACCTACCTCTTCGTCGAACGGCTCCCGACGACGGCCGCGTGCGCAACGCCGCTGGTGCCCTGCACCTCGTCGATCGTGAGCAATGCGATCAGCAAGGTGATCAGGGTCGCCCCGCCGCGGCGGCGCCGCTAACGTCTCGGCAAGGCCTCCTTCGGGAGGCCTTGCAGCGTTCAGCGTTCCAGCGGCAACTCCGGGTGGCGCGACCACTCGTGCCACGAGCCGGGGTAGTTCCGCGCGCTGTATCCCGCGGCACGCAGGGCCAGGGTCGCGCGGGCCGAGCGCGAGCCAGAGTGGCAATAGGCGATCACCGCGGCTCCTTCTGGCGCGCCGACCGCGGCGCGGATCTCCTCGGCCGGCCTGGGCAGGCCCGGCCCCTCGAACAGCGCCTGCTCGTCGATCCGGCGAGCACCGGGGATGTGGCCCTGGCGCGGATCGCACGGATAGCCGCCTTGACCGTGAAACTCCTCCTCGGTGCGGACGTCGAGCAGCGTCAGGCCCTCTTCGCCAAGACGGCGCACGAGCTCCGCTCGGGTCGGCAACGCGTCGAGCCGCGGCCCGAGCTGAGCCTTGACGGGCTCGAGCTCCACCTGGCCGGCCTCGAGCTCGCCCGGCCACGCGGCGATCCCGCCGAGCAGCACGGCCACCCGCGGGTGGCCGGCGAGCTCGGCGAGCTGGGCCGAGGGCATCGCGCCGACGCCGTCGCCGCGGTCGTAGACAACGAGCCTTTCCTCGCCGGTGACGCCGTGGCGGCGCAGCCGCAGGCCGACCTCCTTCGCGAGCGACTCGATCACCTCGGGATCGCTCATCGGCGGCGGCGACCCGAGAACGAGCGGCTTCGAGCCCGAGATGTGCCCCCGCGAGTGCGCGTTCGGCCCGCGGACGTCGCCTATGAAGAGGTCGGGCTCGCCCAGGTGTGCCTGCAACCAGGCGGCATCGACGACCGGCGGGAGCTCGCTCACCGCGCTGCGGTCAGTTCGAGCTCCGCAGAGACGGCGGGTCGCTCGCTCAGGCGCGCGACCCACGCGGAAAGTGCCGGGAACGGCTCGAGGTCGACGCCGAGGTTGGAGCGGGCCCGCAGGATCCACGGCACGTAGCCGATGTCGGCCAGCCCGTACGCGCGGCCGCTCAGGAACGGCTGAGCCTCGAGCGCGGCATCGAGGTCGCGGAGCCGCTCGTCGAGCCGCGACGGCTCACCCCGGCGGAGCGCGTAGTAGTCGTCGCCGAGGCGGACTGCGAAACGGTCGAGCCAGAGCCGGCCCAGCGCGCGCTCGGCCGGGTCGCCCGGCCAGAGCGGCGGCTCCGGGAACCGCTCCTCGAGGTACTCCATGATCACGAGCGACTCCGGGAGGACGAACCCGCCGTCCTCCTCGAGCACCGGCACCTTCCCGCTCGGGTTCTTCGCGTACAGCCAGGCAGGACGGTCGGAGAGGTCGATCTCGACCGTCTCGTAGCCGAGACCTTTCTCGGCGAGCAGGATGCGCACCCGTGCGCAGTAAGGGCAACGTGCTGCGTCGTACAGGATCATGGGCTCAAACCTAGCGGTGCGCGATCTCGTGAGCGCCCGGCTCCGACGCGGCGCCTTCGTAGCCGTGACCGGCGCCGCTCAGGCCCATCAAGCCGGCGATCCGCTCCAACAGCTCCTGCGGCGAGCCGAGCTCTTCGGGATTGCCGGCGGTTCGCGCCGCCCGCCGGAACTCACCGGGATCCGCACCGGTCAGCCTCGCAACAACCGTCGGGTTGGCGCCGAGCGCGATCGCGTCGCCGGGCGGCAGCGGCTTGTAGTACTCCGGCACGGATAGGTACTCGTCGACGACCGAGCCCCGCTCGAAGACGATGTAGCGGACTGCGGCTCCTTCCTCGAGCCCCAGCGTCACCGTCACAGCTCCGGTCGCGTTCGAGAGCTCGCTGCCGAGCCTGCGCAGCGCACCCGGCTCGCGGTCGCAGAGCTCGTCGTAGACGGTGGTCCAGCCATTGCTCGGGCCGGCGACGACGCTGCCGCCCGAGCGGCCGAACCGAGGCACGTACTTCCGCACCGCCTGCTCGACGTCGTTCTCGTCGTCCGTCTGCACGTGGACCGAGCCGAAGCTCGGTCCTCGCGGGGCACGCTCGGAGCGCTCGAGCAGGTGGTCGATCGAAGCAAAAAGCCGCAGCGACTCTGGTTGGAATCCAAGCCGCTCGTACGCTGTGCGAGCGTCCTCATTCGTCACCTGCACGCCCAGCGTCAGCACCGTCGCGTCCTCCGCGTCGCGTAGACGTGTCGCAGCCGCTCTGATCAACTCGCGCGCCGCGCCCTGCCGCCGGGCTTCCGGCGCGACGTAGAGGTCGCTGAGATGACCGATCCCGGGGTGATCCATCTTCGCCAGTGCGAAGCCGAAGACCTGGCCCGCATCGTCCTCGGCCACGAGCGCGACGTTCTGGTCGCCGAGGTACTCGTCGAGCTCGCCGAGCTCGTGCTCGATGTCGACCGGGATCCCGGGCGGCGGCGGAATCTCGTTCACGAACTCCGAGTAGAGCTCGCGCAGGCGCTCGCGGTCGCCGCTCTTGGCCTCGCGGATCGTCACGCCGGCGGGGCCGTCCGGTAGCCGGTCAACAGGTAATGGGCGGTCAGGTTCTGGAACGGATCAAAACGCTCGCCGACCGCACGCACCTCGGCAATCGAAAGCTTGCCGCCGCGAAAGTAGAAGGCAGAGACTGCTTTGACGAGGCCGAGGTCGCCGGCCGGCCAGGCACGCGGGCGCGCGAGATGGCGGGCGAGGAACCAATCCGCGGTCCATTCGCCGAGCCCTCGGAGTGCGGTCAGAGTCGCCTTCACCTCGTCGTCCGGAAGGTTACGCAGCGCCTCGAGGTCGAGCTCGGCACGCGCGACGCCGAGCACGTACTCCGCCTTGCGGAGCGAGAAGCCGAGCTCGGTCAGCTCCTCCTCGCGGGCCTCAGCCATCCGCTCGCGGGTCGGGAACGCATAGGCGTGGAGGCCCGGCTCGCCGAAGCGCTCGACCATGCGGTTGCGGATCGCGAAGGCGGCGAACAACGAGACCTGCTGGGCCGTGATCGCGCTGACGATCGTCTCGTACGGATCGGGCGCGAGCGGCGGCCTGAAGCCGGCGAGCTTCGGGACGAGCTCGCGCAAGACCTCGTCGCCCGGTGCCCACTCGTAGAACGGGTCGAGCTCGAACTCGGCGCCGACGACAGCTCGCGCGACCGGCTGGGTCTCGTCGTCCAGCGGCTCAACGTCGACGCCGCCGGGAGCAGCTTCGATCCGGATCTCGCGGCCACCGACGACACGGTGGACGCCGCCCTCGTGCCAGAGGTTCGCGAGGTCGGGCCCGAAGGCCCGGAAGCGTTCGGTCGAGAGCTCGAAGTCGTACGGCTCTGGAAGCGGCAGCAGGGTCACTAAGGCGCTCGCTTGCGACGCCGCCTGGAGGGCACCCGGGCTCTGCTCGGGTGCCCGTCCAATCCCGGGTTGGCACGCCAATCGCCTTCGCTCTCGCGAGAAGACTCTGGGGCGAGCGAGCGGGTCACGTCGTGAAGGTCGTCGAAGGGCTCGTACGCGACGCCTTGCTCGTCCAGGTAGCCCGCGAGCCCGTCGCGGGCGAAGACGCGGTTTGCCGCCTGCGCCGCGCAGCGATCGGAGTAGCCGTCGCCGACGTAGACGATTTCCCCCGACCCCGACCCTGCGCCGGTGACGTCGGCGCGCTTGCACGGCTCGCCGCAGGTGCCGCAGGCGTCGCCGTTGCGAAACGTTGCCCGCCAGCCTTCCGGATGCCATTCGACCTCGTTGGCACGCACCTCGAGCTCGAGCCCCTCGCGCTCGAGGATCGGTTCGATCAGCTGCCGGAAGTTGCTGGAGACGATCGTGGGCCGGTAGGCCTTTGCGAGCTCGTGGAAGCCTGGCCGCAGCTCGAGGTTCGCGACCAGCCAGGCGACGACCTCGCCGATCGGGGTCCTGATCGATTCCGCGTCCCGGCGGATCTCCTCGTGCAGCGTGATCTCGCCGCGGTCGAGCGCCGCCGCGGCGTCGAGATAGACCTGCCAGTCGCCGAACTCGCGCAGCGCGAGGATCAGCGTGTCGTCGACGGTCGCGGTCCCGTCCCAGTCGATAAGGACGGTCGTGCTGGAAGTTTCGGTCAGCCGAGCGCCCCGGCCGAGTTGGAGACGACGTACCTGAGCATGCGGCGCATGTTCACAGGGTCGATGTGGGTCGCGTTGGAGAACTCGTCGGCCGAGCCGCCCCAGACCCGGATGTCCTCGCAGTCGACGACGACGAAGTCAATCCGCTGCCTGAGGCGGTCGAAGTACTCGTGCGCCGCCTTGCGCCTGGGGAAGCCGTATTTCTCGAGCTCCGCCAGAACCTGCGGATGGATCGGATTGAGGACGATCACTGGGCGGTCGCCCTGCCGGTTCATGAACGCAATCGTGCGTTCGAAGTACGTGTAGCGGGTCGGATCGACCTTCTCCGGCTGCGGTGGGTGCGCGCGAATGCTCGCGATCGCCGCCGCGACGCTCTTCGCGACGATCCTGGCCCTCTCTCCCCGTGACTTCGGGTAGTAGTGGGCGATCGAGCCGTCGGCGCGATACCTCGAGCTGACGCGGCAGCCCAGGGACAAATGACCGCCGTCGCCGTCCAGATACCTGCGGGCGCGCGGGTCGGCGGCAAGGGGCGGTGGGACGCCGTTCGTCGCGATCCCCGCGTCCACGAACAGGAGGTACCCGCGCCTCCGCCGCGGCCAGCTCTCGGCGGTGAATCGCGTCATCACCCAGGCGTCGGCGGCCGTGCCGCCTGTGACGGCCGCGTTGAAGCCGGTGCGGCCGGTGAGCGTCTGCAGGAAAGCCGGCGCCGCCAGCCGGGCCCGCGAGCTGCCGACGATCAGGAGGCCCGGGCTTCGCCGGAGACGCTCGATCAGCGTCAGCTTCGTCGTTCGGTCGCCCGTGTCGGGACAGCGCGCGACTCGGGTCCGGTTCGCCGAGCCGGCTCCCGTGGAGGCTGCGCCGAGCGCGACGCAGACGGTGACGAGCGCGAAAACGCGCATGCTCAGAATTGAAAGTAGATGAAGGGGTGCGGGCTCGCGATCGTCATGATCGCGATCGCGGCGGCCGTGCCGGTGGCGAGCCCGTAGGCGATCCGCGGCCGAGCGCGGACCTGCCAGGTGTTGGGCGCTGCGTGGACGAAGACGAGCAGCGCGCCGAGCAAGATCAAGAAGCGCGCGGGCAGGAATTGGTGCAGCCCGGCGGCGTGGTCGAGGCCGCCAAAGCCGAGCATCGACGACAGAATCGACCCGGCCGTCCCCAGGTCCGGGGCCCGGAAGACCACAAACGCCGCCACGACGAACAGGAACGTGACCGTCCGGTTGAAGAGCACGCTGCTTGTTGTCAGGCCCACTTTGCGCAGCAGCCCGTGCGTGCCGAGGAGCACTCCGTGGAAGAGGCCCCAGACGACGAAGGTCCATGCAGCCCCATGCCAGAGCCCGGCGAGGAACATCGTCAGCACGAGGTTCATCGTCGTCCGGGCCGGGCCCCGCCGCGAGCCGCCGAGCGGGATGAACAGGTAGTCGCGGAACCAGGCGGAGAGGCTCATGTGCCAGCGGCGCCAGAAGTCCGAGATGTTCTGCGCCTTGAACGGTGAGTTGAAGTTCTGGGGGAAGCGGAAGCCGATCAGCCAGGCGAGGCCGACCGCCATGTCCGAGTAGCCCGAGAAGTCGAAATAGAGCTGCAGCGAGTAGCCGAAGGCCGCCGCCCAGGAGGTCAGGAAGCCGAGCTCGCCCGAGTGCGCGAACAGCCGGTCGACGTAGGGATTGAGCTGGTCGGCGATCAGCAGCTTCTTCGTCAGGCCGCAGGCGAGGAAGAACAGGCCGACCGATGCCGCCTTCGAGGTCAGGAATGGGCGCGGCCGGCGCAACTGTTCCGCAAGGTCTGTGAAGCGCACGATCGGCCCGGCGATCAGGTGCGGGAAGAGCGCGACGAAGGTCGTGTACTCGAGCAGGTGCTTCGTAGGCTTCACGCGCCGGCGGAAGACGTCGATCGTGTACGACATCGAGTTGAACGTGTAGAAGGAGATCCCGATCGGCAGCAGGATGTGGAGCTCGGGCAGCTGGACCGGCGCGCCGAGCGCCCGGCCGATCCCGTCGAGCGAGCCGACGAAGAAACCGGCGTACTTGAAGTAGCCGAGCAGGCTCAGGTTGACGCTCAACGAGGCGATCAGCAGCAGCCGGCGGCGCCGCTCGTCGTCCGTGCGGTCGAGCGCGAGCGCGGCGACGTAGTCGACCATCGTCGTCGAGAGCATCAGCGGCAGGAAGCGCCAGTCCCACCAGGCGTAGAAGAACCAGGAGGAGACGGTCAGGAAGGCGAGGCGCAGGTTCTTCTGCCGGAGAGCCCAGCAGCCGACGAGGACGGGCGGCAGGAAGCCGAAGAGGAAGAGGTAGCTGTTGAAGAGCACTAGTGCCCCTTCCAGTAATGCCGCCGAGTTGCTGGTGGATGGGGCACTACCTCAACGCTCCGTCGGAGTGGGCGACGATGTGGCGGAGCAGCCGGCGCATGTTGAGGCGGTTGACGTGCGTGGCGTTCGTGAACTCCTGCGGCGACCCGCCCCAGCGGCTGATGTCCTCGCCGTCGACGACGACGAAGTCGTAGCGGCGGTGCAGGGCATGGAGATACGCAAGCGAGGCCTTGCGCTGCGCGAAGCCGTGCCGTCGCAGCTCCGCCAGGACTCTCGGATGGATCGGATTGAGGACGATCACCGGGCGAATCCCGCGCGCGTTCATGAAGGCGATCGCCCGCTCGAAGAAGCGGTAGCGCTCGGGGTTCGTATTCGGCTCCCGCGGCGGATGCCTCCGCACGGCGTCGACGAGGTGGGAGACCGAGTTCTCCAGCGAGGCCGCGTGCTCCGGCAGGTATTTCAGGGTCGGTCGCGCGATCGCTCCGTCCGGGAGATAGCGCAGCCGCGCCTTGCACGCGTGGAGCACGCATTTCTCGAGCACTCGCCACGAGGCGAGGCTTGCCTGCGGGCCGATGTAGGTGCCGACGTCCGCCAGCGTGAAATCGACGCTCTTGCCGGCGAGGTACCGCTTCGCGCGCGGATCCTGAGCGAGCTGTGGGTTGATCCCCTTCGTCGCGATGCCTGCATCGACGAACCAGAGGTAGTGGTGCGGCTCGCGCGGGAAGCGGTCCGTGACATACCGCGCCATCACCCAGGCGTCGGCGGCCGTTCCGCCTGTTACAGCGCCGTTGAAGGCAGTTTCGCCGGTGATCTGAGTCAAGAAAGACGGCTCCGCCTGCCGCGCACGAGAGCTGCCGAGGATCACGATCTCCGGGCTCTGCTCGAGGTGCCCGATCAAGTTGAGCTTGATCGAACGGTCCGCCTCGACGGCCGTCGGAAGGAGACCGATGCCGTCAATCGCAAACGGATCGACGAGGACGTTCAGCGTCAGGGTGGCCGCGAGCAGCGCGAGGCACGCGCCGACGGTTGCGACAACGAACTTTGCGTAGCCGGTCGCCTGCACGCTCGCGACACCCGGCTCGAGCGGGCGCTCGAGCTTCTCCACCTCAGAGGAAGCGCGGGGTCTTGCGCGGCGGAAGATCCAGGGGGCCCCGAGCGATCCGACGCGGTTCCTACTAGTCGCAGCCATGCCGTCCCGAGGTCAGGCGCGCCAGAGCTTCGGTGTCAGTTGCGGTGGAATTCACCTCACGCATTACTCCCCGGCCGGCCGGACGCGTTCCGCGTCCGCGTCATAACCAATGTTAAGTGGCTGTCGTGACGTATAAACCGCGGCCCATCGGGCCTTCCGGGTCGTGCTCGGCCTCGAGCCCGGCAGCGCCGAACGCCCCGAGGTACTCCTCGACCGTGAAGAGGCCGAGCTCGTGCCGCTCGGTGAAGTGCTCGACGCCGTCCGGCGTGCCGACGAGATACTCGAACTCAAACCAACTGAGGTTGCCCTCTCGCTCGGCGGCGTTGATCCGGGCGATCTTCAACTCCGGCTCGTCGACGAAGACGGCGCCGACGTGGCCATCCTGCCAGGCCTCCGGCGTAAGCCACGGCTCGACGACGAGGACGCCGCCAGGCTTGAGATGCCGCGCCATCGACCCGATTGCCGAGCGCAGACGCTCCTCCGTCCGCACGTAGCCGATGCTGCTGAACATGCAGACGACCGCGTCGAAGCGCCTGCCAAGGTCGAAGGCCACCATGTCGCCTTCGTGGAAGGGGACGTCCGGCAGCCGCTCGCGGGCTACTGCGAGCATCTCCGGGTCGAGATCGAGCCCCTCCACCTCGTAGCCACTCAGGTGCTCGAGATGGGCGCCGGTCCCGCAGGCAACGTCGAGCAGCGTCCGTGCACTGGGCCGGTGCTCCTGGATCAGGCGGTTGAGCGCCGCAGCCTCGCGGGGGTAGTCCCGGATCGACGCGTAGATCGCGTCGTAGAGGCGGGCGGAGCGGCTGAACACCCGCCCATGCTAGAGCCCTTGTCAGCTTCGAAACGCCGTACTAGATTCGGCGGCAACCCACGAAGGAGATGCCATGGCTACGGTGATTGCCGGCGAGCTCGATACGACCGCCCTCGAAGCTCAGGTGCGTGGCCAGCTGATCGGACCCGACGACCCTAGGTACGAGGAGGCACGCAAGGTCTACAACGCGATGATCGACCGGCATCCGGCGCTGATTGTCCGCTGCAACGACGCCGCCGACGTGATCGCTGTCGTCAATTTCGCACGCGAGAGTGGCGCTCCGCTCGCCGTTCGCTGCGGCATGCACAACCCGGCCGGCTTCTCCGTCGTCGACGACGGCATCGTGCTCGATCTCTCGCCGATGAAGGGGATCCGCGTGGATCCGGCTGAGCAGATTGCGACCGTGCAGGGCGGTTGCACGTGGGGCGACGTCGACCACGCAACCCACGCTTTCGGGCTCGCGACGGTGGGCGGCGTTCTCTCCACGACCGGCATGGGCCTCACGCTCGGCGGCGGTATCGGCTACCTCACCCGGCAGTACGGGCTCTCGGTCGACAACATCGTCTCAGCCGACGTCGTCCTCGCGGACGGCTCCTTCGTGACCGCGGACGACAATGAGAACAGCGACCTGTTCTGGGCGATCCGCGGCGGCGGCGGGAACTTCGGTGTCGTCACGTCGCTGACGTTCCAGCTCCATCCGGTCGACACGGTGATCTGGGGCCCGATGCTCTGGCCGCTCGAGCAGGCGGCGGACGTGATGCGCGCCTACGACGGCTGGATCGGTGAGGCGCCCGACCACCTCAGCGGCTTCTTCGCGTTCCTGACCGTCCCGCCGGGGCCGCCGTTCCCAGAGGAGCTGCACCTGCAGAAGATGTGCGGGATCGTCTGGTTCTGCACCGGGCCACAGGAGGTCGCGGACGAGCTGCTCGCGCCTGTGCGCGCGTTCGGGCCGGTGCTCGACCTCGTCCACGCGGCGCCGTATCCGATGATTCAGAGCGCGTTCGATGCCCTCTACCCGCCCGGCCAGCAGCACTACTGGCGCGCGGACTTCGTCAACGAGCTGAGCGACGAAGCGATCGCCGCCCATGTCGAGCACGGGTCGCAGCTGCCGACTCCCCAGGCGTCGATGCACCTGTACCCGATCGACGCAGCGGTGCACCGCATCGGCTCCGGCGACACCGCGTTCGCGTACCGCGACTCGCGCTGGGCGGAGGTGATCTTCGCGGTCGACCCTGATCCCGCGTCGGCCGACCTGCTCAGGTCCTGGGTCGTCGATTACTGGGAGGCCACCCACCCGTACTCGGCCGGCGGTGGGTACATCAACTTCATGATGGACGAGGGCCTGGAGGGGGTCCAGGCGAGCTACCGGGACAATTACTCACGCCTGGCAGAGATCAAGAAGCGGTACGACCCCGAAAACCTCTTTCAGGTCAACCAGAACATCCGGCCCGCGAATGAGGTCGGCTAGAAGTGGGAGGTTAGGCCCGCGCCGCTCGCGTCGCCGTCGACCGACGCAGCCTCTCCGGCGCCATCCTCGGCGTTCTCGTACCAGGAGTATGCGTACTTGCCGTCGTCGAGCTCCTTGGCGAGCTTCGTCAGCTTCAGCGGGTGGAAGGTGTCGCACATAACCGCGAGCTCGTGGGTCTCGCGGACGCCGATCGACTTTTCCGCCAACCCGGGCTGAGGCCCGTGCGGCAGGCCGGAGGGATGCAGCGTGATCGAGCCGACGCTGACGCCCTTGCGGGAGCCGAAGTTGCCCGAGACGTAATAGATCATCTCCTCGGACTGCAGGTTCGAGTGGTGGTACGGGATCGGCACCGCCAGCTCGTCGAAGTCGAGCTTGCGCGGGCAGAACGAGCAGATCACGAAGTTCCGGCCCTGGAAGGTCTGGTGCGAGGGCGGTGGCTGGTGGATCCGGCCGGTGATCGGCTCGAAGTCGTGGATCGAGAACGTCCACGGATACAGGTAGCCGTCCCAGCCGACGACGTCGAAGGGGTGGTAGTCGAGGACGTAGGTCTGGTAGCCGCCGCGGACGCGCACCTTGACCGGGAACTCGCCCTTCTCGCGGTGGGTGTGCAGCCCGGTCGGCGGGTGGATGTCGCGGTGGTAATAGGGCGCGCCCTCGAGCAGCTGGCCGTACTGATTGCGGTAGCGGCGCGGGATCTCGATCAGGCCGGGCGTTTCGAAGACGAGGTAGCGCTGCGGCCCGTCGGCCCGGAAGCGGTAGGTCGTCCCGCGCGGGATAACGACGTAGTCGCCGTCCTTGTAGGGAACCTCGCCGAAGGTCGTCTCCAGCGTCCCCGAGCCCTCGTGGACGAAGATCACCTCGTCGCCCTCGCCGTTGCGGAAGAAGTAGTCCATCTGCTCGTCCGGCCGGCAGAGCGAGATCTCGACGTCGTCGTTCCACATCAGCAGGCGGCGGCCGTTGATCTCGTCCCCGCCGGGGTCGACGTCGTACGTGTTGAAGAGCCGATGCGCGTGGGCGTCGGGCACCCATTCCTCTCGCACGATCTCCTCGAAGTCGCCGAGCTTCATCACCCGGCAGGGCGACTGGAGGTGGTAGAGGATCGACTCGTTGCCGACG
>Ga0307277_10000361_pt1 | contig 16512 bp, 11 predicted proteins | sample ER_DNA_116_FD_194473 | JGI IMG/M metagenome (GOLD analysis project Ga0307277, IMG submission 194473) | Bulk soil microbial communities from the East River watershed near Crested Butte, Colorado, United States - ER_DNA_116 | ecosystem: Environmental > Terrestrial > Soil > Floodplain | place...
TGGGTTTTCACCCCCGAAAGCGGGCACGCATGAAGGGGCTTGACCGACCCGTCAAGGTGGTCGAGATCGTCCCGGAGGAAGCTCTCCCTCCACTTCCCGAGGCCCCGGCGGGCGGACGCCGTCGCTTTGGGACCACCGGCGCCATCGTTGCGGTCGTGGCGGCTGTGGCTGTCCTGGCCGGCATTGCCGCGTGGCGCTCCTCCTCCTCCAACTCTGGAAAGGCGCCGTCGATCCCCGGCAACTCAATAGTGGCGATAAACGCCATGTCGAACGACGTTGGAGCGCCCCTGGGGGTAGGGACGACGCCCAGCGATGTGGCTGCTGGAGAGGGCTCCGTATGGGTGCTGAACGCCGACGATCGGACGGTGTCGCGCATCGACCTGGCCACAGGCCGGGTCGCTCCGCCCAAGGCTCTCACGAAAGGAACACCGGCTGCGATCGCAGTCGGCGAAGGGTCTCTATGGGTCGTGACCGGAATCCAAAGCACGTCCTCGCAGGTGCGCCTGGCGGTTTCTTCCGCGGAGGTGCTGAAGCTCGACCCCCTCACCGCCGTGGAGTTCCCTCGCAGCCGAGTCCGCTTGTCCCAACCCGCGGAACGTGCCTTCACGGGGCAATCAAACATCAGGGTGGCCGCCGGAGCCGGGCGCGTCTGGGTGGTGAATCCCTCTCGGACGGTGTCGGTCATCGACCCGGTGCACAACTCCGTGATCGGAACGGCTACGGATGTGGACGCGGGTGCGATCGCGCTCGACCGCCGCAGTGCCTGGGTGGTCGACGCTGGTCCGGCCATCACGCGGATCGACCGGGATGCCGTGGTCAAGGAGCGAATCGCGGTTCCGGCGATCAGCCTCAGCTCGCTCGTCGTCTCCGACGGGGCCGCGTGGGCCGTCGATCCCTACGGAGGCGTCCTGTACCGAGTCGAACTCGAAGGTAGGAATGTCGTCACCACCGTGCGGGTCGGCCAGGGAGCGGAGTCCGTCGCGGCCGGACCCGGCGCAATCTGGGTGGCCAATCCAGTCGCCGGCGCTGTGCTCCGAATTGACCCGAGCGAGCAGCGGGTTGTGGCGCGGCTCCCCTTCGGGAATCCGCCCCTGGGCTTGGCGACCGCGGGAAACCAGGTGTGGGTCACGGTGGGCGGCTCGCCGGAGGCGACGGTGTCGGCGGCGTCCTCCTGCGACGAGGTCTTCTACGGTGGCTCTGGCGCTCCGGACCACGTGATCGTCTCGGACTTCCCCATGCAAGGCCCCGTGTCGGCTACCACGGTCCCGATGACAGCCGCGATCCGCCTCGCGCTTGTACAGCACTCATTCCGGGCCGGCCCGTACACGATTGGCTACCAGGCGTGCGACGACTCGACCGCGCAGGCAGGAAACTACGATCTGGACAAGTGCGTCGCGAACGCCAGGTCCTATGCCGCCAACCATGGCGTGATCGGTGTTGTCGGGCCACACAACTCGGCGTGCTCGGAGGCCCAGTTGCCGATTCTGAACGGCGCCAGGGACGGCCCCCTGGCGATGGTGTCCCCGACGAACTCGGACATCAACCTAACGCACGAGTACAAGGATATTCCCGGGGGCACCGGCGGCCTTTATCCGAGCGGAGTACGGAACTACGCGAGGGTGTATCCGTCGAACGACGTCCAAGCTGCGGCGCAGGCGATGCTGCTGAAGCGTCAGGGCCGCCACCGCGTGTTCATTGTCAAGGCCGCCCGCGATCTCTACGCCACGTCGATCGCAGTGTCGTTCGGCCACGCGGCCCGGCGACTCTCACTCGGCGTCGCCGGCATGGCGGTCTGGGACGACCGCCGATCGTCGGCGGATGCGCTCGCGGCCCGCATCCGCCGATCACGAGCCGATGCCGTCGTTCTGGCTGGCCTCCTCAACTACGGCATCAGCGCCGGTCTGGTAGCCGACCTCCGCTCCACGCTGGGCGACCACGTGGCGCTGGTGGGCGACGACGGCTTCCTGCCGATCCCCGTGCTCCTTCGGCAGACCCGAGGCTTGGCGCGCGGCATGTACATCACCGCCGCGGCGGCATTCCCGGAAAACCTCCCACTGGCGGGCCGTGATTTCTTGCGCAGGTTTGCGGCGGCTCATCCGGAACAACCGGCCAGCGGCTTCACTGCGTACGCCGCCCAGGCTGCCGAGGTGCTGCTCGCCGCGATCGGGAACTCCGACGGTACGCGGAAGTCGGTGACGGCCGAACTCCTTCGCGTGCGAGTGCGGGAGGGAGTGCTGGGGACGTTCGGATTCGACTCGCAAGGCGATCCGAGCCGAGCGACGGTGACCGTGTTCCGCGTCTCGCCGGGCGGACACATCGACGGTCTTCCCTTCGACTATCAGGACTCCGTGGTCTCCGCGCTCATCACGCCCGACATGAATCTGGCGAAGGCCGGTGCCGCCGACTGACGCTCCGCACCGCGAGTAGAGCTAGGCCTTTAGAGCTTCAGCTGCTCGAGGCGACGACGCCTCGCGGGCGGCGACTGTCTCGCGCAGGACGTCCAGCATCGCGTCGATCGCCGCGGAGCGGCCCCCTGCGCGGTAGGCCGTGTAGATCCGCCGCTTGAGCGGATGCAGCGCCACGGGCCGCGCGACGACGCCCGGATGGAGGTTCTCGAGGGCGAGGTCGGGAGCGAGTGCAACTCCGACACCGGCGGCGACGAGACCCTGCCAGACGCCGTGATCGTCGCTCTCGAACCTGATGTCGGGATCGAAGCCGGACGCTCGGCAGCTACGGGCGACGAACTCGTGGCAGGAGGAGCGCGCCGTCGACGTGATCCAGCGCTCACCTGCGAGCGAGTCGAGCGGCACCGCCCTTTTTCTCGCGGAGGGATGGCCCATGGGCACCAGCACCCGGATCGCGTCGTCGGTGAGGGCGATGCGCTCGACCGCGTCGTCCTCCGGAAGCGGCACGTAGTCGTACTCGTAGAGAAGGGCCAGGTCGATCTCGCCCGACTTCAGCCGGGCAATGCTGAGCAGCGGGTCAGCCTCGGTGAGGGTCAACTCGACGCCCGGATGGCGGGCGCGAAACTCCGTCAGCGCCGCGGGCATGATCGTGGCATACGCAGTCGGGAACGACGCCAGCCGTAGCATTCCGCCTCGGACCCCGGCGATCGCCTGGATCTCCGCCTCGGCGGCCTCGAGGCTCGCGAGAATGCCGTCCGTGTGCTCCGCGAGCGCCCGGCCCGCCGCCGTCATGCGGATCGACCGCGGCCCCCGCTCGACGAGGGGGACGCCGGCCTCGCGCTCGAGCGTGGCGATCTGCTGTGACACGGCCGAGGGGGTGAATGACAGCGCCTGCGCTGCCGCGGCGAACGAGCCACGCTCGGCCACCTCCCGGAGGACCCTCATCCGGCGAACATCGAGCATAAGACAAGCTTAACCGATGGCGAAGCAAGTTCAGTGGCGATGATGCTCCTTTCCTGGCAGCGTTACGGATGGTGACCACGCTCCGCCGGGTTGCCTTCCCCCTCCGGCTCGCGGCGGTGCGCCTCTTGCACCGGCGCGGGCGGACGGCGCTTCTCGCCGCTGGGATCGCGGCCGGCTCCGCCGTGCTCGCCGTCGTCATCGGCGGTAGCCTCGTGGCGCAGGACGAGCAGACAAGCCGGGCGTTGGCCCGTGTGCCGGCGGCCCAGCGGACGGTCACGGCCGTGTACTCGGACCTGGGAGTGAGCCGAAAGGGCGCCACGCTCCAGTCCACCGAGCCTCTGGTTCGCCGCGCGCTCGCGTCGGTGACGCCCGAAAAGCCCGTGCCGGTGCTCCAGTACAAGCTCCTGCGCATCGGCGGCGGCCTGGTCAACCTCGCTGGGATGGACGGCCTCGACCACTGGGTCCGGCTGACGAGCGGCCGCTTCCCCAGCCGCTGCACTCCCGAGCGTTGTGAGGTGGTGCAGTTGGGCGGACAGGGACCGACCCCGAGCTCTCCAGGCCTGCGCTTCGTGAAAGTCGGCGAGGGCGTGCTCAGGTCACCCGTCCCGTTCGGCCAATTGCCGGGCGCCGCCGCGGCCAGGATCGGGGAAACCTTTCGACCCGAGCGGCAGCCGCCGTTCGCGCTGGCCGAAGGATTCGACTCGCTCGCGAGCCTGCCGGCGCTGTCCGGCTTCTACCGGACGTACGCGTGGGTCGTTCCGCTCGACCCGTCCAGGATCCATCCCTGGGAGGTCGATCGTTTTCTCTCCTCGGTGACGAGTGCACGCGCCACGCTCAAGTCGCAGTCGCTCTTCCTCGACCTCGTCGCGCCCAGCGACCAGCTTGGGGCGGCGAGATCGACGGGGGAAGTCGCCGGCCGCAGGCTGCTCCTCATTGGCGGGCAGGCCGCCGCTCTCCTCCTCGCGTTTGCGTTGCTCGCGGCGGCGAGCCTGCGTCGGGACGTGGACGCAGCCTGGCAGCGACTGACCTGGCACGGCGCCCGCCGCTGGCAGCTCCTCCTCATGACAGGGGTGGAGGCCGGTTTCGCGGCGCTCGTCGGCGGCGTCGTGGGCTGGGCTCTCGGCTCGGGCCTGACGGCGCTCGTCGCCGAGCGAGCTTCCTCCCCGGTCGGAGCCATCCTCGGCCACTCGGTCCTCTCCTGGCCCGGGATCGGGGCGTTGGCCGCGCTGGCGGCGGGAGCAGCGCTGGTGGTCCTGCTCGGTCTACGCGCTCCGGCCATCCCGCTCGGGGGACGGGGGATCTCCATCATCGACGTGGCCGCTCTGGGCGCGCTTCTCGCCGTCCTCGTCGCGCTGGCACGCGGGCAAGCCGATGCGGGCTCGCTCTCCTCGGGAGCGACGGGCACCGTTCTGCTCCTGCTTCCCGGCCTGGTCACCTTCGTGATCGCCGTCGCGTGCGCCAGGGCGCTCGGCCCCGGCCTCAGGCTCCTCGAGCGGACGACGAGGAACGCCGCCGTGTCCGTGCGGCTCGCGGCTCTGTCGCTCGCGCGGAGCCCCGGCCACGCCGCCATCGCGGTGACGTTTCTCGTGGCCAGCGTCGGCCTCGGTCTCTTCGCGCTGGTCTACCGTGGGACGCTTCAGCACGGAAACGACGACCGCGCCGCCTACGCGGTTCCGCTGGACTTCGTCGTCCGGGAAGACCTCGCCCCGGGCCGCCTCGTGCCTCCCCTCGATGCCGCTTCGCTCGCTCGCTACCAGTCGCTGGCCCCCGGCGTCGACGTCGTCCCGGTCATCCGCGAGAGCGGCAGTGTCGGAGCGTTCGGCGGCCAGAGCCGATTCACGTTGCTCGGCCTGCCCACGAGGAGCAACCTCGACCTGCAGGGATGGCGGGACGATTTCGCGGCCCGGTCCCTGCCTGACCTTCTCTCGGCCATCAGACCGAGCGGCGACGTCGCCATGCGCGGGCCTTCGATCCCCGCCGACGCGACCGCGATCGTTTTGCCCGCCTCGGTGGTCGGAGGCGACGTCTCCGTGCAGGCCGAAGTGCTGACGCCACGGGGGCGAGTCGACCATCTCGACCTCGGGGTGACCGAGGGGCGGGCCGAGCGGCTGCTCCGTGCCGACCTGCCCGCAGAGGCCCGTGGCGGAAAGGTGATTGCTCTCGACATCGGGCGGGCGCTCGCGGTCGAGGAGCATGCGTCCGAGTTCACGCGCGTGGACGGAGTCCTCAGGCTGGGGCCCTTGAGCGTCGAGACTCCGCAGGGCCGTGACGTGATCCTCGACGACTACGCCGGCTGGCTGGGCATCAACGGGGTCACGCCCGTCGGCGACGCCGCAGTCCGCTATCTCGTCAACGAAGCGGCCGAACGCCGGTTCCAGCCGCGCCAGGTCACGGACGGGACGAGCGTGCCCGTGATCGCGAGCCCTCGGCTCGCTGCGGCGGCCGGCACCGGCGGGCTCCTGCCGCTCCGAGTTCCGGGCGGAATCCTGCGCGCCCGGGTCGTCGGCGTCGCGCGCCATTTCCCGACGATCGAGGGGGACTTTGCGATTGCCGACCGCCGGCTCGCCTTCACCGCCCTGAACACGAGCAAGCCGGGCTCCGCGACGATCGACGAGATCTGGCTCGGAGCGTCCGGGCGGAACGATGAAGTAGCGCGTGAGCTCAGCAGACCGCCCTTCGACGTGCTGGCGGTCTCTTCGCGCCAGGCGATGGCTTCCGAGCTCGCCGGGGATCCCCTTTCACGCGGCACCGTGCTCGTCCTCGGTGGCGCCGCGCTCGGGTCGGTGCTCCTGGCCCTGCTCGGGCTGTCCCTCCTGCTCGCGGGCGATCTGCGGGACGAGCGTGGCGAGCTGTTCGACCTCGAGGCCCAGGGCGCTGGACCTGCACTGCTCCGCCGGCATCTGCGTCTGCGCGGCGGGCTGGTCGCGGGGCTCGGGCTCGGGGGCGGGCTCGGAGCAGCCGTTGCGCTCGCAGCGCTCGTCGTGGCAGTCGTGACCGTGACGGCGAACGCGTCAGCGGGAGGACCGCCGCTCGCCCTGCACGTGGATGCGCCGTTGCTGCTGGTCGTCTGCGCGGCCTACGCGGCAGGGGCGGCGGCGCTGGTCTGGGCAGTGACGCGGAGGGCTCCTCGTTGAGCGCGATCGAGGCACGAGACGTCTTCCGGGTGTACGCCACGCCCGAGGGCGACGCGGCTGCACTGCAGGGCCTGACGCTGCAAGTGGAGGAGCGAGAGGTGCTCGTCGTCCTCGGGCCGAGCGGCTCGGGCAAGTCGACGCTCCTCCGGATCTTCTCCGGCCTGGATCGCCCTTCGGCCGGCTTTGTGAGGGTCTTCGGCCGCGAGGTCGGGAAGCTTCGTGGCCGTGAGCTGGCGCAGTACCGGTCGGCCGTGCTCGGCTACGTCGAGCAGCATTACTCCCGCGCGCTCGACCCGGATCTCTCCGCGCGCGAGCTCGTCGGCGTCCAGCTCGGGCTTGTCGGGACCGACCGGAAAGATCGCGAGCGGCGGGCCGACGAGCTGCTCGAGCGAGTGGGGCTCGAGGAAAAGCGCGGGAGCCGTCCGGCCGAGCTATCGGGAGGCGAGCAGCAGCGCATCGCCGTGTGCGCCGCTCTGGCCCATCGTCCTCAGCTTCTCCTCGCGGACGAGCCCACGGGCGAGCTCGACGCTGCCAGCGCGGCGTTGGTCTACGACCTGATCGGGGAGCTCGCGCGCGAGCAGGGATGCACGGCCGTGCTCGTAAGTCACGACCTCGAGTCGACTGGGATCGCCGACCGCACCGTGCGCGTGCGCGACGGCCGTGTGAGCGAAGAGACGGGCCGCGAGGGCTCCGAGGAGACTCTCGTCGTCGCTCGTGGAGGGTGGCTGCGCCTGCCCGAGGAGCTGCTGGCACGGGCGGGAATCGGCGAGCGGGCGCGCGCCGAGCTCGCGGGCGGGCAGATCGTCGTCCGCCCCGCCGGCAGCGAATCCCCGCGCCCGCTAGAACCCGAAGCGGCTGTCCCGATCGAGTCCGCGACCGACGGGCGCGTCGTCGCCGAGACCCGGGCGGTGCGGAAGTCGTACGGAAAGGAAGCACAGCGAAGACTCGTCCTCGACGGCCTCGATGCGTCTTTCGGCGCCGGCAAGCTGGTCGCCGTCACGGGGCCTTCGGGCTCCGGGAAGACGACCTTGCTCCATTTGCTCGCCGGGCTGGACGATCCCGACGAGGGAGCGATCGTCGTTCTCGGCCGCGAGCTCGGCCGCCTCGACCGCGAGGCGCGCGCGGCGCTCAGACGCGAAGACGTCGCCTTCATCGGGCAAGACCCGGGCCTGACGCCGTTTCTCAGCGCTCGTGAAAACGTCGAGCTCGGCCTCGCGCTCCGAAAGCTGCCGCCCGAGGAGGCGGAGGAGCGCGCGCTCGACGCGCTCACCAGGGTCGGTCTCGGCGAGCGCGTGGAGCAACGCGCCGGCCGGCTGTCCGCGGGCGAGCGTCAGCGCGTGGCCATCGCTCGGGCGGTTGCGGCCGGAGCCCGTCTCTTGCTCGCGGACGAGCCCACCGCACGGCTGGACGAGGCGAACGCCCTCGCTGTCGGCGCACTCTTCGGTCGGCTGGCTCGGGAAGCGGGCGTGGCGGTCGTCGTCGCGACCCACGATCCGCTCGTGGTCGAGCAGGCGGACGCGACGCTAGAGCTGGGCGGCGAAACCCTCATGAGCGGCAGCTAGCGTACAGAGGGTGACCGACCGTCACGGAATCGAGGCGCGCGGGCTCGTCCGCGTCTTCAAGAAGGGGCCGCGCGCGGTCGACGGGATCGACCTCGACGTGGCCCCCGGCGAGATCTACGGCTTTCTCGGCCCAAACGGCGCCGGCAAGTCCACCACCGTGCACATGCTCGTGACGCTGCTCCCGCCGACGGAGGGAACCGCCCGCGTCGCGGGCTACGACATCGTCCGCGAAGGCCCGAAGGTGCGGGCAGCCATCGGCGCCGCGCTGCAGGAGGCCGCGCTCGACCCCTTGCTGACGGGCCGCGAGCACCTGCGGCTTCAGACCACCCTGCACGGGCTCCCGCGGCAGGAGCGGCACCGGCGGGGCCAAGAGCTGCTCGAGCGCGTCGGACTCACGGAGGCAGCGGACCGCAAGGTCCGCACCTACTCAGGCGGGATGAAGCGAAGGCTCGACCTCGCGCTCGCGCTCGTCCATTCACCGAGCATCTTGTTCCTGGACGAGCCGACCACCGGCCTCGACATCCAGAGCCGGCTCGCGCTCTGGGCAGAGGTGGAACGTCTCGCCAAGGAAGACGGCGTCACCGTGTTCCTGACGACGCAGTACCTGGAGGAGGCCGACGCCCTCGCAGACCGGGTCGGGATCATCGACCACGGGCACATCGTCGCGGAAGGCTCGCCGGCGGCGTTGAAGGCCGAGGTGGGGCGGCCCACCGTCGAGGTCGTGCCCGCGGATCTCTCCGAACGGGAGCGGGCCGAGGACATCCTCCGCCGCTTCGGCGACCCGTGCGGAGCCTCGGGGGACGGAGTCGCCGTGCGCCTGCGCTCGGGCGAGGCCGACCTCGCCGAGATCGTGCGCGCGCTCGACTCCGAGAGCGTCAAGGTGGAGCAGCTCCAGCTCCACCAGCCGTCCCTCGACGACGTCTTCCTGGCGAAGACCGGTCGCTCGCTCGAAGGCGCGGGTGACGAAAGCGAGGAGGAGGCAGGGCGCGAGCTCGCGCTCGAGTCCGCGTGACCGAGAGCTTTTCGGACCATGTCTTGACGCTTGCCGCCCGCTCGGTCGTCCGGACCGTCAGGCAGCCGGCGAACGTCGTCTTTCCATTCGTCTTTCCGCTCCTCTTGCTCGCCGTCAACGCCGGCGGCCTGAACTCGGCGACGAAGCTACCGGGCTTTCCGGCGGACACGTATGTCGCCTTCGCCCTCGCGATCCCCTTCATCCAGGGCGCCCTCTTCGCGACCATGAACGCCGGCACCGATCTTGCCCGAGACATCCAGACGGGGTTCCTGAACCGGCTGGCGCTGACGCCGCTGAAAGGCGTTGAGCTCCTCGCCGGCCAACTCGGCGGCATCGCGGCGATGGGCGTCGCCCAGGCCCTCGTCTACCTCGCGGTCGGCCTGCTCGTCGGCGTCAGGCTGGCGTCCGGGCCCGCAGGAGCCGTCGTGCTCCTCCTCTTCGCGATTCTGATCTCGATCGGCTTCGGTGCTCTCGGCGCCTTCGCCGCTCTTCGCACCGGCTCCGGGGAAGCGGTGCAGAGCCTCTTTCCGGTCTTCTTCGTCTTCCTCTTTCTCTCCTCGATGTCGCTGCCGAGGAACCTGATCGAGACCACGTGGTTCCGCACGGTCGCGACGGTGAACCCCGTCTCCTATCTGGTGGAGGCGATCCGCTCTTTGATCATCATCGGCTGGGATCTCGAGGCCCTCGCGCTCGGTTTCGGCATTGCCCTCGCGATCACCGTCGTCGCGCTTTTCCTGGCGAGCCGGGCGCTGCGGACGAGGCTGGCGCGCGCGTGAGGCTCGCGGTCGCACACGGCGTCGCCTGGCGGACGCTGCACAACGTCTTCACGAACCCCTCCCTGCTCATTCCATCGCTCGTCTTCCCGCTCTTCTTCTTCGTCGCCTTTGCCGGCGGGCTCTCTCAGGTGCGCAACGTGCCTGGGTTCGACTTCCCGCTCGGCTACACCGCGTTCCAGTTCGTGTTCGTGCTGCTCCAGTCGGCCGCCTTCGGAGGCGTCTTCACCGGCTTCGGGATCGCACGCGACTTCGAGAGCGGCTTTGCGCGCCGGCTCCTCGTGGCGGCGCCGAACCGGGCCGGGATCGTCCTCGGTTACGCCGCCGCCGCGCTCGTCCGCTGGCTGGTGACCGCGGCGGTCGTGACCGCCGTCGCTCTGCTCGTGGGCATGCAGGTGGGAGGAAGCCGGGTCGATCTCGTCGGCCTCTACACGCTGGCGCTGCTCCTCAATCTTGCGGCTGTCCTTTGGGCGGCAGGCGTGGCCATGCGTCTGCGCACGATGCAGGCGGGCCCGGTGATGCAGATGCCGGTGTTCCTCATCCTCTTCTTCGCGCCGGTCTATGTGCCGCTCGCGCTCCTGCAAGGCTGGATCCACGTCGTGGCGACTGCGAATCCCATCACCAGGGTGCTCGAGGCCGGCCGCGGCTTCCTCGCCGGCTCCCCGACCGAGGTGGGCGCCGCCTTCGCCGTCGTGATCGGCCTCGCGGTGGGGTTCTCGGTCTGGGCGCTCCGCGGCCTGCGGAGCGCGGAGGCGGCAGGTTGATCCGAACCTTTCAGCGGGACGGGTTGGACGCTGACAAAATGGGGGTAGGAGGGCGCCGGGCGCCTTCGCCGAACCACTAGCCCATGGTCGGAATCGACACTCTCGCTCGTTTTCTCACCGCCGCGATCCTCATCTGGGCGGCCGTGGCGAAGGCTGCGAGCCGCGAGCCGGACCGCCTCCGGCCCTACGGAATCCCCGCGACCTTGCGCCCGCCCGCGTACTACGCGCTCGCGGCCGTCGAGGGCGCCGTCGGCATCCTCCTCCTGCTCGGGACGCCCTTCGCGCCCTTCGCCGCCCTCGGCTTGGGAGCTCTCTTCATCGGCGCGCTATCGGTCGCGCGCGCCCGAGGCGTACGGCGACTCGACTGCGGCTGCTTCGGCTCCAAGGAGCAGAGCGTCGAGCTCCTTCTTCTGCGAGCAGGGGGGTTCACTGGGCTCGCTGCCCTCGCCGCCTTCCCGTTCGACGTCTCGGCGTCCCCGGGCGAGACTCTTGTCCTCGTCGGCTTCCTCGTGCTCGTCCTCGCCGTCGTCGTGCTGGCGGCGCTCGTGTTGGCGCTCTACCGGCAGGTCGGCATTCTCACTCTCCGGGTCGGGCCTGGAGTCGCGCTCGAGCTGGCAGAGGAAGGGCCCGAGCTCGGCCAGCCCGTGCCGCACCTCGAGCAGCTGGAGGGTGTGGGCCCAGAGTTGGCTGTCTTTTTCAGCCCGGGCTGCCGCCTGTGCCGGCAGCTTGCTCCCGCCGTGCGCGCGCTCGGCCGCGAGGGTCTGGCCGTGCACGTCGTCTACGAGAACGAGGAGCCCGACACCTTCGAGCGCTGGGCGGTCCCGGGGACTCCGTTCGCGGTGCATGTCGTGGACGGAATCGTCGCCGCCAAGGGCACTGCGAACACGCTCGAGCAGCTCGAGCAGCTGATCGCCCTCGGAGCTGAGAGGATCGAGTATGCGGCGGCCTGACGAGCTCGTCGACGACGTCGCCCGGAACCTTTCCACCCGCCTCGCCGGCGGCCTGACGCGCCGCTCCTTCCTGGGGCGTATGGGCGGCGCCATGCTCGCCGTCACGGGAGGAGCCGCGGTGGCTGCGGCCGTGCGGCCCGAGGAGAGCGAGGCCTTCCACTTCTGCGGGCACATCTGGACGACGGGATCGTGTCCAAACCCGATGGGCTTGCCGCGCATCGACAAGCACGGGTACCCGCTCCGTCCCGGCGACGGGCGCCCGATCGACAACCTCGGGCGTCTCGTCAATTCGAACGGCTATGCGATCGACGCCTCGGGCAACCGTCTGCGCGGCCCGGACGGAAAGTTGTTGCCACGCGCGCCGCGCACACGTCTTTGCGAGGAATGGGTCAAGGAGCGCTACGGGCACAACTCGCATACGCAGGGATCCTGGTACCGCTGCTGCAACAACCAGATCCGCAAGCTCGCCGATTGCTGCTCCCCGAGCAAGAAGCGGATCAACGGCGACGCCTCACTCGTCGGCTATTGCTGGGGCGGCAACCGCGTCTTCTGTGTCCAGTACTACGACTCGGGGCTCTCGTGCTGATCGGTTTTGCCGTCGCCGCAGCGGCGCTCGTCGCTGGGGTTTCCAGCGCCTGGTCTCCCTGAGGCTTGTCGATGGTGGAGACCTTCACTCCCGCCGTGTGCGGGAGCAGACAGCGCCAGTGGCTCGCACTCGTCGGCTTTGCCGCCGGGGCGATCGCCGCGTCCGCGCTCGTCGGCACGGCGCTCGGCGCACTCGGCGCGGCGCTCGGAGCCCAGCTCGCGCTCGTGGCCGCCGGACTGGCCCTGCTCGCCGCTGCGCGTGAGGCGGGCCTCGTGTCCTTCCCGCTTCCCCAGGTGCGACGACAGGTTCCCGAGCGCTGGCGCTTCGAGCTTCCGCTGCCCGTCTGGAGCGTCGGCTACGGCGCCGGCCTCGGAGTGGGGTTCCTCACCTTCCAGCCCGTAGCGACCTTCTGGGTCGCATGCGCGGCCGCCGTGGCGCTCGCCAATCCGCTCGCGGCGGCGGTCAGTTTCGCCGCTTTCGGCGCGGCACGAGCTCTCATGGCCGCCTGGCCCCGTCGCGGTCACGAAGATGCCACTGCGGCCGTCGAGAGCCTCGTGGGGCGAAGACGCTTCCTCCTTGTCGCCAACGTCGTCGTCCTGATCGCCTGTGCCACCCTTCTCGCCGCGCCCTCGGCGGGCGCGGCCACCTCGCTCGGGCCCGGCTTCGACCCTTCGGCGAGAGGCGGAGTCCTCGCCCGCGCTCGGATGAGCTCCGGCGTCTCGAACATTCTGCTCCAGCCGTCGGGCGAGAGCGCGGTGACGATCCCCAGCGGTTCGGCGCCCTCGGTGGACGGTGATCTCGTCGCGTACGGCGACTCCCAGGGCGTGAAGGTCGTCAACTGGCGCACCGGCGCCCGGGTCACCCAGATCGACGGGGCTGTGGCCAAGCCGGCGCTCGACTGGCCGCTGCTCGCCTTCGTGCGCACCGGGTCGACGTACAAGCGGCTGATCGTGGCCGACTACACCGACCCTGCCGCTCCGACCGAGCGGTGGATTGCGAGAGCCGTGGTCATGAACGACCTCGGACGGCCCTCACTCGTGGCAGGACGGATTGCGTGGCACAAGCTGACGCCGGGCGGCGCGCGTATCTACGTCCAGAGGCTTGCGACCGGCAAGCGAACCGTCGTCGCGCGGAGCGACATCTTGGTACTCGCCAATCCTTCGCTTTCGTCTACTCGAGTCGTCTGGATGGCGCAATCCGCGCGGGCCTGCTCCCTGCAGACGCGCCGCTTCGATAGACGCACCGTCAAACGGATCTACCGGACGACCAGGACGACCCGCCTGCTCTGGACGACTGCCCTGACGGGCCGGACGGTGTACGTGACGCAATGGTCGTCGAAGACCGGCTCCTCGACCCTCGTTCGAGTGAATTTCTAAGGGGTGCTACCCCTTTAGGGGGACGAAGCCCCCTTTTCATGGCCTACAGTCAGGTTCGAGGCGTCGCCAGGGCGCACTCGGATGAGGTCACGGGAGAGGAGAAAGTCTTTGCGGTCGATGGCCTTTGCGGCACGTCTGTTCGTCGTCGTCGCTGCGCTCACACTCGCATTCATCGGAACCGCGGCCGCGGGCCGACTGCCCGGCGATCTGCCGAACAGCGCCGCGACTCCGGACAACCTCTCCGGCCAGCAGTGGGCTCAGGCCATGATCGGCGGTCCCGCAGCGCACGAGATCACGGGGGGTAGTCCCCTCGTCCGCATCGCCCTGATCGATTCGGGGATCGACCCCGGTCACCCCGAGTTCGCCGGCCGGATCGACATGGACAACAGCGTGTCGTGCACCACGGGGACTCCGGTGCACGACCCCTCAGGGGCCCTCTGGCGCGACAACGTCGGCCACGGCACGCACGTGGCCGGGATCATCGCTGCCGGCGACAACGGTTTCGGCACCGTCGGCATGGCTCCGAACGTCCAGCTCCTGATCGTGAAGGTGACCGATCCGGGCGTGCCGATCACCCCGGCGGCCGTCGCCTGCGCCTTCGAGTACGTGTCTGGGCAGCGCGCCGACGTGGTCAACGCGAGCTTCGCCGTCGACAAGGGCGCGACTGGGGGCGCGGATCCGCTCGACTTCTTCTGCAGGAGCGACAAGGCGGACCGGACAGCGATCAAGCTCGTCGGAACGGCCGTCCACGACGCGATTCAGTCGGGGGCGACGGTCGTGGCGTCGGCGGGCAACAACGACACCGACATGGCGCATCCCGCGGCGGGCGACGATTGCCTGCGCATGCCGGTCCAGCTCCCCGGCGTCATCGGCGTCGCGAGCGAGGGTCGTAACGGAATGCGCGTGACGACCAACCCGCCGGGCGCCTCGAACTTCGGCTTGGGCGTCGTCGACGTCGTCGCGCCGGGTGGCGATCCGGCCCAGGGCGGCGTGCCGAACGGGCTGATCCTCTCGACGTTCCCCTCCTACATTCTGGTGCCTCCGACCGCCATGCCGAACGTGGTGGACGGCCCCAGCGGCGCCACCTTTCGCTACAACGCCGGGACTTCGATGGCAGCGGCGCAGGTGAGCGGGGTGGCGGCCCTGATCGTCAGCCACTACGGCGACCTCACGAGCCCACAGAACGGGAAGCTCAACCCGGGCTTCGTCAGGGCCAGGCTGGACGAGACTGCGCATCCCAAGGCCTGCCCGGCGGACCTGCGCTGCGAGGGCAACGAGAGCTACAACGGCTTCTTCGGACACGGCGAAGTCGACGCTCTCGCCGCCATCTCGGACTAAGCTCCGCGGCGTCTCCTTCTTCCCTGTTCTATGCTGCCCGCCGCTGGCCCCCGGGACAGCTGGGGGCAGCTGGGACAAGGAGGGGGAATGCGAACACGTTTTGTGCGCCGAGCCGCGCTCTTCGTGGCGGTGGCGGCGATGACTCTTCCGTTCGCTGGAGCCGCGGGCGCGGCGACGTACGTCGTCCTCTACAAGGCACAAGGGGTGCCTGCGGACGGCGGCGGGCAGGTTCGCGCAGCGGGTGGCACGGTGGTGGCGAGCTACGCCCAGATCGGCGTGATCATCGCCAGCTCTGACGACGCGGGCTTCAGCGCCGCGCTCATGAAGGACGGCCGCATCGATGGTGTCTCGTCGACGGCCGGGTTTGCGTCCAGGCTGGACGGCGGCGCTGCCGATTCGGCCGAGTCCTCCACGGGCGACCTGCCGAACAGCCCTGCGACGGATGCAGACAACCTGTCGCCTCTGCAGTGGGACATGCGGCAGATCCATGCGCCCGAAGCACACGAGATCACCGGCGGGAGCCCGTCGGTCCTCGTCGGCGACATCGACACGGGAATCGACTTCGACCACCCCGACCTGGCGCCGAACATCGACGTCGCGAACAGCGTCAACTGCGTCACCGGCAGCCCGGTCGCCGGGCTGGCGGCGCAGGACGACAACGGCCACGGGACCCACACCGCCGGCACGATCGCCGCAGCGTCCAACGGCGTCGGGATCGTCGGCGTGGCCCCGAATGTGAAGATCGCAGGCATCAAGTCGGGCAACGCCGACGGGTTCTTCTTCCCCGAGGCCGTGATCTGCGGCTTCGTGTGGGCCGGCTCGCACCACGTGGACGTGACGAACAACAGCTACTTCGCCGATCCGTGGGAGTACAACTGCCGCAACGACTCCGACCAGCGCGCCATCTGGAAGGCCGAGCAGCGCGCGATCCTCTACGCGGAGCGGCAGGGCGTAACGGTGGTCGCCGCGGAGGGCAACGACAGCGACGACACCGCACATCCGACTCAGGACAGGACGAGTCCGGACGACACGACCCCGGTGACCCGTGACATCACGAACGCTTGCGTGATCATCCCGGTCGAGGTTCCGGGAGTGATCGGCGTCTCCGCGACCGGCAGCTTCGCCCAGGGAACGAACGCAGGCCAGTACGCCGACCACCTGAAGTCGTTCTACTCGAGCTTCGGAGTCGGAGTCACCCAGGTCGCCGCCCCGGGCGGGGACTCGCTCTTCGGCACGCCCCCGTTCACGGGCGTCGCCGGGCGCGTGCTCTCGGCCTGGCCGACGGAGGTGACCAGCAACTGCCTCGCGTCGAGGCGGGTCACCGACCCGGGCGCCCCGGGTGCCCTCTGGTGCTACCAGCAGGGAACTTCGATGGCGTCCCCGCACGCCGCGGGAGTCGCCGCCTTGATCATCAGCCGCTACGGGATGGCCGGCGGACCGAAGGGCAAGCTCAGCCCGAATCAGGTGAAGGCCTTCCTGACGCAGACGGCCGACCCGCAGGCGTGTCCCGAGAGCCTGCCGACCGGGTACTCGACCATCCTCGGCGTGAACAGCCACCTGCCGCAGGCCTGCCAGGGTGGGCCGGGCTACAACTCGTGGTACGGCAACGGCGAGGTGGACGCGCTCAACGCGGTCACCCGCTAGCCGGT
>Ga0307277_10000362_pt1 | contig 16488 bp, 14 predicted proteins | sample ER_DNA_116_FD_194473 | JGI IMG/M metagenome (GOLD analysis project Ga0307277, IMG submission 194473) | Bulk soil microbial communities from the East River watershed near Crested Butte, Colorado, United States - ER_DNA_116 | ecosystem: Environmental > Terrestrial > Soil > Floodplain | place...
CTACGAGGCCGGCGTCGACCTGATCCTGACGCCGTACCGCGGCCGGGCGCTTGAGTCGCCGTGGTGGCGCGTCGAGCCGAACCCGTGCTACCGCGAGGGCGAGCTGTTCGCGGCTGCCCGCTCGGGGGTGGCGCGGGTCAAAGGCGACACCCACCTGCGGCGGGACGAGGTCGATCCGAGCGAGTCGTTCGGCGACAGGGCTGCGCGGAAGGCGATCGAGACATGGGTCACGCCCCGCTGGCGGAAGCACCTCGAGCGGATCCTCGAGCGCGAGGCGGACGTCGACGCGGTCGTCGTCTTCACGGTCCCGCTGAACCACCTGCGCGGCATCCCGACCGCACTGCGCGAGCGGTTCGGCCTGCCGGTCGTCTACTACGACGCCGACGTGCCGATGAGCCTCCCCGAGTACGGCGGCATGGACACCGGCTTCAACATCTACCAGGGGGCCGATCCGTTCGAGTACGACCTCTTCCTCTCCAACTCCGAAGGGGGGCTCGAGCGGCTGCGCCAGCTCGGTGCCCGTCGGGCGGAGGCGCTCTTCTGGGGGGCCGACCCTGGACTGTTCGCGCCGCAGGAGGTCGAGAAGGAGCACGACGTCTTCTTCTACGGCTACGGCACGAAGTTTCGACGCGACTGGTTCGAGCGGTTGATCTCGGAGCCGAGCCGCCGGCTCGACGCAAGCTTCGTGCTCGGCGGCGCCGACTTCGGGGTCGACCTCGGCCGCGCGCGGCTGCTTCAGTACTTTCCGGTCAACCTGCTGCCGCGGGTGATCTCCGCGAGCCGGGTGAACGTCAACGTCGCCCGCAAGCCGCACGCGAGCGTCTTCGCCTCTTCGACCAGCCGCCTCTTCGAGCTCGCCTCGACCGGAGCGGCGATCGTGACGAACCCGTACGAGGGGATCGAGCGCTGGTTCGAGCCGGGGCGCGAGCTTCTGGTCGTGAACGACGCGGACGAGGCCGTCGAGACCTACCGCGAGCTGCTTGCGGATCCGGCTGCGGCCGCGGAGCTCGGGCGCCGAGCTCGCGAGCGCGTGATCGAGGAGCACACCTTCGCCCAGCGCGCGCGCCGGCTGCTCGGTCTGCTCGGGCTGCGTGAGCCGGCGCCAATCGGGGGCTGATGCGCTCGCTCCTGCTCGTCGCGCAGATCGCCCCGCCCTCGGAGCTGGTCGCGGCCCGGCGCGTGGCCGGCTTCGCGAAGTACCTCGCGCGGCTCGGGTATCGCGTGACCGTTTTGACCTCACGGGTCTCGGGTTCCGGCCCGATCGACGGGGCAGAGCGCGTCGTCAGGACAAGCGACCTACTCGTCTCGCGGCTCAACTGGCGGCGCGGCCACTTCGAGGCCTTCAGCGGGCAGGGCCAAGGCGGCTACGCGGAGCCGAGCGTCCTCGAGCGCGTAGTCGTCCCGGACCTCTCGGCGGTCACCTGGATCCCGTTCGCGTTGCCGGCGGCGCTGAGGCTGGCGCGCGAGGAGCGGTTCGACTGCGTGATCACGTCCTCGCCGCCGCCGTCGGCGCACCTGGTCGGGCTCGCGCTGAAGCGGCGCGGGCTCTGCTGGATCGCGGACTTCCGCGACGGCTGGACCTTCGAGCCGCAGCACAGCCCGTGGCTCGTCGGCGCCCAGGGGCGGGCGGACGCGTTGGTCGAGCGCCGTGTCATCGGGCAGGCGGACGCGGTGATCGGCGTGACGAAGCCGATCGCCGACGACCTGCGAGACCGGCTCGGCGTGCGCGCCGAGCTGATCACCAACGGCTTCGATCCCGAGGAGGTTCCAGATGCGGATGCCGACGGACTGCTCGATCCCGACCGCCTCTCGCTCGTCCACACTGGCCGGTTCGGGGCCGCGCGCAGCACCCCGAAGGCGCTCCTGGCTGCTCTTCGACGCTTGCGAGACTCCGGGGTCGCAGACCGCCTCGAGGTCGTCTTCGCGGGCCCGCTCTCGGAGGAGGAGCAGGCGCTGCTGGCAGACCCCGGTCTGAACGGCCTCGTGCGCTCGGTGGGCGCGCTGCCGCGACCGCGGGCGCTTGCGTTGCAGCGGGCTGCCGACGCACTCCTTGTCGTCACCGAAGGGGCGCGCAGGCGCAGCGTCGCGACCGGCAAGCTGTTCGAGTACCTCGCCGCCGCCCGCCCGGTGCTCGTGCTCGGCGAGGAAACGGAGGCTGCGCGGATCGTCGCCGAGACCGGAGCGGGATTCGCGACGTCTGCGGACGATCCGGACGAGATCGCCGCGGCGCTGCGCCGGCTCGTCGAGTCGCCGCCCACGGCTCGGACGAACGCCGAGGAGTACTCCTATCGCGAGCTGGCACGGCGGCTCGCCGACCTGATCGAGGACGTCTGTGCCTGACGCGCCCGCGATCCTGCATGCGCCCGCAGACGTAGGCGGCAACGCGTTCGGGCTCTCCCGCGCGGAACGCGAGCTCGGGTTGCGCAGCGACGTGGCGGTGTTCGCGCCGGGGCCCTTCGGCTACGGCTTCGACCTCGATCTCCGAGCCGGTATCGACCATCCGCTCTGGATCAGATTTCCCCGGCGCGCCGCATTCCTTCGACGGGCGCTGCGCGAGTACGACGTCTTCCACTTCAACTTCGGCATGACGTTCCTGCAGGTGCGGCAGCTCGGGGTCGTCCTCGACGAGCTCGCGATCGTCAAGCGCGCGGGAAAGACCGTGCTCATGACCTACCAGGGCTGTGACGTGCGGCCGAAGGCGAACTGCCCGTGCCGGCATCCGGAGTGTTTCGCGGGCGCCCGCTACCGACAGCCCGCCGCAGAACGCGTCCTGCGCCGAGCGGATCGCGTGTTCTTCCTCAACCCCGACCTGCGGCACTGGCTCCCGGGCGCGACCTTCGTCCCGTATGCGAGCGTTGACCCCCGCGAGATCCGGCCCGTGCCCGCCCCGGACGGCGCCGAGCTCGTCGTAGCGCACGCGCCGACAGATCGCCAGGTCAAGGGCACCAGTCATGTCGAGGAGGCGATTGCGAAGCTGCAGCGGGAGGGCGTTTCGGTGCGGCTCGACCTGATCGAGGGCGTCACGCGCGACCACGTCTTGCGGCGGGTTGCGGAAGCCGACATCGTTGTCGACCAGGTGCTGATCGGCTGGTATGGCGCCTTCGCGGTCGAGGCGATGGCCCTGGGCCGCCCGGTGCTCGCCTACATCCGCGAGGACGAGCCGGAGGACAACCCCTTCGGGGAGGAGCTGCCAATTCTGCGGACGACCGCGGCGAGCCTTGCCGGCGATCTGCGTGCTGTTGCCGGCGACCGCGCGCGGCGGCTCGAGCGAGGCGCCGCCGCCAGGCGCTTCGTCGAGGAGCACCACGATCCGCGACAGATCGCGCGGACGGTGCTCGAAGGGCTCATGCCTGAGCCGGCACGAGCGTCCGCAGCCACAGCTCCGCGTTGAGCGCCCTCCAGAGGCCGGCGTGGTCGCGCCACGAGCCGCGTTGCAGGTCGCGCTCGATTTCCTCCGGCCGGTAGAGCCCGCGGCCGTCGTCGAGAAGTAGGTCGGCGACCAGCCTGCGGAAAACGGACTGCTCGAGCCATTGCCTCTGCGGCGGCTCGTAGCCGACCTTGTCCTGCCGCGCGAGTACCGAGTCGGGAACGAGCCCGCGCCCCGCGTCGCGCACGATCCGCTTGGTCGTCCCGTCCCGGTAGAGGAACTCCGGGGGCAGTGAGAACGCGAGCTCGGCGATGCGCCGGTCGAGGAACGGCAGCCGCACCTCGCGGCTGTGGGCCATGCTGCTGCGGTCGGCGTAGCGCAGCAGCTCGGGGAGGCTCGTCTCGAACGACTCGCGGAGCAGCTCGCGCCGCAGCGGATCGGGCCCGGCGACATCGGTCCGGCGCCCGTCCTCGAAACCGGCAGCTGCGTACGGCGACGCGCTCAGGCGGAAGTAGGCGCGCCGCGCTGGCCCTGGAAGGTGGTCGACTGCGACCGACTTCGCGATCGTGGCCGCACGCCCGGGCCCCGCGATCGCCTCGCGGACGGTCGCCGCAACGCCCTGCGACCGGACCGCGAAGCCGGAGGCGATAGGGTAGCCGCCGAAGAGCTCATCGCCGCCCTGGCCGTCGAGCAGGACGGTCACGCCTGCCTCCTTGGCCGCAGCCATCACACGCCACTGTGCGTAGACGCTGAGCGAGCCGACCGGCTCCTTGTGGTCGAGGATGAGCTGCTCGAGGTCTGCGGCGGCCTCGTCCGCGGTCGGCTCGATCGCGTGGTGCTCGACGACGCCGGCCTCCGCGGCGACCTCGTGGGCGAAGCGCCACTCGTCGCGCTCGTAGCCCGGAAAGCGCGCGGTGAAGGCGTGCCGCCGGTGGTCGCCGGCGAGCTCGGCGCTCAGCATCACGACGCAGGAGGAGTCGATCCCGCCGCTCAGCGAGGTCCCGACGGGCACGTCGCTGCGGAGACGCAGCCGAATCGAGTCGAGGAGGAGCTCCCGGAGCTCGGCCACGGCATCCTCGTAGGCGACCGGGACCTCGACGTGTCGAGGCGACCAGTACCGGCGCAGCTCGGTGCCCTCCTCCGTCCAACGGAGCAGGTGCGACCCCGGCAGCCGCTCGATCTCCTCGAAGAAGCACGCCGGCGGGACCGGCATCACCCCGCGCGCGACGTAGCGCGCAAGCGTCGCCTGGTCGGCGCGCAGGGGCACCTCGAGCGCGTTCACCTGGGAGGCGAAGACGAGCCCGCCGCCCACGCGCGCGAAGTAGAGCGGCTTCTCACCGAAGGGATCGCAGGCCAGGGTCAGCGATCCCTCGTCGGCGTCCCAGATCGCGAACGCGAACATGCCGTTGAAGCGATCCAGCGCGCCCTCGCGCCACTCGGCCCAGGCGTGCAGGAGCACCTCGGCGTCTCCCTCGGTCTCGAAGGCGTGCCCAAGCCCGCGGAGCTCGTCCCTCAGCTCGCGGTAGTTGTAGATCTCGCCGTTGAAGGCGAGGTGCACCGACCCGAAGTGCACCGGCTGGTTCGAGCGCTCGTGCAGGTCGATGATCGCGAGGCGGGTTGCAGCGAGGCCCGCGCGCTCATCCGTCCAGATGCCGCTGCCGTCGGGCCCGCGCTTGACCATGGTCTCGGCCATGCGCTCCAGCAGGCCCGGGTCGGGCCGTCTGCCAACCGTGCCGCCGATCCCGCACACGCCGCGAGGATACGGTTCCGGGCTGCATGGAGATCGGCGGCAAGAGATTCCTCGTCACCGGTGGGTCGGGCTTCATCGGCTCGCACGTCGTCGACCGGCTGGTCGCGGAGGGCGCCGCGGAGGTCGTCGTCTTCGACGCGCGGCCCCGCGCGGAGAACCTCTCGGAAGCGCTGGAGTCCGGCCGGGTGCGGCTGGTCGAGGGCGACGTCGGCGACCAGGCTGCCCTCCACGAAGCCGTGGCCAAGATGGACGGCGTCTTCCACATGGCGGTGCTCCCGCTCGGCCCGTGCAGCGAGGACCCGCGCCGCTGCGTCGAAGTGAACGTGGTCGGCACGTTCAACGTCCTCGAAGCCGCCCGCGAGGCCGGCGTGAAGAAGGTGGTCTTCTCCTCGGCCTCGTCGGTCTACGGCGACACGAACGAGACGATGGACGAGTCGCACCCGCTCGGCGCGCGGACGATGTACGGCGGCTCGAAGATCGCGGGCGAGTACTTCGTCCGGGCCTTCCACGACCTCTACGGCCTCGACTACGTGATCCTGCGCTACATGAACGTCTACGGGCCACGGCAGGACGGCGGGCTCGTGATCAACGTCCTGCGCCGGATCCAGTCCGGCGAGGCGCCGACGATCATGGGCGACGGAAGCCAGTCGTTCGACTTCGTCCACGTTGCCGACGTCGCGGGCGCCAACGTTCGGGCGATGGCCTCGGACGTCGGCGAGGCGACGCTGAACGTCGGCGGCGGCAACGAGGTGACAGTCCGGGAGATCGTCGATCGCCTCATCGACCTGTCGGGCTCGAGCGTGGAGCCGGAGGTGCGCGCGGACGTGGAGGTTCCGATGACGCGCCGCGTCGGCAGCAGCGAGCGGGCGGCAGAGCTCATCGGCTGGCAGCCGGAGTTCGACCTCGAGCGCGGCCTCGCCGACGTCGTCGCGAAAGCCTGATGCGGGTCGTCGTCACCGGAGCGGCGGGGTTCGTCGCCTCGCACCTGATTCCCGCGCTCGCGAGGGCCGGGCACGACGTCTACGCGGTCGACCGGGACGCGTCGCGGGTCGGAGAGCTCCCTGCCACGCCGGTCGAGTGGGACCTCTCCCAGCAACGCCCTGACCTTCCGGAGGTCGATGCCGCGATTCACCTGGCTCAGGCCAACGTGCCCTTCCCCGACGAGGCGCGGACCCTCTACGCGGTCAACGTCGGGAGCGTCCTCGAGCTGCTCGACCACTGCCGCCGCTGCGGCGCCGAGCGCTTCCTCTACGCATCGTCGGGCTCGGTCTACGGCTTTGGCAGCGCCCCGTTCGAGGAAACCGACCCGCCCGCGGGCACCGATCTGTACGCCGTCTCGAAGCTGAGCGGGGAGCTCGTGGTTAAAGCCTTCGCGTCCTTCTTCTCCACCTTCATCGCCCGCCTGTTCGTCCCCTACGGCCCGGGCCAGCGCGCGCGGATGATCCCGCGCTTGGTCGAGCGCGTCCGTGCCGGCGAGCCTGTCTCCGTGAACGACGGCGGCCACCCGCGGATGAACCCGCTCTACATCGACGATGTCGTGCGCGTCTTCCTGGCGGCGCTCGAGCTCGACGGTCACCACCTCGTCAACGTGGGCGGCGACGAGGCCGCCGGAATCGACGACCTGGCCGCGTTGATCGGCGAGGCCGTGGGTCGCGAGCCGGTCATCGAGCACGCGGACGGCGGAGCCTCCGGCGACATCGTCGGCGACACGACCCGGCTCCACGAGCTGCTCGACCTTCGCCCGCTCGTGCCGCTCAGCGACGGCCTGCGCGCGGTAGCGTCCAGGTCGTAGTGTCCAGCCTGCGCCAGAAGCAGACGCTCGCGTCGTTCGATTGGCAGTGGCGTGAGCTCCCGGAAGGCGGCGCCCTGCTCACGGAGCCGTGGTTCCGCGAGCACGTCGACGCGATCATCTCGGAGGAGCTGCTCTGCGTCTCGCGCGACTGGTTCCCGGGGCGCGCCGTGCTCGATGCGGGCTGCGGAAACGGCCGCTGGACGATCGGGCTCCTGCGGCTCGGCTGCCGGGTCTGTGCGGTCGACGCCAGCGAAGCCGCGCTGGGGCACCTCCGGGCTGCCGTGGACGAGCTGTGCACCCCGGAGGAGCGCGAACGGCTCGAGGTCGAGCACGGGAACCTCCTCGACCTCCCTGCCGGCCTGCGGGACCGGGACTTCGACCTCGTCTTCACCTTCGGAGTCCTGCACCACACGGGAAACACGCGGCAGGCGCTCCGTAACGTCGCCGCGCTCGCCGGTCCCGAAGGGATGCTGTTCGCGTACCTCTACGGCCGCGGCTCGGTGTCCCGAAAGCAGAGCGCGACGCTCGAGCTCGTCCGCATCGCGCTGGCTCCGCTGCCGTTCTCGGTCAAGCGCAGGGTGATCTCCAAGCTGTCGCGAGGCGGAGACACCCACCAGGCGTTCGACTGCCTCTCGCCGACGATCAACACGAGGCACACGTTCGAGGAGGTCAGCGCCTGGCTCGCGGAGGACGGCTTCGGCGACGTCGATGAAACGATCCCGCACACCGAGCTCTTCGTCCGCGCGATCCGCGATCCGGCCGCGCTTGGCCCGTTCCTGCTCCCGAAGCCCGAGCCGCCCTACTGGTTCGAGCGGTACGCCTGATGTGCGGGATCGCCGGCATCTACGACCTCCGCGGGCGCCCCGTGTCGTCGTCCGAGGTGCGCGGCATGCAGGAGGCGATCGCCCACCGCGGCCCCGACGACCACGGCCAGTACGTCGAGGAGGGGCTCGGCCTGGTGAACCGGCGGCTGGCGATCATCGACCTTTCGCCCGCCGGGCACCAGCCGATGGCGAACGAGGACGGCTCGGTGCTGCTCGTCTACAACGGCGAGCTCTACAACTTCCCGGAGCTCGTGCCGCTCCTCGAGGCGCGCGGCCACCAGTTCCACTCGCGGACGGACAGCGAGGTCGTCATCCACGCCTACGAGGAGTGGGGGCCCGCCTGCCTCGAACGCTTCAACGGCATGTTCGCCTTCGCGATCTGGGACCGGCGCGCGCAGAAGCTGTTCCTCGCCCGCGACCGCTTCGGGATCAAGCCGCTCTACTACGCGCTGCACGACGGCCGCTTCCTTTTCGCCTCTGAGATCAAGTCGCTCCTGCGCGCAGGGCTGCCGCGGCGCGTTTCGGCCGAGGCGCTCAGTGAGTACTTCAGCTTCCAGAACCTGCTCAGCGACCTGACGCTCTTCGACGGCGTACGGCTCCTGCCGCCCGGCCACTCGCTCACGGTCTCCGAGGACGGGCTCGAGAACACCCGCTACTGGGATCTCTCCTTCGATCCGGACGAGAGCCTCTCCGAGGACGAATGGGCCGATCAGATCCGCGGCGCCTTCGAGGAGGTCGTCACGAGGCAGCTGATCAGCGACGTGCCGGTCGGCAGCTACCTCTCGGGCGGGATGGACTCCGCCTCGATCAGCGCGGTCGCCTCACGGCACGTTCCGCGCTTGATGACGTTCACCGGCGGGTTCGACCTCACCTCGGTCACGGGGCTCGAGCTGGTCTTCGACGAGCGGGCCGACGCCGAGGTGATCGCCAGCCACTTCCGCACTCAGCACTACGAGATGGTCATGCACGCGGGTGACATGGCCTGGGCGCTTCCCGAGCTTGTGTGGCACCTCGAAGACCTGCGCGTCGGGATGTCCTATCCGAACTACTACATCGCCGGGCTGGCCTCGAAGTTCGTCAAGGTCGCGCTCGGCGGGGCAGGCGGGGACGAGCTCTTCGCCGGGTACCCGTGGCGGTATGACGTCGTCGCCGGCCTCAACGACCAGCGTGCGTTCGACGAGGCGTACTACGGCTACTGGACGCGGCTCGTCCCGGACGACCAGAAGGCGGCCTTCTTCACCGCGGACGTCTGGGGCCGGGCCCGGGACTACCGGCCGTTCGACGTCTACCGGCAGGCGATCGCGCCGGTGGACGGCCTCGACCCGCTCTCGAAGGCGCTCTACTTCGAGGCCAAGACCTTCCTGCACGGGCTGCTCGTGGTCGAGGACAAGGTCTCGATGGCGCACAGCCTCGAGGTTCGCGTCCCGTTCCTCGACAATCAGCTCGTGGCGCTCGCCGAGCGGATCCCCGCGCGCCTGAAGCACGGTGGCGGCGAGGGGAAGGAGCTGCTCCGCAAGGCGATGGCGCCGCTGCTGCCGCCCGAGATCGTGGAGAAGCGCAAGCAGGGCTTCAGCCCGCCAGACCGCTCCTGGTACGCCGGCCCGACGATGGACTACATCCGCGAGGTCCTCCTCGACCAGCGGAGCCTGGGGCGCGGCTACTTCCAGCCTGCCTATGTCAAGCGCGTGCTCGAGGAGCACCTCGAAGGACGCGTCAACCACCGGCTCCTGATCTGGTCACTGCTCTGCTTCGAGTGGTGGAACCGCCTCTTCATGGACGACGACGCCGGCGCCGTCCTCGGAACGCGCGGCTCGGTCGCCCGCGCCACGTGACGGTCCTCGACGAGGTCATCCTCTGCCCGGTCTGCCGGGAGGGGAAGCCGGAGCGCGACGGCGAGAGCTACGGCTGTCCGGCCTGCGGGCGGTCGTTCCCGATTGTCGCAGGCATCCCACGGCTGCTCGAGGAGGTTCCCGAAGACTCGCGCCAGGTGCAGCAGGTGTTCGACTTCGAGCACCGCCGCTTTGGAGATTCGTGGTACACGCGCTTCGAGCCGAGGCTCGTCGAGCTGTTCCTCGAGGATTGCGGGTTGCCGCGCGATTTCTTCCAAGGAATCCGTGCCCTCGATGCCGGCTGCGGGTCAGGACGGTGGACGTACGCGCTCGCCGAGCTCGGCTCTGAGGTCGTCGCTTTCGACCTGACGTCCGGTGGAATCGAGACTGTGGACGACAACCTCGGCCGGCGTGAGAACGTCACCGTCTGCCAGGCGAACCTCTTCGAGCCCCCGTTCGCCGACGAGTCGTTCGACTTCGTGATGAGCTGGGGCGTCCTCCACCACACGCCGGACACGCGCGCGGCCTTCGAGCGCCTCGTGCCCCTGGTGAAACGCGGCGGCACGCTCTACGTCATGGTCTACGAGCGCGTGCGGCCGCTGCGGCTGCTCGGCACCGAGGTCGTGCGCCAGGTGCTGCGCCGGCTGCCTGACGAGCGCCGCTACCGGGCCTGCGGAAGGCTGGTGATCCGCAACCGCACGCTCGCCCGGGTGCTCGACCCGGTCGTGACGATCGCCCCGTACGACCCCGAGACCGCCGAGGTCGACGCGAAGACGCTCCAGTTCGGCCTCTACGACGCCTACTCGCCCCGCTACAACCACGTCCACACGCGAGAGGAAGTCGCCGGCTGGTTCGAGCAAGCCGGCTTCGAGGACGTGACGGTGATCGACGCGTACGCTTCCGTGAAGGTTCGCGGCGTGCGTCGATGAAGAGCCTCGTCACCGCTCTCGGCGTCTACCTGCAGCTGCGGCGCAGTGAACGCGCGTTCTCGCAAGCAGGCCGTGACGAGCGCAGCGTGCGGGAGCTTGTCCGCCAGACCCCGGACGGGCGCCTGCTCGAGCCGGTTGCGGGAGGGTTGGTCGACCTGCGGATCGAGCTCGCGCCGCTCGTCGCGTCGCAGAAGCTGGAGGAGCTCGTGCCCGCCCTCGAGCGGATCGCTGAGCTTCGCCCGCGGCGGGTCTGCGAGATCGGAACCTCGGCCGGCGGCACGCTCTACCTGCTGACGCGCGTGAGCGAGCCGGACGCCCTGATCGTCTCGATCGACCTCACGATCGCGCCGCACACGGTGGCCCTCCGGGAGCGGTTCGCCCGGCCCGGCCAGCGCCTCGTCAGCATCGCCGGCGACTCGCACAGCGAGGAGACCGCCGCCGAGCTCGAACGGCTGCTCGCCGGTGAGAAGCTCGACGTGCTGTTCATCGACGGCGACCACTCGTACGAAGGTATCCGCGCCGACTTCGAGCGCTACGCGCCCCTCGTCCGCGAGGGCGGGATCGTCGCTCTCCACGACATCAACGAGGACTTCGGGGCCGACTCGCCCTCGATCTCGGGCGACGTGCCGCGCTTCTGGCGCGAGCTCAAGGGGCGCCACCGCACCGAGGAGCTGATCGCCGACGCCGAGCAGGATGGCTACGGGATCGGCCTCGCCTACGTCTGAACTCCGGCCTTGCGCAGGTAGCCGCGCGGATTGAACGTGAGGAAGTACTTCTCCCGGCTCTCGTCGACGGTGAACTCGACGGACTCGGCCAGGAACGCTTCGATCGCCTCCATTGGGCCCGGCCCGAAATCCGGCAGGACCGGATGGCCGTTGATGTTCGAGTCCTCGACCACGAGGTAGCTGCCGGGGCTGACAAGCGGTCCGTAGAGGCGCATCTCGTCGAGGACGTGGTCGCGCTCGTGGTTCGAGTCGAGGATGACGAGGACCGGCGAGCGGCCGTCGACTCGCTCCTGGATCGCCTGGACGATCTCGGGCGCGGTCGAGGACCCGCTCAGGTAGGTGATGCGTTCGTGCTGCGGCCGGCCCGGGAGGTCCCGAATGTCTACCGTCACGATCGCGCCCTCGCCCAAGAGGTCGCAGATCGATGCGAGGTACAGGGCGCTGCCGCCGTCCGCGGTCCCGCACTCGACGATCACGGCCGGGCGCAGCTCGTGCAGGAGCTCCTGATAGACCCAGAGGTCGAATGGACACTTCTGGGCGGGCACGCCGAGCCAGCGAGTGTTCGACCACGTCTGCGTGCCCGACTCGTAGAAGAGCCGGTGGAATGCACGAATGACGCGGCGCTCCGTGAGCGCTCGGAGCCGGGCGAGGCGCCTGAGCACGGGCAGAAACCTAGCGCCCGCGCAAGAGCCGGAAGGTGTGGACCGGCGCCGCGGCGATCGCCCGTCCCAGCATGAGGGCCGCGCGCAGGCGGGAGCGCTCGAACCCGGCAGCGTCCACGTAGTGCTGCGCGAGGCCGCGGCGGCGCCACTTGCCGAGGCGCGGGCCCGCCTCCGGGAACTCGGCGAGGAAGTCGCGCAGGAGTGCGACGCGGCGCAGGTGGAAGTTCGTCTCGGCCAGCCGTGAGCTCTCGTTCTCGGCGTGCCGCCGGTAGCGGGCGAGCACCTCGTCGATGCGAGCGACTTGCCAGTCGAGCGAGAGTGCGAGCCAGAGGTAGTAGTCGTCGCCGAACGAGAAGTCCTTCTCGCGCAGGCGCAGGCTGCGCCGGTCGAGGACCTCGCGCCGGAAGAGCGCGGTCAGCGAGCCGACGAAGCAGCCTCGGACGAAGAGCGGGACGAGCACGTTGCCCTCGGCCTCCGAGTCCCGGTCGCGCCAGGGGATCGTCTCGCCCGTCTCGGCGTCGAAGGCCTCGTAGCCCGTGTAGACGAGGCCCACCTCCGGCCGCTCGAGCATGATCTCGACCTCGCGCTGCGTCTTCTCCGGCAACCAGAGGTCGTCCTGGTCGAGCCACGCGATCAGCGGCCCTTGCGCGAGCGCGAGCGCCTCGTTGCGCCGTCGCGTGGGGCCGACCCGCTCGCTGCCGCGCTCGAGCCGGATGCGGGCTCGGTCGGTGTAGGCGGCGACGATGTCCGGTGTGCCGTCGGTGGACGCATCGTCCACGACCACCAGCTCGATCGGCTCGTAGGTTTGCGCGAGGACGCTCTCGATCGTCTCGCCGACGAAGGCCGCGCCCTGGTAGGTCGGCATGATCACGCTGACGAGCGGCCGGTTTGTGCTCATGCTTGAGCCGGCCGCAACCGGAACATCCCGCCGAGCAGGCCGCGGACCCGCTCGAGTTCGTCGGCGCTCACGACGCCGGTCGTCCGCAGGAGGACCAGAAACGCGGCGAGGGCGGCAAGCTTGACCGGCACGGCGACCGCGGTCGGCCCCAGCGGCAGCACGCCGAGGATCCCGATCCCCGAGGCCAGCGCCACGGCAAGCAGGACCTTCGGGAGCTCGTACGGCGTGCGGTAGACCCGCTGCGCAGAGCGGTAGTACAGGGCGGCGAGGAGGACGTAGGCAGCCGCCGTCGCGACTGCGGCACCGATCATTCCGAAGGGTGGAATGAGCGCGAAGTTCAGCGCGATGTTGAATGCCGCGCCGATCGTCGAGAGCAGCGCGAGCACCTTGGTCTGCCGGACGATCGAGATCCCGGCCATGACGACGTTCGAGATGCCGAAGGCCACGACCGACAGCGCCAGCAGCCCGACGGCCTCGTAGGCCCTGTCGAAGGCGGGTGCCGCGACGGAGATGATCTCCCTTGCGAACAGCGTCAGCACCAGTCCGGCCGCGCAGAGCGCAACGGTGAGGTAGGTCAGGGTCTTCGAGCGCACATCCTTCTCCAGCTCCGGATCGCGCTGATGGATTGAGAAGACGTACGGCCCGAAGGCGAGCACGAACCCGGTCACCGCCAGGAGCAGCACGTTCGCGACGCGGTTGGCGACTGCGTACTCGCCGACCTCGGAGAGCGAGCCGAGCTCTTTCAGCATGATCCGGTCGACGAGGAGGAGCGCCCAGGCCGCCAGTGCGACCGGTACGAGCGGGATGCCGTATGCGAGCATCCTGCGCAACTCGTCTCCGGAGAGCCGGCGCCCGACGTCGGCCCTGACGACGACCGCCCCGTAGAACGCTGCCAGCGCATTGCCGACGATGACGCCGATGAACACACCCTCGACTCCCCGGTCGAACCCGACGACGGCGGCGATGCCGATTCCCGCTGTCGCGGCGGCGGCGAGGACCGAGGAGACGACGTAGTGCCAGGCGCGGAACCGCAGCCGCATCGTCTCGCGCAGGAAGTTGGCGCCGTTCACGAGCGGAATCGAGATCGCGAGGGCCACGACCGCGCCGCGACCCCGGCCGTCCAGAAGCCAGTCGGAGATCGGGCCGCTCGCCGCGAGGAGGATCAGCATCGCCGCGGCGGCAAGGACGGTTGTGAACGCGAGCGCGGTCGCGATCACGCGCCGCCGCTGTTCGAGTTCGTCGTCCCCGTAGTCGTAGAAGCTCCGCTGTGCCGCGGAGGCGAAGCCCGCGTCCACCAGCGCGCCGAGGACAGCGGTGAGAGTGAAGGCGATTTCGAGCACGCCGTACTCCGAGCGGCTGAAGACGCGCGCAAATACCGGCAGCGTCAGCAGGCCGACGGCCTGGATCGCGACGCCGCTGAGGCCGTAGACGATCGTCTGCTTCGCGATCCCGATGATGTGGCTCGGCTCGGCGACTTCGGTATCAGCGGCCACGGCTACAGCGTAGTAACCAAGTGAGTCGCCCCCTGCGCGTCCTCCACGTCGGCAACGTGGCCAACAACGGCTACATCAACGCGAAGCTGCAGCGACGCGTGGGGGTCGAGGCGGACGCTCTCTGCGACGAGTGGCACATGATCAGCCAGCCGGAGTGGGAGGACGCGCCGCTCGAGCCCGTCGAGGACCCGCTCGCGCCGCTGATGCGGGACGACTGGCAGCGGCCGGACTGGGTGCTGTCGCCGCGGACGTGGGATCCGCGCGGAGAGGGCGAGCGATGGCTCGTCGAGCGGGTACGCCTCGCGCTCGACGCGCCGGCGCTGGCCGCGCGGTACGCGGTACTTCGCCGGCGGTACGAGCCCCTGCGGCGGATCTTGGGCTACGACCTGCGGCTCACGGACCTCCTACGCGCAGGGGCCTGGCTCAACCGCTTCGAGCGGCAGTTCGGACGCGCCCGGGAGCTGTTCGGGCGCTACGACGTCGTCGAGGCCTACGGGATCCATCCAATCCTGCTGCTGCTGGCGGGGCAGGGCAGGCCGTTCGTGGCCTTCGAGCACGGCACGCTGCGGGAGTTGCCGTTCGAGGACGACTGGTACGGCCGGCTGCTCAGCCTCGCGTACCGGAGCGCCGCGAGGCTGGTGATCACGAACCCCGACGTCGTGGCCTCCGCCCGCCGGCTGGAGCTCGAGAACACCGTCTTCATCCCGCATCCGGTCGACGAGGAGAAGTACCGGCCCGGACCCTCCGAGCTGCGCGCCGAGCTCGACGCCGAGGGCTGGGACTTCGTGCTGGTGGCGCCCTCCCGGCACGACTGGGACATCAAGGGCACCGACCGGATGCTGCGCGGCTTCGCGGAGCTCGTGCGGAGCCGGCCGAGGGCGCTCCTGCTCGTGTTCGAGTGGGGCCTGGAGCTCGACCGCAGCCGCGCCCTGATCCGTGAGCTCGGGATCGAGCAGAACGTGCGCTGGAGCCTGCCCCTGCCCAAGCTCCGCTTGATCGATGCGTACCGCGCCGCCGACGTCGTGCTCGACCAGTTTCTGATCGGAACCTTTGGGGCCGTCGCCCCAGAGGCGATGGCCTGCGGGGCGCCCGTGGTGATGGCGTTCGAGCCGGAGCTCCACGCGTGGTGCTTTCCGGAGCCGCCGCCGCTAGTCGACGCGCGCACCGCCGAGGACATCCATCGCACTCTCGCCCGCCTGGCGGCCGAGCCAGACGAGCGGCGGGAACTCGGAGCCCGCGGCCGCGAGTGGGTCGAGCGCCATCATGGCTGGCGCCTGGTAGTCGATCGCCACCTCGGCGTTTACGAGGCCGTAACGAACCCCCGGTAACCTCACGACCGTGGCCGAGTCGATCGTCACAAGCGAGCGTCAGCGTCGCGCGTCGTCAAGCGCTTCCGTCCGCGCCGTCGCGATCATGCCGGCCTTCAACGAGGAGAAATCGCTGCCGCGGGTGATCGCCGAGATCCGCGACTTCGACCCGCACTTCGAGGTCGTCGTCGTGGACGACGGCTCGACCGACCGAACCGCGCAGGTCGCCGCGGCCGCGGGCGCCAGAGTGCTGAAGCTCCCGTTCAACGTCGGCATCGGCGGCGCGGTGCAGACGGGGTATCAGTTCGCGCTCGAAAACGGTTTCGACGTCGCCGTTCAGGTCGACGGGGACGGCCAGCACGACCCGCGTGAGATCCCGCGGCTGCTCGAGCCGCTCCTCGAGGATCGCGCCGACATGGTCGTCGGGAGCCGGTTCGCCCCGGGCGGCGGCTACCGCGGCACATCGCTGCGGCGCGTCGGGATCCACCTTTTTGCAGCGATCGTCTCGCTGCTCGTCCGCGCCCGTGTCACCGACACGACCTCGGGCTTCCGCGCGGTCAACCGGAAGGCGATCCGGCTCTTCGCGCTCGATTACCCGCCTGACTACCCCGAGGTCGAGGCGACGGTGCTGCTCGTCCGCTGCGGCCTGCGCATGCTCGAGGTGCCCGTGCAGATGCGCGTCCGCGAGACCGGTGCCTCGTCGATCACCGCGCTGCGCTCGGTCTACTACATGGTCAAGGTTCTGCTCGCCCTCTTCATCGGGCTGTTCCGCCGTTACACGACACCGCTGGAGGAACCATGACGCCTTTGCGAGTCTCGATCTACGCGGCCATTGCGGCCGTGATCCTCCTGCTCGTGATCCTCGAGCTGATCCGTAGCCGCCGCCTGCAGGAGCGCTACGCCCTGCTCTGG
>Ga0307277_10000363_pt1 | contig 16459 bp, 19 predicted proteins | sample ER_DNA_116_FD_194473 | JGI IMG/M metagenome (GOLD analysis project Ga0307277, IMG submission 194473) | Bulk soil microbial communities from the East River watershed near Crested Butte, Colorado, United States - ER_DNA_116 | ecosystem: Environmental > Terrestrial > Soil > Floodplain | place...
GCTGCAAAGAGCCGCGCAGCCCCTTGGTGTCTCCAGCGGTGCCACTACGGTCCAGACAGCTGAATCCTGCCGGTGATTGACCGGTCAGCGCACTGGCGAGCACTCGGGCATCTGTTTCATGATCGTTATAGGCCTCCGGATGTCCACTTCGCTGGACTTTTTGAGCAACGTCGTTGATGTCGTCGGTCTGCCAATTGTTGATCTTGACTAGTGCGTCGTAGAACTTTCCGGCCGCGTAGTCCGGATCCAGCAGTTGCTTCTTGGTGCCCCAGCCCTGGGAGGGACGTTGCTGGAACAGGCCGACCGAGTCCCGATCACCGTAATCCAGGTTCCGAATCCCGGTTTCCTGGTACGCGGTAGCGAGGGCGATGGAGGCCGCGCGCGGTGGCAGCCCCCGGCGTACCGCAACACCGGCGATGATCGAGGCAAAGTGGGCTTGTTCAAGATCAACGACCGCGGATTTGTTGTTGGCGGTAGCGACACATCGTTGCTGACCGGGCACCGGCTCGGTCAGATTGCGGGAACGGAGCAACCAGAAAGCCCCGACACCGCCAGCAATCAACAGGATTAACGCGAGGACGAGGCACCCCAGAGCGCGCGTAGTTTTGGATCGCAAATGCGACTCAGTTCGCGTGCAGCTCGGCGTTCAGCTGGACACCGCCAGCTTCCCGGCGGCGCGTCTCGACGGCGCCGGTTACCGAGTTGCGAATGAAAAGCAGGCCGTTCCTGCCGGACAAGGAACGAGCCTTGACCACCTCGCCGCCTGGCAGTGTCACCTTGGTGCCAGCCGTGACATAAAGCCCAGCCTCCACAACACAGTCGTCACCCAATGCGATCCCGATACCGGCGTTGGCGCCGATCAGGCACCGTTCACCGATCGAGATCACTTCGCTGCCGCCGCCGGACAGGGTGCCCATGATTGAGGCCCCACCGCCGATGTCGGAATCACGGCCGACGACCACGCCGGCAGAAATGCGGCCCTCCACCATCGAGGTGCCCAAAGTGCCGGCGTTGAAATTGACGAAGCCCTCATGCATCACCGTCGTGCCCTCAGCGAGATGAGCGCCCAGACGGACTCTGTCGGCGTCGGCAACACGTACGCCAGTCGGAACGACGTAGTCGACCATCCGCGGAAACTTGTCAACGCCGAAGATGGTGAGATGTCCGCCGCGGGCCCGTAGCCGGGTGCGGACCCTTTCGAAGCCCTCAATGGCACACGGGCCGGCTGAGGTCCATACGACATTCGGAAGCACACCGAAGAGGCCGTCCAGATTGATGTCGCGTGGCCTGGCCAGCCGATGACTGAGCAGGTGCAGCCGCAGGTAGGCATCGGAGGTGTCGGCCGGCGGTGCCTCGAGGTCGATGTCGACCAGGACAATCTCAGTGCGGACCTCGCGAGCCTCGTCATCGACAACTGCAGAGATGAGTGCCGGTGGGGCGGCACTATCATCAGCTGCACCTAGCCGTGGCGTGGGGAAATAGGTATCCAGCACTTGACCAGAGACATGAATCGAGGCAAGGCCCCATCCCCATGCTGCTCGGAGGGGTGCCCCAGGGTCGAGCACATGAGCGGCGTCAGTCATGGGCCCGAGCCTACCGACGCTGTAAGGTGCCGCTCGTGTCTTCGCCTCTGGACATTGACGGCGATGTCGTCCAGCTGCTTCGGGCGTTGGTCGATGTCGAGTCGGTCAGCGGCAACGAAACCGAGATTGCCGACTTGGTGGAGCAGGCGCTCCAGCGGTACGGCCATCTGAATGTGCGGCGAGACGGCAATGTGGTCTTCGCCCGAACCGAGCTTGGTCGCTCGGAGCGGGTCGTCATTGCCGGCCACCTGGATACGGTGCCGGTTGCAGGAAACCTGCCATCGTGGACCAGCCAAGACAGCCAGGGCAGGGAGATCATCTGGGGTCGCGGCGCTTGTGACATGAAGGGCGGAGTCGCGGCGCAGCTGTCAGCTGCCGCGGCGCTGGTACGTCCTCGGCGCGACATCACCTGGGTGTTCTATGACAACGAAGAGGTCGAGGAGTACCGCAACGGCCTCAGCCGGATTGCGCGGGAGCATCCCCAGTATCTGGAAGGCACTTTCGCAGTCCTGTGCGAACCAACCAGTGCCCGAATTGAAGGTGGCTGTCAAGGGTCAATGTCGCTGGTAGTCGAGTTGACCGGGATCGCGGCGCATTCAGCGCGAGCGTGGATGGGTCACAATGCCATTCATGATGCTGGCCCGGTGCTGCAACATCTGAGTTCCCACCAGTCTCGACAGATCGAGGTCGACGGTTTGATCTATCGTGAGGGGCTGAACGCCGTCGCGATCAATGGTGGCATTGCGGGCAATGTGATCCCCGATCGCTGCCTGATCGAGATCAACTACCGGTTCGCACCCGACAAATCTCCCGCCGAGGCTGAGGCGTACGTCCGCAAAGTTCTGGACGGCTATTCGATTCGCGTCCTCGATGTCGCCGCTGGTGCCAGACCAGGCCTGGATCAACCGGCGGCGGCAGAATTCCTTCGCGCGGTCGGCGGTGAAGCGACCGCCAAGCTGGGGTGGACTGATGTGGCGCGGTTCAGCTCGATGGGCATCCCAGCGGTCAACTTTGGGCCCGGCGACCCGACCAAGGCGCACGCCGACGATGAGTTTTGCCCGGCGGACGACGTCGTTGCCTGTCGCGATGCACTGATCCGCTGGCTGAGCTGAGCCCGGTCGGCACAAGGGTAAGAAGGTCGCATGGCGGAGGAACCCGAACATCTATTGGTGCAAGGACCCGTCGTACGCGGGGAACGGACTGCGCCGCACTCCACAACCGACCAGCGACTGCTAGAAAGTCGCGGTGCCACCGACTGGGTCCACACCGATCCATGGCGAGTGCTGCGGATCCAGTCCGAATTCATCGAGGGCTTCGGCACGTTAGCCGAGCTCGGTCCGGCGGTCAGTGTTTTCGGCTCGGCCCGTACGCCTACTGATCATCCCCTCTACGGCACCTCCGAGCGCCTCGGCGCCAAACTCGCTCGCGCCGGTCTCGCGGTGATCACCGGCGGCGGCCCCGGGATCATGGAGGCGGCCAACAAGGGCGCCGCCGAGGCCGGCGGGATCTCGGTCGGTCTGGGCATTGAGCTGCCCTTCGAGTCCGGACTCAATCCCTACGTCAACCTGGGCATCAACTTCCGGTACTTCTTTGCGCGCAAGACCATGTTCGTCAAGTACGCCCAAGGCTTCGTGGTAATGCCTGGTGGCTTCGGCACTCTGGATGAGCTTTTCGAAGCGTTGACTCTGGTGCAGACCCAGAAGGTCACCTCGTTCCCCGTTGTGCTGTTGGACACCGAGTACTGGAGCGGGCTGATCAACTGGCTACGCCGCGAGCCTCTCGAGCGAGGGATCATCTCAGCCACCGATCTCGAGGCCTTCACCGTCACTGACGACGCCGACGAAGCGGTGGCCGTCATGCTGGCAATCCAACCGCGGCTCGACCCACCGCGCCGCCCTGAATAGTTCTCGAGCGAGGCGAGCAATTGACACGGCGCAAGCGCCCTTGAGAACCGTGCAAACATTCACCCATGGAGTGGTTGATCGCCGTCGTCGCAGTCGCGGCATTGGGAGTCGCGGCGATGGCGGCTGCGGGAGGAATGGGACAGATGAGCCGAGACCCGGTATACGACATCTACCGCCAGGACCTCCCGACGGGCGGCGCCCTCACCGCAGAGGAGCTGAGAAACGTACGCTTCGGTGTCACACTGCGTGGCTATGCGATGGGCCAGGTCGACGACTTGCTGGACCGGCTCGCCATTGAGATTGCCGAGCGTGATGCATTGATCGCGGAGTTGGCTGAGGGCGCGACCGTCTCGCAACGCCTCCAGGAGTCAACTACATCGGCGCGAGCGGCAGAACAGGCAAGCGCGGATGATCAGGGGAGATCGCGTGGCCTCCCCTCTCCGCCGGTGCCTCCGCGGTCAATGGTTGACGACGGCCAATCGGGTCGCTGAGTAGACACCAGGTGAGCGTGCGGCTCGAGGTCTCCGCCGAGATCGACGCACCCGTGGCCGCAGTCTGGGAGGTGCTCATCGACTGGACTGGCCAATCCCGCTGGATTCCGCTGACAACAGTCCAGATCACCAGCGACCGTCATGTCGGCCTTGGCGTACGAGCTGAGGCGCTCTCGGGCCTCTGGCTTGGTCGGTTTCGGTTTGGCCTACTGGACCGCTTCATTGTGACGGGCTGGTCTCCTCCCGCTACTGAGGTGGCAGAGCTGGAGATCTTGCACCTTGGTCCATACTTCACCGGCGAAGGTGTCTTTCGATTGACCGGTCACGACGATAAGACCACTGTCTGTTGCATTGAGGTGTTCTCGCTGCCCGGCGGCCGGGCGATTGAATGGCTGGCGCGGCTCGCGCTGCCACTCTTGCGGGCTGGTTTTGCCAGCAGCCTGCGAGCGCTTGGCGCGATCGTCGAGGCCAGATGATCACTGGAGCTACTCCCGGCCCGGATGGCCTACTGCGCTGCCCATGGGCTTTGTCCGCGCCTGAATATCTGGCTTATCACGACGACGAGTGGGGGAGGCCCGTTACCACAGTCCAAGGCATCTACGAGCGCATGACGCTTGAGGCGTTCCAGTCCGGGCTCTCCTGGATCACCGTCCTTCGCAAGCGGGAGAACTTTCGGCGAGCCTTCGCAGGATTCCAGCCGGAGCTGGTCTCCGCCTTTACCGAGGATGATGTGGCGCGGCTGCTGACTGATCCAGGCATCATCCGAAACCGCGCCAAGATCACGGCAGCCATCGAGAACGCCCGGTTGGTTGTCGATCTTGGACCTCGGTTCGCCGAGCTGGTCCTCAAGTATCGGCTGGTTGGGCGTCATCGACCCAATCCGGGGGAGTCGCGGGCAACATCCCCGGAGTCGGTCGCGTTGGCACGGGAACTTAAGGCGCTTGGCTTCCGCTTCTTCGGCCCTACCACCGGGTACGCCATGATGCAGGCGATTGGGTTGGTCGACGACCACGTTGCTGGCTGTTTTGCGCCACCTCCGGTCTGGCCTGAGTGAATTCCGAGGTCACAAATCATGTCCCACGCCAGAACCCGACTCCGGCTACGACTAGGTGGTACGGAATAATTGAGCCGGCAAGTTGCCAGAACACTACAGATGAGGATGCGCGATGGCAGCAATGAAACCGCGGACGGGTGACGGCCCTATGGAAGTCACCAAGGAGGGACGTGGGATCGTCATGCGGGTTCCGCTCGAGGGAGGCGGTCGGCTGGTCGTCGAACTCAACGCTGACGAAGCGGCCGAGCTTGCGGGCGCACTAAAAGAGGTCGTTGGATAGATCAACTGCTGACAGTACAAGGGACCTGGTCACTGTTGACTGGGTCCTTTTGCTTGCAAAGAGCAAATGTACGTAATAGACATCCATTTCCTGCACTGCGAGCGTCGGCCACGCGAGCAGTGCCTGAGAAACCGCGAGAAAGGCCAAATGCCCGATATGCATCCGAACTGTGAGGCCGTAAATCACATCCTCGAGGACGCCGGTTTGCTTGGGCGCGTTCAGATGCTCGACGAGGCCGTCGCCACGGCACCGGCTGCGGCTCAGTATCTGGGGTGCCCGGTGGGTGCCATCGCCAACTCATTGATCTTCGCGACCGATGGCGGTGAGCCACTGTTGATCATGACCAGCGGGGCACATCGCGTCGACATGATCAAAGTCGGCGGACGGCTCGGGGTGGAGCTACGTCGCGCCTCACCGGAGTTCGTACGCGAACACACCGGACAGCCGATTGGCGGGGTCGCTCCGGTAGGCCATCCCAAACCCATTCGCACACTCGTCGACCGCGCACTCGCTGACTTCGACGAGCTCTGGGCAGCTGGTGGCATTCCGCATGCGATCTTTCCTCTGACCTACCGCGAACTCCTTACGATCACGCATGGCACCGAGGCCGACGTCGCCTGAGGGACCTGAGTCTCACCGGGGAAACTCGTTGAGGATAGCCACGACTTCTTCGTCGCTGAGCTGTCGAAAGTCCTCGTACGCGGCTCCCACAGCAATGAAGGGCTCTGGACTGGAGAGGCAGATGACGAGGTCCGCTACGGCTCGCAGTGCCTGAACAGCCTGACGCGCCCCCACTGGCACACCTACCACCACCGCGGCAGGGAGAAGGCCACGCACAGCCGCGACCGCAGCGAGCATGGTGGAGCCGGTCGCCAAACCGTCATCAACCAAGACCACGGTCGAATCAGCGACATCCAGATCGTCGGATGGAAAAACGCTGGCGCGGCGTTCCAACTCCAGCTGCTCCCGGTTCCGCGCGGCTTCGAAGGTTTGGTCTGGAATCCGCAAGCCGTCGACAATCTCGTCGTTGCGGAACTCTGAGAGTTGCCCACCAACCATGGCAAGGGCTCCCATGGCGAGCTCGCTACGCCCCGGTACTCCGATCTTGCGAACCAAGATCACGCCAAGTGGAGCCTTCAGGCGAGCAGCTACCTCGGCAGCAACGGGTAAGCCACCGCGGGGCAGCGCCAACACAATCGGCTTTTGCAGCGTGGCCTGCTCCACCAGCACCTCTGCGAGTGCGCGACCGGCGACGGTGCGGTTGGCATAGCGCGTAGCCAACCTTCGCCGCCGGACCATGGGTCAGGCCTTAGCTCTTGTGAACCTCGATCGCCCGACGATAGACATCGACGGTTTCGGCCGCGATCTTGGACCAGTCGAACTCCTCGATGCAACGCTCCCGTCCAGCCAGCCCGAACGCCCTTGCCTTCTCGGGATCTCTGGTCACCAAGTTGATCTTGTCTGCGAAGTCCTCTTCGAAGGCTGCGACCGCAGCGGGGTCGTTGGCCTGTGCAGGGTCGTACGGCACTAGGTAGCCGGTCACCTCATCTACGACTACCTCAGGAATACCGCCGACAGCGGATGCGACAACAGCGGTCTCGCAGGCCATTGCCTCCAGGTTGACGATGCCCAACGGCTCGTACACCGACGGGCAGGCAAAGACCGTCGCATGCGACAACACTTGGCGGACCTGTGCCCGCGGCAGCATCTCCTCGATCCACAACACATTCCCGCGGGTGGACTGCAGATGTGCAAAGGCATCGCCAATCTGTTGAGCGATCTCCGGGGTATCGGGCGCCCCAGCAAGAAGCACAACCTGGGTGTCAGGATCGAACTTCTCGGCCGCTCGTACCAGATGAATGAGGCCCTTCTGGCGAGTAATCCTTCCCACAAATACCACTGACGGCTTGTCAAGATCGATTCCGAGTCCGGTGACGACGTCAGTGCCTGGGTCTGGCTTGAATTCCTCGGTATCAATCCCGTTCTTGACGACATGCACCTTGTCAGGGTCGAGATTGGTATAGGAGTCCAAGGTGTCCTTGCGCATACCAGCGCTAACCGCGATCACCGCATCTGCGGCCTCGAAGGCGGTCTTCTCGGTCCAGGATGAGAGCCGGTAGCCGCCGGCAAGCTGCTCAGCCTTCCAGGGCCGGTGCGGCTCGAGGGAGTGTGCGGTGACGACGTGTGGAATGTCCTGAAACAGGCCGCTGAGGTGGCCGGCCAGGTTGGCGTACCAGGTGTGGGAATGGACCAGATCCACTTCAGGAATGGCCGCCACCATGGATAGATCAGCACCGAATACCCGAAGGGCAGCGTTGGCTCCTTCCGGATAGTTCTCGGCGTGCGCTGTCGCGCCTTCGCGTGGCTCACCCATGCACTGGACGTCAACATCGATGAGCTTGCGCAGCTGCGGCACAAGCTGGCCGACGTGTACTCCGGCACCGCCGTAGATAAAAGGCGGATACTCCCTGGTGAGCAATGAGATGAAGAGTCGATCAGTGTCAGCGGGCGCCATAGTTCGCATCGTTCCACAGGGTCACGATGTTGACCACAACATGACCCCGAACGCTGCATCTGAAGTGAGGTATGGGCTAGGTTCAACACATGCACGCGCGTCCAAAAGTTCTGTCGATGGTACTGGCTGGCGGCGAGGGCAAACGGCTGATGCCGTTGACGATGGATCGCGCAAAACCGGCGGTTCCCTTTGGTGGCACATATCGTCTTATTGACTTCGTCTTGTCCAATCTGGCGAACGCAGAACTGCGGCAGATTGCGGTCTTGACGCAGTACAAGTCGCATTCGCTCGACAAGCACATCTCTTTGACATGGCGCATGTCGACCATGCTCGGCAACTACGTCACTCCCGTGCCGGCACAGCAGCGCCTCGGGCCGCGGTGGTACCAGGGCAGTGCCGACGCGATCTATCAATCGATGAATCTCATCCGTGACGAGGAGCCGGACTATGTCGTCGTCTTCGGCGCCGACAACATCTATCGGATGGACGTCCATCAAATGTTCGACGCGCATGTCGATGGCGGCCGGGGCTGTACGGTGGCCGGCATCCGCGTACCGCGAAATCAGGCCAGCGCATTTGGTGTGATCGACGCCGGAGCCGACAACAAGATCAAAGACTTCCTGGAGAAGCCTGCTGAGCCGCCCGGCCTGCTGGACGATCCGGACGCTTCCTTCGCATCCATGGGTAACTACATCTTTACCAGCGACGCGCTGATCGAGGCACTTATCGCCGACGCCGAAAATGAAGACTCTCGGCACGACATGGGCGGCGACATTATCCCGAGCTTCGTGAGTCGTGGTGATGCACAGGTCTATGACTTCACTGCCAACGAGGTTCCGGGCTCCACCGACCGCGACAAGGCGTACTGGCGCGACGTCGGAACGCTCGACGCGTATCACGAAGCGCACATGGATCTGGTCTCAGTGGACCCGGTGTTCAACCTTTACAACATGGACTGGCCGATCTGGACTTACCCGGTCCAGATGCCAGGCGCCAAATTCACCCTGAATGGGGTTTCACGGGAGTCCATTGTGAGCCCGGGCTGCGTCGTTGCGGGTGGGTCCATTGAGACTTCAGTACTCTCGCCGAACGTCCAGGTAGCTGAAGGCGCGCAGGTCGACCATTCGGTGATCTTGTCCCATACGACGATCGGCAAGAACGCTGTGATACATCGGGCGATCTTGGACAAGCACGTTATCGTCGACGACGATGCGAAGGTCGGGCTGGATCCCGAGGCCGATGAAGCCCGTGGCTTCTACATTTCGGATGGTGGTATCACCGTCGTTCCCAAGGGCACCAGGGTTTCAGCGACATGAATGCGCCTGCCTCAGGACCGGGGGACCAAGAGGCAGGCAAACCTGACGGTGGAACTTTCGGTGTCGATGCTCCTAAGGTTCCGCTTGCGTTAGGGGTCGCTGCACTGCTCTTGACGATCATCGGAGGCGCGCTGATGATCATCCACGGTTTCCTCCCAGCTCTAGTGACGTTGATTTTCGGCATGTTTTTCGCATTGTGTGCGTTCAGCTATTTGTACACGACGCTGCACGGCAAGTTCGTGTGGTGGGCTGACTTGCTCGACGATGCCCGGCTCAACGGCGACGAGTATGCAGTTGATCTTGGCTGTGGCCGCGGTGCGGTCTTAATCAGCCTGGCCAAGCGATTGACCACGGGGCGAGTTTCTGGCATCGACCTATGGCGCCACGAGGACCAGTTGGGTAACGACATCGAGGCCACCAAACACAATGCGCGGGTCTGCGGGGTCGAAGATCGGGTCGAGCTCAACACGGGCAACATCACCACACTCCCGTATTACGACGGGCAGTTCGATCTCGTGGTCTCCAGCCTGGCCATCCACAACCTAAGGGCTCGTGAGGACCGCCGGAAGGCAATCACCGAGGCCGTCAGAGTGCTCGAACCTGGCGGCAAGATCATTATCGCGGACATCAGTCATGCCGAGGAGTACGCCGATTGGCTCAGCGAGGCCGGTATGGAGTCGGTGACTCTGCAGGACCTGGGCGTACGCGGCTGGTGGGGCGGACCGTGGATGCCGACGAGCGCTGTGACCGCCAGTCGCCCGGGGGGACGCAGCGTAACGGCTTAGTGTTCGGCGACCGCGCTTCTAATGATCATTGCTTGACGGCAACTAGCAGACCATCGCCGACCGGAAGCAGCAATGACACGAGATCCTCGTTGTCACTGACGGTGTTCAGCGCCTTACGGACGGCTTCGGTCTCCGCATCGATGTGGCTTTCATCGGCCGTACGGTCGTGCCACAAGGCGTTGTCGAGGGCAAGTACGCCTCCGTACCGGAGTAGCCGCAAGCCTTCTTCGACATATTCGGCGTACTCAGTCTTGTCCGCATCGATGAAAACCATGTCGTACCCGCGGTCACTCAGCCGCGGCAGCACACTGAGCGCAGGGCCGGCGATCAGCCGGAACCGCTGGGTAGGTATGCCGACGCCGAGAAACGCCTCGCGCGCGGCCTGCTGATGTTCGGGCTCAATGTCGACGCTGGTCAACACACCGTCGGGCTGCATGCCGGCGAACAATGCCAAGCCCGAGACACCCGAGCCGGTGCCGACCTCAACGACCGCCCGCGCTTGCACGACCCTGGCAAGCAGGGTCAACGCACTTGCGGATCCTCGACTGATCGGTGACACCCCGAGCTGCGCGGCTCGCTCGCGCGCCTGCGCCGCTTGCTCCGTTTCGGCAACGAAGTCCTCAGCGAAGACCCACGATGCAGGCTTTGGTGCGACTTTGTGGGAGGTCTTGGCAGCGACGAAATTCACGAACCTGAGCCTATCGAAACGCATCCCCAACGAACCCTACGATGGCCGCATGAGTCATACCGTCGTCGCCGAACTCGTCGCGGCCGTTATGAAGGTCGAAGTCGAAGTAGGGCAGGCGGTGGCCGCTGACGATCCAGTGGTGATCTTGGAGTCGATGAAAATGGAGATTCCGGTGCTCGCCGACGTTGCCGGCTCGATCTCCGAAATCGTGGTCTCCGCAGGCGATGTGGTCAATGACGGTGATCCTTTGGTCGTGATCAAGGTAGGGAAGGTGTGATTGCTCCACTCGCTACGTTTGCCGCGGTGATCGGTGACGCCTCATCGCTAAGATGACGGACATGTCCCATTCACCTTTTGGCCGGGTCCTCACGGCGATGGTGACTCCGTTTTTGTCGGGGGACGGATCTCTAGACCTCGACGCAGCGGAAGGACTCGCAAGTTACCTCATTGACGAACTCGGCAACGACGGGTTGGTGATCAGCGGTACGACCGGTGAGTCGCCGACGACCTCTGATGCGGAGAAAGCAGACCTGCTTCGAGTGGTGCTTGATGCGGTCGGCGATCGGGCCACGATCCTGGCAGGCGTTGGCACCTTCAATACCGAGCACACTCTGGAACTGGCGGCGACTGCCGCCAAGTTGGGCGCCAGCGGCCTACTGGTGGTTACGCCGTACTACTCCAAACCGCCACAGGCAGGAATACTCGAGCACTTCCGGCGGGTAGCCGACGCGACCGACCTGCCGGTGATGCTGTACGACATTCCCGGTCGTGCTGGAGTGGCCATTGCCACTGAGACGATGCTGCGGCTGGCGGAGCATCCCCGAATTGTGGCCGTCAAGGATGCCAAGGGTGACCTGACGGCGTCCTCGGAGGTTATTGCCCAGAGCGAGCTCGCGTACTACTCAGGCGATGACGCCATGACGTTGCCCTTGCTGTCGATCGGTGCAGTAGGAGTGGTTGGCACGTCCACACATTTCAGCGCGCCTGGAACCAAGCAGTTGATCGAGGCGTATCTCGCCGGTGATGTCGCCACCGCGCTTCGCCTTCATCAGCAGCTGCTCCCCATCTACACCGGAATTTTTGCGACTCAGGGCTGCATCCTGGTCAAGGCTGGCCTCAAGCTGCAGGGTCGCGGCGTCGGGGGGCTGCGTTCTCCGTTGATCGAGGCCAGTTCCGCCGAGGTCGAGGGTCTCCGCTCCGCGCTGGCCGCGGCCGGCCTGCCAGCCGGCGAGGTGGTCTCGACCGACTGAGTGTCACCACTGGGCGGTGATCTCAGGGCGGCTGGTGAGGGTCTAATGCCGTTCCAAGACACTCGCGAGCCGTCTCAAGGCGTCAAACGTGGATGATCACTCGAGAGAGAGACAATGGAAACAGCGGAACGCGTCCACATCTCACTGCGTTGCCACATTGTGAGTAAGGACACGGTCGCGCACAGCCAATTGCCAGGGTTCATTCAGGCCATTGCCAGGATGACAAGCAACAATGAGGCGTTCAGGCTGAACCTGCGGGGTGACGCCCGGCGGCGTAGGGAGGTCGTACACATGGCGGACTGGCCCGCCCCCGATCCTCAGGCTTGGCAGCCGCCTGCCCCAGTGACCTCGCAGTCACTGACCTCGCAACCCGAACAGCCTCAACCGGAATCGGCGGAGTGGACTCCTCCGACGTGGGAAGAGTTGGTCCGCGACCATGGCGCGCGGGTGTATCGATTGGCCTATCGCCTAACCGGCAATCCGCATGATGCGGAGGACCTTACGCAGGATGTCTTTGTCCGCGTGTTTCGCTCACTACACCGATTTCAGCCCGGAACGTTTGAAGGTTGGCTGCATCGCATAACGACCAACCTGTTTCTCGATGGCGCGCGGCGCAGGCAGAAGATTCGCTTCGACGGTTTGGGCGAAGGTTCCGACGAGCGCTTGCCCAGTGCCTGGCCCAACCCATCCGAGCAATTGGCTGATGCCGACCTGGACCACGACGTTGCTGCCGCGCTCTCAGCCTTACCACCGGAGTTTCGGGCGGCCGTCGTGTTATGCGATATCGAGGGCCTGAGCTATGAGGAGATCAGCGAGGTTCTCGACATCAAAATCGGAACTGTGCGAAGTCGAATTCATCGCGGCCGAGCCCAACTGCGCTCCGCTCTGGCGCATCGCAGACCCACCGGGGAACGGCTGCGATATCTGGGTGTTGAGGTCGAGTCCGGCGAAATTCCCGACCGTGTTGCCTCCAAGTCGGGGGCGAGCTCCAAGTTGGGAAGTCTGGAGCCTGCGAGGTCGACGTGAAGAAGGCGCCCTGCGCTGAGCTCGCCGAATTGCGATCAGCTTTTGTCGACGGGGCCCTCAACAACACCGATCGAGAACGGCTACTGAGTCATCTTGTCGACTGCGTTGATTGCCGCCGCGACATCGAGGATCTGCGGGCGGTACGCGAGCTTCTCAACCAAACGAAGGCTCAACCTGGTCCTACGCCAACGGACCTATCAGTACGCCTTGTCTCGATCGCCGGCCAAGACTCATACGCACCGCTATGGACGCGGCCATTCCGGCGGCCCCCGTCATCTCGTGCTCGGACAACCGGGGGCCTCCCCAGTCGTCGTCGGACAGTCAAGCTGCGCATCGCGGCCGCCGCTATGGCCGTTGGAGCGACGATCACAGCTATGGGTGTTGTGGGGTACGCCGCTGCGCCGAGCCTTGCAGCAATCAGCGACCCCACAAGTGAGGCACAGGCGGCATTCTCCTCGAGCGTGGGACAGTTCCCGTTGGCTAGCGATTCGCTCAATGCAGTCATGCTGGCTGACTCCAACCCCCTGTCTACTGGCCCCCGATCGATCGAACCGTCACCGCGGCTCGATGTCCCGACAGCCCCCAGCGGCCAAACGATGACGGCGGCGGAGGCGCGAGCAACCATGCAGCGGGCCGCCGATGCCGCCCATTCGATCAGCTACTCCGGCCGCCAATCGTTCTTGGCCTACCGAAATGGCGTCACCATTGTGGCCCAGATCGACGTCGAGACTCGCGCCGGTCAGGGCAGCCAGATCGTGGTCAACAGCCCGACAGGTAGGCAGCTGCTCAATGAATTCACACCTTCGCTCCTCTCGTCGCGAGTCGTCAATGACGAGCTGCTCACTCTGCTCGAGCGCAATTACCGCGTCGCCGGCATCCGTGGGTCGAGCGTCGCCGGCCGCACTGCCACGGTGGTGACCGCTACCCGTGACAGCCAGCCTGCCGCGCGCTGGTGGATCGACGACGCTACTGGCCTGGTCCTCTGGCAAGAGACCTACGGCAAAAACGGATCAGTCGAACTTTCGTTCGGCTTCAGCTCCGTAGCCGTCAGCCGCGCAAACAGCATCCTCGAGCATCTGCCGCCGCGATTGGCAGTGCCTCGAACCAATACCTCTCTGACGCTTTCGTCTGCCGCCGACCTAGCCGCCGCGGGATGGTCCTGCCCCCGCAAGCTAGCTGGGTTGTCGCTGGTCCGATTGAGAAGCGACCGGGTTGGCAACCCTGAGACCGTGCACATGGTTTACAGCGATGGGCTTGCGACGGTCAGTGTTGTTGAGCAGAGCGGCCGGCTGGCCGCAGCGCCCCAAGGTTCGGCTTGGGATGCGACACTGGGCGCCTACGTGCGTCGGGGTGCATCGACTGTTGCGACTTGGCAGTCCGGTGACGTGGTCTTCACCTTGGTTACGGATGGAAACTCTGGTGTGCTTGCCGACGCCGTGGCCTCGCTGCCCCATGGTGGGGCGGAGACGCCTACTACGCTTGGCCGCATTAAAGCTGGATGGTCGAGGATTCTGGCCGATGTGAAGGGTTAGTACGTGGTGGATGAGGACCGTCCCGCCGGTGAGGCCGAAGGCGAATCGTCTGACTCACGCGTCGTCGGTTCTTTTGGCGAGCCGCCGCCCATGACTCCAGCCACGGACAACTCATATCAACCCATTCCAACATTTGAATCGAGTGCCTTTAGCTGGCCGCCTCCGGCTGGCGAGCCGGCATACCCTGGGGGCCCGTCCGGTGGGGGCGGATCCTCGATGCCGACTGGAGGGCGTACGGGTCGCCCCCCAGGAAATCGACGTCGTGCGCTTTCGGCCTCCGTTATTGCTGTCGCGGCACTTACCGCGCTGATCATCGGCGGCGCCGCCGGCTACGGGGGCGCCGCACTTGCTCGGCGTACCTCTTCGCCGACAGCCACGACAGCTAGTCCGGCGGAGCCCGGCGTAACACGTACACCGGTGGCACCTCCGCCGCCTAGCGCGAACACCGTTGAAATTGCCAAGCGCGTACTACCCGCGACGGTGATGATTCAGGTCGGTCGAGGGACCGGATCGGGGTTCTTGATCGATCGGGAGGGCCGCATCGTGACCAACAATCATGTGGTTGCCGGAGCGGCCGACGGATCGAGGATCCGAGTCATCTATTCCGATGGGCGTCGGGTCAACGCCGTGCTGTTGGGCCGCAGCGCCTCGTACGACATCGCTGTGATCAAGGCGAGTGGCGCGGGATCGATAGAGCCAATCCAGCTCGGTGATTCCGAGCATGTCCAAGTCGGCGAGCCAGTGCTCGCACTGGGCTCGCCCCTGGGCCTGTCCGGCACCGTCACGGAGGGCATTGTTTCGGCTCGAAACCGTCCCGTGATCGTCACCGAGACCAGTGACGCCGACGCTCCGACCGCGTACATCAATGCCATCCAGACCGATGCCCAGATCAATCCGGGCAGCTCCGGCGGTCCGCTTGTCGATGCGGGCGGCCGGGTGATCGGGGTCAACTCCGCGATCTTGACCTTCGGGGCCAGTCGCAATATCGGCCTGGGCTTCGCAATCCCCGTCAACCAGGCGGCCACCATCGCAGATCAATTGATCAAGAATGGTAAGGCAACCTACCCGGTGATTGGAGCGAATGTGGCGGATGCCCCATCAGGTGTTGAGCTCACCGCGGTCGATGCTCAGGGGCCAGCTGCCAAGGCAGGACTGCGAGCCAAGGATCTCGTCACCAAGATCGACAACCAGACCGTGAACACCATGGAGGAGCTGATCGTCAGCGTGCGCACCCGTCGGCCAGGCGACGTCGTCGTCTTGGACTATGTTCGGGGATCTACCGCTGCCCAGGCCCGCGTCACGCTCGGCGGCAAGGAAGGCTAAGCGTGACCCCGCTGCTGCTCGACATCAATGCGCCTGAGTTCGTTTTGCTCTTGGTGATCGCGGTGATCTTGTTCGGGCCGGAGCGGCTGCCTGATCTCGCTCGTAAGGCGGCGAGGCTGGTGCGCTATTTGCGGACAGTGGCCGGCAGCGCTCAGCAGCAACTGAGCAAGGAGTTAGGGCCGGAGTTCGAGAACGTCGACTTTCGAGACCTGAACCCCAAGGCTTTTGTTCAGAAGCACCTGCTCGACGACGTGGAGCCGATCATCGCCGATGTGAAGTCCCAGGTCAGCGACGTTGGCAAGACGATCACGAATTCCTCTGCAGAGATCAGGGAGACGATTAACTCCAAGGATCACAGCGCTGGGGGGCCGCAGGACGGAGTGAACGGATCGTCTAGATCCCGAGCACTGACTCCGTTCGATCTGGAAGCGACCTGAACTCGGACAGCTAGCGGCCTGCCGGAGCGAGCCCCAGCTGCTTTCCAAGCAGGTTGCGGCCGCGCTTTCCGAGCATGTCGGCCAGGGAGTTGAGGGCAACTGCCGCGGGCTGCTCGCCGTCGGCCTCCACCAGCGGTACGCCAGAGTCACCGGAGGCACGCAGCTGCGGATCGAGTGGTATCTGCGCCAGCAGCGGTACGGCGTAACCAAGACGAGTACTGAGTGCGTTCGCGACGTTGGTGCCGCCGCCAGTGCCGAAGATGTCGTAGCTGTGG